>WPCK01123382.1_pt1 | contig 14640 bp, 15 predicted proteins | sample 5399851 | NCBI WGS metagenome assembly WPCK01 (sample SAMN12869471, study PRJNA574797) | sludge metagenome | isolation source: wastewater treatment of pH11 | place: China:Beijing | collected 2019-05-20
TTTGGCAATCACATAGTGGCAACCGCCATACTAGACCGCCTACTCCATCACTCTACAACTATCAACATCAAAGGAGATAGTTACCGAATCAAGGAAAAGAAGAAAGCAGGATTCTACGACACCGGTAAGTTTGAAGAATAAGTATCGTTGAAATGGGGAATTTTCAACCGGGGTTTATGAGGAAATTTACACCGGGGTTGACACAGAATTATTCAATTTCAAACATGACAAAAAAACCTACTGAATATCAGTTTTATCTAACGATGTTTTTTGTTGATAGTATATACATAAATGTGTCAAAGCTCTTCTCGTCAATTACTGATTTTACAGCATTCATATCTTCGACAAACCGAACAAGTGTTTTATACACAATGTCCAACTCCTCTTCAAATCCGGATATCGAAAAGAGCAATACGAGTTGAACTTTTTTATTCTTCCATAAAATCGGTTTATCAAGAATATAAGTTGCGATAAAACTTGAACTTCCAAAAGACTTCAAAGGATGTGGTATGGCTACAAGATTACCGTATTCAGTTGATGTTATTTTCTCTCTTTCGAAGAGAGAATCAACAAACTCAACTGGAAGGTCTCGTGCCTGATTAATCACCTTCTCATACATCAATGGAAATAAATCAGTTAAACCTTTGGCATGGATATTAACATAGAACATTTCTTCTTTAAAATACTTGCGCAATATATTCTCTCTACGATGTCGTTCTTCTTTCTCACTAATATATTTTAAAATTTTATTGATCTCTTCATCAGTTACAAAAATCGAAATCTCAATAATCGGGATGGGTAACGTAGTATTTAATGCAACAGTAGATATTATGAAATCAACATTCTTATAGTCTGTGTGTCTAACCGTAATATAATCGCAGACACCTACGATTTCAATATACTCACTAAGCTTACTCTCTAATTGATGATATACAAGCTGCGAGGTTGCTTTTCCAGAAGCACATACAATAATCACTTTGGACTTAACGCTCTTTTTAAGTCTTTGCATTGCATACTCAAAGTGTAAAGCTAAATACGCTATCTCATCATCGCAGACTTCTGTATTATATATTCTCGAGATAATCTCACAACCAATAACAGCAATCTCAAAGGATCTAATGTATTTCCTTTTGATTTCATCTACGAGTGGATTCTTTAATTTCATGTTGAAACTCAGTCGATTAATAAGTGGAATAAGATGAAGCCCTAAAGCAAGAAGTAATTTTTTGTCATTTCGCAAATCGACTTTCAATCGCTCATAAATATGACCAACCATTAAACTTGTTATTGATTTTATCTTAGTATCAATTGAATCAAATGATGTGACTGAACTTTGGTCGATAATCTTCTTACTCATTAAATGAATCGTAATATACTTTGTTTCCGTAAGTGGAAACTTAATGTCAAATTTAGACTCCAAACGAGATACAATTTTCTTTGCAATCTCATACTCAGGGGTAAACTCAACATCCATATTTGGAGCTAGATCCTTAGTTATATAGTTATTCTCTCTTACTCGATAAATCGCAATCGCAATGTGAGTCACTAAGTTTTCAAAAGCAACACCGTAAATATTTATATTGTCACTTACTAGAAGATCCACGATTAAGTCTTTGATAATATTTGCAAAGTTTTGAATGTCCTTAAATCTTACATCAGAATCAGCAAATAGCTGATCGACAATAATGTGACTGAAAAAAACATAAGATAGGCAAAGCCTTTTATCTTTCTCATTACCAACAAGCACGATCCCAGTCCTTCCATTTCTTTCAATGGTTAGGTTAAACTTACGTAGAATCTCTTCTGCCTCTTTAAGATTTTTGGAAAGAGTTGGTCTACTAACATAAATACGATCACACAACTCATCAATTTTAAGATTTGAATTTGTTGTAATCAACTGATAAATGCAATAATTTATTCTTTCTTCATCCGTATTCGGAATATGTTCTTTATCATCATCTAATAATGTCTTTATTTTGCAAAGATCAGTTTTGCCACACTGAATCTGATAACCAATGTTTGGCTTTGAGGTGAGCTCACAACCCATTTCTAAAAGAACATCCTTGATTATCATTAAATCATCTCTCAAGGTACGTCTATTGATACCGAGAGTTTCAGATATTTGAAAGGATGTATGAGGACTATCCTCTTCTAAAAGGAATTGTAAAACTCTTTTTTGTCTATTGCTAAGCATTAAACTCCTCCTTACACCCACTTATATGAACATTGTAAGTTTTAAACAACAATTTTTCAATACACGTGTTTTATAATCAAATGTTCCTGATTATTTCTATACTTTCTTTATAACTTTCAGCTTTATTGAAAAGTGATGATGTTCCGAGTACAAAACCATCAACGCCAATTTCACTTAAGGTACGAATGCGCTCTAATGAAGTTGATCCATCGATAATAACATCAAAACCATATTCACTCTTCAATTCAACAATCTTTCTAACCTTGTTGACGACGTAGTCTATAAAGGATTGCCCTGCAAACCCAGGATTTACAGTCATAATTAATACCGCATCACAAAGATATAATATCTCTTTGATGAACTCAATCGATGTATCAGGATTTATTGCGATACCAGCCTTAATGCCTTTAGACTTGATTTTTGCAAGCGTCTTAGAAAGATAGCGTTCTGATTCAGGGTGAATAAAAATCATGTCTGCACCTAAATTAAGAAATAGATCAATCTTACTTCCTGGATTTTCAATCATTAGGTGCAAATCTAGCTTCTTACTCGTGTTTCTTCTTATACTTTGAATATCTTGCAAACCCATTGTCATATTCGGTACAAACTCACCATCCATAATGTCGCAATGAAAATAGTCTATACCTGCTTTGTCCAATTCTATGACTTCTTTTTTTAAATTATCATAGTTTGCACACATCATTGAGGCAAAAAGTAATTTGCTCATTTGAACCTCCTTTATAAACTTATTCTCTTATATAACCGTGTAATTTCTTGGCATAACTCTAAACAAACAAGCGCTGCAATAAAGTGATCTTGTGCATGAACCAAAAGTATATCCGGAATCAATTGGGTTCCACTAGCATTTTTGATAAGTAAGTCTGTTTGCGCCTGGTGTGCTTTTGTAAAATCTTGCTTAGCTTCCTCATATTTAAGTAATGCCTCATCAAACTTACCTTCTCTACTTAAAACTAAAGCTTCCATAGCTGTTGATCGAGCGTTTCCGGCATAAGTAATAATCTGAAAACTCGAGTCCACCATATAGTTTTCTTCGTTATTTGACATAATTCCTCCTATTTAGATTGATATCAATTTATATGATTTATAAAGATAATAAAGAAACGTGATTTGTGTTATAAGCGAATATACGGAAATCAATATCATACTAGGAGTTAAACTTGCCGCTAAAAAAGTTGTTTCTACAAATTGGCTCGTGTAAACCCAGAGAATACTTAACCCCATATAAAGTAATCTAGATATCATGAGATGACGATAAATACCCTTACCTCTTTTCATCATTTTGTCCACTCCAAGAGTTGCAAAGAAGGATATGTATCCTTTGATGACAAAGAAGTAAAGAATTAAGTTCAAATTGACAAATAAAAGTAAATTGATTGACACTGCCAATCTATCATACAAAAGTACTGGAAGAAACTCAAAGTTTGAATTTGCTAAGTTAAACAGCGATACTAATACTAATAGAGCAACAACGATTCTCGAAATTTGAATCCACTTCTCGTTTCGATCAATTAGAGATAACCCAACAAACAAGATGATGTAACCTATAAAATCTACCAAAACATCCACACCACCAATCTTAAAGGATAACTCAAATAGAAATCCAATGAAGATTAAGAGCAACGGGAGCTTATTTTCTTTGATTGATTGATCCATAAGTATTTCAATAGTTACTATTCTGATCTGTGTCTATATACTCTAGATTGCTTTGCTCGCTCATTATTTTTATTCCTTTACTTGTTCCAAAACGTGTAACTCCAAGAGCAATGTAGTCTTGAACTATGGAAAGAGAATCAATTCCTGTGCTCGCTTTTATTTGCGTCGAACCCACAATAGATTCACTAATTAGCTTCACTGCATGTAATGTTGCCCCACCTTTAGCAAACCCTGTCGAAGTCTTTACAAAGTCAATCTTGTTTTTTGAACACAAGGATGAAGCTTTGCGTATCTGATCATCAGAAAGTAAATATGTTTCCAAAATAGCTTTTAGAGTTTTTCCTTCAGAGTGTTCACGTAATGACTTCAACTCTTGATCAATATACTCATAGTCTTCTTCAATCAGCTTACCTACATGTATCACAAAATCTATTTCGTCAGCACCATCCTGTATTGCATTTTGCATTTCTTGAATCTTAGTTGATATTTTCTCAGCACCAAGAGGAAACCCAATAACCGTACAAACTTTTACAGACGTATTTGCTAGATTTTCCTTACATGTTGTTACCCAGTAAGGATTTATACAAACCGAGGCAAGATCAAATTCTTTTGCCTCCTGACATAATCTATTAATATCAGATGTTGTTGCTTCGGCTTTTAATAATGTGTGATCAAACAATTTTCCGTTAATCATTTAAATCTCCTCGATTCTATTGTTTTGAATGACGTCTTGATACCAATAGAAACTCTTTTTCTTTCTTCTGTCCATTGTTTCTAGATTTACTTCAACAAAGCCGTACTTATATGTATACGCCCGAACCCAAGACCAACTGTCCATAAATGTAAATGGATGATAACCCAAACAGTTACAACCTTCACTAATGGCTTTGGATATCATAATTAGATGATTCTTTGTAAACTCAATTCTCTCATCATCTTGTATCTCACCTTGTTCATTTCTGATAGGTTTATCCTCAACGACTCTAACTCCATTTTCTGAGACGTAACAAGGGAAATTGTCGTACTCATCCCTAATACTATACAAGGCATCAAGCAATCCTTTTTCATAGATTTCTCTACCATAAGCTTTTCGACCACCCGCAGGTGATTGCATATGCTCAACAAAATGATTTAAATGCAAAGGAGCATTTGGGTTCTTAGCAAACTGCGGAGCCCGTACTCTTGAAACAGAATAGTAGTTAAGACCTAATAGTGTAATCGTATTATCCTTAATTAATTGCAGGTCACTCTCTTCAAAGTTTGGAGTAACATTGTGTTTCTTCCAAAAATCCCAGACATCACTTGGGATTTCACCCTTAATATATACATCCAGATATACACGTCGATCAAGCATATCTTCAATATTTGCAGCTTCGATATCTTCACTACGACTTCCCATAGGATAAGTAGTATGTACGACATGTAATGTTCCTACATCACCAGTAATGTTTGCTTGTTTAAACGCTCGAACAAACTTTGCATTACATAGAAACCAATTAAACATAGCTTGAGTAAATCGTTTAAAATCACTAACAAACGGTGGGTGATTCATAAACTGATAACCAAGTTTAATTGTAATCCCCGCTTCAACCGCTGAGAACCATTTTTTTACCAAGTCACCAAAATTTTCAAAACATTGTTGGGCATAGTATTCAAACTCATCTATGATTTCAGGACGATCCCAAATGCCACCATCAACCCACAAGTAGGCTGGAGAATCAAAACACATGAGTGCAACAAATGGTTCCATACCAGCATTACGAATTTCTTCAAAGACACTTCGATAGAATTCGACAGCTTTCTCATTGACTCCATACTTCATACCATTTGGAATAAGTCTGGACCATGAAATTGTTAATCGGAAGGTATTTAATCCCATCTCTTTTGCCAGCCTAATATCTTCTTTATATCTATGATAAAAATCTGAAGCTTTGTCTGGTCCGTGTTTTAAACTCTCGAATCTCCAAGGATCTTCCTTAAATACCTTGTCATATGAAGATAATGTACGACCATCTTTTAGCCATGCACCTTCACTTTGATTTGCTGTAATTGAAACGCCCCACCAAAATTCTTTAGGAAACTCATATCTATTCATCATTTACCTCCTATAATTTTACGAGCAATAACTCGAAATCACCGTGCATTTCTATGCTAGTCACTGTAATAATTCCAAACTCACCTTTTTTAAAGTGTTGATTCTTTGTCGAAAAACATCCCTTTGTTACAATAAATCCGCTTCCAGCGTTTATCTGATCAATAACAATTGATTTGAAACATCGAACAATTTCAATATTAAACACACCATTATTTAGAATTGTCTCTCTTTCCCAATCATTGTTTATCTTTTTGCCTAACTTACCGTACTCGACTGTCGGAAAATGTTTAACAACCTGCTTTGATTCTTCAATATGTAATGGCCTTCTATTACCAAAATTGTCCAATCGATTAAAGTCGTATAACCTGAATGTTGTATCACTACACTCAGCTACTTCAATGAGAAATGTTTTGTCTGTTATAGCATGAACCATACCCGCCGGGATATATATTAACTCGTTTTTTCGTATCGGTTTATAATCAATCAACTCTTCAAAATGATTAGAGTCAATCGCTTTTAGTATATCTTTTTGATCTTTTATTTTTGTGTTATATACAATACTAGCGTTATCCATACAATCTAGAACATACCAAGCTTCATTTTTGCGATGAAAATCCGGATTTTTTTGACTGATTTTATCATCTGGATGGACCTGAATACTGAGACGATCGTTAGCGTCAATAACCCGAATCTGATATGGAAAGTTACCACTTTTCCCAAGAGTTTTCCACCATGAAGAAATACTTAAACCTTCACTATCAATAATCAAGTTATCTCCATGAACATATCCAGAAACACCCCAAACTTCTCCAATAGAGTTTTGATTAAACTCATGAGGAGGAATAAGGTTGTATTCAGTTTTAATCCTTGTTCCTCCCCAAATCTTTTCGAAGAAAATGGGATCTGTCTTTAGTATTTCATCCTTCATTAACTGATTCCCCGTTTGTTGAAATCACTTTCTGATACCAATAAAAGCTTTTTTTCTTGTATCTCTTTAGATCTCTTAAATCGCTATCGGTTCTATTGACAAATATTAGTCCGTATCTCTTTCGCATCTCTTTTTTTGAACTCAGAAAATCAATGGTTCCCCAACAGAGATAGCCGATAACGTCTACACCATCTTCATTAATCGCTTTTTTCATTTCAATGATATGATCCTTCATATAGACGATTCTATCATCATCCTCAACAGTAAAATGATCATTCAACTCTTCCTGGATTCCTATTCCATTTTCAACAATGAATATTGGCACCTGATATCGTTGATAAATATCATTAAGAACATTTCTAAGTCCGATTGGATCAATTTGCCATCCCCATTTATTGCTCTTTAGATAAGGGTTTTTAAAATCATCACTTGCAAACTTTAAGAATGAAGAGTTATTAAACTTTAGATTACGTTCATCCTGATTAAAATCAGAAATAAAGGTCTTGTAATATGATATTGCAACAAAATCAATCTTTGCGCTACCTAGACACAGGAGATCTTCATCATTGATTTCAGGTGTAAATCCAATGTTCTTCCAGTATGACTTAATATAGTAAGGGAAGTCACCCTGTATCATCGTATCAAGCTTTTGATAGTTCATATAGTTATTAATAAAGTTATTCCCAAACTGATTTACTGGATGACAGGTACTTGGATAAAATGGCGACATCGCAATCATACCACCAACAAAAGATTCTGGTGAAATCTCTTTAATTGCCAATACTGCCTTCGCATGTGCGATTGAAGTATTAACATTCGTCTGTTCAATCACTGGCAAATCATTAATGTCATTGCCTACTCCAGCAACCACAAACGGTTGAAGAACAGCTAAGTTAATCTCATTGTATGTAATCCAGTACTTGACTTTATTTTTAAACCTAGTGACAATATCCCGAACATTTTTTTCATAAAAGTCTACCACTTCTCTGCTTGCAAATCCATTATATTTCGTGTGCAAATGATACGGCATGTCAAAGTGAACTAAAGATACTACCGGCTCGATATTAGCTTCTAACAGCAAATCTATCATCTCTTCATAGTAAGCCAACCCAAGTTCATTTGGTTCATTCTCATCTCCTAAAGGATGAATACGAGACCATACGATTGAAAAGCGATATGCTTTAAGACCCAACTCTTTGTAAAGTTCAATATCTTCTCTAAACTTATGATAGTGATCAGCTGCAATTTCTGAAGTCGTTGAGATTTCCGCTCCCTTTAACATATCAAACATATTGAGACCTTTACCGTCTTTCAGGTAAGCTCCTTCAGCCTGTACATTCGAGAATGCACAACCCCATAAAAATTCTTTGTTCATAATCAAGTCCTTTCTAAAAAGTTGGGTGCCAAGGCACCCAACTTACGTATAATTCTGAGTGATTATTCTTGAGCAGCTATTAGTTCTGCTTCTTTAGCAGCAGCATCTTTCTCCATAGCCTTGAAGAATGGGTAGTAAACAACAACTCCAATAATGAATGATACTAATACGATAATTAGTGCACGCCAATCTCCACCTGTTCCTAAGAACGCAATGAGCGGAGCAGGAGTAGCCCATGGAATTTGGATCCAGATACGAGCACATAATCCTAAAGCCATGAACAGATATCCAAAGATTGCAGCCAACACTGAGGAAAGAATCCAAGGTATGATAAGGAATGGATTCAGAACTGTTGGTAAACCAAACACGATCGGCTCAATAATTCCGAAGATTGTTGAAGGTAGAGCTACCAATGCCAATGTACGATATGTTTTGTTTTTTGAAATCAACATCCAGAAGGATAATCCCCATAAGCTTGACGTAAATAACACCATACGCTCTAAGCCTTCTGTCCAAATATACGGTAACTCTGTTAATGGGGTACCTGCTGCAGCAGCAACTCGGTTAGCATCAATGAAGTTGAGTAACATTGGGCCTGTTACTCCACCAATAATACTATCGCCATGAATACCTACTGACCAGAATGTTTGAGAAACAAGAACTCTGAAAGTGAATCCAAAGACTGTATCTGCTGCAGAGAAGACAGGTCCCAACACAGCGATGAATAGGTTTGCTAAATCAAAATTCAAAATACTACGAATCAGCCAGAATGTAACAAATGCAATTGCAAATGGAATTACAGCTGAGAATGAGTTTGCTATTCCTGGAGGTACTCCTTCAGGAAGTTTGATTACCAATTTCTTGTCAATACAGAATCTAAGTATGAAACCGCCTGTAAATGTTGTTGCCATAGCAACGAACATACCACTAGCTCCGAAACTTCCTACAGCAAGCTCACCACCAGAAACTGATGTGATTAAAATGAATGAAGTTATGCTCATCAATGTCATACTCAATACATCTACTTCATATACTCTAGCATAGACAATACCAAAGGCAATGGCAGCATACAAAGACATAAATCCCATAGTCATTCCTGTTGCTGACCACAAATTACCTACATAAGGAACTAGCGCAGGAACTAGTGCGGTCCCCCCTAGTGATCCACCATCACCTAGTAAGGCAATAAGTAAGAATAATGAACCTACTAATATAACTGGCATGACTGCAATTAGACCTTCTCTAATTACAAGCATTGGACGTAATGCTGCAAATCTTCCCAATGGAGTTGCTACTTTATCCATGATGAAGTCTGCAAATCTGTCGAAACTCGATTGATTTTTCATATTTCTCCCTTTCTTAATTATTTGTCATGCAATCTTCAACTATTTTCATGATTGCATTTGCATCCTGACTGCCATAAGACCTAAGATCAATCATTGCTATTGGTTTGCCATGCTTTTGACAAAGCTTCTGCATATCCTTGAACAAATACTTCATTTGTGGCGCAACTAACACACAATCAACCTCTCCAACTAAACTTCTGATTGCTTCCTGAGGTCTAGCTATGATAGAACTTCCATCGTTTCTTTTATCAAGTAAGTGTTGAACTTTATCTGAAATTAGACTGCTTGACATCCCCGCAGAACAAACCATTAGAATCTTCATGGTACTTCTCCTTTCTTTCTTTGACTATAATCTAACATACAGGCTTTCTTATATCCATAAAGTGAAATGTCAGATAGATGTGACATTTTGCTTAACTATTCAAAGAAACACAAATTATTAATCAATCTCAATCGATCGATCAGATTTAAACACTATTCCAGATTCTAATCGTGCTTTATACAGTACCTTCATAACTGACCTAGAGTGTGTAAGCAGATTTTGGCATAAATCATAGTCTTTACTCTCGTATATTTTACTGAAAGCTTCGAGTTCATAAATCAACTTATTAAAGTCTTTCTGATAGCCATGTTCGGTATCTGTCGAGTTGACACTAATATAATAATTGAAGAAGTCATTCACTCCATTAGGAATATACACATAGCCTTTCTCACAGTTAAGCTGCCCGATATTGATACCCTTTGTATCTTTAGCCGCACTACATTGGGCAACGAACTTTGGATACTCGAGAATCAAAGTGCCTGATGTATCTATTCCGTTTTCCTGTAAGTATGGATGATATGTAACCTTCTTTGGCTCGCCAAATAACCCAACTAGGAAATGAATATGATAAACATTCAAGTCCATTAATGCTCCACCCGAAAAATCCGGATTGAACACATTTGGAATTTCACCCTTTTTAAACTGATCATACTTGCTTGAATATTGAAGATAGGTAAATTGTCCACCTCGTACTTCCCCTAATTGTTGCAAGTCCTTTTTGAGTTGTTTGAAATTTGGTAAATGTATCGTAGTTATTGCTTCAAACAAATAAAGTTTTTTTATTATTGATAGGTTAATAAGTTCATCAAGCTCGTTTAAAGTCGATGTAAAGGGCTTCTCACAAATAACATTTTTGCCATAAAGCAATGACTTTCTTGCCTGTTGGAAATGCAGACTATTTGGAGAGGCTATATAGACAAAATCAACAAAATCACTACCAAGCATTCGATCTAGATTATCAAATGTATGCGGAATCTGATACTTAGCAGCAATCTGATTCGCCTTGTCAATTTGTCTGGAATACAATGCAACAACACTAATGTTTTCAACTTTTTTTACTGCTTCAAGAAATGCTATAACGATGCTTCCAGTTCCAATAATTCCTATTTTCATAATACCCTTCTCCTCATACTTTCTCTGCCTTCTTCAAGTACTTTTAAGACAAATAAAACTTCTTCCTCTTTAACAACATAACTTGCACCATGATTAATGATATTTGATAGATCATCGTAAACTTTGCCATAGTCCGTAACTTCTGTTTGTATTGTATTTGTAACAGTTTTTCCACCATCATTAACATATGACAGTGTTCCCCATCTTTCTTCAGATTCTGGCAAGAAATCACTCTTAATCGGTTCACTCCTCTTTATGCTCGACAAGTGCTCAGGAGCAGGTTTAAGAAAACTTCCTTTTTTCCCATGCATAATAAATCTAGGAAAATCAAGATGAACAAAGAAGCTTGATTTTATTGATACTTTCATCTTCTCATAGTAAAACTCAACATCAAAAAAATCTTCCATTAAGTCACTATTGATTCCACGAACATCGTATCTAACTTCTTCGGGAATCCCAAATAAGGAAACAACTTGATCAATATTATGAACTCCAAGCCCGAAAAGCAATCCTCCAATATTCTCTTTTTCTGGTAGTAGGTTTGGTCTGAAATAATCATAATGAGACTCAACCTCGACAATTTCTCCAAGAACTCCACTATCATATACTTTTTTCAATGTTAGAAAATCACCATCGTATCTCCTATTTTGATTTACATAGCAAACTACATTCATCTTTTTAGCTAAATCAAATAATTCCTTTGCTTCTTTAACTGAAGGGGCAAATGGTTTTTCTACTAAGCAATTTTTCCCAGCAGAAATACACATCCGTGTATACTCCACATGAGTAGAGTCAGGGGTATTAATGACAACTAGATTAATTTCGGGATCGCTTAGGACATCGTTGATGTCAGAAGTGAAAAAGATACTAGGATACAATGATTCCCTTTCCATCTCTTCAGGTAATTCACGATCTACCTGCCTGCGATACACACTTTTCACTTTATACTCAGATCGATCCCATAAGTATGGTAAGTGATATCTTATGACACTATTACCAAATCCTAAATATGCAATTGTTAACATAATGTTCCTCCTTATTATGGTATCTTCAGTCTACCACACAGAATTTTGACCAAATATGTTTCAGCTTGTATTCGTTTGATTATTTCATTAGAATTAAAATATTTTGTTGTCAAATGAAATTTAATTTCATGTATAATGTATTTAATCCGAGGTGATCATTGTGTTACTACAAAACTTAAAAAATGCCGAACAGTTAACAAAACAAGAGGAAAGCATTCGCAACTATATTCTTCAAAACTTAAATGTGACTTTACAATCTAGTGCGTACGAGTTAGCGTTGCTCACATATACCAGTCCAGCAACAATCATTCGTTTCTGTAAGAAGATGGGCACAAAAGGTTTTCCTGATTTTAAAACTAATCTCGCCAAAAGCATGGCTTACTTAGAATTCTTAAACGAGAAATCAACAAACATTTTCAATAATTCAGGTACAATTTCAGATATGATGAACGTCCTTCCAAACTACTATCAAGCAACTGTCTATGAAACGATAGAAATAATCAAAAAGATGACTTTAGCTAAAGCCATCTCTACGTTGCTCGTCTCCTCACAAATTGATTTTTATGCTGATGGACTTAACTATCACATTTGTCAAAAAGCTTCAATTCAGCTTGGTAATCTAGGATTTAACTCACAGGTTCATTTAGGTATCAATCAAACCTATCTCAAACGAATTTCTCAACAATCTAAGTCGAGTGTTGCAAATATCATTGTTTCGCACACTGGCGAAAACGCTTCTATGATTAATTGTGCAAAATATCTTGTTGATCAAAATCTATCTTTTATCTTAATTGGAAAAGAATTTTCAACATTAGCAAAAATGAGTTCCTTGACTATCCCTCAGTACTCTCCGAAACACGAACACCCTCATGACTCAATCTCTTATACTCTTTCTTTGACCATTATTCTAGATTTAATCTACTCGATTCTTGCTAGCAGTATAAAATAATCGTCATACATATATGCAATATATTCAACAAACTCTACTTGAATCTATATGGATTAACTTTTGTTATTGCATAGTTTCACTAGCAAAATGAGATTAGACTTTCAATAAAACAGTAGAAAAACACACTCAGGTGTCGGGCGACACCTGAGTGTGTTTTGTTAACAGAAACGACTAATTTGAAAGCTAATTTAGCAGTACTTATCTCTCGAAATAATCTTCTTCTATTCTTCGAAATCCTTCATTATACAAGCCATGATCAATGGCTAGATATACTAGTTGATGCATTCTTCATAAACGTCTCTGTCATTGCTTCTGTAACGTCTAAACACACTGCCACTTCCACTTTTGCTTCACTATTACACACTCAGGTGTCGGGCGACACCTGAGCGGGTTTTGTTAGTAGAAACGACTAATTTAAGCGCTAATTTAGCAGTATTTATCTCTCGAAATAATCTTCTTCTATGCTACGAAATCCATCATTATACAAGCCTTGATCAATGGCTTGATAAGCTAGTTGATGCATCTCTTCATAAACATCTTTTCCAATGCTGTTGTAACGTCTAAACACAATGTTTTGATAAATGTCCAATAAATACTTCTCATCATCTGAAAATCCATCTGTGGATCTGTAAAGCATTTGTCCAGAAGTATACGCATCATAGATAAGAGTTTTAAACTCATGGCAGTATTCATCAAGACTTAGAAGAATTAACTTTTTGTAATCCGTTGGTTTGTCATCAAGCCAATGAATCTCCGGGTTGTTTTTAAACATTATAATGTATATAATCCCAAGTTGTTCTCGAGTGATGTTACATCCTTCAACTACTCTTGCACAAATTAAGTCAAGCAACTCTGTGTTGTTATGGTAAAAGTCGTGAACATCAAACTCATTCAAAAAATCTCGTTGTGGAAAACTAAAGTTTAGCATTACGTCTCTCCCTTTCAAGATATAGTTCAATTTCAGGAAAGTGCACAAAATCATTCATAGAAATTCCATGAACTTCCGTAAATGTTCTTGTAAGAACAGACCCTTCTTTGATAGAAACAAGTCCATGCTTCTTCATTCGCTCCCGAACATAAGCTATTCTATCTGCTGCAGTTGCGCTACTGATTTCGCAAACACGCATATATTCTTTTACTGTCATCGAAGGTTCTCTTAGAATTAAATATTTCTCAAGAACTGGCGTTCCTGATTTCTTCTGAGGACCAATAGTCTCTGCTTTATTTTGATATAATGCCTCCACATAGTAATTCAGGATAATATCATTTTGGTAGAAATCATTCAAAATGATAATGTCTTCAACTCTAACAGGTGTAGATCCATTTTCAAGTGATTCAACTCGTGATCTGGACATGTAAGTATCGATGTTATCCATAACATACTCTCTGGTTAATCCTGCTTTTTTTCTTGCTAATACAAATGGATTTGCTTCGTTCATATGTTCCCTCCAATACTACGATATTATCATATTATTAAGCCAAAATGTAAAAATCGGTCAATAATTCAACAACCTTTGTATTCTAACTTTCAAAAATGATTTAAAACAAGAAATGAAAGCCATTAATAAACAGCCTTCATTGCTAAATCATATCGAGTTATACCTGATCGGAAATATACA
>WPCK01263422.1_pt1 | contig 14633 bp, 10 predicted proteins | sample 5399851 | NCBI WGS metagenome assembly WPCK01 (sample SAMN12869471, study PRJNA574797) | sludge metagenome | isolation source: wastewater treatment of pH11 | place: China:Beijing | collected 2019-05-20
CCAGGCCTGCCGAATACTCTTCGGGACGAGTCAAGATGTAGTCGCATCCGAACAAGCATCCGCAGCGATCCGGGTCGCGGTCTTGACCCAGCCCGCTGTGGGCCAAGGCGCGTTGGGCCGCCGCGACACCCATCTCGATCTCGCGGCACATGACCTTAATGCCCTTCTTGATCGCACGCTGGAGCGTTTTATCGAGCGGGCCGTAGTCTTCGATGTTGCCCGTGAACTCACTGACCTCGGCGGCTGATCGAAACGGCAGTCCGTCCGAAGGCAAGTTTTGCAGCGGTGCGATACCCGATCGACCTTCAACCAGATTGTTCCAGAGTGTGTCTGGCTCCATTCCAATCGGGCTGATGATGCCCAGGCCCGTGATGACAACTCTTGTACTACTCATTCGCAAAAACTATCGACATTCCAGCGTAAACTTTGTCATTCTCCCAAGGCGATAGTTTGCACGAATGCAGGGCAACTGGCAACAGGGGTAAGGGATGAGGTGTAAGGGGAATTGAGAATTGAGAATTGAGAATTGACAATGGCGGATTATTCACCTTCTAGTTCTTGAGTCTTGTCTTGGCTGGGCTTTTCTTTTGGGGCGAAGCTCAATTTTTCGCCGATTGCATCGGCCAACAATCCCAATTGCTGGAACATGAAAAATACCAGCGAGGGAACCATCATGCCGGCGATAGCGGCTTGCATGGGCGATTTGTCTTTACCGAGCAGGATGACCCACGCAATGATGGTTAAGGCAAAAAACACCAACATCTTGATGTAGTAGCCGCCCCAAGCTTCGGAAACTTGCCGGACCGATCGCAAGACATCCGTCGACAGCAATTGAAGCGGGCTGCCGTTGTCCAGAACCGACAGGAAGAAAATTGGAAACAGAAACATAACGCCGACCATCGCTAGAGCAAGTTGTATACGTCCGGCTGTCTCCAGGTCGCCTCCGAGCCACAGGCCCAAAATGACGCCGGGTATTGCAGCGGCGATTGTTGCGCAGGCCACGCTGAGAATGTCGCCAAAATTTTCGAAGACGTTCAGGCTCGGCCAGTCCGTAACTCGCTCCTGTTTATTTGCGGCAGCTTCCAACTGCGCCAGGGCCGCGCTGATCATCGGCATTCCAAAGACGATGCCGATCGCAGGTCCACACAGCATACAAAATAAAGCTGCCCCCTTGCGGAACAAGCTGCCATCCGTGTTCAGTCCGAACTGCATCAGCGCAAACGATAGGGCAAAGACGATTGAAAATCCAAAAATCTGTCCAACTGCCATCGGATCCAACGCGAAGGCAAACGTTCGTCGGAAAAATCCTTTGGTATCGAATTCTACGTATTTGTCCGGGTAGTCCTTTTCTTCGCTTTCCAGTTCACTTTGGGCGCGAGCCAGAATGTCCTTTGTTCGCTGCTGTTGCTTGTGGTCAATTTCCGCGATGTCGTCATTCTCAACTAGCGGCGCAGCTTCATTGAACTGTTTGTGCCGTGTGCTGACCAGGCTCGGTGTCCAGTTGGACGGAGGCGGTGGAGCTCTAAATTTGCTCAAGCAGTCTGGGCAACGGACCATCGTGCCTTCCGCCTTCCGCTCAACGTATTCGACAGTACCGCATGTCGGGCATAAAACACGGTACTTCTCCTCGACCATGTCTTGAGGAGCTTGCGCCATAAGCTCGTCCACGTTGAGCGATATGGGACTGCCACCGCTCAGACTGGCCGCAATTTCATCGGCACTTGTCGAAGCTTCCGAATGTGGATCGGCATGGACTGCGGGTTTGTTGTCCTTGGCTAGTGCAGGCAGATCGCTATCAAAAACCGACGGTTTCATTGGCTCGTTCGGTAGACTCGATGTAATCGGCTGGCCTTTCTCATCGATCAACGTGTAAGCGTCCTTGAATCGCGACTCGACGCTTTGGCGGCGCGAATGGGCTGGTATTATTTCTTCGGGTGCAGGCTGTTCCCATGGCTGCTGCGCGGCAATGCGACGAAGGCGCTGTGCTTCCTTTTCGTGCTGGGCCGTTTCCGTTAGTCGCTTTCGCTCCTCGACGTCTTCCAGCGGGGCTGTATCCAAATGGAGTTCGTCGACGTCGAACAAGCTCGGTCGCACTAAACTGCTGCTCGCCGACGAAGCGGAGTCATCCTGCGTAGATGCTTTTGGTGGTTCGGTTGGCGTCGGCTCGGCCTGGCGAACAAGTTCGTCGACTGGACTGGACGTTGGCTTTGGCACCGTGATCTTCTGGCCGCAGCTCGGGCACTGAAGGCTCATGCCAACAGAACGTACCTTGGCTCGGAGCTTTTTAGAACAGCTCGAGCAATGGAATTCAAACTGCCCACCAGAGTTGTCGGACAAGCAGGCGGCCTCGCAGTCAATGGTTGTTGTAAAGTAGCGCCAGTGTTCATACTCTATAATAGCAGTTACCAACAAATTCACCATCATCTGCAACTATGAGTCAAGCCGACTTTCGCGCAACTGAAATTCCGACGTCCGGTCGGCTGGCCGGGGTCGACTACGGCGGCGCTCGAATCGGCATTTCGATCTGCGATCCGACTCAGCAATTCGTTAGTCCGTTGGGAACTTACGCACGGCGATCGACGAAACTCGACGCGAAATTCTTTGTCGACTTGGCTAGGGCGGAGACACTGGTTGGTTGGATCGTGGGTCTACCGATTCACTGCGATGGGAATGAAAGCCAGAAATCGCTCGAGGTCCGAGAGTTCGCAAAGTGGCTTGGAGAATTGACCGGGCTGCCGACGGCCTTCTACGACGAACGCTTTAGCACCAAGGAAGCACGGACGCTCATGCACGACACTGGCTGGAGCCCCAAAAGAAAGAAAAAGAGCGTCGATCGATTGGCGGCTTATCTGATCCTGACTCACTATTTGGAATCCAGAAACTCGGATGGTTCGCCCTCCCAAACTCCGTCCGCTCGACCGCTGGACGATGATTTTCGAATCGATTGAAATCATTTCGCCCGCGCCAAATTTCTTCTTGACGCTTGAGGACCTTTCCCCTTACATTGGGGAGATTGAGCTTCGCCCGCTACTGCCTAGATTGGGCTATTTACCAAAAAATAGGCAAAATGGCTGCTTTGCCTGAGGATTCCTCGCGGTTGGGGGAACTCCGAGGCAATAATAGTCATCCCAAAGATGGCCAAAGTCATCAGGTTGATTTTGCATTTTGTTTTGGGGGGGTTCTTGGGTATGCCTTTGGGCAAATATATCGACGACGAATTGCTGAGCGCCTATATGGATGGTCAGCTCGATGCAGCCGAATTGCGGCTGGTCGAGACAGCTTTGCGCGACGACCCGTCAGTCGTGGTTCGCTTGGGACAACTGCGTGGTGTGACCGAACGCTTGCGATTGCTTGCATCCGTTTCCCACCCAGGATTGCCCGCTGATTTATCCCGACGGGTTGTTGCTCTGTGCAAGAACAGTTCCCTCGTGCCGAGCGGAACCGCCCGTGTTGCCGATGCGAGCGGCGTTTCGACAGAATCAACAGCATCCAAGCGACCGCGCAATCGCGTTTTCTGGTGGATTGCCGCGAATACGGCGGCACTAGCTGCTGTGATCGCGCTGGCCGTATTCCTTCCAAAGCCGAATCGTACCATCGAGCCAACCGGCACACCGCTGGTCGTCGAGAACACGACGCCGCCCGAGCCTGAAATCGAAATGCCATTTCACGATGAATCGGCCAGCCAATTGGCATCCGAGCAACCCGAAGGAGCGATTACATTAACGTTGGTGCTCGATTTGGATTTGTCTCGCCGGGCCGTCGAACAAGAAGCCCTCAACGCCCTTTTTGAAAAGTACGGTATCCAGCTTGTAACGGGCATCGGCTCCAACGCAAACATCGAGAAGGAAATCAATCGCTTGCGATTCACGGTCAAGGATGAAAAAGAAATGGCGAATTTGCGACCGGCTGAACTGTACCTCGTGCGCGCATCCGAAGAAGTGCTCGACGCAGCTCTGGGCGAAATCGAAGCCGACGTGGCGCTGTATCCGAGCTATCGGTTCGACATGGTGTTTCAAACTCCGGCCGCATCTCTGACTCAGGCCATCGCCAACTCGTTGGACGGCCAAATTGCCGAATCGTCGTCGATCGCGGTGGCCATCGATGCTCAAGTCGAAGACCAGATCCATCAATCGCCGTTCACTTCGATCCCACACCAAGGCACGTTGGTCAGCAGCAACAAGCGGCAATCTAGTAAATATGACAGCCTCGAAGAAGTGCCATCGGGCGGAAAAATGAGCTATCTGCTCTTGCTCGTGCGAAAGCTTTGAGCAGCGTCAGTTTAATTTTGCCAATACATTGATGCTTCCGGTCCTTGATAGACAACTTGCATTTCCGGTGTATCGATTTTGACTTCTCCGGCGTGCAGTGATTGAACGCCTCCGATAACCATTCCGGATGTCAGTAAAGTGCGCTCAACGGGATAAATTGTTTTCCCCTGGACGATCATTTGCTCGACGTGGTGTGTCAACGGATTGAAGAAGTCGGCTGTGGTGGCGCTTGAGCCAGGCATCGGCAACATCATTTGACAGCCGATGATTTCTCCCGAGTCTAGCATTCCGGCGTAGTTGAAGTCGCGAATCTCGGCTAAAAAAATCGCGGTCTTGAAGCCGTCGGTGTGTTCGATGAAGTATGCGATCGTTTCGGGCAGAGATTCTCTAGTCCAATCGAAAGTCACTCTGGCTGAGGGATAACCGTTTTCGACGGGCAACGTGTGACTGCGGCGAAGAGCCGACAGAAAGAGCGCTCGCGTTTCGTCCCGCTGGGCGAGCATGTCCCATACGCGCTGGCCCTTTGCCGCGTGAACCGATCGAATGCCGACTTCGCCGCCCAGTCGCCGTTCGGACATGCACTGCGCCGTCTCCAGAGCGTGAAAGTCGTAGCTATCGATGCCACCGTAAGCCACGCACACGCTTTCTCGCAAAGGCGCACCGTACGGCAGATCAATCGACGGCAGTCGCCATGTCACGCTCAGCGATGATCCGGCATAGAACGGAAATCCTAAACGCTTCGAGTCCTCAACCATTTCGACGCTCTCGCGCCAATCGGTCGACAGATGTTTGTCGTTGAACACAGGCACGCTTCGCCCGCTATCTTCGAAAATTCGTACGATTTCTTTGAACCACTCGTATCGCGGGTAACGAGTCTGGCCGAGCTCGGTTTTGGGATAGTTGCCGTGTTCGCCAATGATGACAACGCCATCGACTGCCAGTTTTGATCCGCCAAGTGTTAAAGCCTCGGCGATCGACGGAAATTGCTTGAGACCATATTTGGCGATGCGCTGTTTACCCAAATCCGTCGCCTCGGGGAATTGGTCGATGAAAACGGAAGCCACATCGGTTGCTGGCTCTTGCCATTTGCCTCCCATCGGGTAGCCGATTGAAAATCGATCCAGAAAATGTTGCGCGTGCGAATGCAGATGAACTACCGTTCCCAGAAAAGCGATTCGTTTGCGAGGTTGTCCCTTGGCTAGCGCGAAGCCTGGCGCGGCCGCACATCCGATCAAAGCGCCCGTAAATTGTCTGCGAGAAATCATGATGCCTACCTTTCAAATTGCCTACGCAAGAAGTTCGATCTACATAGCGCGTCTTAAAATCATCCGCCTTAACCTTCCCAAGATTGACCGTCCCAGTCAATCATCCGCTCGATCATTTGCACGGTGCCACGGCTGAACGTGGATAGCAAGTGTTCGCCCTTCTCCGCCGTCGCGGCGCTTGGCCACCCGATGTGCCCGATGTCGGAACGGTCCTGTGTCACCCACGCCCTCGAAGCGGGCCGGAATGGATTGCCTGGCTCAATGGCCTGGGCCGATGCGAAATCGCCGACCAGATGCGGCGCGATGGCCAGCATCATGGACGTTTCCCATTCGCAAGCGTGACCCATTTCGTGTTGAACAAGCTGCGGCATTGACTCGTTAGGGCTGCCTCCCAACGACCAATACGTACTGAAAAGCAGCAGCAAGTCGCTTCTGGATCGATACCGCTGCCGAACTTCAAACAATGCTTGCTTGCCAGGAACGTCATTGCCGCCATGCCCATTGAGCAAAAAAATGCGGCAAAATCCATGGTGAATCGCATTATCGATCAGGCCAACGAGCATTTCGATATAGGTTTGCGGTGCACTCGAAAACGTGCCGGCAAAATCGAGATGGTGGTGAGAATTACCCAACCACATCAGCGGAGCGAACACGGCGCGATCCGTCAATTTTTGCTCAGCCCTTCGAACCACTTCGCCTAGCAGCATGCTGTCCGTGAAAAGTGGTAAGTGATGTCCGTGCTGTTCGATGGCGGCGATCGGCAAGACGATTGGCACGTCCTTAGAAATTTGCGAAACAGCCGGCCAAGATAAATTCTGAAGAAACATCGCGTTGGGTTTTGGATATTGTTAACAACAGGTAACGACCCTACTCGATCCATCCGCCGCCAAGCACTCGGTCACCGCAATACGCCACGCACAATTGTCCGGGAGCTACCCCGGCGACCGGTTGATGAAAATCTACTCGAAAGCGGTTCGCATTGTCGGGATACACACGAGCCTCAACCGCCGAGCTATTGTAACGAATTTGCACTGAAGCCTCGAACGCTTGCGTGGGAGTGTCGATTAACCAATTGACGCTGTGCGCGGTTAGACTTGATCGTTGAAGAGCTTCGATTGTCCCAAGGACAACCTGATTCGTTTCTGGATCGATGTGAACTACGAACACCGGCTGGCCGAGCGCGATGCCCAAGCCCTTTCGTTGGCCGATGGTAAAGGACTCAATACCCGAATGCCTGCCGACGACTTTGCCATCGGTTGTAACAAACTCGCCAGCCGTCGATGTGGATGTTCTAGCCCGCACAAACTCGCCGTGATGTCCGCTGGTGACGAAACAGATTTCTTGACTGTCGCGCTTGTTGGCGACGCGCAAACCCGCTTGAGCGGCTAGTCGTCGAATTTCCGGTTTTTCGAATCCTCCGACCGGCAGGAGCATTCGCGGTAGATAACTTCGGTCGATGCCAGCCAGCACATAACTTTGGTCTTTGTTGGCATCGACTCCTCGGAGCAAGGCTGGATGACCATCGATGCTTGCCAATCGAGCGTAGTGTCCGGTAGCTACGTACTGAGCGCCGATGCTGTCGGCGTAGTCGAACAACCGCCCGAATTTGATCCAATTGTTGCACTGGACGCACGGATTGGGCGTTCTGCCATGCGTGTATTCATCGACAAAGTAGTTGACGATGCGGGAGAAATCGGCCTGCAGGTCCAGCGCGTAGAACGGAATTCCCAAACTATCGGCCACTCGCCGAGCATCCATGGCGTCCGACGCGCTGCAGCAGCCTTGCTTGTGGTCGGTTCGGCCTTGAAGGATTGGCAGCAGCGGATTGGCCTGGCCGTCCACCTTGCATGCCTGCGATGACTCTTCACCGTGGCGCATGAAAACGCCGACTACTTCGTAGCCTTGCTCAATGAGCAAAGTCGCCGCTGCGGAGCTATCCACTCCGCCGCTCATTGCTAAAACTACTCGTGCCATCCGACTTCTACCTGCCGCCAATTATTCTAACGAGGGTTTATACAGCTTGCGATTCAGAGTCGGATGAAAATTGGTCCAGTTGCTGTCTGTATTGCGATCGCTTTCGATCAAATCGGATGCCTGATTGATCTTAGCATCGAGATCGTCGAGATAAGCCAGAGCGATGGCTTCGAGAGTCATGGGAACTTTTGGGCTGCCGTGCTCAAGTTGCCCGTGGTGGCTTACGATCATGTGTTGCAAACGCCACTTTAGGGCCTCGGGGAATTCCGCTCGTGTGTCTGCTGAAATTCGAGCGATCCGACGGTCGAGTTCCATGGTTCCTTGCACGAGATGCCCCAGCAATTGCCCTGGATCCGAATAGACCATTTCACCTTCGAACACCAATTCGTCCAGTTTGCCGATGTCGTGCAAGAAGACACCCATGAGCAAAAGATCGCGATTGATTTGCGGATAAAGTGGTGCGATCGAATCGGCCACTCGCAGCAATTGCAGTACATGCTCCAGCAAACCGCCTTCATAAGCATGATGCGTTTTGATTCCTGCAGGGGCTCGTCGAAGCCGAGCGATGAACTCTTCGTCGCTCAAATACGATTGAGCCAATTGGGCTAAATGGGGTTCGCTCAAACTGCTAAGTTTCGTCCGCAATTCGGCCAACAATTGGTCCATTTCAGCAGCCGAAGTTCGTTCGAAGTCTGCCAGGTTGACTTTGGTTCGGGGAACCGGTTCAAAGTCTTGAACGATGAGTTGCATTGCCCCGTTGTGCAACTGCGCTGTTCCCATGACTCGCAGGAAATCGCCTTTCTGAAACGACTCGTAAGCCGACTGACCGGAATTCCACCGCAGCCCGCTGACTTGTCCCGAACGGTCCATTAGTTGTAGCAACAGATAATCGTTGCCTTGGCGATTGGAGCGAACTTGCTTGTCGGCAACGCGATAGATCTCATCGACGTTATCGCGGACTTGAAGTTCAGCAATGAATTTGCGACGCATGGATTTGGATTGCAGGAAGTTTGACGCGGATTAGTGAATTACTGGCAGATTGATGCGTTGAGTCCGAACTGGAAAAAGCTCCTTCGCGAAAGCTGCTATTCTAGCTGATCTTGCAACTTGCGAAACGTGGCCAAGTGCGTTCAGGTTCCGCGAAACTTGCTTCCGACTATAATGGAAACCCCCGCCTTGAACGGAATTTATTTCGTTACCCACCCCTGGCCTGAGGAACGCTTCGACCGTCATGCGTTCTGTCAAACAGTCAGCCAACTAAAATGGTAGCTGCCACGCAGAACGGAATTCATTCCGGACCCGCCTGCAATAACCCTCCCCTCCAACCTGCATCAATCTGGATCGGATCCCAGAAACCCATGTTGCCTTCGACTCGGAATTGGATGATGAAAAAAATACGAAATTCGATGATCGGAATGCTGGCCTTGTGCGCGTCTGTGTCGCCTGCATCGGATGGCGACGAAACGTCTGTGGATTTTGCTCGCGACATTGGGCCGGTGTTCGTCAAGAACTGTGTTGCCTGTCACAACGAAAAAAAGGCAGAGGGCGGTTTAGACCTCCAGTCGCATTCGGGTCTGATGCGAGGCGGCGATAGCGGGGCTGCTATCGAAGCGGGTAAGGCTGACGACGGTTTGCTGTTAGCGCGAGTTCGCGACAATGACGATCCAATGCCGCCGGACGGCAATTCAGTCGGTGCACAACGCCTGACCGAGAATGAAATCAGCCTGCTGAAACGATGGATCGGCGCGGGCGCGCCTGCCCCACAGACCTCGACTCCTTCGAACTTTGGTTGGCAACCGCTTCCCGACTCCGTCCATCCGATCAATGCGCTGGCGACCTCGCCCGACGGAAATTACGTTGCATTTGGTCGAGGCAATCAAGCGATGGTCATGCGACAAACTGCGGCAAACGGTTCGGATCAAGCGTTTGCACTCATCGATCCAGGCGTCAACTCAGTTCTAAATACGTCCAATCCGAATGCGGCCGATACACAAGGCGCCCATTTGGACATCGTGCAGTCGATCGCCTTCAGCCCCGACAGCCAGTTGATCGCAACCGGCGGTTATCGATGCGTGAAAATCTGGCAAAAGCGAACCCAGCCGATCGAGACGTTGGCTGGTGCAATCAGCTTTCCAGAACCTCCGTCCGTGGTTTCCATTGCACCCGATGGCCGCCACGTCGCCGCCGCACAGGGCAGTCAATTGGAAATCTTCGATGCGGAAAATGCCCGATCGTTGAGAATGCTCAAGGTTCATGCATCCTCCGTTGCCTCGCTGGCATGGCTCGAAGGGAGTCACGAACTCTTGAGTTCCGGTGCCGATGGAACGTTCGTTCTGGTAGACGGCCAATCCGGGCGGATTCGCCCCTTGACCGTTGAGGCACCGATTGCCTGCCGCCATCTGAAACATCTTGGATCGAACCGGTTCATTGGCATCAACGGCACACATGCATTGGTCGAATTGACTTTACACCTGGAACCCGGAAGCATCGAAGCCCGGCCTATCGATGGTTTCCATGACGTTACAGCGGTCGACGTTGCTACCGCAGCACAAAACGTAATTGCGCTCGGGCAAATAGACGGAAAGTGTCATTTGGTCAATTCCGTAACGTGGGAAGTTGTCAAAACGCTTGAGACATCAAACCCTATATCGACCTTGGCGATTAGTCCTGACGGCAAACGGGTTGCAACCGCTGCCGACAACAAGCCCGCTGAAGTCTGGCGAGTCGAAGATGGGACTCGCACGGCAACTTTAGACCGCGACTACGAGCTGAATCAGAAGGTTTTGACTTCGCAGCGAAATACAACGCGGCAGGAAAGTATGCTTGCGCGATTGAACGCGGGCTTAACCGAGCTGACCAAAGCTGCTGAAGCTGAGGAGGCAGCGCGGGCGAAAATCCAGGAAACTCGCGACAAGGCTATAGCCGACCTTGAAACCAAAAAGATGGGCATCGAAACCGCTAGCACAGAGGTCGCCAGCGCGGAAAAAGCGCTGACCGATGCCGAAGCCGCTGTAGCCGAAGCCATGAAGCTAGTCGAAACACGCAAAGCCGAGCTTGAAGCCAAGCGAAAAGCCGTTCAGGAAGCAAATACTCAACGCGACAACGCCACGATGGAGCTTGCCAAACGCGAACAAGCCCTAGCATCGGCGGTCGATGCGAAAGAGCGTGCGGCGGCGAAAGTACCAGAAATGCAGCAATCGATCGCTGGCGAGCAGCAGCGATTGACAGAATTGCAAACTCATCGCGATGCACTGGCCAGCGATCCTCAGGCTCAAGTCCGTGCTCGCCACGTTGCATTCGTAGGAGATGGCTCGCGTGTCGCCGTCGCCGATGATGCGGCCAGAATTCAATTGTACGCAGCGGCCGATGGAGCCACCGAGGCGGTTTGGAAAACCGATTCGAAGCTGGCCGGGCTTTTGATAACGCCCCAAGGAAATTTGACCGGGCTGAGCGAGCGTGGAACGGTGACGACGTTGGACTTGAATATGCCTTGGGAGTTGAAGCAAACCATTGGCACCTTTGAGGAAAGCCCGTGGAGCGATCGAATTACGGCGCTTGATTTTAGTCCGGATGGTTCGCGCTTGGCCGTCGGCAGCGGCCCGCCGAGCCGCTTCGGTGAAATCGCAATCGTTGGCGTTGCCAACGGCGAAGTCGAACGCAACCTTGGGCAAGTGCACAGCGATAGCGTGCTGGCGCTGAGGTTCTCGCCGAGCGGACGCATGTTGGCCAGCGGCAGCGCGGATAAAATTTGCCGCATCTTTGATACAGAAAATGGGCAAATGCGACTAGCTTTGGAAGGCCACACGCATCACGTGCTCGCGCTGAGCTGGAAGGACGACGGAGTAACTCTGGCCACGGGCAGCGCTGATAACAGCGTAAAAATCTGGAACGTTGAAACGGGAACACAATCCCGAACCATCGGCGGCTTCAAAAAAGAAGTCACGTCAATCGCTTTTGTCGGTCAAACCGATCAGTTCGTCGCCGTGGACGCGTCGGGCGCAGCCCAACTCATCGAAGCGACCGACGGCAAGCACATTCGCGCATTCGCCGGTGCCGAAGGAGCCATTCTGGCGATAGGCATCGGGAGCGGCAGCCATGTATTGTTCGCCGGTGGGCAATCGGGCAAGACTTGGGCGTGGAAAATCGACGACGGGACAAAATTGAACTGAACCCAGGCCAATCAAGCAGTGGCGGTTTTGCAATGGGCCTTTACGGAAGACCTCGCTGCAAGATAGGCGAAGACATCCCAGGTGTTTTGCGTTATAGTAACGACAAAATTGCGTTCCATCTGGAAAAGAAACGGTCAAACGGGGTTGAATCCTCGAACGTTCCTCAAAATTTCAAACTGAGAGCATCAAGCATGAATTCTTTACCGAATATCCAATCCGCGAAACCTTCTTCGAACAACCTTCAATCCTCTACGCTCAAACGTCGAGGTTTTCTGAACGCAGCCGCTGGAACCACAGCCGCCATGATGGTCCACAGCTCGGTTAGCGCTCAAGACGGCAAGGGGCAACAGCCACTCCGGATAGCCATTGTCGGGTGCGGAGGCCGTGGATCGGGCGCAGTCGATGATTCGCTGTCGATCAACGAAAATGTCAAACTGGTTGCGGCCTCAGACATCTACAAAGATCGATGCGTCAGCCGACTGCAACAATTCGCACGCCGCTATGCCGAGAAGATCGACGTTCCGGACCAGCGGATCTATGAAGGTCTGGACGGATACAAACGCATTCTGGACGACAAAGACATCGACGTGGTCATCATGACGACCCCGCCTGGGTTCCGACCCCAATATGTTCTAGAAGCCGTTGAAGCCGGCAAACACGTCTTCGCCGAAAAGCCGACGTGCGTCGACCCCGCCGGATACAAGATATGCTTGAAAGCTCATGATCTTGCAATCAAAAGCGGAACCGCCATCGTTACGGGCACACAGTATCGCCGTCAAACAAACTACGTTGCAGCAATCGACCAAATTCGCTCCGGTGCGATCGGTGATATCGTGAGCGCATCGACCCATTATTGCGCGGACGGCATTTGGTATCGAGGTCGCAAAGAAGGTATGAGCGACGTCGAGTATCAGATCTACAATTGGATGCACTTCATTTGGCTCAGTGGCGACCAGATCGCTGAGCAGGCCGTTCACAACATCGACCTGCTTAATTGGGTCATGGACACGGTGCCTGAATCCGCGTATGGCTCGGGTGGGCGGTTCACGCGTCCCGACGATAGCGAAATGTGGGACAGCATGTCGATCGATTACATGTATCCTGGCAACCGTTTGCTGTCCTTCAAGTGCCGACAGATTCCGGGAACTCAGTCCGACAATGGCAGTTGGGTTTACGGCACGCAAGGCACTTTGAGAATTGAAGCCGGCAGCGGAAGCTCACGCATATTCGATCGCGCCGGCAAGGAAATTTGGACGAATTCCGGTACCATCGATGCGGCCTACAAACAGGAGCATAAGGATTTAGTCGATTCCATTCGAGCGGGCAAGCCGATCGTCGAACTCAAGGAAACCGCTGACAGCTCCCTAACGGCCGTCTTAGGCCGACTGGCCGCTTATACCGGTCAGCGAGTCACCTGGGAATTCCTTACAACGCAATCGACCCTCGACCTTTTCCCAAAGGAACCACTGGCTTGGGACGGCGCGTTGCCTGGGCCCAAATACGCAGTTCCTGGCGAGACAAAACTGGTCTAACCAGCACTTGGGAAAGGCCTTTGTTTTGGCTAAATCCAGTCCCCCGGTGTACTTACGAGGGGGTTTTATGCCTTGGTGTTTCAAATTCGTGAATCTACGGGTTTCCATTAGTCAGCAACTCACGAATCCCCCCTTGCGAGATAATCTCGGGTATTTGTGCCGATTTTGATTGACGTAATGCAGATATTGATTAAACTAGACGTTCGGTCTAGCGGTCCTCGGTCCAGATGCGTACACAATGTAAATCTGCGCCAAGGCACCTGGCCGATCGTTTTTTAAGGCCAAGAGGAGAAGTATTATGCAGCGTGTGTTTTGTTTGGCTTTGAGTGCTCTTGCGGCATTTGTAGCGTCGTCAACAAGTTTGCGCGCGGGATTCGTCAACGGGAGCTTTGAAAACCCGGCGCTGTCCCCGTGGGTAATACTAGGTACAGGTAGCCAAGTCACCCCGAGTTTCGACGGTGAACTCCCAACTGACGCAATTAAAATGGCGGTGATCGAAAATGCAACCGGCGCCTTGCCCGTTGGTATTTTGGATTTTATTGTGGATGCCACACTTGGTGTTGGACCGGGCTTCTTGTCGTCGGCTTATCCTACTGCGACGGAAGGTTCATTGTTGTATCAGAACGTCTCGCTTGGAGCAGGCGAGTCGACTGTCAGCTTTGACTGGAATTTCCTCACCAACGAGGGCCCTGCCTCTGCTTTCAATGACTTCGCCTTTGCACAACTGCTCAGTGGCGGAAGCCCTGTGGGAAGCCCTTTGGTTTGGGATACGTTTACACCATTCGGCGGAAGTGGAACGCTTTACTTTGATCATACAGGCTGGAATACCGCTTCGTTCAGCGGTTTAGCAGCCGGCAGCTATACTTTGCTGTTTGGAGTCTTTGACGCAACTGATGGTCTCGTAGATTCCGCTCTGTTGGTTGACCGGGTTACCACAGTGCCAGAACCAAGCGGCATCTTGCTGTCTGGGTTGGCGATGGGCTTAGTTGCATGGCGACGCCGTCGAGCTTAACGTCTGACAGCTCAAAATCGCTTTTAGAATATCGAAAGACCTTTGCCGATTGGCAAAGGTCTTTTCGTTTTACTAGCCAAAGGCCAAAAGGAAATTGAGCCTGAATGGTATGATGCATGGACCAATGAGTCAGCCTCAGAACTTAAAACACTTCGATACTCTTAATCGAGGCCGAGCCGACTCGGCGGGCTAGGGATAGACAGCGCTCGGCGCTGGAGATCAATTCTTTGGCGTCGAAGCTTGCGCTGGGCGATGTCGTGGCACCGATGCCAACGTGGAAACGAGCCGGCAAGTTGATTTGTCCAAGATCGCCCAAAGCCGTGCACTTCGAACCGGTTAGGACTTCAACTAGGCCTTCTCGCAAGATGGACGTCATTTCATTGCGTTCGCAGTCCATGACCGCCAGAATCAAT
>WPCK01366125.1_pt1 | contig 14630 bp, 11 predicted proteins | sample 5399851 | NCBI WGS metagenome assembly WPCK01 (sample SAMN12869471, study PRJNA574797) | sludge metagenome | isolation source: wastewater treatment of pH11 | place: China:Beijing | collected 2019-05-20
TGGTAGAGACCGACCCGGCGACCTTCCTCGCGCTGGCCACCGCTCGGCAGAGCTGGACGCGCGCCGTGGCGTCCGGTTCCCTGACCTACTCGGGGACGCATGCGGCCGACGCCGCGCGCACATTGCCGGCGTTCCGGCCTCATTGAGCCGGAGCCCAGCTCACAGCCGGGGCAGCAGCGTCCGCAGTTCGTAGGGGGTGACCTCGCGACGGTAGGCGTCGAACTCGCTTCGCTTGTTGCGCATGAAGTAGTCGTAGACGTGTTCGCCGAGGGTTTCGGCGACCAGTTCGCTGGACTCCATGACCGCGATCGCGCCCTCCAGGTTCCGCGGCAGAGACTCGATACCCAACGCCACCCTCTCCCGGTCGCTGAGCGCCCAGACGTCGTCCTCGGCCTCCAGCGGCAGCGGCAACTCCTTCTCGATCCCGGCCAGGCCGGCGTTCAGCAGCAGCGCGTAGGCCAAGTAGGGGTTGCAGGCGGGGTCGATGGCCCGGTACTCGACTCTCGCCGAGCTGGCCTTGTCGGGCTTGAACAACGGGATGCGCACCAGCGCCGACCGGTTGTTGCGTCCCCAGCAGACGTAGCTGGGCGCCTCGCCACCCCAAGCCAGCCGCTTGTAGGAGTTGACCCACTGGTTGGTGACCGCGGTGATCTCCTTGGCGTGCGCCAGCAGGCCGGCGATGAAGTGCTTGCCGATTTTGCTCATCCGTAGTTCGTCGGTGGCGTCGTAGAAGGCGTTCTGGTCGCCCTCGAAGAGGCTGAGATGGGTATGCATGCCGGACCCGGCGTGTTCGGTGAACGGTTTCGGCATGAAGGACGCCCGGATGCCCTGGGACACGGCGACCTCCTTCAGCACCACCTTGAAGGTCATGATGTTGTCGGCCATGCTCAAGGCGTCTGCGTAACGCAGGTCTATCTCGTGCTGGCCCGGCGCCCCCTCGTGATGGCTGAACTCCACCGAGATACCCATCTGCTCCAGCATGCTGATGGCGTCGCGCCGGAAGTCGGTGCCCTCGTCCATCGTGGTGTGGTCGAAATAGCCCCCGCCGTCCAAGGCGATCGGTTCGACACCAGGGGTGATCGGGTTGCGCAGCAGGAAGAACTCGATCTCGGGATGGGTGTAGAACGTGAACCCCATGTCGGCTGCCCGTTTGAGGGCGCGCTTGAGCACATGGCGGGGATCTGCCATGGCCGGGGAGCCGTCGGGCATGGTGATGTCGCAGAACATCCGGGCGGTGCCGGCCTGGGTGCGCCACGGCAGCAGTTGGAAGGTGCCGGGGTCGGGGTGGGCGATCATGTCGGCCTCGTAGACCCGGGCATAGCCCTCGATCGCCGAGCCGTCGAACCCGACACCCTCACTGAGGGCACCCTCCAGCTCAGCGGGGGCGATGGCGACCGATTTCAGGAAGCCCAGCACGTCGGTGAACCACAAGCGAATGAACTTGATGTTGCGGTCCTCGACGGCGCGCAGCACGAACTCGGTCTGACGATCCATGCCCTTAGTCTGCCAGTCGGCGCCCAGAATGCGGGGGTGCCTGATCTGGTCAGCAGCATAGACTTCATGCCATGTCGATGCCTGGGTGGTACCCCGATCCGGCCGGTGGGCAACGCTACCGCTATTGGGACGGCAACGCCTGGTCGGATCACACCACCCAAGACCCCCGCGAACCGCCGCCCCTCCCAGCCGCCCGTCCGTCGAAGAACCGGAGCGCTGGTGGATTCAACTGGGTCTGGCTTGGCGTGATGATCACAATCCTGGTCTTGGTGGCGCTGGTCGCCTGGTTGGTCTTCGGTGGGACGCGCGGCGGAGGCGGGTTCTCCGGCGTCCCGGAGGACACCAACTCGGCGAGCCCGACCGTGCAAGGTTGGGACGAGACCTCAAAGCCGACGCCACCACCTACTGCGGCGAGCCTGATCGCCTGCCCGTACACCACCAACCAGGACGTGACTAGTCAGGGCACCGACGGCCGGTTGCGGGGCGGCGGACTGGTCGTGGACAAGATCGGCGGTTGGCGCGACGCCGACATGTACCTGCAGTGGGTCTCCGACTTCCACACCCAGATGGACACTGTGCGTACCGGTTGGATGAGCAACATCGGAGTGGGTCAGGTCAACGCGTCGGATGGCTTCGTCGACCCGCAGACGGCCGCCCGGCAATCGATGGAGTGCTTCGCCTCGTCCGGCTACTACCTCAACTTCACCCACCGAGTCGATCTGGTCAACGAGGCCACCACGATCAGCGGCTATCCCGCCTGGCGAATGCGCTCCGAGGTGCACATCGACTCGCCCGACATGCCGGAGATCGACGGCGACGTCGTCGACATCATCGTGGTCGACCTGGGTGATCCGCAGCGGATGGGGATCTTCGTGGCCAGCGTCACCATCGGCGATGACCGCCGCCGGGAGTTGGTGGACGCGTCCATCGCCAGTCTGGCCGTGGGTTGAGGCCGGTCTAGAATCGGCTGGGTGAGCGACCCCATCAAGGCCTTCCCGATAAGTTCGATGCGTGCGGTGCCGGCTGGTGTGCCCCGGCCACCCTATGTGGGCGAGATGGGTCCGGAGCACTACGACGGGTCGCACGTGCAATCCGACGAGATCATCGCGGCCATGCGGGTGGCCGGCCGGGTGGCGGCCGACTCGATCCTGGTCGCCGCGGCCGAGATCAGGCCCGGTGTCACCACCGATCACCTGGACGCTGTGGCCCACGAGTTCCTGGCAGACCACCGCGCCTACCCGGCGTCCCTGAACTACCGCGGCTTCCCGAAGGCCATCTGCACCTCGGTCAACGAGGTGATCTGCCACGGCATCCCGGACGCCCGCCCGCTGGCCGAGGGCGACATCGTGAAGATCGACTCCACCGCCTATCTCGGCGGCGTCCACGGCGACAACTGCGCCACCTTCTACGTGGGTGAGGTCGCGCAAGAGGCCCGGCTGCTGTGCGAACGCACCCGGGAGGCGATGTACCGGGGCATCAAGGCGGTCAAGCCGGGGCGACCGCTTTCGGTGATCGGACGGGTGATCGAGGCCTACGCCCGCCGCTTCGGCTACGGCGTGGTGCGCGAGTACACCGGACACGGCGTGCACACCGCGTTCCACTCCGGGCTGATCGTGCTGCACTACGACGAGCCGATGAACGACACCATCATGGTGCCGGGCATGACGTTCACCGTGGAGCCGATGCTCACCTTGGGCAGTCCGCGCACCACGCAGTGGGACGACGGCTGGACGGTACTCACCAAGGACGGCTCCTGGTCGGCCCAGTTCGAGCAAACGATCGTGGTGACCGACGCCGGAAGCGAGATCCTCACCGTGCCGAGTTCGGGTGAGCTGATCCTGGGCGGTGACCCGAGCAAGATCAAACTCGCTTGATGGCCCTGCGGCGAAGGCGCTGGGGGTGGCTGGCGGGCGGGCTCGCGCTGCTGGTGCTGGTCAACCTTGCCGTCAACCCGTGGTTCGCCAGGTACCGTTCGCTTGCGCTGATGACGGGCTACGACTGGTGGTTCGAGCGCCGTTCGGTGCCCCGGGAAACCGGGGTGCAGGTGGCGATGCCTTTGCGCGACGCTGGACTGTACCCACTGATGATCACCTTCAACGACGACGAGGGCATGTCGGCTTGGCTGGGTTCACAGGTGGACTTCACCGTCGAGTTCACCTTCGCCGATTTCGGCCGCTGGCAGCCCCACAGCGCGATCTTCGAGCCAGGGCACCCGCTGTACGCCGCCTACGTGGGCAGCTACTACCTGCAGGGTCGGGGACGCCCGCTTTCGGCGGACGAGGTCGCACTGGTGGCCGAGTTCGACCAGCGTCGGTTGGCGCTCCCGGCGCTCGGGCTGGACTTCGACGACAACCACTTCGAGGTGCTCGACTCCTCGGCGCGTCCGGTCAACTTCGCCGGGCGGGACTGGACCAGCCATGACGCGACGGTGTCGACGAACTGCCCCGACCACTCCCCCGACGGCTTCCAGCTCTCCCACCTGCAGTTCGGCACCCCACCGCAGACCACCCAGCACTTCCCCGTCTGCGAGTTGGTAGCCCGGATCGAGGTGACCTACCTGGTCGATCTCGATCTGACGATCGGGACCTACATCATCGCGGCGAACACTGCCGAGCTTGAGCAGTTGAGCGAAGAGGTGGTCCACGCCTCGGTAGTCAGCGTCGGTTGAACTCACCAACGGGGCGGACGCGACGCCGAAGCCTGCGTCCGACCATGATCGCGGCTACCGACAACACGATCATCACAACCAAGATCGCGAACGCGTTGCGCATGAACAGCGCCTCGGGCAGGTAGTCGATGATCGGGTCGGTGCGCGGGTCGAAGATCCACAGTTCGTTGTCGAAGGCGATTTCGTGGAAGACCACGAACGCGCGGTCGAAGTCGATCGCCAGTGGGACCGCCAGCATCAACGGCGTGACCAGCGCGATGATCGCCCCAGCGGTGAGGAAGCCGGTCGACCGATGCCGGCGCCACAGCCAGCTGCCGAGCACCACAGCCACCACCAAGGCGATCAGTCCGCCCTGGACGAAGAGCTGGAAGATGTCCTTGGCCTCGGCGAAGTGCTGGGCGCCGGCGTCCGACATCGGCAGGGTTTCGAGGTGCAACTCGCGCACCCACGGGAAGAGGCTGTACTCGATGATCCGGTCGTAGTTCGCCTGCATCTGGGCCATGGTGAGCTGATGGCTGTTGTACCGGCCGGCCGAGAACCACGGGTAGCTGAATCTGGCGGCTAAGACGACGGTCAGCGAGGTGCCCAAGATAGCGACGCCCACGGCGACCGATGCCAGCACGCTGGCCAGCTGCCTCATCCGTCCTCCTCACCTAGACCGGACGCCCACACTACTCGCCGGCCGGGATCGGCAACTGACCCTAGTCAGCACGTGCTGGCAGGTGCGTTTCACCGGTAAACTTGCTGTGTTTGAACCCGCCCGTCAGGGGAGGCCGCATGATCCGCGTCGCGGTAGTGGACGACAACGCGCCGTCGAGGCAGTTGCTGCGCGATTATCTCACCAAGTACCGTGCTGAGCACGATCAGCCGATGATCATCGAAGAGTTCGCCGATGGTTCCGACTTAGTCGGACACTACGCGCCCAGCTTCGACATCATCTTCCTGGACGTCCAGATGGAAAACCTCGACGGCTTCGCCACCGCCCGGCTGGTGCGAGAGGTGGACCCTGCGGTCATCATCATCTTCGTGACTAACATGGCGCAGCTCGCGATCAACGGCTACCAGGTCAACGCACTCAGCTATTTGGTCAAACCAGTCTCGTATTTCGCCTTCTCCCAAGAATTGCTGCGCGCGGTGCAGCGGATCGAGCAGACCCGGGACGACTTCGTGGTGGTGCCGGTCGCCGGAGACCTGGTCAGGATCAATCTCGCCAAGGTGGTCTACATCGAGAGCGTCAAACACCGGCTTGAGATTCACACCATGGACGCCACCTTGTCGATGGTCGGCACGCTGCGTGAGATGGCGGAGCAGTTGGAGCCTCGGGGCTTCGTCCAGATCAACAGCTTCCTGCTCGCCAACTTGCGGCACGTGTTGGCGTTCGGGAACCAGACCGCGATCATGTCGCAGGGCGCCCAGCTGCCGGTCAGCCGCTCTCGCAAGAAGGAGCTTGCCGCCGCGCTGGCCGCCCACTCCGGTCGATCGCGGGTGCTGTGACCGAAATCCTGCCCGACATTCCGCGCTTCGTCACGGCTCTCGCCGAATGGCTCAGCTGCGTCCTGTACATTTCGCTACTGCCCAAGAGACCCGGTCGATTCTTGCTCGGGGTTCTGTTGCTTGCCGGGCTCGGGGCGATGCTGGGCTTGCACCAGTTGGCGGGCACCTGGCCGCAGCCCTTCTGGGTCTTGGGGATGCTGGCTGCCTTCGCGACGATGTTCACCCTGATCGCATTGACGACGCGCATCGGTTTGCGGGACAGCGGCTACGTCGCGGCTCGGGCGTTCGTCCTGGCCGAACTGTTGGCGTCGCTGGAGTGGCAACTGCGCACCTTCTATTTCCGCACCAGAGCCGAGATCTGGTCGCCTGCTGCTTCGGTGCTGTGGCTTTCGACCTATGCGGTCGGCCTGGGAATCGCCTTGCTGCTCGAACGACGGCATTTCAGCCGGGAGCGGCCACCCGATATCGGCCCACGAACCCTGGCCGTCGCCGGATCCATCGCGGCCATCACCTTCGCGCTCAGCAACCTGAGCTTTGTCTCGAAGGAGACACCTTTCAGCGGCACCTTGCCTGCCGAGGTCTTCTATATCCGGACGCTGGTAGATCTGTGCGGCTACATCGCCCTCTACGCCCAACACGAACAGCTGCGCAAGCAGCGGGCCGACGCCGAACTGAGCGCCCTCAACTCCGTCGTGGCCGCCCAGCATCAGCAGTATCTGCAGTCGAAGAGCGCCATCGACACGGCCAACCGGACGTGGCATGACCTGAAACACCACGTAGCGGCAATCCGGGCCGAACTCGACCCGGCGCGTCGCACCGCCTATCTGGATGACCTCGAAGCCTGCGTCACCGCCCACAGCGCAACCTACGAGACGGGCAATCCAGTGCTGGACACGATCTTGACAGCCAAGGCTCAGTACTGTCTGGCCAGCCAGATCACCTTCACCTGCATGGCCGACGGCGCTGCACTGGGGCGCATTCATCCGATGGACTTGGCAACCATCTTGGGTAACGCCCTGGACAACGCCATCGAGAACGTGCAACTGCTCGCAGATCCAGAACAGCGCGTGGTGCGAGTCACGATCTCTCGCGTGGGGACGTTCGTGGCCATGCAGTTCGACAACTACTTCGACGGCACCTTGCATTACGAAGGTGACCAACTGCGCACCCGCAAGACCGACGCAGGACGCCACGGGCTGGGACTCAAGAGCATCCGCCACACCGCCAAGAAGTACGGCGGTGAGGTGATGGTGACCAACGCCGACAACTGGTTCAAGTTGACGGTGCTGCTCCCGGGCACTGCGACGGGCCCGGCAACCTCGCCGGCGGCGCCCTCGCCGACCGATTGTGAGTGAGAACCCACCGATCATGCGCGCAGCCGGCTGATCACAATCGGCAACTGCTGAACTAGCCGGGAAATGAAGCTGGCTGTGCAGACCAATGCCCGCACCGCCACCCACCCGTTTAGTACAGAGAGGTACAGGCTCAATGCTTGACATCAACTGGGCGGACGTACAGGCGCTGGTCGCCTCCGTGGGCCCGCAGCTGATCACCATCGGGGTGGTTCTGCTGCTGGCCATCGGCGTCACCATCGCGGTCCGAAAACTCAAGCCACCCACCCGGAAGTTCGCCCGAGCGCAGACCTGGATCGCTGCGGTCCTGGTTGTCGCGATCTCCGTCACCACGATGCTCTACGGTGGCTTTCGCAACCTGCTCGACCTCGCCTCCGGTTCGGGAACCCTCAGCGAGGAGACGATGGCTTCAGCCAGCGAGCTGGGCAACCAGATCTCGGACGAGGGCATGGTGCTGCTGAAGAACCAGACCGGCACCCTTCCGCTGGCCGGCACCACCAAGGTGAACGTCTTCGGGTGGGCGTCGACCAACCCGGTCTACGGCGGCACCGGCTCCGGTTCGTTGTCGGCCACCCAAGAGGTGACCTCGCTGCTGGGTGGTCTGGCCAATGCTGGCTTCGAGACCAACCAGGACCTGTCGAACTTCTACACCGCCTACCGGGCCGATCGTCCGGTCGTCGGCATGTTCACCGCAGACTGGACGCTGCCGGAGCCGGCAGCGTCCACCTACCCCGCAGACCTGCTGGCCGGGGCGAAGGCCTTCTCTGACACCTCGATTGTCACCATCTCGCGTACCGGCGGCGAGGGGTACGACCTGCCACAGAATGTGAACGCGGAGGTCGCCAGCAACGGGGCGTTCTCGTTTACGAACAACTCGACCGAGTACAACGAGTTCGCCGATGGTGACGGTATCTTGCAGTTGACCCGTTCCGAGCGCGACATGATCGATTTGGCCAAGCAGAGCTCCGAGACCCTGGTCGTGGTCTACAACGGTGCAAACGCCATGGAACTCGGCGAACTGGCAGACGATCCCGAGGTGGACGCCATCGTCTGGGCGTTGCCCCCCGGCCAGGTCGGCTTCAACGCGTTGGGCCGGATCCTGGACGGCGAGACCAACCCGTCGGCCAAGACCCCCGACACCTTCGTCCGTGACCTGGGCCAGACCCCCACCGCGAAAAACTTCGGCGGCTTCACCTACACCAACATGGACGAGTTCGCACAAACCTCGTTCTTCACCAAGCAGACGGTCCTGCCCAGCTTCGTGAACTACGTCGAAGGCATCTACGTGGGTTACCGATTCTGGGAGACCGCAGCCGCCGAGGGTGCGATCAACTATGACGCCTCGATTGTCTATCCGTTCGGTTACGGATTGTCCTACACCACCTTCACCCAGCAGATGGGGCCGGTCAGCCTCGCCAACGGCAAGGTCTCGTTCGATGTGACGGTGACCAACACCGGCGATGTGGCTGGCAAGGATGTGGTCGAGGCCTACTTCAACCCGCCCTACACCGAAGGCGGCATTGAGAAGTCCGCAGTCAACCTGGTCGCCTATGACAAGACCGAACTGCTGGCACCGGGTGCGTCGCAGACCATCACCGTAACCTTCGACGACGACGACATGGCGTCCTATGACGTCAAGAATGGCGGCGCCTACGTGCTGGAGGCCGGTCGCTATGACATCTCGCTGCGGTCGGATTCGCACACCGTCATCGACACCAAGCCGATCACCGTCGACCAGACCATCACCTACAACACTGCCGACAGCACCCACGATGGCGACCTGATCCCGGCCACCAACCAGTTCGATGCAGCAAAGGGAGAGGGCATCACCTACCTGTCGCGGGCCGGTAACTTCGCGAACTATGCGCAGTCGACCGCCGCTCCGGCCTCGTCCGAGCTGGCGGCAGACCTGAAGGCGACCTTCGTTGTCAACAGCAACTACGACCCGACGGCGTTCAACAACGCCTCCGATGTCATGCCGACCACCGGCGCCAAGAACGGGCTGGTACTGGGTGACCTCGCCGGAGCCGACTTCAACGATCCGCGCTGGGAGCAGTTGCTCGACCAGATGACCTTCGATGAGATGAACACCCTGATCGCCAACGGCGGCTACCAGACCCCTGCGGCCAACTCCGTCGGCAAGATCCAGACCATCGACGTCGACGGCCCGGCCGCGTTGAACAACAACTTCACTGGTGTCGGCTCAATCGGCCTGCCGATCAGTGTCTCGGTAGCCGCGACGTTCAACCAGGACCTCGCCCACCAGTTCGGCACCGTGATCGGCAAGATGGCCGAGGAGATGAACGTCTCGGGCTGGTACGCCCCGGCGATGAACATCCACCGCAGCGCCTACGCCGGCCGCAACTTCGAGTACTTCTCCGAAGACCCGATCCTGTCCGGCAATCAGGTGGCCCAACAGGTCACCGGGGCCCGCGAACTGGGCGTCTATGCCTTCATCAAGCACTTCGCACTCAATGATCAAGAGACCAACCGCAACAACATGTTGATGACTTGGGCCGAGGAGCAGTCGATCCGCGAGATCTACCTGCGTCCCTTCGAGATCGCCGTCAAGGACGGCGGCGCACAAGCCGTGATGAGCGCGTTCAACTTCATCGGCACCGTCTACGCCGGCGCAATGCCCGAACTGCTGCAAACCGTGCTGCGCGATCAGTGGGGCTTCCAGGGCATGGTGCTGACCGACTACTTCGGTGGCTACGGCTACCAGAACGCCGATCGGATCGTCCGCGGCGGCGGCGACGTCATGCTCGCCACCGTCGACATGGGGATCAACTACGTTCAGGACCGGTCGGCCACCTCGGTCATCGAAATGCGCCGGGCCGCCAAGAACATCCTGTTCACAACAGGCAACTCGAGGGTCTACGCCGATGGTCAACCCGAGGTGACGCGCGCACCGTGGGAGTTCATCACTTGGGGTGTACTGGGCGCCCTCGGCCTGGCACTGATCGGCCTTGAGGTGGTCGCCATCAAGCGCTTCCAGCGCCGCCGCAATGAGGCAGCTCAAGCAATGGGGTCCACCACCGCCGGCAGCTGACCGCAGAACCACAAACGCCCCGCCGGGTCATTCCGGCGGGGCGTTTCGCTGCCCTCATCGATCCGATTGTGCGCGCCTTCGCACCGGTTGTGCGTCTGGGCGCCGCACACCTGAGAAGCGCTGATTTCATAGAAGTGTCCAAACTGCAAGACCGAAAGCCATTCGGCTCAAGGTCCGGTTCATCAACGGAGACGATAGTGACCGAAGAATTTTCTGTTCTTGAGAAGGCATCGCTGCTGAGCGGCAAGAACACCTGGCAATCGCGAGACCTGCCCAACAAAGGCGTACGATCGATCTTCTTCTCGGACGGCCCGCACGGTGTGCGCAAGCAGGTTGGCTCGTCGGATCATCTGGGCCTCAACGCCTCCGAGCCGGCAACCTGTTTCCCCACCGCCGCCACCGTAGCCAACAGCTGGGACCCCCAACTCGGTGAAGAGATCGGGGTGGCGTTGGGAATTGAGGCCGCCTCGCTGCAAATCGACGTGCTGCTGGGGCCGGGCCTCAACATCAAGCGCAGCCCCCTTGGTGGTCGCAACTTCGAGTACTTCTCCGAAGACCCCTACCTCAGTGGCAAACTCGCCGCCGGCTACGTGCGCGGCATCCAATCCACCGGTGTGGCCGCCACCCCGAAGCACTACGCAGCCAACAGCCAAGAAACCCGGCGGATGGCCTCCGACTCGGTCGTCGACGAACGCACCCTGCGCGAGATCTACCTGACCGGCTTCGAGATCGCCGTGCGGGAAGCCCATCCGCGGGCGCTGATGAGCAGCTACAACCTAGTCAACGGCACCTACGCCAACGAAAACGAGCACCTGCTCACCGAAATCCTCCGGCAGGAATGGGGCTTCGACGGGCTCGTCGTAACCGACTGGGGCGGCGGCAACGACCCGGTCGCCGGGGCCGCCGCGGGCAGCAGCATCGAGATGCCGTCACCGGGGTTGGAACCAGTCCGCCTGCTGGCGACCGCCGTGGCGAATGGCACGCTGAGCCGAGCTGCCCTTGATGCCCGCGCCGGCGAGGTGCTGGCAATGGCGCGCAGCACCAGCCCGTCCGTCACGGAGTTCAACGTCCAGGAGCACAACGAGTTGGCCCGCCGCGCCGCCGAGCAGAGCATGGTGCTGCTGCGCAATGAGGGCGCGCTGCTGCCGCTTCGTCCGGGCACCAAGGTCGCCCTGATCGGGGACATGGCGCAAACACCTCGCTACCAAGGTGCCGGGTCTTCGGTCGTCAACCCCACAATGCTGGTCTCGGCCCGCGAGACGATCGGCGACACCGAACTGGAGTTGGTCGGCTTCGGCCTAGGCTACCGGCGCAACAGCCCCCGCAACGCGGAACTTGAGGACGCCGCTGTGGCCCTGGCCGCGAAAGCCGAGGTCGCGATCTTGTTCCTGGGGCTGGACGAGGTGGCCGAGTCGGAGGGCCGGGACCGGGATCACCTCAAGATCCCTGCGGCCCAGGTGAGCCTGCTGCGCGCCGTGGCGAAGGTCAACCCCAATGTCGTCGTCGTGCTCAGCGCGGGTTCCGCGGTGGAGATGCCCTGGATCGACGACACCACCGCGCTGCTGCACGGCTACCTGTCGGGGCAAGCCGGGGCGCACGCCACCTGGGCTCTACTCACCGGAGCTGCGTCACCGTCCGGGAAGCTCGCCGAAACCTATCCCCTCGCGCTGTCGGATACCCCGACCCACGGACGGTTCCCCTCACTTGAGCAGCGCTCCGTCTACACCGAGGGCCCCTTCGTGGGCTACCGCTACTACGACGCGGCCAGCAAGCCAGTGCTGTTCCCCTTCGGTTTCGGCCTCAGCTATGCGACGTTCACCTACTCCGACCTGACCGTGCTCGACGACAGGGTGCGTTTCACCATCACCAACACTTCCAAGGTGCCGGGCGCTGAGATCGCCCAGCTGTACGTGGGCCTTCCGCAATCGGCCGTGCTGCGCCCGGACAAGGAACTGAAGGGGTTCGCCAAGGTGCATCTGGCCCCCGGGGAATCCCGCGAGGTGGAAATCGCCTTCGATACCTACACCTGGCGGCACTTCGACGCCCAGCTCAACACCTGGCAGGTGGAGGCCGGCGACTGGCAGGTGATGGTTGGCGCCAGCAGCGCCGACATCCGCTTGCAGGCCACGCATCGGGTGACGGGAACCGTCGTCAACCCCACAGCCGACTCGGTGGTGGCACGAGACGCGATGCTGGCGGCCATCGCGCAGCCGGCGCCCGCGCGGGCGTCCGGCACGACCGGGAAGCAAGACCGTGTCGTCCTCGGCCGAAACGACCCCCTGCTGGACATGCGCTCGGCCAAGAGCCCGCTGGCCCGCCTGGCATATCGGTTCCTTGACTGGCGCAAGACGCGCAGCGAGGCCAAGGGCGTCCCCGACCTCAATATCGAATTCCTCTACAACATGCCATTCCGGGCCATCGCGAAGATGAGCGGCGGGGCCGTGAGCCTGGAAATGGTCGACGCGATCCTCGAGGTGGTCAACGGTCGGCTGCTGCGTGGCCTCGGCCACCTGATCGGCGGATTCTTCGCACTACGCAAGGCAGACCGGGCCACGCTGAATCAACTCAACGGCACCCACTGATTTCAAAGGAGAGACGACAAATATGTGGCAAAACATCAAGCAATGGTGGGCCGGCTACAGCGAAAGGCACCCTGAACTCTCGAAATTCCTGATGTTCTTCATCGTGAGCAATGGCGTCACCTTGCTCCAGATCATCGTGATGCCGCTGTTCCGGAACATCTTCGCGGGCACCGCGCTGATCGACACCAGTTTCCAGGTCTGGCCGGTCGGGACGAATGTCGACGGGTCCCCACACTTCATCTTCGACTACCCTGCCGGCCCGATCGTGGACGGCGTGGGTGGCGGTCTGGCGTATTTCCTCGCCGTTCAGCTCGCCATCCTCATTGCGCAGGTCATCAACTTCTTCGCGCAACGCAACGTCACCTTCAAGTCGAACAGCAGCATCTGGAAGGCGGCCTTCTGGTACGTCATCGCCTACGTGCTGATCACGCTGTTCGCCGCCGCCGCACAAGGCTTCTACAAGGCGCCGGTCTACAGCTTCTTCATGGATTCCCTCGGCTGGGGATCGGCCGGTGAGACCACTGCCGACATCATCACCATGATCATCAATTCGGCCATCTCGTTCTGGGTCTTCTACCCGATCTTCAAGGTCATCTTCAAGCAGGTTCCGGTGGAGGACGAAGACGCCGACGCCGCGGCGCGCGCCGTCGAGCAGGCCAACTAGGCCTCGGGCAGGTAGGAGCCCGTCGTGAAGACCCTGTCAGTGGTTGTGCCGAGTTACAACTGTGAGGCGTATCTGTCGCGCTGCCTGGATTCCATGCTGCCGGCCACCGACGACATCGAAATCCTGGTCGTCAACGACGGCTCCACAGATGGCACTGCTGACCTCGCCAGGCACTACGCCGAACGGAATCCGGGGATCGTCCGGGTGCTGACGAAACCCAACGGGGGCCACGGATCTGCGATCAACACCGGGATCGCAGAGGCCCGTGGCCGGTACCTCAAAGTGATGGACAGCGACGACTGGGTGGACCTGTCGGCTTTGACCGCCGTCATGGAGGTGCTTCGCGACCAACTCGATCAGCCCCAGCCCTTGGATGCCCTGGTGACGAACTTCGTCTATGAGAAGCAGGGGAAACGGCACAAGCACGTCATGCGCTACGACTCCGAACTTCCAACGGGGAAGGTCTTCGGCTGGGACGAGGTCGACCAGTCGGTCAACGAGCAGGTCATGTTGGGCCGGATCGACCAGCAGCTGAGGGTGAACCGCGCCATGATCGACGCGTTGCCCGCCGAAGGCAGCGTCCCTGACGAGCTCTACCGATATCTGGTGCACTACCTGGGGTTGGTCTGTGCCATCTCCTCAATCCTGCTGCTGCGCCTGGGCACCGATGACGGTCTGCGGCGGAAGCGGGATCTGTGGCAGGAGTTGCGCTCGTCGGACGCCACCTGCCACCGGTTGCTGCGACGCAGCAGCCTCGGACAGGTCTTGCACCTGCCGGGACGAAGCGGACGGTGGGTCTGTCTCCAGGGCTACCGCCTTGCTCGCGGGGTCATCGGCTTCAACTGAACCAATTCAGCAGCCAACGGGAGCCACTCAGGGCGACGAAGGCATCGCGTCGGGTTGTTAAGGTTGACGCCTCGTCCTTGTTCGTCCTGCCCATCAAGTCCCTCAAGTGAGGTCCGGCGCCATGACTGCATCTCCCCCGTTGGTCCAGACCCGTGCCGGCGCCGTGCGCGGTGTTTGGCGGGGTGGCTCGGCCGCGTTCTTGGGAATCCCGTTCGCCCAGGCACCGGTGGGGGCGCTGCGATTCGCCGCGCCCCAGCCCACCGCAGCCTGGCAGGGGATCCTGGACGCGGCCGAACCTGGTCCGACGCCACAGCGGCGTCCCTTCGGTGACGTGACAACGATCCCTGAGCCTTCCTACCCGGGTGAGGCGACCCTGAATCTGAACGTGTTCACGCCATCACCCGGGAGGAACGGGGTGAGGCTGCCGGTGCTGGTGTGGATCCACGGCGGCGGGTTCTTTGCCGGCTCGCCGTCGAGC
>WPCK01337184.1_pt1 | contig 14629 bp, 11 predicted proteins | sample 5399851 | NCBI WGS metagenome assembly WPCK01 (sample SAMN12869471, study PRJNA574797) | sludge metagenome | isolation source: wastewater treatment of pH11 | place: China:Beijing | collected 2019-05-20
CCGGGGAAATTCTCGATCGGGCTGCAGGCGGGCGCCGATTTGCCGGCACAGACATCGATGGGATCGCAGCCTTCCTGGCCGGCAGAATGCTGAAGAATGATTCGGAAACCATGCCGCGTGCCATTGAATACTCATGGGGGCGAATGATCCATCCGTACAACGAGTTTTTGAAGTCCTGCATCGCCGCTTATGAGGTTGGGTGAAGTGGATCCTGGACGGGCCGATCGATTCCGTTCCGGGGGCTGTTCAGGCTTTTAGCAATGCTCAAAACCCTGCGAAGAATTGTCGGGCGTCTCCTGTTTATGACTTGTATTGTCCGGAGCGTATCCTGGTTCCGGGTGTGGAAAAAGTGCAACTCCCGCTCTGACAACGTGATACTCATTCGCGCGTGTGAATTGCGGAAGATCATGAAGTGGTTGTTTACGGGGGCTTTTGAGAGCGACCTGGCGCTACTTAATGCCTGTGCCGGGCAGCTGGAAGATTTCACGATCAGGATCGGATACAAAAAAACGCTTGGCCTTCAGGGGAAGACCATTTTTCACAACCTGTCGAAACTTTACAGTTCCTATGAAGGCCGCGATCAGGCCGATTCGGTACTGAATTTGCAAAAGCACTGGCTGAAGAACGGCAATACGATTTTTCCACGGCACGGGGACTCTTTTTACTGGGAGAACAAGCTCTACATGCAACGGAAGTTTCTCGAGTTGCAGATCCCGCATCCCCGGACCGTGATTGTCGATCGGGCCAATCCGGCGCCGGAAGAGCCGCCGATGCCTTTTCCATTCCTGTTCAAGCCTGCACATAGCAGCGGTTCGCAAGGAATCGCCAGGATCACTTGCGAGTCCGACTATCGCCGGATGGTGGAAGACACCACGCACGAGGAATTCTTGTTGCAGGAACAGGTCGAGATGCGCAGGGACCTCAGGCTGATTTACATTGGCGATGAGCTGGTCCTTCATTACTGGAGGATCAATGAAGGGAACGAGTGGCGGCCGACTTCTACCGGCCATGGAAGTGGTGTCGATTTTGAAACCCTTCCCGGGCAGTGGATGGACCGGATCTTTCTGGAGTACAAGAAGCTCGATCTGCTGGCCGGTGCTTTTGATATTACCTGGCAAAACGACGATCTTTCCACGCCTCCACTGTTTCTGGAAGTCAGTCCCTCATTCATGCCGAACCCGGCGCCGTCGGGACCCTACCGCAGCCGCCCCTATTCGGAGTTCAAGAAGCAGCTGTGGGGGAAGGATGCCTACTACAAGAAATACGTAAAACTGGTTTTCGATCTCAAATCGCGATTGTTGAAAGAATATGAAAACGTCTGAATGCAAGCAGGAAATCCGCAGAAGGGTCAGGGATCTGAAAGAGGAGAGTGGCAGCCATTCACCAAGTGTTTCCACGCTGTTGAAAGACATCCCGGAACTTGCCGTCGAAGTCGATGCCTGTTTTCTGTCCAATCCCTATGCAACTGACCTGTTCCTGAAACATATGGACGACGACCTGATCAGGACGGGCAAGCTGCGCGAGGTACTTGAATTTTACCCGCCGCAGGTGCACGACGTCAGGAAATACATCAGCAAGGCGACCACGATTCCTGCCGAGAATATTTTTGTTGGCAATGGCGCGATCGAGGTGATTCAGGCGCTGATGCATCGATTCGTGCGTCAAAACATCTGTGTGATCCTCCCCACCTTCTCTTCCTATTACGAGTTCGCTTCCAACGATACAGAAGTGATCTATTACCGTCTGCGAAAGGAAGAAAACTTTACGCTGGATGTCGATCGGTACCTGGCCTTTGTCCGGGAGAAAAAGGTCAGGAACGCGGCTATCATCAATCCGAACAACCCCGATGGCGGCTATTTGTCAAAGGAACAACTCGCCAGCCTGATATCGGGACTCCGGCATCTGGACAATCTGATTATCGACGAGAGCTTTATTCATTTTGCCTACGAAGGAGTGGAACTTTTCCAGATCTCCCACGAAGAGATGATCAGGGAATTTCCCAACCTGTGCATTGTCAAATCCATGTCCAAGGATTTCGGAATTGCCGGAATCCGTGCAGGATACGGGGTGATGAACAGCGACAAGGTCGCCGCGTTATTGGCAAACGGGTACCTTTGGAACGTTTCCGGCCTGGCCGACTACTTCTTCAGGGTGTACGCGGACCCGGGATTTCAGGAAGCCTACGATGTGGTCAGGAAAAAGTACATCATGAATACCCTGATGTTCCTGACACAGATCAATTCCATGGGCAATGTCAAGGCGTATCCGTCCAAGGCGAATTTCGCCCTGCTCGAGATCTTGAACGGGAAGTCGTCATTCGAGTTCACCATGGACCTGCTGATCGACCACGGAGTGTATGTCAGGGATTGCAGTGACAAGAAAGGCCTTGACGGACAGTTCATACGTGTCGCCAGCCGGACTTTCGAGGATAACCTGAAGATTCTGGCGGCAATCAAATCGGCCTAGGGCAGGCAACATGAAACGAATTGCCAGGAAAATTGCCGGTCTGGTTTGGGAAATTGGACAAAGACGACGATTGAGAAACATCAGGAACTTCGATCCGGCGCACGTGATCGACATCGACCATACGCTGACGGTTGCCGGAGCTGATGGCCGGATCAATCATATCGACCCAAGTCCAAGAGAGAACATGGTTCGCTATGTAAAGCGGCTGCTGGAGATGGAGCGGAAAGTGATTTTCCTGAGCGCGCGGGATTATCGCGTCTACAAGCCGACGATTTCCTGGCTGGCAAGTCACGGAATATTGCAGTCGAGGGAATCGGTGTTTCTCGTGCGGAGCGCCATGCACAAGATCGAGTACCTGAAAACACTGGCGCAAAACAACCGGAACATCGAATATGTCGATGATCTGTCGTACAACCACGAGAACAATGACATCAGGTTCTACGAAGCCGTCATCGAGGAGGTCAGGAAACTGCCGATTACCTGGAGAGGACTGGACTTCATCGAGAATTTTGGCGTCAACACGCCGGAGTGGCAATCCTGACGGCCCATCAAGCGATCTTCGGTATGCAAACAACATTGACGAGATTTCTGGTCGAGTGATTTGCCTCCCGGTAAACCTCGCGCCGTGCAAAATGGTAGTAGCCGAGGAAATTCCTCGTCAAAACCCACAATTCGTACCCCTGGTTCTTGAGAAATTCCTCAAATTCGTGAAGAGTCGTGCCGGCAGCCCGCGCGGACTCGGGATTGAATTCCACGATCAACACAGGTTTATGCTGTTTGATCGTTTCCCTGGAGCCCATCAGGATCATGAATTCCGAGCCCTCGGTGTCGATTTTAATGATTCCCGGAATGAGCCCGGTGCGGGAAACATAGCTGTCGATCGTGGTTGTCGAAACATCGATTGGCGTGTTGTCGGGGTTGGAGAATTCCTTGACGATTGTCGAGTTCCAGGTGACCGCTCCTGATTGAACGTAGAAAACAGTCCCCTCCTCACTTGAACTCAAGGCGACCTTTTCGATAGTGACATTGGCCAATTTGTTCAGGGCAAGATGCTTTTCAATGTGCAAACGAGCGGCCGGATTTGGCTCGAACGTGACAACCTTGCCTGTGTTTCCCGCCGCCCTGGCAGCATAAACCGCCATCAGCCCGTGATGTCCGCCGACGTCGAAAACAGTACTCCCTTCCGATACGAACTCCTTCAATGCAGCGAGGACGTCCTCCTGATACATGCCTTCGAACAACATATGTCTGGTCAGGAGATCGGGGAAACCGGATGCCGACCAAACAACTCCAATCCGCGGACAGCGGAAGTCAAAATGGAATTTGCGATTCCCAAGTCGAAGTGAATGTTTGATAAAAAAGTGCTTGATGCGCCTGTTGACCGGAATGCGGCGAACGATCCCGGAACAGAATCTGAAAAGGTAATCACCTGGCGTGAGTTTCATTTTCGGGTTTCCTTGGCCAAAGATGAGTTGCTTGAAGATCGAACTGCCAGGGAAATGAAACAGCGAACGGAGAACGGGTCCGGCCCAAACCCGTAAAACGAACTTCCAGCGGCGGTTTTGACAGTTTCAGGTTTATTAGTCAGGGGAATTGAAGCAATTGTTGTCGGAAGAACAGAAAGTGCAAGCGGTTTTCGAAAAGGGGGGCAGGCTGCCGGCAAGCGGAGACTTTGATAATTGCGTCGTCTTTGACTGTGGTTTGCCGGTTATTGGCACAGGAAGTCCATTGCGGTCGATTGCGGGTCTGGAAAGGCCTGGCAGGCGACGCCGTGAAGGAAGTTTGGAACGTGGGGCAACGTTGCGCTTGATACGTCGAATGGAATTCGCGAGAATCGGAACTGAATCGGGCCGGCATTTGCCTGAAGCTGAAACCATCCATAACGACACGGCAAGTCCCGGGGGCGGGCAGGGCCATACTGGTAAATGAACAATCCAGGAAGACAAATTCCGAGACCGACGATGATGCAGCCGGCTGTACCGTTTCCGTACCGACGGCCCATGATGCATGCAAGCTATTTCGCCCGGCCTGACCGGATTGTGGGGCTGTTCTTCACGGTCCTGGCATGCATTTGTCTCTGGAATCTCAACGGGATTACAGCTGTCGCCTTTGGCATCTCACAAATGATGTCGATCCTGATCCTGTTGTGCTGTGTTGTGATTTTTTTCCGGACGAGCAACACAGCCGGCCGGGCGCTGGGTGTTGCGGGAACCTGGTTTATTGCCGCATTGTGCATGTACCTTGCTGTTGGCGTCCTCGGTAACAGGGACCTGGGGATTTTTCTCAACTACTTCAATTCGATCATCGTCGTTGGAGCGAGTGCAATGGCTGGCTACCATTACGCCACTCGCAACAGTGCACATCGCCTGTTGATCATTTTGTTGTTTATTGCCGTGATGGGTGCCTGCACTGTGTTTCTCAGTCCGTTCCTGGGCGGTATCTACGAGAACACCAGAACGACGCAGATGGTCAAGGCCGCCGGCAGATGGACCGGCTTTTTCGCAAACCCGAACGAAACGGGATTTGCCGGAGTTTATGCGTTTACACTTTGCCTGGCCGTCTGGCTTATTCCCCGCGGGGCAACGTCGATCAAGACGATTTTGCCCTTCGTCTGCATCTTGTTGGGAATCGGAGTCGTTCTCACGTTTTCGCGGTCGTCGATTATCGCGTTTCTCGCCGTGGGTATCGGATTCGCCATTTTTGGTGTGCGGATAGGCAGGCGGGCGATCTGGACTCTTGTGATTGCCGTCTGGGTCGGTGCCGCCGGATTCTGGTTCTTTACCAGCGGGTACAAGAATTATGAATGGAAACCGGAACAACTGAGGCGAATTCGAAGTGTTGAGAAGATGCTCACTTTCCAGGAAACGACAGAGAACGAGCGCGGCGGAAGGCTTGCCGGATCGCTCGGGGGAATCGATTACTGGAGCAAAAGTCCTTACATCGGGCATGGACTGAAACGCATGCATGAAATGCCGGTGGAGTATTTCGGCGGGACCGGAGTTCACAACACCCATGTGATGGTTCTGGGTGAGTCCGGCTTGTTGGGCTTTTCAGTGTATCTGATCGCCGTGATCGCATGGATCGTTTCGGCGAGGCGTATTGACGATCCGGCGGTGCGGAATTACTGTCAGTTGCTGTGGTTCACATTCATGCTGGTCGGGATGGTATCCCATGACGCTCTTGGCGACCGAAACCTGAATGTTCTTTCCGGAACTGCTTTCGGACTGATGGCAGCGGAAAGGGGCAGGCGGCGAATGTTGCCGGCCCACCCGGCGGGTTATCCACGCATGCCGGTGTATCGATAGAAACCCGACCGGGTCTGAAGTGACTTCTTCTGAAAAAATGACTGAAGACGCGATGTACCGGGCGAGCTATACGGGCGAATCGTTGTCCCGTTACCGCTTTCTCGTAACGGGTGGCGCGGGATTTATTGGTTCGGGTATCTGCGAATATCTGTTGCAGCACGATGCCGGGGAAGTGTGCGTTCTTGACAATCTGAGCGAGGGGAAACTCGAGAACATAAATCCCTGGCTGTCCCGGCCGAACTTCCGGTTCATCGAGGGAGATATTACCTGCGAGCAAACTTGCCTCGATGCCTGTCGGGGCATGGACTACGTTTCTCATCAGGCTGCACTGGGTTCGGTACCTCGTTCGATTCGCACGCCGCTGGTGACCAACGCGGCAAATGTAACCGGCTTTCTGAACATGTTGACGGCGGCCAAGGACTCGGGTGTTCGCCGATTCGTGTATGCCAGCAGTTCCTCGGTTTATGGTGACAGCCCGGTATTGCCAAAACGGGAAGATCAGACGGGCAAGCCACTTTCGCCTTACGCCGTCACGAAACTGGTCGATGAAATCTATGCAGATGTTTTTCATCGTGTATACGGAGTCGAAGCGATCGGCTTGAGGTACTTCAATGTGTTCGGGCCGCGGCAGAAGCCCGATGGTCCGTATGCCGCAGTGATTCCACTGTTCATGGCAGCGCTTCTCGAAAACCGGCCACCAGCTATCAACGGAGACGGCGAGCAATCCCGTGACTTTACGTTTGTCGCAAATGCCGTAGAAGCCAACATTCGGGCGATGTTCACGCCCGTCCGTGAGGCGTGCGGTCGCGTATTCAATGTCGCTTGCGGGGACCGCTATTCGATCAACCAGCTGTTCCGATTCCTGGCTGAACTGGCGGGAAGCCGTTTGCGACCTGAATACCGCGAGGAACGCGCCGGTGATATCCGCGATTCGCTGGCCGACATTTCCGCGTCGAGAAAGCTGCTGGGCTACGACCCGAAATGGAATTTTCGGGAGGGTTTGAAATCAACCTGGGAATGGTTCTGTGCAACTCATCAACGCTCCGGGCTGGCAAAGGATCGCCAGGGCTCTGTTACGGAAAGTGATCGGTTGATTGGATAATTCACATCCAATCATTGCTTTTTGCCACCTTCGCAAGACTGGAGGGCTGGCATTCAATTCGCTCCTGCGGAGACGATTCGGCGCTGCGCACCTGGATACGATTGTCCGGTACGTGCCGGGAACCAGGACCAATCAACGGTTTTATACGCGCGAACATCTCCGGCAAGATCTTCTGATTTACCCCCGGCTGCGGTCGATCTCCGGCCACTATTTGTCTCCGTCGGTCGACTATGGCGACATCGGACGCCGCTTCCAATGGATTGTCTTCCTGCGAGATCCTTGCCAGAGATTTGTCTCACATTATGCCCACCATGTCGAAAAGATGGGGTCCCAGGTCGAATTCGAGCAGTGGATGGAGAATCCACAGTATCGCAACGATCAGGTGAAGACGCTTGCCGGTGAGGAAGATCTCGAAAAGGCAAAGGGGATTTTGGCAGGGATGGTTGTGGGCATTACCGAAAAGCACGACTTGTCGCTGTTGGTGATACGGGAACTGCTTCCACAGATGGGGTTTGACACAAGTTACCGGCCCATTGTGAATGCTGCCCGAAAGGTCGTGGATACCCGTCATTTGCTGGAAAAACATGAAAGCCGGATTCGGGAACTCAATTCCCTCGGAATTCAACTCTACGAATATGCCGTCAACGAGATATGGCCCCGGCAACTGGCCCGGGTGGACCAGCCGCGACTGGAAAATGAACTGGCCGGTGGAGGTGAGCCACGCGGAATGACAATAATCGAGCGTATTCGTCTGGCTGCAAGCCGGGCCAAGCGGAATCTGGTTTACAAGCCCTATGTCTGGTTCCGCCAGCCGCGGGCCGATGGAAAAAGACAGCAACGGATGGTTGAAACCGGCGACGAAGCGTCTCCTCGATAACCTCTCGCAGCAATCTCCCGATAGAACCAGAAAAATGTGCGGTTTCGCCGGAATCCTCAGTTACCGTGACCGGCCTGCGGACGTCAGCGCGCTGATCCGGATGACGGATATCCAGCGCCATCGTGGTCCCGACGATCAGGCATTCTGCCTGTTTGATCTGGGTCGCCAAAAATTCCAGCTTTTCACGGATTCCCGCGGGATACCCCAGGGTGATTTCACCTCGGGGCTGGGCTTCAATCGACTGAGCATTCTTGACACCTCCGAACGGGGCAGGCAACCGATGTCCAGCCCGGACGGGCGGGTGCAACTGGTGATGAATGGCGAGATCTATAACTCGCCCCGCATGCGCGAAGAACTCCGCCGCGAGGGCGTTCCTTTTCGCAGCGGCACTGATACCGAAGTGGTCCTGCAATGGTATCTGTACCGCGGCTGGGAAGACCTGCTTGACCGGATCGAGGGAATGTTTGCCATCTGTCTGGTGGACCTCGGGCAAAAGAAGTGTCTGTTGGCAAGGGATCCGATTGGTATCAAGCCGTTATACCTGGCGTTTTTGCCTGGCGGGCTGTTGTTTGCTTCTGAGGCAAAGTCGTTCCTCGAGCATCCTCAATTCAAGTTCGAGATCGACTCCGGGTGTCTCGATGAGTTTCTGATGTTTCGGTACGTTGCGGATCAGCAGACGTTGATGCGCGGCGTGCGATTGTTGCCCCCCGGCCACTGGGCGGATGTCTCCGAGCCCGGTTTTCAGTCGCGGGCCTACTGGAATTGGCCCAAAGGAGACGAAGCGGGCGGCGAATTGCCTGATGCCCGCGATCTGGAGGAAAAACTCCGTGCCAGTGTTCAGGCGCAAATGCTTTCCGACGTCAAACTCGGGTGCCAGTTGTCCGGCGGCGTCGACTCGTCGCTGGTGAATCTGTTTGCGGCAGACGCTGTTGGAGAACAGCTCGACGCGATATCGATCATTCTGGAAGATCCTGTATACTCGGAAGAGCCGTGGATTGACAAAGCCGCGCAACGGGCGGGGGTTCACGTACACAAGTTCCGGCTGGATGCAGAGTGGTTTGTGGAAAACTTTCTGCGGGCCTCGTGGCATCTTGACCAGCCGCTGAATCACCCCAATAGCCTGGGAATCCTGTTTCTGGCTCACCAGGCCCGATCGCGGGTCACGGTGCTGTTGAGCGGCGAAGGGGCCGATGAGTTGATGGGAGGGTATCCCCGATTCTTTTATCAGTTGCTTTTGCGCCGCCATCCAGGCCTGATTCAGGGCGTTTCGCGATTGCCTGCACTTGGACCGTGGATCCGACGCAAGCTCTGTCTGGATCAGGCGCGGGAGGATGACCGGATCATTGTTTCAACAGCGGCCATGACGGCCGATATCGCGCGCCGTTTGAGGCCCGAATTCGAAATGAATCGTGCTCTGGAGGTCCGGCGACAGCTTCTCGCACGGATGCCGGGAACGACATTCCTGCGGCGATTCATGAACTACGAAATGGCAACCTATCTGCAGGAAATGTTGATCCGTCAGGACAAGATGACCATGGCCGTCAGTGTGGAGAACCGGGTTCCGTTCCTAGATCATCGCCTCGTGGAGTTCGTGCGCCGGATACCGGACAGCGAATGGGTCTCCACCCGTTGTCGATTCGGCAAGAATGCCGTTGAAAAAAACACCAAGGTCGCATTGAAGAGACTGTCAGAGAAATACTTTGGCCCGAAGTTCACGTATCGGAAAAAGTCGGGATTTGCCTTGCCGCTGCAACCCTTTTTCGGGTCGCCGGGATTCGCATCCATTGCCAGTGAACTGATTCGGGGAATCCGGAATCGCGGCCTGTTTGACGCCCCGGCGATTCAGAAGTTGTGGGACCGCCGCAATGAGGCCTCGGGAGCCGAGATCGAGGCGCTGTGGGTGATGTTTTCGCTGGAAGCCTGGGCGGGCCAGTTCGAACGACGCAAGGCAAGCCAGTCGGCGATCGCAGATCCGCTCATCGCATGACGCGTTCGCCACTGCCAATTCGCCGCTCATGAACTTCCTGGCAGGAATACTTGCGAATCGGGACACAGCGCCGGGCCAATGGCTGGAAGTGGCCTGCAGGCACCTGGATCTTCCCGGGCCATTGCTGGAGTCCCGATTTCAATCGATGGGCCCGCGCATGGGTGTCGGTGCCTCATGGATTCAGCCACTGTCGCCGAAAGGTTCGGGATGGATCGCTGCACCCTATCCCCTGTTGTTCTGGCAAAGGTCGACCGGACGATATCGGGCCGGACATGAGTTCGCCAATGAAGACTTCGACCAGTTCTTGAACTCGATCCTTCAGAAAGAACTGACTCCGGCGAATGACATTCCCTGGATAGCCGCAGATGGCCGGCGTCAGGAGATGCGGCTGTTTGCCTCCTCCGCCGGTGCCTCGACGATTTATTATTGCAAGGCGCAGGACGGATGCTCCTTTTCGGATCGGCCCGGTCGACTGAACCAGGCGCGAGGCGGCGAGCTGGACCGTTTGGGTATCGCGGAGATCGTTCGCTTTGGTGCCAATTATGGCCGACGGACTCCTTTGAAGTCGCTCGGCCGAATACCGTTCGGACATTGTCTTTCCTGGAATACATCCGGCGTGGAGCAGGAAAACTGCGTGGTGGACCTGACGTACCAGCCAGACGATTCCGGTTCGTTCGAGGATCGCATGGAGAGCACCCGCGATGCCCTGGAACTTAATCTCTCACAGGTTAAGGGCCGGTCTTCCCGGCTGCTGTTCAGCGGAGGAGTCGACTCGAGCCTGTTAGCAGCGCTGGGCCATCGTACGTCCGGGGGTCCGGAGTGCACGATGCTGTCGATGGGAGAGGAGGACCCGGAAACTGCGATCGCGCTGATGGGAGCCCGATCTCAGGGGTTTCCGGTGGACGTCGTCACGTTGCGTTCCGGCTGGGACGAGGTCGAACAGTCGATTCGCAGCTATGCACTCCCTACCCTTGATTTCTCGATCATTCCGACGCTTCAGGCGGGGTGTGCGGCGATCGAGCGGGATTCACCGGGTGTATTGCTGGATGGCACTGGCGGAGACGCCTGGTTCGGCTTTGACAGCATCGGGCATGCAAAGGCGTGGCGGCGATTGCATCCCTGGTTGCGCTGGCTCCGTCGGCCGGCAAGCCGGATTTTTTCCCGGTGGCTGCAAGCCGATGCATCGCGATGGCTGTATCCCTTCATGCTGGCGGCCAGGATGCCGACCCGGAATGTCGCTTCGCTGGGACATCTGTGCGCCAATGTCGCCTACCGCGAGCAACTGAATCTGGATTCGGATGAATGGGACCAGATCGAGGATTCAATTCTGGCAATTCTCGGCCGATTGTGCCGGAATGATCGTTGCGACGACTATGGACAAGTCATCGTGAGTGACGCGACCATGATCGCAATGGCCCAGTTTGCAGCCAAGACAAGTCAATGGCCACTTCGCGAGCGCGTGGAGACTGTATATCCATTCTTTATGCCCAACGTGGTGGCGATCGGGCAAACGATTCCCGTGGGCTGGCTGACGAGGGACGGCGTGGCAAAACCTGTTCTCAAGGAACTGGCCGTCCGGGCCGGCTATTCACGCAACTACGTGTTTCGCAGCAAGAGCGGATTCCAGCCACCATTGCACCGGATCCTCTCCGACCCCGGCAATGTCGGCCGCGCACTGCACTGGCTGGAGCGGGAAGACGAATTGTGTTCCCTCTGGACTCCTTTCACACCACGCGCAGCACGACGCGTGCTGGGTTCCCATCGGCGTATGACCATCAAGGCGCTCTATGCCATCTGGAGCCTGCTCAGCATCCGAATCTGGCTCGATCACTTTCGACGAGCCGCAGACCGGCAGGGTATGGCAGAGTAGTCCCATGGCGCCTTGCGACGTACCGCTTTTGACCACAGGACTCTGCGTTTGAATATTTGCTGCCTGATCGACAGCCTCGGACCTGGAGGTGCCCAGCGGCAAATGACCGGTCTGATTCATTTGCTCGCGGCAGCAGGGAATCAGGTTCGCCTTGTGAACTATCATCGCGAGCACAGGCATTTTCTTCATGAAGTCATTGCCGCCGGGGTCGAGCCGGAATACATCGATTCGAAAACACGCATCGGAAGGGTCTGGAAGATACGCCGGGCCATTCGCGCGATGAAGCCCGACTGCCTGATCTCATTTCTCGATTCTCCCAACATGATGGCGGTGGCTGCATCGATCGGGCGACCGCGTATTCCCGTGATCGTTTCCGAACGCGCCCTGGACATCCAGGGAAAGACATGGCGAAACCGGGCGCGGTTCAACTGGTTCCGCATGGCCACGCGGATCGTTGCCAACTCGACCGCGCAGTCCCGGTTCATTTGCACGCATTTCCCGTTTCTCGCCAGCAAGACACGCACGATCATCAACTGCGTCGATCTCGAAAAGTTTTCACCGGTTCCGGATGCGATCCCGGATTTACCCCGCCGGCTCATCATTGGGGCGAGTGTGATTCCCGAAAAAAACGTGATCCGGTTTATCGAGGCCCTGGGAATGGCAAGCCGCCGGGTGCCTCGAGGCAGCCTGCTGGTGGACTGGTTTGGCAGCAGCCCTGCCGGCGAAGGGGAGACGTCCAGGCCATCGGCCTGCGAGAGCGAGGCGATGGCACTTCGCGACCGACTCGATCTGCAGCACTGCCTCCGTTTTCACCCGAAGGTGAATGACCTGCACCTCCGGTTTCGCCACTTTCACGCCGCCTGTTTGCCATCGGTTTTTGAGGGCTGTCCCAATTTCATCTGCGAAGCCATGTCGTGCGGACTTCCGGTCCTCGCCAGCGAGGTCAGCGACCTGTCCATGATTGTCGGCCCATCGGAGCCGGACACATGCGGCCAACTCTTTGATCCACTGTCCGTTCCGGACATAGCCGACGCCCTTGTCCGGTTCACGGTGCGCGACCGGGAAGAGTTGATTCGAGAAGGGCTCAATGCCCGGCAGCGCGCGGAGCGTCTGTTTTCCCCCGCAGTGTTTACGGAACGATACGTTTCACTGATTCGTGAGATCGCAAAATGAGTTGTCGCAAGAACGCAAACGCTGAATGAGTGGCAGCGGCAATTCTGTCCGGAAGCAGATCCTGTTCGTCGGCGGCTTTGGAAAGTCGGGGGATGGGACTCAGGGGGGGCAGGTATTTGCCTGCCAGTCACTGTTGCAAAGTCCCCTGTCAGACAGGATTTCATGGCAACTCATCGATTCGACCCAGCGCTCGGAGCCACCGCCCGGAATTTTGGTTCGCATTTGGGACGCCGCGGTTCGATGTGTACGAGTTTCATTTGCGCTGATCTTCAAGCGAGTTGACACGATCCTCATATTCTCCAGCCTGTTGCCGCTGAGCATTGCCGAAAAAGGGCTGTTCTGTATCCTCGGGCGCGTGATGAGGAAGAGGGTGGTTCTGTCCATCCGTTCGCAAACCTATTTTCCGCGACGCCTGAAGCAGCTTTATCGCTGGTGGATTCGATGGACGATGAAAGCGTGCCACACGGTCGTGTGCCAGAGTCAGGCCGCTGCAGACCAGTTCGTCAGGGAGTTCGCGCTTTCACCGGACAAGGTAGCGATCGTGCCGAACTGGCTCGATACCGGAGTGTTCTATCCCTTTTCTGCCCCCGCTTCTCATGACAAGCCTGTTGTTTCGCTGGTTTACCTGGGCTGGCTGAATCATGACAAGGGGGTCGAGCATCTGATTCGGTCGGTGCCGATCGTGGCCTCCCGGAGGCGCGACTTCCAGCTGAATATTTTCGGCGGCGGCGAGCTTGAAGGATCTCTCAAGAGGCTTGCTGAAGAGCTCGATGTCGGAGACCTGATCGTCTTTCACGGATGGATTGATAACAGTCAAGTGCCTGAAGCGCTTAATTCCGGCGACCTGTTTGTCTTTCCAAGTCTCAAGGAGGGAATGCCCAACGCGTTGCTGCAGGCGATGGCATGCGGACTGCCAGTCATCGCGAGCCGCATTCCGGGAATTCTCCCGCTGATCGATGATGGTGTGAACGGGATACTTGTGGAGCCGGGCTCGCCGTCCGGGATTGCGGATGCGATTCTTGCATTGTTGCAGGATCCTCAATTGAGAAGCCAAATGGGGCAACGAAATACCCAAAGGATAGTTCAGGGCCACAGTTCGGAATCCGCCTGGAAAAAAATGGAAAGGGTCTTGTTGCCATGTGCGGCATCCTCGGTCTGAACAAGGAACTGCCGCCGGAGGTTTTCGCCGCTGCCCTGGACTCGATCGCGCATCGCGGGCCGGACGACCAGGGGATGCGGATTGAGGACGGGTTAAGCCTTGGCCACCGCCGTTTGTCCATTCTGGACCTGTCGCCAAACGGGCACCAGCCGATGTCCATTCAGAATGGCGATGTCTGGATTGTCTATAACGGCGAGATCTACAACCACCTGGAACTTCGCAAACGATTCGGGAGTGAAGCCTGGAAAAGTCACTCGGATACCGAGACGATCCTGCGAGGTTACCTCCTGCACGGCAAGAAGATCGTTGAAATGCTCAACGGGATTTTTGCGCTGGCGATTTTCGACCGGCGAAGCAGGGAGTTGTTTCTTGCGCGGGATCAGATGGGTGTCAAGCCGCTTTATTATTACGCGGATGGGAAGACGTTTGCATTTGCCTCGGAAATCAAGGCTTTTCTGCGGCTCGGAATGGAAAGCCGGCAACTGGATCCCGATGCGTTCCGGGCCTACCTGCAGTTTCTCTGGTCGCCCGGAGAAAGGACGCCGTTTGCGAAAGTCAGGAAACTGCTTCCCGGTCATCATCTGACAATCAGGCTTGATGGGCCGCCCGAACCGCGCATCGAAAAGTACCATGAAATACCCTTCGACGGCCGCTACTCCAACGCGTCGGAAGCGGATCTTGTCGACGAAC
>WPCK01422837.1_pt1 | contig 14605 bp, 11 predicted proteins | sample 5399851 | NCBI WGS metagenome assembly WPCK01 (sample SAMN12869471, study PRJNA574797) | sludge metagenome | isolation source: wastewater treatment of pH11 | place: China:Beijing | collected 2019-05-20
ACTGTTTCCATTGCTCGGTCGTTTCCGGGATCAGAAAATCTTGCGTGGCCATGATCAAGCCCATCGCGATCAACCCTGCTCCGGCAATTCCAAACACTCCCATTCCCGGCAACACAAAGACTTCGACAAGGAGGCAGGTCAATCCGAGTACGACAAACAACACCTCCAGCCAACCGGCAGTCCCACCCAAAAAGTGGCTCCAAAAGAAAACTCCGAAACAAAAAAGCCCGAGCAATGCCCCGATGCCAACTCCAGGGGCGGTCAATTCATAGAACAGCCCTAGAATTCCAAAGATCAACAAAAGCGCCGTCACCCAGGGATGGTTGAGGGTGAAAACCATCCGGTCTTTCCAGTCCATTTCTGTTGAGCGAACCGTCGCGCTGGTCAGCCTCGCCAGGAGGTCAGTTTCCGAGGCGAAGACTCCATCGCAGAGTTGCAATTCTTGGGCGCGTCGAGCTCCGACCGTCAAAAAACGATCGTTGCCCGCCTCCTCGATTGGCTGGCCCACATCGTATTGTTCAAGTACTTCAGGTTGACTGGACTGCGCCTCCGTCAGAAAAACAGTCTTACCGGATTCTTTGTCTGTCGCGGGAAAGACTTTCAGCTTGCGATCCACCATGGCTTCGGCGACGGCGGTGGGCCTGCCGCTCGAACTGGCCAATTCTCGGACGGCGGTCGCCGTATAACTGACGATCTTCTCTTCCGCATGCACGAATTGACCGCCCGGGCCAAACATGATCGGCCCAGCATCGCCAAACATCGCGGTGTCCTGCATAAAAACCGCATCCGCACCCAGCGAGACGATCGCTCCACCGCTGATTGCCTCCTTGGGAATCCAAACGACCGTTTTGGCCCAGTCGATATCCCGCAGCCGACGCGCTAGTTCAAGCGAATATTCCAGATCGCCGCCGGGAGTCGTCAATCGGATGATCACCAGATCCGCTTTTAAGGCTTCCGCCTTGTCTAGGCGATTGTTGATGTACCAAGTGAAAAGGCCATCGATCGGGCGGTCGACATCGATCAGGTACGGTTGCACGAACTTCTGGTCGAGCAGACTCGGTCGCTCGACAATTTGGATTGCGGGAGCCGGCTCTTCCTGGGCGATTACGCATTTGCACACGATGACCATCGCAATGATCAACCCGTGAATCATTCTGCAATTTGCAATTTGCAATGCTCCGACGTGCATTCGCCTCAACTCCCGTGGAATCGCATACGATCCTTCCAATCAAATCGTCCACAATGCGGTCGCAGTCGATTTTAACCGAAAACGGGGTGGAGTGCGAAGCAGATTCAGCGCTGAGTGGAGCTTAGGCCATTCAGGCCCGCCGTTTGAGCGGCTGGAGCCTCGGGTGTTTCGGTTGCGATGAACTCAGCCCAAATCGGCAGATGGTCTGACACGTTCAAGGCTTCATCCAGCGAGATACCGAACATGGCTTGCACGTCGATCGCTCCACTGCGGCCGGAGAATTCCGAGGTCAAACGTCGGTCGAACATGACGTGGTCCAGCGTGTGGCTACGCCGTGTGTTCGTGGGAATGCTGATCACAGACTGGAAGCCTGGAATCTGGTCGAGGTTGCCCATTTTGCCGGGGCCTTGGTTCAAGTCGCCCAGCAGGATTACATCGTCTTCGGGGTATTCGTAGTTCCGAACTTGGACCAGCACGTTGGCCAGATCGTTTAGCTCACTGCGGACCGTATCCGGATCGGTGTGGATATTGATCAGGGTGAACGTGAAGGGGTGATTCGACTTGGTTGCAAAACGCCCGACGTGCGGCTCGCGATGCAAGTAGTCTTGTTCGTCGTTAACCATGTAGCAGTAGGCTTCGCCACCGGCGATTCGATCTGAATCGAAAACGAATGCGTATTGTTCATAATATCCGGACGCCTGCCGACCCACGCGCGGGCTAACTACGAATTGATAACGCGCGCCATTCTTATTGACGAGGTTGACTAGCTGTGGCAGCGACGCACCCGAGCTGTCCGTAATCTCTTGCAACGCGATCAGATCAAACTGCCGAATAACATCGGCTAGACGATCCATTTGTGACTGGTCCTTAGCCTTTGATGGTCCGAGCCGTTGAAGGTTGTAGCTGCCAATGAGAATGGTATTACCGGTCCGGGCTGGTATATAGGGCGACGTTTGGACCTGGCCGCTGGCCGTGTTGCTTGCAGGATTGATGGGCGGCGAAACGCTCGCTGGGTCGCAACCGAGGTAGCCACCAAGCCCAGCCAACAGTAAGACCAACAACGGATAGAACGGTAGCTTTTGCACCCCAATCACGCCTCCATGCAATGGGTTGTGTTTTCGCTCGGCTTCTCGACTTCGAAAGGAAGTCTTAAAGAACTCCTTATTTACCCTTCAACCTTCATCCCAGCATCAATTCCGGCCAGTGCGAGCTCGGCGGAACGTTGAACTCCAACGCTTGGATGATGCTCGCGAAGGCTTGCCAATTGGCCCTGGAATTGACGGATATTTGCGGCTTTGGCCAACGTCTTGCAGGCCCAATTGACTACGACCGCGTTGGGGTGGTCCAGCAGGCCAGCAATCCTAACCGCCTCACCTGGTCCGACGTGATCTACTTCTTGCAGGCAATCCGTCGCCCAAGCTCGGACTTCTTCGTCCTCGTCGGTGAGCATATTGAGGATGTCGACAATTCGGCCTGCGATAGCCTCCGGGTTTCGTTGCAAACGCTGCAACTCTTCGAGGCTAAGTCGAGTTTTTTTACTTCCTGACATGGGGAATATCTGAATCCGACAATCTTGTTGGATAAGCTCGCGGCAATGCGGCGAGAGTTCTTGTTAGTTCCCAATACCAAAACGGGCGCGATCGATGCTAGACCCATTGGATTGTTTGCTAGCAGACGATGTGGCAAGCGAGCTGGGCTTAGAAGCAGAGTCGGCGGGCCGGCAGTCGCAGTTTCTTGGTTGTGTGGATGGATGAAATTGGCTGATTCACTGTAGCGCGAGATGTGCATTGCAATGCGACTTTGTCACACCCTACGACTCACTCAACATTAGTCACTATTCATGAGGTGGGCCGGCAGTCGCAGTTTCTTGGTTGTGTCGATGGATGAAATTGGTTGATTCACTGTAGCGCGAGATGTGCATTGCAATGCGACTTTGTCCCACCCTACGACTCACTCAACACTATTCTTGAGTGTGCAAACCGCATTCGGTCTTCTCGAAGCCGCTCCATCGGCCGGCGCGTTCGTCTTCGCCTGGCAGAATGCTGCGAGTGCAGGGCCAGCATCCGATGCTCGTAAAGCCTTGATCGTGGAGCGGATTGTATGGAATGTTCTCCTTGCTGATCAGCGCCCAGACTTGCTTCTTCGTCCAGTTGGCTAGCGGACTGACTTTCACTAGGCCAAATTTTTGGTCCCAGCCGACAATTGGAGCGCGTGCACGATCCTGGCTCTGATCGCGACGTATCGCGCTGGCCCAAGCGTCGAATCCGACCGCTGCCTCTTTCAGCACGGCGATCTTTCGATCGGCGCAGCAACGGCTCGGATCATGAGTGTAGACTGGCCCGCCATTGATTTGTTCGTACTGCTGGACAGTCAACTTTGGGCGTTTGAGTTCAACATCGATACCGTAACGTCGTTTGACGATCTCGCACAACTCAAGCGTCTCCGGGAATTGATATCCGGTTTCCAAATTGAAGATCGGCGTCTGGGGAGCAATGCTGGCCAGAAAGTGAATGAGCACCATGCCTTCTGGCCCAAAGGCTGTGGCCATCGTAAATTTGGGTGCATAGCGATCGACCGCCCACTGAAGTATCTCTTGTGGCGTGGCGGTTTCCAGTCGTTGGCTCTCGGCGTCCAAGTCGGCGATGCGCGGCAGTGTATTGCCCTCAACCGGTTCGTCCCTGGAGTCGGATCGCTGGAGGTCGATTGAATGAATCGGTTCGTTCATCGACGCAACCTGTTAAGGGTGGAAATTATTGAACCGCAACATGCAAGATTTATTGCCGGTACCAGGTGCGTGTTTCTCAATTTCATTGGTTGATCAAATTTCGACGCCCTAACGCTTGAGCCTTGTACGGTTAGGGATAGGTCATTCAACTAATTAGGTGTATTCATGCAGTCAGCCCTGGCGGTCGGTAGTCCCAATCAGAAAAACTGTATGTAAGTTATCAACAAACCACCGCCCCAAATAGCAGCAGTTTATAGTTTTTGGCGTCCCATCATTGCATCCGCCAGGATTTCACGGTTTGCATGTTCAAGCACGCTGCCGCTGGTGATTCCTCGAGCCAGCCGCGTCACCGTTACGGGAAATTCGGCAAGCTGGTTGGTAATGTAAAGCGCGGTACCATCGCCTTCCACTGTTGGGTTCGTGGCCATGATGATCTCAGCGAAATTGCCTCGGCGCACTCGATCGACCAGCCGATCAATCGTCAAGTCATCCGGACCGACTCCATCCAGCGGTGCGATGCGCCCCATGAGCACATGATACAGCCCGCGATAGGCACCCGATTGTTCGATCGCCATGAGATCACGCGGTTGTTCGACGATACACAGTCTCTGAGCATCTCGGCTCGGATCGGTGCAAACGTTGCACAAGGAATCTTCCGACAAATTGTGGCAATCCGTGCAGTAACGCACATTGACACGCACTTGACGAATCGCATCGGCCAAGGCCAGGGCTTCACCTTGGCTGACGCGCAGCAGATGAAACGCCAGACGCTCCGCCGACTTGCGGCCGATGCCCGGCAAGCGTCCCAATTGATCGATTAAATTCCCAACAGAATTTTCAGACACGGTTATCAGTCGGCCACGATAGGTCCGAAATAGGTTGTTTACAAAAGGTGGTTTTCATCCAATACACTTGGCAGCCGTTGGCGTTCTGATGAATTATTGCTCGTTGGCTTTCGGCTTCATTCGGTATCGGCAGTCGAAAGAAAACGGTTGCATTTTGACTTGTACAGGCACATTCCAACTCGTTCGGCGGGCTAAGAAGCGAATCGCTACTTTCTTTCTTTTACGTCCCGCCTAGGACATCATCCAAACCGGGTGGCAGCTCAATGCCGCCGGCCATTTCTCGGAGTTTTACCACATAAAGCTGTCTGACTTGGGCCAGAGCTTCGTTGATCGCTTGAGGCAAGTGCTCTTCGATCTCCTTCGTCGAACCGCATTGAATGAGTGACGAACAGATCGTCAACTCACGGACTTCACCCACCCCCGACACAACTACGCGGATCAATCCATCTGCAGCCGTCCCGCACGCCGTCTCTTCGGCCAATCGCCCTTTCATCTCCTTAGCTCGGTCGGTGATCGAGCTGGGATTCATCATCAGTTGAGAAATTTGGGACAACGCGCCTAAGTTTTTGAAATTGAACATGGTAACCTTCAAATATGAGATCCATCAGAATTGATCGTCGCAGAACGGGTTGGTGGCTCGGACGTATCGATGGGCTTGGCTTGAGCGGCATGAGCCGGGTGGATTCGAACGATTTCACCATCCAGGACTTCGATGATCTGTTTGACCAGCGGATTTTCAGCTACTTCGCGCATGGACTGCAGCCTATGTGCTGACGAAGTGATCGCTGGCTGTTCGATTTGCGCGGCCTGGCCAGGTTTCACGTCAAAGTGTAATCGAATCTCTCGACCTAGTTGCGACGTCAAGGTCGAAATCAGCTCCAATTTGTGGTCTGGCTGGTTGCAATAGTCTCGCGCCGAACCGCAACCCGCTGGAAAAATAACTTTCCATGTTCCATCGGCCATTGGCTCGACAGTCTCCGCCAATTGGCAAAAGTCCGCCAGCAGTCCTTCGATGCCGCGCGTGGCGAGTTTCCATTGCGATGTCGGGTCGATCGGCCCAGTTCGTTCAAGGTTTGTATTTGGATTCTCAACGCTTGGCGTAGCCGAAATTTTGCTTGCAAGCGGTTGGCCTGCCCTGCCCTGCTCTTGAGGAGTCGGATCTACTGACCCGAAGCTAGCATTTTGCGGCTTGTCGTGTTCTTGGGATTTCGACGCCGCGTGGGAAGTGTTTGTCGCGGGCGTCTGCTGCTTGAACGGTTCGACGTTAGTTTGCGTTAGTTTTTTTTTTTGTTGGGCCGGACCCGTTTGAGACGATCCGAGAGCTTCTAGCAACGCGGGAATTGATGTCAGGTGTTCTAGCTGGCTGATTTGAATCAACGCGACTTCTAACAGCGTTGAAGCCGACACGCTGGCGCGCATTCGCGCAATGGCTTCATCCAAGATTTGAATCGCCGACAAAATCGACTGAACTCCCCAAGCGTCCGCCAACAACTTGAGGTCGGCATGACCAGCCGGATTTGCAAACTTCAAAAGTTGCGGCGATCCTCCAATACCGGTCGTAAGCAGATCTCGCAGGTAGCCCAGCAATTGTTCGGCCAATTGTCCGACGTCTGTTCCTCCGTCTGCCGCTCGATGGACGGCTGCGATGGCCGCAAGTGGATCGTGATCTCGTAGGGCTTGAGCGATTCCCAATAAACAACCTTCGTCGGCTGTACCGAGCATCGAGTGGACCAGCGCAACCGTAATCGTCCCGGAAGCGAAGCTGGCGACCTGTTCGAGCAGCGATTGGCTATCGCGCATCGATCCCGAAGCGCGTCGGGCAAGCAACATAAGCGCTTCCGGCTCGACTTCAAACCCTTCCGACTTGGCAATGTCGGCCAGCCGTTGCTGAATCGTTTCAAACTTGACTGGTACAAAATCAAATCGTTGGCAACGCGAAAGAACCGTGATCGGCATTTTATCCGGATTCGTCGTGCAAAAGATGAATTTGACGTGTTCGGGCGGTTCTTCGAGCGTTTTGAGCAACGCGTTGAAGGCCGCGTCGGTCAACATGTGCACTTCGTCGATAATATAAATCTTGTAAGGAGCACGGCTCGGGCGAATGTTGACATTCGATCGAAGTTGACGAATCTCGTCGATCCCTCGATTGCTGGCTCCGTCGATCTCGATGACATCCATGTCCGAACCCGCGTCGATGGCCGATGATATTTCGTCGGCCAATTCCTGTGAGATGCCTTCGCGAAGGCACAGGGCTTTGGCAAAAATACGTGCAGTCGACGTCTTGCCAACGCCTCGAGCACCTGCGAACAAATACGCATGGCCGACGCGCCCGGATTGAATCGCCTTGGATAGCGCCTGGGAAACGTGATCTTGTCCAGCCAGTTCGGCAAACGATCGAGGTCGATAGCGCCGCGCGATCACGGTATAGCGGCTTTGATCGGCAGTAGAATCGGCTGAGGCGTCCACAGGGATGTCTATGGGAATTTGCTTAGGAAGGGTAGCTGCCGCTTGCCGAGCGGCTGCTCGCGGCCAGCACGATTGTGCGCGACGGTTCGGAAACCAACTCTGCCCGCCAGAGGCTCCCGCACAAGAGTACCCCGCTTATGGCTGCTCCACTTAAGTCCTGACCAGGTTCACGGCTCCCCCTCGCGAGAGCCACTGCCGGGCAGCAGCTATTCGCTAGATTTGCACGGCTGAAATTATAGCAGAGAAGTCGGTTGCAGGCAGTGGGCTACCGGCAACAAAATTCGAAATTCGAAAGCCCGCGAATGGTCTTGGGCCAAATTCACCCCGAGCAATGCGACCGGTTACCAGCGTTTCACTCTTTCGTGAGGAACGGCTAGCTGATCCAAAATGCGGGCCGCCATGAAGTCCACCAAATCGCGCAGTCCGCTTACGCCATGATACCAGCCGGGTGATGCAGGCAAGACAACAGCCCCGGCTTGGGATACGCGGAGCATGTTTTCGATAGCCATACTGCTCAGCGGTGCTTCGCGCGGCACGAGCACCAACTTGCGTCGTTCTTTCAAATGCACTTCAGCAGCCCGATGAATCAAATTCCGACCTCCGCCATGGGCAATTGACGCTAGCGTCGAACCCGAGCACGGACACACAACCATACCCGACGTGAGATACGATCCGCTAGCAATCGGCGAATAGTAGTCATCTGGTTCATGGATTGCGAGCGAACTCAAATCCAACGATTCTGAGTGATCCAACTCGAGCAATCGCTGCGCGGCAAACAAAAACTCGTTCAGGCTATGCAAATCGATCTTCGACGGCCCTCCAAGCTCTTGACGAATCACGGAATTCCCGTCAGGACTGACAACTAGGTGGACGCGGCGGCCTTCCAACAACAACCACTCCAGAGTTCGGGCTGCATAAATTACCCCAGACGCTCCGGTAATAGCCAAAACGATGGGTGGGTTCTCGAAGTTTGTGTTTTTTTCTGCCATGGTCATTGCGATGGGAAAATACCGTGACCGATTTCAGTCGCGCACTTTCGGTGTTCAGTTTTCGGCGGTTTATGCTCATAATGTCCATTCAATTGGCAAGCTCCACAAGTGCCCAACCGCGTTCCACGAACCCTCTGGCCCAATTCCATGTCGAATCATAACCCACTGAACAAGCCAAGGCGCGGAGCGGTGGCGATCATTGTTGAAGATGGAAAGTTCTTGGTGATTCGCCGAAGCGAATTGGTCCGCGCACCTGATTTACTGTGTTTTGCCGGTGGAACCATCGAAGATGGAGAAACGCCGCAAGAGGCAATCGAGCGGGAATTGCAAGAGGAACTGAATTTGCGAGGCAGAGCGCTCCAGCATGTTTGGCAAAGCCGAACGGCCTGGGGGACAAAGCTCGAATGGATTCTAGTTGAGCGCCATCCCGATTCTCAACCCGCCGCGAATCTGGATGAGGTCGCAGAATGGATGTGGCTTGATCCGCCAATTCTCTTGAGTCACCCCAAGTTGCTGCCTAGCGTGCCCGCATTCTTTGCGGCTTGGGCACGTCGAGAATTCGAGTTGCCACTGGGCGCCGGCCAGCCTGATCCGGCGTGGAAAGCCATTGGTTAGCCCAACCGCTCGGCCCAGGTCAGATTCACCGATTTGAAAACGGGGTTTGCCGAGGTACAATGCGCGAGTTCCATCGCACCTACATACACAGATCGCAAGACCACTCGGGAAGAACGCGGCCATGTCGGAGTTCATGTACTATATGATTGGCGGCGTCCCGCTGCTTTTGTGTTCGATTTTCTCGTTCGTGGTTGTAGCTCGAATGCTGCGTCATCGAGAAACAGTGCTTGGATTGTTGACGGCTGCGTTGACGTTGGCCTTTGGCGTTGGCGCGATCGTCGCTTTGCTGTTGGGATGGAAGAATCGAACCGCTTGGAATCTGACAAAGATCATGCCAATTTTTGCGGCTTGCGTTCTTGTCTGGCTCGCTCTGAACGTTCTGGGCTACGGAGTTTGGAACCCTTTGTTTTATGAACGATTGGAACGCAGCCAGCGCCAAGCCGTCCAGATCGAGAGTTCTCCGATCGAAGGCTTCGAGAATCTTAGACCCAAATCGATGAATGGACCTTAGTCACTCGGGCGCACCAGCCGTTACTTTGGCTAGGTAGATATTGGCCTTGCCTTCGTGGGACGAATAGTAACTGACCCAAAGGTATCCCGCATAAAATACAAGCCCAGCGTAACTTGTATCGCCGCCCGAGGGCAATTCCAGAGCCTCAGTCATACGGCCGGTCTGTTTGTCGATCCAGCACAATGAAGTCCGCACCGGCAGACTGGACAATCGCACGGCGGCCAGCAACCTTCCATCCGGCAATAAGATCATATGGGGCCCGCCGATGCTTCTACCTAGGCTTTGCCAATTCCACTGGGTGTAAGGAGGTTTGGCGACGCCAAACAATCCATCGTTCGAGTCTCGGTCGGGCGGTAGCAAGTGTTTCAGTTTCCGAATGTCTTTGATCTTTTTAGGTCGCGGCGGACCGTCACGGCGGAGCAGGCAATAGGCCGTCTCGCCGTCAAAGACAATGGAAGACTCATTCGGAAAATTTTCATCCATGAGCCGATCCACGAGGGTGTTGAAATGAATACCATCATCGCTCGAATACAGTCTTACAAATTTCTCATTTGGGCTGCAACCGTAGCCCAGCCCATAGGCGCGATTGCCCAACCATGTCACTCGCCACAGCCAGAAATTCGGATCACCGATGTCGTATCGCTCACTCCAATTCACTCCGTCGGGCGAGTACCATACGATACTCTGGTGGGACTTCTGACTGCGATCGTGCATTGCTTCAGCACCGCTGAGCATCAGCCAACCACCGGGCGTGACGGAAAGTTTTGCATCGCGCAAGTCGGAGTTTTGTGAAGTAAAATACGCCGCCGTTTGCCATTGAACCGTATCGACCGAAGTGATGATTCGCAACGCACCGTCGGGCGAAACGTGCCCCTTGCCTTCACGAAATGCGCAGTACCAACGTTCGCGGTATCGAACCAGATCCGTGAAAGCGTTGTGCGGAGCTTGATCCCAGATGCGTCGCACTTCGACCAACTGCAATGGCTGGTCGCAAGCTGCCCGCTGACTCGTCGTGATCAGGCCGAATGCCATCAACATCCAAAAGAAAAGCCGGCTGTGATGCACGTTTATGGCCCTTGTTGCGAGACGTTACGAGTTACCTGTTCGATGCTCTCTTGACGCTTGCTCAATTCCTTCAATTGGCCGAGCAAGTCTCCTTGCCGCGCCTGACCAATTGGGTCGTTCGGGTCATCCAGCATAGTTGACAGGGTTTGTGTGCGGCGATTGACGCGAATCTGAAGCGTGCGAATGAGTCGAAGTTCAGCCAGTTTGTTGATGAGCGGCTGCAAGCCTGGCTCCATCGGCGCTCCACCCGGTTGTTGAGCTTGCTGCTGTTTCTTGTCTTCATTTTCTTTGCGAACCTTGGAGATCGCATCCACCATTTCTTCGAGGGCCTGGACAATGTCGTTTTGAATCACCAGCGTGATCTTGCTCAGGTCGCCAGATTCGAGCCGCTTTGCGGATGAAGCAATATCGCGGTTGACCTGCATCAGGGCTTCTGGGAAAGCGGCGCTGGAGCCTTCTTCTTTGAGCAGCAGCAATGCGCGTTCGCCCTCAGTTCCAACCTTGTGTTGGTCGATGGACAACGCCGCCGCCCTCGCCAAGACCTGACGATCGGGCTGGTCACCTCCAATTTCATGGAGTCGAGTCGTTTCTTCCAGCACTTTATTTTGTTGGTCCAACATGCGGCGCAAACGAGATTCGAGCGTTTCGAGCGATCGTTTGATTTCTTCTTGCCTGAGCTGATTCAAAATCTCTTCGAGTTGCTCGATGGCTTCCTTCAAGTTTTGCTCAGCCTGTCGCTGCTTTTCGATCGCTCCTTCGCGCTGGGCATTTTCGAGGTCTTTCATCGCCTCTTGCATATTCTGCTGAGCCTGTTCGATGCGCTGTTGAGCTCGCTCAGTTGGCGATTGGGGTTGAGGTTGGCCAGAGGGTTGGCCGGATGACTGCTGGTCACTGGATTGTTGGCCTTCTGACTGTTGCCCCTCCGATTGTTGGTCTTCCGATTGTTGACCTTGCGACGGTTGCCCTTCAGAGGACTTTTCTTGGGGTTGCCCTTGATTCTGCGATGGTTGGTTCTGTTGGGGCTGACCTGGCGACGGACGACTTTCAGATGAGCCGTCCTGGGGAGGCTCCCCTTGGGATTGCTTGGAGTCCGGCGATGGGTCGGTCGGTTTGTCCGGCTTGTTTGGATCGGACTCTGACGATTTGCCTTGTTGCTCGCGATCGCTACCTTGGTCGCTTTTCTCGTTCGCTTGCGCAGGGTTGTTTTGTGATTCGGATTTGCCGTCTTCGGGAGCATCATCGCCGAGCGATTCACCGAGGTCATCTGCGATCTTCGAGGCCTTGTCCGAAAGTTTCGACTGATCTTCCGAAGCCTGGTCTGCCTCCAAGCCGCCTTCCGTTCGTCCGCGAAGCGATGATTGCATTCGGAGCAGGCGATCCGTTTCCTCGATCCACCGGCGAACTTGATCGCGCTGCTCGCGGACACGTTGCTCTCGGTTTTCGCTTTGCAGTAGCTCAAGCAATCGCTTGAGCGTGTCGCGACTGATCTTTTGCGATTCAATGGCCTCGCTCAGTTGGTTAGCCGACAAATTTTGCGATGCTTTGATCAGTGTCTCCGCGAGTTGGGCTTGCTTGCTCAATGCGACAGCTTGCTGCAGCAGCGCTGCGCGGGTTGGATTGTCCAGCGATTCGATATCGGATGATCGAAGCAGCAACGCTTCGAGTCGTGCGACCTGCTCGGCGATCTGCTGCTGCGAGGTCGCCAAATTCTGTTCAGGTGTCGCAGTTGTGGCTGGTGCTTGCTCCTGTGGAGCCGAAAGCAACTGGCTTGGAAAGCTTGCCCACAGTCCTAAAACAATCAGCCATGCGACTATCTGAAATTCGAATTTTGAGAATCGCCACGCGCGAGTTGAAATTGCCTGAGAGTCCGTGCGATCCGACCCGACGCGAGGCGCATTGACGCCTTGTTTGGAGATTGATTCAGGCTGGCTTGCAGGAACTTTGAATTCTGAAAACGTCATTACTTGAACAACTCCAGCACCCGGGCTTTCTGCGTATCTTCTGTTTCCTTGAGAATTTGTTCTTGCCGATCGAGCAATCCTCGCACCAAATCGACCAATTCATTGAAGGATTCGATATCTAACATATTCGCCTGGATGGCTTCCAGTTCAACTAGGATTTTACGGAGCCAGTCGCAGGCCTCGGAGGCGTGCTGCTTGCCCTTGCCTTTCATGGCTTGCGACACCAATTGGGCGACCGAACTTTCTAGTTGGACGTAATCACCATCGAGGGTCTTTTTCAAGGGTGATTCAACCCGTTCGAGCAATCGCTGTTGGCGATCCAGGCTGTCAATTCTATTGTGCGCAAGTTGCAACCGAAGGTGTGTGACTCGGTTGGCCACACCGGCCAGTTCTTGACGCGATTTGTCGGTTTGCAACTGCGACTGTTGGGCGCGCAGCAACGCCATTCGCTCAACCGCCTGCTGCTCGGTGCCTTCGTCATCGCTATTTCGGTTGGCGCCAACATTTGCATCCGGAGACCGAAACGAAATTGCTGAAGAACGAAAATCATTGCGTGTTCCGGCCGTCGATTCAATCTGGTCAAATTGCTCGACTAGACCTTGCATCGCTTGGTAGAGTTGCTCCAGTTCGCTGATGATTTGCTCTAGCCGCTGTCGCAATTCTAACTCTTGCCGATCTAGAAGCACCAGCAATTGATCTTGATTGACAACGGCTAGCTGAAGCGGTTGTCCGCGGCCTGCGTGAGGCTGGGCGTCGAGATCAAAGTGGTCAGTCGCCACGACGCTCATTCCGACGGTCATGCCGGGTCGCAACGCGGCCACACGCTGCTCGGCTAGTTTTTCGAAATCAATTTGGCCGGTCAGTTCGGTGTCGTCGAGCTGTAGCGGTATGGGATCAAGCGGATGTTCGTCGATCGACATTTCTGCCATGACTTTGGCCACCGCGTAATCGTCAACTGCTGTGCCGCGTACGGGCAAATAGGCTCGCGGCGTGATGGCCAGTCCGATCCCTTCCAGTCGCGACTGAACTTCAGGAATGGTATCGGGCAAAACGGTCACATGGTACCGCAGAATCTGCTCGCTGGGTAAACCATGTTCGTCGGTCAGCCGGATTTCGACCAACTCGCTCGTTCGCAATGGGCCCAGTGGAATTTGGAACGTTGGGCCGTCGAATGGGGCTTCGAGAATTTCGAGTTGGCTGTCCGGCGCTTCAGCCTCTCCCGCAGTTGCCCGACGCGTGTACTCCGCGCGGCTCAGAGCGGTATTGCTTCGCCCGAGCAATGTACAGTTTGTTCCTTCCGGTATTTTAAGCCCGCTTCGGTAGTCCAACTGTTCGCTTGGCGGCCGCGTGCTAAAGGAATCAAGCAAGTATTTGGAATATTGGCATCCGAGTTTCATATCGACCACCATGATGCGGTCGACGACTTCTAAACTCAAATTTCGCAACCGCGCATCCAGACCGATGATGTCCAGCGACAGATCCGATGCGAGTCCGTCCAGCGGCGGACCATCCAAATTGAACTGCTGCCAACCCTCGACGGGAGCCCCAATGCGTCGCAGGTTGGTTCGGCCTCGCGTGCCATCATCCGATCGATAGTAGAGCGTGCATATTTCCGGTACGCGTCGAGCCGCAGCATCGGCGGATACCTGCAATAGCAACGAAGCCCCCGACGGAACGTAGGCTGTGCTATTCTTGAATTCGATTCTCGCCTTCTCTGGGGCAAGCTGCCCGGTGAAGGCTGGCAAAGGAGTCTGCAACCAATCGACACGCAACACAGCTTGTCGCGGCCAGGGGTGGTCGCTCAGTCCGAACAGGCGTCGATTCCAGAGGTTGAACCAATCCCATTGGAGCAAGGCAACGGCCAAGCTGGCAACTGCTCCAACAATCGCGGCGGCCCGCAACCATTGAATGGGACGCCAATTGAACAAATCGGCTGGAACCACGTGTTCGATCGAATGCTCGGCCCGTGATAAAACGCGGCTGACCATTTCGTCGTATGCCAGTTTTGAAGTGCCCTCAATCGTCTCGGGTTGGCTGGCTTGGGGCGTTGTCAGCGCTACGGCCGTAACAAGCTCGCTATTGAGCTGCGGGTACTTGCGCTCGATCAAGAGTGCGATGGATGTATCTCGAACTCGCGTGAACAGTCGCGGCATGAGCCAACCGACGAGCATCCATACAGCACCGCCCGCCATGGCTACCAAGAAAGCCATGCGCACCCAGCGGGGCGACTCGCTGGAGC
>WPCK01160948.1_pt1 | contig 14588 bp, 12 predicted proteins | sample 5399851 | NCBI WGS metagenome assembly WPCK01 (sample SAMN12869471, study PRJNA574797) | sludge metagenome | isolation source: wastewater treatment of pH11 | place: China:Beijing | collected 2019-05-20
CCCGAAAGATAAATCAATATGGATGTTTAAACACAAAAGTCGTGTGAAATTAGCGCTTTATAAAGAAAAGAACACGTTGATGTGTTCTATTTATATAAGATTGACAGGGACCTTAAAGACAACTTTTTGAACCTGTGTGGTAGATTTAGCCGTAAGACCAGGGCAGTGGGCATCCTCAGGGAAGAAAATCGCCAGATCATTTGAATAAAGTAGCCAGGTATAATCAGGTTTCTGATGAGTAAACAACTGGGCATCACTAACTTCTGTGTAATCAACAGTCGTGACTAAAGATTTAAGTGTCGAAACATCCATGCGCTCTTCACCGGATAGCATCAACTGAACATCCACATACTTCTTATGAGCTTCATACATTGCTCCTTCAACATCTTTAGTCGAATACTGTTGGACCATGGCGAAGATACCGTCACCCAACTCATGTCGACCCAGAGATAGGTTGGACAAATCAAGAGTTTCGATAAATTGGATAAAACGCTGATACAGAATTTCTGATAATTGATATGGTTTGGTTGAATAAAGCATAGGTAAGTCTCCATTTCTTTGCTATAGGTAGATTATAATCAAAATTGTTTGGAATAAAAGCAAAATGGACAATAATCTTTAAGTGTGTTAAAAAGTGCAAATTGTCCATTAAAAAATGAAAAATGTAACCGTATACAAGTATGAGATAGTTTGTTATAATTCGATTGTGGAATGATACTCCAAAAATAAGGCGAGAAATGAAGTTTGATTTCAATAATTGGAGTGTCAACGGTACAACAAAAAGGAGGGACTGTACACATGAAAAAACGAATAGCGATATTAATGGTGCTATTACTATCATTAACTTTGGCAGCTTGTTCAACACCAACTGAACCAGATCCAAATGGAAATGGTGACCAAAAAGACCACGTATTCTATGTAACCATTTTAACAGGGGATACAACAGACAAATTCCCACATCTATGGAATAACCGTGGTGCTATCTTCCAAGTGACAACATTTAGAAGTTTATTTCTTCCAAATGCGGAACTTACCGAAGTAAAACCAGACCTAGCTTCTTCTTATGAAATCTCTGAAGATGGATTAACTGTCGAAGTAGTAATGAAGGATAATCTCAAATGGTCAGATGGCCAACCTCTAACTGCAGCTGATGTTGAGTTCTCAATTAAAACAAATTTGAAAGCCGCAGTATCTAATGGTATCTATACCAATGCATTTACAAAAATTGAAGGTGCTTCTGCTTATAAAGAAGGCAGTGCTGATTCAATTAGCGGATTAGAAGTTGATGGAAATAAAGTTACATTTACATTAACAACACCTGTTGGTAACTTCATTCAAGTGTTGGGGCAATTCGCAATTTACCCAAAACATAAGTTGGAGAATGCTGATCCACTTGAACTACACAATAACGACTTCTGGAAGCTTCCAGTTTCCAATGGTATGTACAAAGTTACTGAGTTTAATTCAGGGAACTACTTCATTCTTGAACTGAATGAACATTACGAAGGTACTAAACCAAAAATCGAAAAAATCCAAGTTAACTTTATTGCGGATGCAATTGCGGCTGCACAATCAAACAAACTTGATTTTTACAACACCAATTCAACTGATCAAATCAGTGAGTTGAGTAAACTAAGTGCTTACAAAGCAACACCTGTAGACATCCTGTTCTACCGTTACTTAATCCCTAACATTAAGGATGCTACCGGAAAAGTAAATCCTACAGTGAACGATGTACGCGTTCGTGAAGCAATCATTCGTGCCATTGACCGTAAGGCAATCGCGGAAAGTCTATATCCATCATTAGCCGCTCTATCCAATGCGGGTGTGCCACTTGATCACTCAGCATATAACTCCAGTATCGATGGCTATGCTTATGATCCTGTGAAGGCAAAAGCCTTGCTTGAAGAAGCAGGATTTGACTTTAGCAAGACATTAAAATTACGTATGTATCATACAGACCAAACTTCCATTGACTTTATGGATGCTGTTGCATACTATTTAGGTGAAGTAGGAATTACTGTAGATTTAGCTGTATTCCAAGGTGATGCAACTTCCGAACTATTCCAAGTTCGCGACTATGACTTCGCACTAAAGAACCTGTCCGCTTTCGGTTTTGAAGAGTGGTATGGTGAATACGCATCCACAAATGCAAACTTCCGCAATATTCTTGGTGGAGAAACAGCATTTGACGAGTTAAGAGAGCGTTTAAATGCTTCAACAGAAGCAGCAGAACGTGCAGAAATTCTAAAAGAACTTCAAGTTCTCGAACAAGAGCTTCTGTACAAACTTCCATTACTCCAATTAAAGAATGTGATCTTTATTAACAACGATCGTATTTCTGTACCTTCGAGTGTCAAATTTGGCAACCCTTGGTACAATCATGACATTCAATTTGAGGCGTGGAGCTTTAAGTAAACTTTGTGTAGGGTGTGGTTAATCAATCACACCCTATCTTTCATCAAAGAGAAAGTGGTGGCTTTATGGCAAAATTTCTAGTAAAAAAAATCCTGGCAATGATTCCGATGCTCTTGGCAATAAGTGCAATGGTTTTCTTTGCTCTCGAACTGACCCCAACCGATCCTATCAACTATTTAATCTCACCAGATATGGCCTCAAGTGCAGGAAACATTGAAGCGCTTCGTGAATCTCTTGGACTAAATGATCCGGCGATTATCCGTTACTTCCGCTGGTTGTTCAATTTAATACGTGGAGATTTTGGATATAGCATTATATCCGGAACATCCATCCGAGAAATCATTATGCTAAGATTACCGGCAACTCTTGAACTTGCACTTGTTTCTTTAGTTCTATCGACCATTATCGGTATCGGCATAGGACTATTATCTGCCATTAATCAGAATGGATGGATTGACTATGTTGGACGTGTGATGGGCGTTGTCGGAATATCGATTCCACAATTCTTCTTCGGTATTGTGGTCATTCAGATTTTTGCGATTCAGTTTGGATGGTTACCCTTTGGCTCACGTATGGCTCCAGGTCAGACAGCCTTCTTTGATCGACTCCATTTCATGGTTTTACCTGCATTTACCATGGCGATTGCCATGACAGCTGCACTTTTACGTTATACCCGAAATTCAATGCTTGATGTATTAAATAAAGACTATATAAAACTTGCCCGCTCCAAAGGGATACCTGAATGGAAAGTATATCTGAAACACGCATTTCGGACAGCACTTCGCCCGGTACTCGTAATTCTGATTTTCCGTCTGCCAATCTTGATTGGAGGATCGATTGTCATTGAATCTGTCTTCTCCTGGCCAGGGATTGGAAGTGTCATCCTATCATCCATTTCCGCAGGGGATTATCCAGTGATTATGGTTACAACTTTGCTTGTGGCGGCAGCAATACTGATTTCAAGTATCTTTGTTGATATTGCAACGGCGTTATTGGACCCGCGCGTACGCTTTGAATAGGAGGATAAGATGAAAAAACAAAAAACAACTACATCTTCAATGGCAAAGCGCACATGGCAGAAGTTTCTAAAAAACAAGCTGGCTATGCTTGGGCTGATTGTCTTCGTCGTATTTGTACTCGCATCACTAGGTGCACCTATATTAACCAGTTTTGATCCAAATAAGATTAACTTGGCAAATATTTCAAGATCACCAAGTTGGACTCATATTTTGGGAACTGACCGATTGGGACGGGATGTCTTTTCCCGGATCCTCTATGGTGGAAGAATATCCATTTTTATCGGTGTTGTCAGTGCACTCTCAGGAACCATTATTGGCGTTGTCTTTGGAAGTGTCGCTGGGTACTTCGGTGGCAAAATTGATACTTTACTCGTTCGAATTTCAGAAATTTTCCTAACCTTCCCACAAATGATTCTGATTCTGGTCATGGTTTCATTTCTGGGGCCTGGGATTTCCAATCTTATTATCATCTTTTCAGTCACAGGATGGATGACAACCTTTCGAATGGTTCGAAATGAATTTCTCTCATTAAAGGAAGAAACGTATGTGGAAGTCAGTCGTGCCTTTGGCATCAGTGACACATCCATCATGTTTAAACAGATCTTACCTAATACGATGTCACCTATCGTAGTTGCCATGACCATCAATATTGCCAACTTCATTCTTCAGGAAGCGGGTCTGAGCTTTATTGGTCTGGGTGTACCATCCACATTACCAACATGGGGAAATATTATCAATGCCGCAAAATCCGTTGAAGTTATCCGAAACTTCTGGTGGTTATGGTTATCTCCAGGTTTGGTTATTTCAGTTTTTGTGCTGGCAGTTAACTTTCTAGGTGATGGCTTACGCGATGTTTTAGATCCGAAACAGTAAAGGAGGCTTTATGCAAAACGAACTAATATTAAAAGTTGAAAATCTACATACAAGCTTCACTGTCGGACCACTAAACATTCCGATTGTTAAAGGTGTAAGTTTTGAAGTTTATAAAGGAAAAACTCTTGCCATTGTCGGAGAATCAGGCTGTGGTAAAAGCGTTACAGTTCATTCCATTGTACAACTACTACCACGCAATGGCCGCATTGATCAGGGAACAGTGACGTATATTGAAGACAATGAAGAAGTTCGACTGGATCAACTTCAACGATATGGAAAGAAAATGCGCAAAATCCGTGGAGAAAATATTGGAATGGTATTTCAGGATCCAATGACTTCGCTTAATCCAGTCTATAGAGTCGGAGATCAGGTAGCAGAAAGCCTGATGCAGCACTTTAAAATGAAGAAAAAAGATGCGATGAAGGAAGTTATCAGTATGCTCAAAAAATTGGGTATTCCTGATCCTGAAAGTCGTATCAACGACTATCCGCATCAGTTCTCCGGTGGCATGAAGCAGCGGGTAGTGATTGCAACAGCCATGATCTGTAATCCGGATATTATTATTGCGGATGAACCGACCACAGCGCTGGATGTCACCATTCAGGCACAGATTATGGAACTGATGAAGGAACTTCAGGTAAAATACAATAAATCCTTAATTTTGATCACACATAACATGGGCTTGGTAGCTGAAATGGCTGATCAGGTAGCAGTTATGTATATGGGTCGAATTGTGGAATATGGTTCACTTACGGATATCTTTGAACATCCAAGTCATCCATATACCAAAGCGCTCTTACGCTCTGTCCCTGTACTTGGAAAGCAGGAAGGGGAACTACTGGAAACCATTCCAGGTTCAACCCCAAACCCACTGGATTGTACTGTTGGCTGTGAGTTTGCGGATCGCTGCGAATTTGCCCAAGAAAAATGTCGTATCAAGGATGTACCGTACCGTCAATTAACACCGACTCATCAGGTGCGATGTACCTTGTTTGAAGAACATCCGGAGGTGGTTAAATGAATCAAAAAGAAGTTCTATTTGAAATAAAGAACCTTAAAAAATACTATCCTATTTATCGCGGATGGCTCAAAAAACATGTAAATGATGTGAAAGCTTTGGACGATGTCTCCCTCACGATTTATAAGGGTGAAACACTGGGTATCGTGGGTGAATCCGGCTGTGGCAAGACCACACTTGGAAAAACCTTAATGATGCTTCAAAAACCAACCTCAGGAACTATGAGATACAATTTTGGACCTGACTTCAAAGACTTGACCCAGCTTAGCAAAAGTGAATTATTTGAATATCGTAAGAAAGCACAGATGGTCTTTCAAGATCCATATACATCATTGAATCCACTCAAGAAGATTTTTCAAGCATTTGAAGAGCCTTTGCTTGTTCATGGAGTCAAGGATAAGGAAGAAAGATGGGCGAAAATGAAAGTTGCCTTGGATATGGTGAATCTTCGTGAGGATTATCTGTATCGATATCCCCATGAGTTTTCAGGAGGGCAGCGACAACGCTTAAGCATTGCCCGAGTACTTGGACTATCACCTCAGATGATTATCTGTGATGAACCCGTCAGTGCGCTGGATGTTTCCATTCAGGCACAGGTTTTGAATCTGATGAAGCAAATCCAAAAAGATATGGATTTAACCTATATCTTCATTGCTCATGATTTATCTGTTGTTCAATATATGAGCGATCGAATTGTTGTCATGTATCTTGGTAAAATTGTTGAGATAGCTGATCGCAATGAACTCTATGAAAAACCATTGCATCCGTATACACAGGCATTACTATCGGCCATTCCAGTCCCAGTGGTGAATCAGAAGAAGGATCGAATTATCCTCGAAGGGGATGTACCGAGTCCAATCAACAAACCCAAGGGATGCGCCTTCAGCAATCGTTGCCAGTATTGTATGGACATTTGTCGAGTCGAAGAACCAAAATTACTGGATGAGTCAAGTGAACACCAGGTCGCGTGTCATCTATATACCATGGAGAAAACAAATGAGTAAAACCTATTCTGTTGTCTATTGCGACCATATTTTAGGGCATGAGTTGGATCAAGTCAAACTTGTTTTGAACCAAGCGGAGAAACTGACAACAGAACCCTTATTCAAAGAAGAATATTTTACATCCCATCGCACATGGGAAGTGCGGTACGACAATGGCTACCCCAATGTAGTGTATGATACAGCTGCTAAGCAGTTTCGATGTTATTACACAACCTTTATTAAAGATGATTTCAGTGCAAACACATCCCTGAAACAACGTGCAAATCTTCATTATCAGCCGCAATGGGGTCGAGTCGTCGGATTGTGTGTAGCCATCAGTGATGACGGTATTTCCTGGATTAAACCGGATTTGAATCTTGTGGAATTTGAAGGGTCTAAAGCAAACAACATTGTTATGCTATTTGCCCATGGGAGTTCCGTTTTATATGATGAGGATGAAGTGGATCCAACACGAAGATACAAACTACTGACAAAAATCGAATATTCACCGATCGATCGGTATATGGCTGTTGCATTTAGTGCCGATGGATTATCATTTAGCCAGCCAATTCGCTGGAAGAAGCACAATCCACAAGCAGATACCCATAATTACGTGCTAAAGGATCACATAAGCAAAGAGTTTCATTTGATTACCCGCATCTGGAAAAATGGTTTGCGCATTACGGCAAAAAGTACATCCAAGGACTTTTTGGATTGGAGTGAACCTATAGAAATCTTGCGGGGTCATGGGTTAAAGCATCAGGTATATTCGATGCCGATTCTGCAAACCAACGAAGGTTATCTGGGATTACCTTCCATCTATCATGAAGGTAATCGCAGTCATAAAGACTTTGATACAGTCGATGTCACATTGGCTTTTTCGAAAGATGCCCACCATTGGGATTTTGTGGATATTGAACAACCATTCATACAGCGTGGTGAAGGTGAGTATCCGACCGGATCATTTGATTGTGGATGTATCTATGCGGCTAGCCCACTATTAGTCAATGAAGAGTATTATATTTATTATATGGGTGGTAATGGACGTCATACGGATTTTCGGGAAACAGGTCTGGGACTGGCAAAAATTCATTCAAAGAAACTGGCCTATGTTCAACCGCTGGAAAACCAACGGGGAACCTTCTGCAGCGCACCCATCTACCTCACGGGATCCTCACTCTATTTCACCATGGATGATGGAGATTTGGATTCCATGAAGATATCCATTTGCAAGCGCAACGGTGAACCCGCGTTGACTGCAAATGATTTTACCATCAGTCAACAGGACTCTGTATATACCTGTTTGATTCATGTGCCAAGCAAGACATTTTATCAGCAACAGCTTCTTTTAAAGATTGAATTTCAACAAGGGAAACTCTATCATTTTGGAGGAGACATCGATATTCTGATACGTTAACATTGTGTAAACGAGGAGGTAGTGCATGAAATACATTACATTAATTGAATCATTCTATCCTTCATTAACCAAATCTGAAAAGAAAGTCGCGGACTACATTATTGATCAGAAAGATCAGGTATTGTATCAGTCACTATCAGATATGGCCAACCATATTCAGGTTGGAGAAGCGACGATTGTTCGATTCTGTTACAAACTTGGATTTGAGGGAGTACAGGATCTGAAATTTTCGATCTCCCGAGAAGATGATCTGTTTAAAAATCAGACGTATGATAATTATATAGATACAATTGAATCGAATATTCAGAAGGTTGTTCATGAAACCAAACTGGTACTTGACCCGCAATCATTGACCCAGGTTATCGATTGTCTTTATCAGTGCGAACAGGTGTATCTGTTCGGAAGTGGAGCCAGTGGATTGGCAACCTTGGAAGCTGAAAGCCGTTTATTACGGATTGGAAAGATCACCAAGAGTGTTATCGATTCCCATTATCAGCTTATGCACGCAGCACTGTGTATGTCTAAAACATGCGTAATCGCAATTTCACTTTCAGGTTCAACCATCGAAACGGTGGAAGCAGCTCAAATAGCCAAAGAAAATGGAGCAAAAGTGATTGTCTTAACCAATTACATTCAATCACCTTTAGCCAAGATTGCTGATCTGATACTATTAACTGCTGGCAAAGAAAATCCGTTGGACGGTGGAAGTTTGGTTGCAAAAATTTCACAGCTGTATGTCATCGATCTGATTTGTACCGGTTATGCACTTAAACAGAAGAAAAAAGCACAAAATGCCAAGGAGTTAACCGCTCGGGCAACACTGGGGCGGGTTGTTAGTCCAATCAAACGAAATAAAAAAGATGATATCTAGCAAATAGAATGTAGAAGATAAAATTGAGTGAAAGAAGTCCTATCAACAGGAAATTGTTTAGAAAGAAGGATAAAAATGAAATCCATTCAAGAAATTAAAGGTGTAATACCTGCATTATTAACTGTATTTGATGAGCATGAAGAAGTGGATGAGCAAGGAATGCGCGACCTGGTTCGCTTCTTGCTTAAACAGAAAGTAAATGGTCTGTATCTGACCGGCTCTACAGGCGAAGGCTTTCTTATGAAAGACAGTGAGAGAAAACGCGTAGTTGAAATTGTGATTGATGAGGTTAAACAGGAAGTACCTATTATTGTTCATGTAGGAGCGATCTCGACCAAACGATCCATTGAGTTAGCGCAACATGCCTACGAGTCCGGCGCAGATGCTATCTCTTCCGTACCTCCATTCTACTGGAAGTTTTCAGAGCAGCAAGTTTTCGATTACTATGCGGATTTGTCTAGAAGCACACCTTTACCGATGATTGTCTATAACGTTCCTCTTGTCGGATTAATGGGTGTCAATCTCATTGCTAAAATGGCAAAAGAAATCGAGCAAGTCAAAGGTGTAAAATATACCGCAAGTACACACTATGAGCTTGGGCAAATAAAAGAAGCCTGTGGAAAAGAATTTATGGTTTACTCGGGAAGTGATGAGATGGCATTAAGTGGTATGCTATCTGGAAGTGATGGCTTGATCGGATCGTTCTACAATGTCATTGCGGATCTGTTCATTCGTCTTTATCAAGCTTATCTTGACAAAGATATGGACCTTGCGGTTTCATATCAGCAGACAGCGAATGCGATTATCATGAAAACGCTGAGCTATGGAAGCATGATGGCCGCAATGAAAGTATTGCTACGCAATCATGGTGTCAATGCAGGTTATGTTCGTCGACCCTTCAATAACTTTTCAGTCGAAGAAGAGAAGCGAATTTTATCCGAACTAGCTTCCCTACAACAGCACTATGATATTGCTCAAGCCGAGATTTTCGACTATGTTAAGTCAAATACGTAACATTGAAACCGATGTTTTAGTTATAGGTGCCGGAATCGCAGGATATAGTGCAGCACTAGCGGCTGGCAAAACTGCGAAAACACTCCTTGTAAGTGCCTCGAAATCATTTGCTGGGTCAAGCTTTTATCCGATGACCTGGGGATTGGGTGCTGTGGCTCCATTTGATGGTGATGAGGAAGATATGATTGCGACCATCAAGAACATTGGATGTCAGATGGTGGACGAAGAAGTTGCGAAAACATTGGTCTATCGCAGCCATGATGTGCTGGAAACCGTGAATCGACGCGTAAAGCTGTTAACACCAAGTGAGTCGAATGCACAACAGAAAGAGTACATTCCCTGTTTTGACCATACACATCGCTTTTGGCGAGGATTAACCCATGATGCACTAAAAGACTATTTTTCGAAGAAAGAAGCGTTAGAAAATGTTCAAGTCATTGACCATGCGGAAGTCCTGAACATACTTTCGGAAGATGGCAAAGCTTCAGGTGTGCTTCTTTATACCCAGCAAACCTTAGTTGCAGTAAAGGCTAAATCCATCGTCATCGCATCTGGAGGAGCCGGTGGGCTATTTGAGCGAAAGATTAATCCGATGGATGTGTTATCCAGTGTGGCTGGCATGGCGATGGCACTCGGGGTAAAAATGGTTAATCTTGAGTTTCATCAGATGATGCTTGGTTACAAACAAAATGATGCTCCAGTCATTTTTAATGAGAAGGTATATCCATATACATTATTTACCGATCAACAGGGTCAACCTATTGAGATACAGAAGGATTGGCTTACATCACGTAGCACTCATGGACCTTTTACCGGTCGGCTAATCAGCAAGATGGTGGATTTAACCTTACTTCAATCCAAACAAGCAGGTAAGATTTTTGCCCAGTTAAACCCAACCTATCTTTCGTCGTCAAGCGAGTTTGTGCAACATTATGTTCACTGGTTAAACAAAGAACGTGGCATAGATCCATATCAGCGTCACGAAGTAGATATGTATTATCATGCATCCAATGGCGGGATTGCCATTGCATCCGATGGTTCAACCCAGGTTCAAGGAATCTTTGCCTGTGGTGAAGCGACAGGTGGGATGCATGGGGCAGACCGCTTGGGCGGTTTCTCAAGTGTCAATGGTCTGGTATTTGGCGAAATTGCCGGAGACTCAGCCGCAAAGGCTGCGCGCTTGACAACACACGTCAAAAAGATTGAGATTCGTTGTGTCTGGATCCATCAGGCTAAAGTAAAAATTGAAGATCTTCAACACCAGTTTAGTGAATTTATGATGGTTACAAAGCAAAAACAACACCTTGATTGGTTACAGAATATGATTGAAACGTGGTTGAATCAGTTTGTTACATGCGATATATCTGAAAAGCCATTGGAAGAAATCAGATATTCGATGCGACTGCAATCGTTGTGTTATCATGCTTTGGCAATGGTAGTTGCATCCTCAAATCGCAAGGAATCCCGTGGTAGTTTTTATCGAAGTGATTATCCAACTGAATGTAAAGAAGCAAAACTTCAATATATATATTATGACAAGACAAAGATTCATTCAGAATTTGTCATCAAAAAGTGAGGTAACTTATGAATATCGAAGACATTAAAAAACAGATACATAAAGGACTGATTGTTTCCTGTCAAGCACTGGAACATGAACCATTGTATCTTGAAGAGTTTTCTCTGATGCCTTATATGGCATTAGCCGCCAGTCAATCGGGTGCCTGTGCCATTCGTGCGAATTCTGTTCGTGACATTGTGGCAATAAAGAAGATGGTGGATCTACCGGTGATTGGTATCATTAAAAAGGAATATCCCCCTTTTGAACCTCACATCACCGTGACGATGGCAGAAATTGATGCACTGGTTGAAGCTAAGGCAGATATTGTGGCATTCGACTGTACACAACGGCCAAGACCCCAGTTTAAACATGTCGAGGATTATGTTACGGCTATCAAAGCAAAGTATCCTGATATCATTCTGATGGCAGACATCTCAACTGTGGATGAGGCAAAAGCTGCGGAAGCGTGTGGTGTTGATTTTGTTGGTACAACACTTTCAGGGTATACACCGTATTCACCACAAGTGGAGGGACCTGACTTCGAGTTAGTCAAAGCGGTTGTGCAAAATGTCAGTATCCCTGTGATCGCGGAAGGACGGATTTATTGTCCGGATCAGGCAGCGAAAATGATTGAAACCGGAGTGTATGCGGTTGTGGTTGGGGGAGCGATTACACGTCCTGCAGAAATCACCTCACGATTCAAATCAGCGATTGATAAGGTCAGCGTATGAGATACTATGTGGCAGTAGATATTGGGGGAACAGAGGCGAAACTTGGAATCATCGATTCACGAGGGAAGATTCATTCAAAGATGTCTGTAGCTGTTAGTTTTGATCAGTATGACACGCCAATCATCGATACCGTAATTAAGGGAGTCGAGCAACTCATTGAAATTCAGGGAGTTAAACGTAACTATTCAGGCATAGCGGTCAGTGCTGCAGGACAAATTGATGTGACTTTGGGTAAAGTCATTGGAACCAATGGTCATATAAAAAACTATGAAGGCACAAATATTAAACAACGTCTTGAAGAAAAATTTGGTATACCGGTGACCGTGATCAATGATGCGAATGCGATGGTTCTGGGCGAATGCTGGAAGGGCAGTGCGAAATCATTTACGCATGTTTTGGGTATTACCATTGGAACCGGTGTCGGTGGTGGAGTCGTCATTGATGGACACTTATTGCAGGGACATCGAGGAATTGCGGGTGAGATTGGTCATTTTCCAATCAATTACGATGGAACTCTTTGTTCATGTGGTAATATCGGGTGTTTTGAGACAGTTGCTTCCATGAATGCTCTAATTGAGCGTGTAAAGAAATTACAGGTATTTCCAATGCCATTTAATGGTCGAGATATATTCAATCATCTTGTGGTTGATGAGATTGCCAACGAAGTGGATCAGTGGATCGCGGATATGAGTGCAGGACTTGTGGGTCTGATTCATATCTTCAATCCGCAGATTGTCGTTATAGGCGGTGGCGTAAGCTATCAGAAAACACATTTTCTGGATCCATTAAGGAATAAAGTATTGGAAAAAGTGATGCCATGCTTTGGTGAGCAGCTGGTGATCGAAGCCGCAACCTGCGGTAATGATGCGGGTATGCTTGGTGCACTTTATCACTTCATCTCACAGATGGATTCCAAGGGTAGGGATCAATGAAAAAAAGACGGTTTTCGCCGTCTTTTTCAACCATAATAAGCTTGAGTCAGTATGCTTTGCATATCTTTGACAAGAGCTAAACGAGGGTTACAAGGTGTACACTGATCCTCAAAGGCAAGATAACTGATGTATTCCACCTTTTCCATAAAGTCATTTTCATCGATACCTTGTTCTTTAAATGACAGTTTGATGCCAATTTCTTTGGCCAGTGTTTCACAGGCTTTTGCATAACTTTCAACACCTTCCTCGACAGTTGAGGCAGGCAGTCCAAGAAGTCTTGCCAGATTGGCATATTTTTCGTTGGCCTTGTAGAAGTTATATTTTGGCCATACCGCAGGTTTGCTCGGTTGAGTCCCGTTGTATCGGATGACATGGGGTAGTAAAATCGCATTGGCACATCCATGAGGGACATGGTAGATACCGCCAATTTTATGAGCCATGGAGTGATTGATGCCAAGAAAGCTATTGGCGAAGGCCATGCCTGCAATTGTAGAAGCATTATGCATTTTTTCGCGAGCCTCCGGATCGTTAGCGCCATTTTTGACTGCCCGTGGCAGATAATCGAAGACCATTTTAATGGCTTGAAGGCAAAGCCCATCGGTATAATCACTGGCTAATATGGAGACATATGCCTCAGTTGCATGAGTTAATACGTCCATACCTGTGTCTGCTGTGACTTTGGCAGGTAGCGAAGCCGTCAACGTCGAATCCACAATGGCAACAGTTGGAGTCAAGGAATAATCAGCTAAAGGATATTTCTTGTTTGCCTTAGGATCGGTGATAACTGCAAAGGGAGTGACCTCACTACCTGTTCCAGAAGTCGTAGGAATACAGACAAGTTTTGTCTTTTTCCCCAGCTCCGGATATCGAAACGCACGTTTGCGTATATCCATAAATTTTTGCTTAAGATCATTAAAGTCAACTTCAGGGTGTTCATAAAACAACCACATGCCTTTCGCAGCGTCCATAGGTGAACCACCTCCAAGGGCAATAATCGTATCCGGCGCGAATGCATTCATCAACTCGAAGCCTTTTTTGACTGTATCAATGGAAGGATCCGGTTCAACATCACAGAAGAGCTGCACTTGAACTTTGTTTCGACGAAGATTCAACTGATCGGTAATCCGTGATACATAACCCAAATCAACCATCGCACGATCGGTGACAATAAACACTTTTTCAACATCTTTCATTTGCCTAAGATACTGGATTGAATTTTCTTCAAAATAGATTTTTGAAGGAATCTTAAACCATTGCATGTTATTGTTGCGACGGCCAATCCGTTTGATATTTAACAGATTAATGGCACTAACATTGTTTGAAACCGAGTTATGTCCATATGATCCACAACCAAGGGTAAGGGATGGGATAAAGGCATTGTACACATTACCGATACCGCCAAAGGTCGCAGGGGAGTTCCAAATGACTCGAATCGCTTTTACCGCTTTTCCAAACTCATCCGCAATTTCTTTGGATTTGGTATGAATCGCAGCCGAGTGGCCAAGTCCATTGAACTCAACCATCTGTTTAGCTAAATCGATGCCTTGTGCCGTTGATTCGGAAGTTATATAGGCTAGAACCGGACTGAGTTTCTCCTTGGTCATCGGTTCTTCAATGCCGATTTTCTTTACATCGACCACAAGAATGCTCGTGGATTCAGGAACGGTAAACCCTGCTTTTGATGCAATCCAGACAGCGGATTGTCCAACCACATTTGGGTTTAAGTAAGCATTTTCACTACATCCACCATCGCA
>WPCK01281260.1_pt1 | contig 14580 bp, 15 predicted proteins | sample 5399851 | NCBI WGS metagenome assembly WPCK01 (sample SAMN12869471, study PRJNA574797) | sludge metagenome | isolation source: wastewater treatment of pH11 | place: China:Beijing | collected 2019-05-20
TTTTAAGCGATTATTTGACTTTTTCTCTTGTAATGAAAGGGGGATTATGGTATTGTGATTAAGCACTTATCTTAGGTTGGATAACCACCTAAGGCGGAAGGAGAGGCTGTAATATGAAAAATGGAATTCATCCAGAGTACCACATGGTTAAAGTTGTTTGCTCATCATGCAACACTGAATTTGAAGTTGGATCAACCGAAAAAGATATTCGTATTGATACTTGTTCAAATTGCCATCCGTTTTATACTGGAAAACAACGTTTTGCACAAGCTGCTGGACGTATTGAACGATTCAATAAAAAATACAACATTAAAAATGAGGGTTAACCCCTTATTTTTTTTGTCATTTTGTTATAAGATAAATACAGTGAGGTGAGCGTGATGATGTATCATCAGTATAATCCCGGATATTTAGAAGTAATTACCGGATGCATGTTTGCAGGGAAGACCGAAGAACTGATTAGAAGAATTAATACTCTTCAATTTGCGAAGAAGAAAGTGTTGGTTTTTAAGCCAGCTATTGACAATCGTTATGCTGAGGAGTTTGTGGTATCTCATGCGGGCAGTAAAGTTAAGAGTTATGCGATTCATAATGCCATTGAGATTTTGAATTATATCGATGAAACCGTGGATGTGGTGGCGATTGATGAAGTACAATTTTTTGATGATAAAGTTATAGATATTTGTGATTATTTAGCTAAAAATGGATTCCGCGTGATGGTTGCGGGATTGGATATGGATTTTAGGGGAGAACCTTTTGGGGTTATTCCAACCTTATTAACACATGCGGAGTTTGTGACGAAGTTGACGGCTGTTTGTACAGTGTGTGGCTCACCAGCTACGCGTACGCAACGTTTGGTGAATGGCGCACCTGCTTCCTATCATGATCCGATTGTTTTGGTAGGGGCCAGTGAAGCGTATGAGGCGCGTTGTAGACATCACCATGATGTGATTGATAAGCCATCCATACATAAAGACCAGGAGTGATTTAGATGATAGAAAAGGGCATGAAAGAACGCTTAGAGGCGATGAAAAAACGGGATATAGATATCAATGAACAAATGATGGATCCCGCTGTTTTAAGCGACCGTAAAACCATGTCACGACTTGGAAAAGAAAAAGCAAGTTATGAAAAGACTTTGGCAGTTTATGAGAAATTTTTGGAAGCAGAAAGTTTTTATAATCAGGCCATAGAAATGATTGAAGTGGCAACTGAACCAGAAATGGTTGAGCTTGCGGAAATGGAAAAAGAAGAATATGAGCCTATTTTAGCACAACTCATTGAGCAACTTAAAATAGAACTCATTCCAAAAGATCCTTCTGATTCTCACGATGCCTTGATTGAAATTCGTGGGGCAGCAGGTGGAGATGAAGGAAACATCTTTGCGGGCGATTTATTTAGAATGTATAGTAAATATGCAGAAAGTTTGGGTTATTCAGTCAATGTTTTAGAAGCCAGTGTTTCAGATGCGGGTGGTTATTCTATGATTTCTTTTGAAGTCAAAGGGACAGAACCATACCGCCACTTTAAATTTGAATCCGGTGCACATCGTGTACAACGGGTTCCGAAAACAGAAACACAAGGACGGGTTCATACTTCAACCGCCACCGTATTGGTATTGGCTGACGTGGAAGAAGATGAAGTTGAAATTAATCCAAATGATCTTGTGATTGAAACACACCGTGCAACAGGTGCTGGTGGACAGCACATTAATAAGACAGACTCTGCGGTTCGTATTACCCATACGCCCACAGGTATTTCTGTCAACTGTCAAGACGGCCGTTCTCAACATGATAATAAAGATAAAGCAATGCGTCTTATTAGAGCACGTATCTTTGAACATCACAAAGCTGAACAAGCAGCTAAGGAAAGTGAAATTCGTCAATCCAAGATTGGTAGTGGCGATCGCAGTGAAAAGATTCGTACCTATAACTATCCCCAAAATAGAGTCAGTGACCATAGAATTGGTCTAACCCTTCAAAAGCTAGATATCATTATGGATGGTAAGCTTGATGAAATCATTGATGCACTTTGGGCACAAGAACAAAAAGAAGGACTTGAAGGCGCATGATAATTAGGTCATTAATTAAACAAAGTGAAGAAGCGTGTGAGAATGCTGGTGTAAACAGCAATTTTGCACGTTTTCTTATGCTCGAACTTTTAAAAGAAAATAACATTGATATGTATCTAAATATGGAAGAAAACTTGGATGCATCCATTGAAAAAGATTTTTTAGAAAAACTTGAAAGAGTCTGTAACGATGAGCCTTTGGCTTATGTTTTGGGGTATCATTGGTTTTATGGCTATAAAATTAAAGTCAATAAAAATGTATTGATTCCCCGTCAGGAAACAGAAGAATTGGTGGCATACTTATTGGATTATGCTGAATTTATTTATGATAAGCCCACGATTGTGGATGTGGCTTGTGGGAGTGGTGCCATTGGTTTGGCTTTATCAAAAGAGTTAAACACCCGGGTTGTATCGACTGATATTTCTGAAGCAGCCCTTCAAATCGCAAAAGAAAACGCTGATAATTTATCTGCAGATATGGTCTTTTATGAAGGGGATATGTTGGAACCTTTAATAGAAAATGGATTACATTTTGATATGTTGATATGCAACCCCCCTTATATCAAACAAAACGAAGTCATTCAAAAATCTGTCTATGATTTTGAACCCCATGTAGCCCTTTTTGGGGGTGAGGATGGTCTGTTCTTTTATCAAAAAGTATTGGAAAAAGCCCATTTAGTACTCAATTCCAATGGCTTAATTGCTTTTGAGATTGGTTATGATATTGGTGAAGGGGTCGTGAACCTTGCAAGAAAGTACTTCCCCCAATCCCAAATTCGTTTGGTTCAAGATATGAATGGTTTGGATCGCTTTGTGTTTGTGCACATGGTGAAGACAAAGAGAATACATAAAGAAGATAAAGACAAGGTTATTCATTTGTTGGAAGAAGGCAAGGCGGTAGCCATTCCAACCGATACTGTTTATGGTTTGGCCATGCGCTCAGATGATCCAATCCTTTATGATACTCTCCGTCAAATTAAAGAAAGACCCGAAAATAAACCCTTTCCTTTAATGGTTTCATCCATTGAACAATTGGCATCTTTGGTTGATCTCACAGATCGCGATCGGGCCTTGGTTAATGAATTTATGCCAGGGGCCATCACCTTTATTTTTAATAAAAAGAAAGGGGTCTTCTCGTTTTTAGGTGAACAGGAAACACTGGGCATTAGAATGGCAGATGATCCTTGGGTGATGGAAGTAATTGATGGTTTGGGTGTACCCATTTGGCTCCCTTCTGCCAATGTTTCCAACCAACCCACTGGCACAACTTCAGATGAAGTTTTGGCACAGTTGGATGGTAAAATTGAGGGTGTTGTATTGGGGGAATCGGGTCAAAAAGCATCGTCTTCGGTCTTTGATTTGACGAAGCATGAGATTGTGGAATTGAGAAAAGGTCCCATTAGTTTAGAAACACTTCAAAATTATTTGGAAAACCTATAGAATTTTGGTAAAATTACAAACAGTAAAGGAGAATGCGGATGAAGGATTTAGCGATTAAAAATGCCATCGAACAAGAGGCCAATCGTCAGCTTGAGCACATTGAATTGATCGCATCTGAAAACTATGTTTCAGATGATGTATATGAAGCAGTGGGTTCTATTTTGACGAATAAGTATGCTGAAGGTTACCCTGGCAAACGTTATTATGGTGGTTGTGAATACGTGGATATTGTTGAGAATTTGGCCATCGACCGTTTGAAAGAAATTTTTGGGGCTGAACATGCGAATGTGCAACCGCATAGTGGTTCACAAGCCAATATGGCGGTATACCTCAGTATTCTTGAACATGGTGATGTGGTTTTGGGAATGGACTTGAATTCAGGTGGTCATTTAACCCATGGCCATCAATTGAATTTCTCGGGAATTAATTATACGTTCTTTAGTTATGGTGTTGACCAACTCACTGAACAAATTGATTATGATCGTGTGCTTGCCATTGCGAAAACGGTGAAACCCAGATTAATAGTGGCAGGGGCGTCGGCTTACAGTCGTGCCATTGATTTTAAACGCTTTAGAGAAATTGCGGATGAAGTGGATGCTTACTTGATGGTGGATATGGCTCATATTGCTGGACTTGTTGCTGTGGGGCTTCATGAAAATCCTGTCCCTTATGCTGATTTTGTGACCAGTACGACCCATAAAACATTGCGCGGTCCGCGTGGGGGTATCATTCTTTGTAAAGAACAGTATGCCAAAGACATTGATCGTGCAGTTTTCCCAGGTGTTCAAGGGGGTCCTTTGATGCATGTGATTGCAGGTAAAGCCGTGAGCTTTAATGAAGTGCTGCAACCTGAATTTAAGGATTACCAAACCCAGGTCATTAAAAACATTAAAGCCATGGGGGAAGAGATGAAAAAAATGGGATATCGTTTGGTCAGTGGGGGTACCGATAATCATTTAATCTTAGTTGACCTTAAGAGTAGTATTGGCGTGACTGGGAAACATGCGGAGTTAATCTTGGAAAAAGTGGGCATTACGGTGAATAAAAATGCCATTCCTTTTGACCAGGAAAGACCCTTTGTGACCAGTGGTATTCGTTTGGGTTCTCCTGCCATGACCAGTCGTGGATTTATGGAAGATGACTTTAGAAAAGTGGCCCGATGGATTAATAAAGCCCTTCGTAATTATGAAGATGAGAATCTATTGAAAGAACTTGAAATAGAAGTGAAGACATATACAAGACAATTTGCGATAAGAGGAGAAAAGATATGATTACAGTATTAAACCACCCATTGATTACCCATAAATTAACTCAAATGAGACGCACAGAAACTGGAACAAAAAGTTTCAGACAGTATCTTGATGAAGTCGCAGGTTTGATGGCTTATGAAATTACGCGTGATATTAAGTTGGATCCAGTGACCATTCAAACCCCGGTTCAACAATGTGACACTTTTGAATTGAATAAGGAAATTGTGTTGGTTCCCATTCTTAGAGCTGGATTGGGTATGGTCGATGGCATCTTGAGTTTGATTCCAACTGCGAAAGTCGGTCATATTGGAGTATATCGTGATGAAGAAACGTTACAACCCCATGAATATTTCGCTAAGTTCCCAGATAATTTGGATATATCTGAGGTATTGGTATTGGACCCCATGCTCGCAACCGGCGGGAGTGCGGATGCAGCCATTGAAATGGTTAAAAAGCGTGGCGCAAAATCGATTAAACTTGTTTGCTTGGTTGCTGCTCCTGAAGGGGTTGCACTGATTCGTGAAAAACATCCGGATGTAGATATTTTCTTAGCTGCTATGGATGAAAAATTAAATGATAAGGGATATATTGTGCCTGGTCTGGGTGATGCGGGTGACCGTATCTTCGGGACTAAATAATACTTTAAAACGTCTTAGGGCGTTTTTTTTAAAAGTTCAGACAATTGTCATATAGAAAATGAATCTCTATGCTATACTTAAAAGCGAAAAGAAGGCTGATTATGGGATTAAATTTTAAAACAGGAATTGATGTATTCGGATTGATATTAATATATATTATTTTTTTCAGGGACAAGTGGAAAAAATTACCCCGATCAAAACGTATCTTAAACATTACTGCGTATGTTTATATGTCTTTGGTTGCTTTTGTGACGTTAATGCCCATCATTACCTCCTTGCCCCATGTCTTCAGGTTTAATTTTATGCCCATCAATTTAACGCCTTTTAATGATTATATTTTGGGATATGGTAATCCCGAAATGGAGATGTTGTTGAATGTGTTAATGTTGGTTCCTTTTGGGTTTTTATTACCCCATTTCAAGAAGATGAGTTTAGTTAAAATAATAATGGTAACGTTTGTTTTAAGTTTTGGGATTGAGATCGTTCAACCGCTATTAAATGATTACCGTGCTTCTGATATTACAGACGTTATTACCAATACGACGGGTGGGGTTTTGGGTTATTGGATTTATTGTGTGTATAGGCCTTTTGAAGCGAAGTGGATGTCGATTCTTGATAGAAAAGAATACAAGTAGAATTTAGGGTATATTTTTGGTATAGTAATAGGTGGTGAATTATATATGTTAGACATTACGAGAATTATGATTCATGTTATTTCGTTTATATTTTGTTCATACGTGTTACTTCACGTAGATTTCACAAAATTTATGAGAAAAGGACATGAATCTAAAGGACAAATACTGTATATTATAGTTGCACTTGCGCTTAGTTACTTGGTCGCTCAGTTTTTAATGAGTTTGTCCATGAACTACGTCTATTAATTTGTGAGAAAGGAAATGTGTGTTTATGTTTAATAAATCAGTGGGTATTGATTTGGGAACAGCCAACGTATTAATTTATGTTAAAGGTGAAGGTATCGTCTTGGATGAGCCGGCCGTTGTTTCGATTGATGCTCAAACTAAAAAACCATTGGCTGTGGGTCGTGAAGCCAAAACTATGTTGGGTAGAACTCCGGGTAGAATTCAAGCCATTCGTCCATTGAAGGATGGTGTAATTGCTGACTTTGAGGTTACTGAAATTATGCTTCAGTATTTTATGAAGAATTTGAAATTAAAGGGCTTGTTTTCTCGTCCTGATGTTTTAATTTGCTGCCCTTCAAATATTACTTCTGTTGAAAGAAAAGCAATCTCTGATGCGGCGTATCGTATTGGAGCGAAACGTGTGTTTATTGAAGAGGAGCCTAAGGTTGCGGCCATTGGTGCGAAACTTGATATTTCTAAACCTTCTGGAAACATGGTTCTTGACATAGGTGGTGGTACTACCGATGTTGCGATTTTGTCGTTGGGTGGTATTGTGACCAGTACTTCATTGAAGATTGCTGGGGATACTTTGGATTCAGATATTATTAAATATGTTAAAGACACCTATAAACTTTTAATTGGGGATGCGACTGCAGAGAAAATTAAAACAACCATTGGGACAGCCTATATGGATACAACTGAAGAAGACCCTACCATTGATGTGAGTGGTCGTGACTTGGTAACGGGCTTACCAAGTACCATTACTTTAAAGGCATCTGAAACGCAGATCGCAATGCATGAAAGTCTTCAAGTCATTGTGCGTGCTTGTCGCAGTGTGCTTGAACAAACGCCACCTGAATTGAGTGCGGATATCATTGTTCGTGGTATTGTATTGACCGGTGGTGGTGCACTGTTACGGGGTCTTGATCGTTTGATTTCTGAGGCTTTAAATACGCCTGTGTATGTTGCTGAAAATGCCTTAACCTGTGTGGTTGAGGGTACTGGCATCATGCTAGAAAACTTAGATTATTTAGGATAATACAGAAACCTTCCTTACATTATTAGAGTAAGGGAGGTTTTATTTTGCTCTTTTTAGATGAAACTTGGATCCATAATGAAGAAGAAATACTCCAAGAAACGTATTTTGATTTGTATAAGGATTATATTGATAACTTACCTAGATTCCAAAGAAGAAAAGAGTTGGTCAGTGGTATGAATCGCTTGAATCGATGTCAGCTTTGGTCTTCAGATGATCTACAAATTGATGTAGCTCGGGGTGATATTTGTTTTATGGACTTTGGACAAGTGTATATTAATGAAGCGGGTTATCAGCATTTTGGTTTGGTGATTTCTAAATTTAATCATAAGTTATTTGTGGTGCCGATGACTTCCAATACTTCTGTGATTAAGAAGGCGCAAAGTGATGTGGGGGAACATTTGTTTTATATTGGGAAGCTGTCGGGTTTGAATAAACCCTCTGTGCTTTTTCTCAATGATTGTAAATTTGTGAATTCATCGAGAATTATTTCGGTGAATTCTCATCTTTGTCCTGAGTCTAAAATGTTTAAAGCCATTGAGAGTGAGCTGAAATGCACGATATTCAACAAAGTGTGATAAAATAAGTTGGGTGATAATTTGAAAGAAACATGGATTGTGGCTGTTTCTGGGGGACCGGATTCAATGCTGTTGCTGCACCATCTCCATCAGTTGAATCATCGCTTAATTGTGGCGCATGTTAACTATAAGATGCGTGATGAAAGTGATGGCGAGATGTGGATGGTCATCAATGAAGCAAAGAAACTACAATGTGATGTGGTGGTTAAGGACTTTAATGAAGTTGTTAAAGGGAATTTCCAAGACCAAGCACGTCGATTTCGTTATGCTTTTTTCAAAGATTTAAAAAATAAATATCAGGCAAAAGGGGTTTGTGTTGGGCATCATTTGGATGATGATTTGGAGACGTATTTGATGCAAGAGGGATCAAATCGTAAGGCAACCTACCCTGGTTTAAATGTCCATTCAGAAGTCATGGGCATTCATGTTTATCGTCCTTTATTGCATTTGAGTAAAGATGAAATCGTTCAATTATGTCATGAACAAAAGATTCCCTATGCCATTGATAAATCAAATCTAGAAACCATTTATACTAGAAATAAAATAAGGCACGCTCTTGTTAATAATGAGTTAATAAACTTGGGCTATAATAATAAAGACGCTTTAATTCATGAGTTAATGGAGAAGAAGTGTGAGAGAGAGATTTTCCTAGAAACATTAGAAAAGGATTTAATTCGTGAAAATCCTTTTAATATCAATCTATACACAAAGCTTCCATCTGATAAACGGATCTGGATCTTAAGGGATTGGCTTGAATATGTGGGTGTTAATCCATATGAAATGCGCGAAGCATATTTGAATCACTTGGATTCTTTGATTTTGATGGGTGATGCAAAAGAGCCCATGGGTGCTAAAGTACTGAGTGTGAGTTATGGTGAGGTTTGTGTATTTGAGCCTGAATCCTTTGTTTATGAATTCGACAAAATATGGTATCATAAAACAGGTCATTTCGAACTGAAACGTGAAGGTAAAACCATTGAGGGTTTGACTTTGAGTGCTGATGATTTTCCAATCAAGGTGCGTTCGGTTCAAGGTGGGGATAAAATCAAAATGCGTTTTGGAACCAAAGCTGTGAATCGCTTCTTTATTGATCGCAAGATTCCTTATCATAAACGGCACAATTGGCTCGTTGTTGAAAATTGTGTGAGAGATGTCGTATTTGTTGCGGAAATGGGATGTGATGTGTGTCATTACTCTAACAATCCAAACGTATTTGTGGTAAACTTATGATTATCGTAGGAGGAAAGAGTGTAATGCATAAGGATGTTAAAAAAATTATGATTTCACACGAAGAAATCGATCAGAAATGTCAAGAATTGGGTAAAGTTATTACGGATTATTATAAAGAGAGAAAAACCCCCCCTGTCTTGGTTGCATTGTTGAAAGGATCTGTACCGTTCCTTGCACAATTAATTAAATATATTGATTTAGATATTGAATATGATTTTATGGATGTTTCTAGTTATGAGGGAACTGAATCAGTGCGCGATATTCGTATTTTAAAAGATTTGGATCGTTCTATTAAGGATAGCGATATTCTCTTGGTTGAAGATATCGTAGATACAGGACATACCATTCAAGCCATTATTAAGATGCTTGAAAATAAGGGTGCAGCGGAAATTAAAGTTGTTTCATTATTAGACAAACCTTCGCGTCGTGAAGTGGATGTTCAGGCTGATTTTATTGGTTTTGAGATTCCAAATGAATTTGTGATTGGATTTGGTTTGGACTTTAATGAAAAATACCGCAACCTACCTTATGTCGGTGTCCTCAAAGACGAATTTTATCAATAATAAACTGTAAGGAGTGAAGAGAGTTTGAAAAATAGACAAACAAGAAACAACCTCATTGTATTTGTGATGATTGCTTCGATGATGCTAACCATGTATAGCTTGATGAGTTCACAGAGTTCTCAAAAAGTGAGTATTCGTGAATTCGAACAAATTGTAGCGACACGTGAGATTAGTAATACCGTAATTTCACCGAGATACAATGTTGTAAATATCTCAGGAACTTATGAAGAAAATGGCCGTGTCGTTGGCTTTGAAGTGCGTTATCCATTGAGTGATGGTATCGTGACTGAATTGGTTGCGACTTTGAGTGCTAAAGATACTGGGATGTTGGTTGAAGACCCTTTTGAGGGTAATTTTTTAACTGATTATATATTGCCATTTATTCCATATTTATTAATCTTTGGTTTTATGTTCTTTATGATGCGTAATGCCGGTGGTGGACAAAATAAGGCCTTTGAGTTTGGTAAATCCAAAGCCAAGGTTCAAGGTAACGTTAAAGTTAGATTTGATGATGTTGCCGGTGCTGTGGAAGAAAAAGAAGAGATGAAAGAGTTAATCGATTATCTTAAGAGTCCAAAGCGATTTGAAAAAATGGGTGCCCGTATTCCTAAGGGAATGCTATTGGTGGGACCTCCTGGAACAGGTAAGACCTTACTTGCAAAAGCAGCCGCTGGTGAAGCGGATGTGCCTTTCTATTCAATTTCTGGTTCAGACTTTGTTGAGATGTTTGTGGGTGTGGGTGCAAGCCGTGTTCGTGATATGTTTAAGAAAGCCAAAGCAACTGCGCCATGTATCATCTTTATTGATGAGATTGATGCCGTTGGTAGACAGCGTGGTGCTGGTTTGGGTGGGGGTCACGATGAGCGTGAACAAACCTTAAACCAATTGTTGGTTGAAATGGATGGTATGGATGAGAACTCAGGTGTGGTAATTGTTGCTGCCACAAACCGTGAAGACGTTCTTGACCCTGCGTTATTGAGACCGGGTCGTTTCGATAGAACCATCACCGTTGGATTGCCTGATGTTAGGGGTCGTGAAGCCATTCTTAAAGTACACGCGCGTAATAAGAAATTGGCTGAAGATGCTTCTTTGGAAAATCTTGCGAAAAGAACTCCTGGATTCTCAGGTGCTGATTTGGAAAACGTATTAAATGAAGCTGCAATCTTGGCTGTGCGTACCAATGACACAGAAATTCAAATGCATCATCTTGATGAAGCGATTGACCGTGTTATTGCGGGTCCTGCTAAGAAGAGTCGTAAATATTCTGAAAAAGAAAAATATATGGTTGCGGTCCATGAAGTTGGACATACACTCATTGGTCTAAAACTGAGATCGGCCAATGTGGTTCAAAAGGTAACCATCATTCCTCGTGGAGATTCAGGTGGTTATAACTTGATGACCCCACGTGAAGAAACCTTTACCCAAAGTAAATCAGACCTCATTGGTATGATTACTGGATATCTGGGTGGGCGTGTTGCTGAGGAAATCGTCTTTGATGAAATCTCAACGGGTGCCTTTGCTGATATTCAATCCGCAACGAAGATTGCACGATCCATGGTTACTGTTTATGGTATGAGTAATCTTGGACCTATCCAATACGAAAACCCTCAGGGTTCTGTGTTCTTGGGTCGTGATTACCAAATGGAAAAAAATCACTCAGGTGAAATTGCTTTTGAGATTGACAAGGAAGTGCGTCGCATCATTGATGAAGCGTATGAACAGGCGCGTGTTATTATTGAGAATAACCGTCCTCTGTTGGATGCTATTGTTGAAGAACTCCTTGAACAAGAAACATTGACTGCTGAACAAATTAACGCAATCGTTGTTAGAGTTGAAGGTAATGATACTGTAGAAGAAACAGGAAATGAAACAGACTCTTAATGAGTCTGTTTTTTAAGGAGATTAAAACATATGCAAGATAAACTAATTCGTGGACTCGCTCGAGATGGCAACATTCGTGTGCTGATGATTCAGTCCACAAACTTAATTCAAGAAGTAAAAGAAATTCATGATCTTTATCCTACGGTGAGTGCTGCTGTGGGTAGAAGTATCAATGCGAGTTTGATGATGGCACAATCCTTAAAAGACGATGATGAACAGCTCACGATTGAATTAAGAGGCAATGGTGATATGAAACACATTTTAATTAATGCAGATCGAAATGGTTTGGTTCGGGCCAGTGTCAGTCATCCTCATTTATTGAAAATCAATGAAGCCACTGGAAAACTAGATGTGGGTGGCTTATTTGAGGGTGGTACCTTAAAGGTCTCAAGATCCATGGGCAATAAGATTGTCTATAATTCATTGGTTGACCTCCAATCAGGAGAAATTGGCGATGACTTTGCGTACTATTTTGCACAGTCGGAACAAATTCCTTCTGTCGTGAGTTTGGGTGTGTTGGTGAATGAAAACTATGATGTGATCTCCGCTGGTGGATTGATCATTCAAGTTTTACCCAGCGCAACGGAAGATGATATTGTGGCGATGGAAACCTTAATTAAGGATTTAAAACCCATGTCTACCTATTTCTTAGAAAAAGATGTTTACACACTTTTCACAGAACTCTTTGAGGATGGTGTTATCTTGGGTAGCAGTGATATTGCCTATCACTGTGGCTGTAATCGTGAACAGATGCATCAAGTCTTGGTTACCTTGAGTAAGGAAGATATCAAGGAGTTAATTGAGAAAGATAAAGATAAGGGTGCTACTTTGATTTGTCATTACTGTAATAAATCGTATCATTTTGATGAATCGGAATTAAAATCAATAATAGATGAAAAATAGTCTTTTATTTGTTAGAATAAGAGCGTACAAATTTAGAAATGAGTGAAAAACATGAGTCATGAATTAAATGATCAGGAAATCGTACGTCGGGAGAAAATGGAAGCCCTTCGTGAAAAGGGAATTGATCCCTTTGGTGTTCCATTTAAACCAGAAGTACATTCCAAAGATTTGTTTGATGCCTATGAAGCAAAAACAAAAGAAGAATTAGCGGAATTAGACATTCCGACCAAAGTCGCAGGACGCGTAATGACCAAGCGTGTTATGGGTAAGGCAGGATTTATGCATATCCAAGATTTGGAGGGACAAATCCAAATCTACGTTAGAAAAAATGATGTCGGTGATGACGCTTTTGAATATTTCCAAGACCTAGACTTGGGAGATATCGTGGGTGTGAGTGGTAAAGTCTTTAAAACCAATAAAGACGAACTGTCAGTTTACGCTGAAACCCTAGTACACCTCAGCAAGGCACTGAGACCCTTACCCGATAAGTTCCATGGTTTAACCGATAAAGAAGAACGTTACCGTCGTCGTTATCTTGACTTAATCATGAATGAAGCGTCAAGAAATACCGCCCGTAAACGTTCCTTATTTATGAGAAAACTAAGAGAATTTTTAGATAACGAAAATATGATTGAAGTTGAGACCCCTGTCTTAACGCCAATTTTAGGGGGTGCAGCCGCAAGACCTTTTGTGACCCACCACAACACCCTGGATATGGACTTCTACTTAAGAATCGCGACAGAACTCCCCCTCAAACGACTCATCGTTGGCGGATTGGAAGGTGTTTACGAAATTGGACGTCTCTTTAGAAATGAAGGCATGAGCCCCAAACATAATCCAGAATTCACCACCGTCGAAGCCTATAAAGCTTACTCCGACATGTATGGTATGATGGACCTTGCTGAGAGACTCTTTGAATACCTCGCAAAAGAAGTAACAGGCTCAACTGAGATCACCTACCAAGGCATAGAACTCTCACTAAAAGCCCCTTATAAACGCCTTCACATGGTAGATGCCATCACTGAAGCAACGGGTATTAACTTCTTTGAGATTGATGATTTGGATGAGATGTTAAAACTCGCCAAAGAAAAAGGCATTGAAGTTGAAAAACACCAAAGAACCTATGGTCATATCGTTAACCTATTCTTTGAAAGATTCGCAGAAGAAAGAATCATTCAACCTACTATTATTTATGGCCATCCTTTAGAAATTTCACCACTGGCTAAGAAAAACACAGACGACCCCCGTTTCACGGAACGTTTCGAACTCTTTATCAATGGTGTTGAATATGGTAACGCATTCTCCGAACTCAATGACCCCATTGACCAACGTGAACGCTTTGAGGCACAACTCAAAGAAGCAGCACTTGGAAATGATGAAGCCAATGAAATGGATGAAGATTTCGTAGAGGCATTGGAATACGGTATGCCCCCAGCAGGTGGTATCGGGATTGGTCTTGATAGACTCATCATGTTATTGACAGATAGTAAGAGTATCCGTGATGTATTGTTGTTTCCACATATGAAACATAGATAAGAATATAAAATAGACAAATTTAAAGACATCAATTACACAAAGTAGTTGATGTCTTTTTAGTTCGAAATAAGTGAAAGGGAGCAAATTCATAAAGTGAAATGGAGCAAATTTCATAAAATGAAATTGAGTTAACCTAGACTCTATGGGAGCTATCTTGATAGAGGGACCTAAAGGGTGTGTGTTTATACCGATGGGTATTATAACTATCTTGAAATACCAACGCAATCCTAAGTGATCCTATTTGTAGATTAGTTGCATGTTTCCTCGCAAAGAATGCCGCGCCTTTTTCACAATATTGAGTTTTTATGGCGATTGTTGCGGAATTAGCAATCTCTCGACTTTGAAATAACCCGAATTTAGTTAAAGCCATGGTGATAGTCCGTGGCTTTTTATAATGTCGAGCGTTGTACGATATTACTCTAAATTAAAATAACTATATCTTTTATGTAGAAAACTAGGATCAATATTGCTTATTTGATCTAAACTAATGGTAGTGTCACATAACCTTTAGGATATAAAAATAGTGGGCCAGTTTTCGATTGATTTTAATCGATTATTGGACCACTTTTAGATTAACAGTTACATTACTAACAAT
>WPCK01298039.1_pt1 | contig 14536 bp, 10 predicted proteins | sample 5399851 | NCBI WGS metagenome assembly WPCK01 (sample SAMN12869471, study PRJNA574797) | sludge metagenome | isolation source: wastewater treatment of pH11 | place: China:Beijing | collected 2019-05-20
ACCGCGCCGCCATTGATGCGCACGGCGGCGATTTCGACCAGACGCGCCTTGGTCGTGTCCAAGCCGGTTGTCTCGGTGTCGAACACCGCGGCATCGATCGCCGCCAGGGGCGTTGCTCCTGTTATCGCCGCCATGATTCCTCCCTCGAGCGTTGATCCCGCCGATAGCGCGGGACGCTGCCCGAGGCCATGATTCCGATCAAGGGGCATGGCGTGAATCCTGCCGCTTGCGCCGGCAATGCCGCCTGTGCTTCACCGTTCGACGGGACGCCAGAGGGAGAAGCTGCGCCATGAGCCTTGCGGGAAAGACGCTGTTCATCACGGGAGGCTCGCGCGGGATCGGGCTGGCCATCGCAGTACGTGCCGCGCGCGACGGTGCCAATGTGACGATCGCGGCCAAGACCTCAGAGCCGCATCCGAAGCTGCCGGGCACGATCCACACCGCGGCGGAGGAAATTCGCGCCGCCGGCGGCCAGGCCCTGCCGGTGGTCTGCGACATCCGCGACGAGGATCAGGTTGCTTCGGCCATCGGCAGGACGGTCGAGCGGTTCGGCGGCATCGACATCGTGGTCAACAATGCCAGCGCCATCCAGCTGACCGGCACGCTGGCGACTGACATGAAGCGCTATGACCTGATGAACGGCATCAACGCGCGTGGCACGTTCATGGTATCGCGGCAGGCGCTGCCGTTCCTGATGGAGGCGCAGAACCCGCATGTGCTGACGCTGTCGCCGCCGCTCGACATGCAACCCAAATGGTTCAAGGGCCACGTGGCCTATTCGATGGCCAAGTACGGCATGTCGATGGTGACGCTCGGCATGGCGGCGGAGTTTTCCGGCAAGGGCGTGGCGTTCAATTCGCTGTGGCCGCTGACGGCGATCGATACGGCAGCGGTGCGCAACCTGCTTGGCGGCGCGGCAATGGCGCGGGTCTCGCGGCTGCCGACGATCATGGCCGACGCCGCTCATGCCATCCTCACCCGGCCGTCCAGGACCTGCACCGGCAATTTCTTCATCGACGAACTGGTGCTGCGGGGGGCCGGGATGACCGACTTCTCCGCCTACGCTCCTGGCGCCGACGGCGCGCTTGCGGCCGATTTCTTCGTGCCCGACGCGGTGTTCGCGCAGACCGACACGGCGCTGATGCGGATGCCCGAATGAGTGCTGCGCTGCCATTCTGGAAGGAAAAGACGCTGGAGGACCTGTCGCCGGCGGAATGGGAATCGCTGTGCGACGGTTGCGGCAAGTGCTGCCTGTCCAAGCTCGAGGACGAGGATTCGGGCGAGATCTACTGGACCAGTGTCCATTGCCGGATGTTCGACACGCAGACCTGTCGCTGCGGCGACTACGCGCATCGCTCCGAGAAGGTCGCCGACTGCGTGCGCCTGACGCCGGCCAATGTGCGCACGATCACCTGGCTGCCGCGCACCTGCGCCTACCGGCTCGTGCGTGAAGGGCGCGATCTTCCGTCCTGGCATCCGCTGTTGAGCGGGCGGACCGAAAGCGTGATGGAGGCTGGCGCCTCGGTGCGCGACATCGTGACGGCGTGCGAGGACGAGATGGAGAGCGACGAGGCCTATTTCGCCCACATGCTGCCGGAAGAACCGTGAGCGCTGTCACAAAGATGAACGGGAGATGAACGGATGTTTCCCGGCGCGTTCAGGTCGGACGTGCGAAAACCCCAGTCAGCAAGGGACATCGCCCGCGCCACCAGGAGACCTAAAATGAACACCACCCTCAAGATCGCCGCCGCCGGCCTTGCCGCCCTCGTCGCCGCCACCTCCTTCGTCACCGGCGCGTCCGCCAACCCCGGCGACGGCTGGAAGAAGCCGAAGGTCATCGTCGACAATGACGACATGTGGCGCAAGAAGAAGCTGCCCCGTCCGTTCGACGGCAACCATGGCGGTGCGTTCGACGATTTCGACTATCGCCACCCCGGCAAGCGCCACCACCATGGCGGCCCGGTCATCATCTTCCGTGCCGAGCGCACCTTCGCCAAGCCGGCGCGCTGCAGCGTCGATGACGCAGTGTGGAAGGCCAGTTCGCGCTACGGCCTGCGCCGCGTGCATGTCGAGTTCGCCAACAAGCACGTGATCGGCGTCACCGGCAAGAAGAACGGCCACTGGCGCGATCTGGTGTTTGCCCGTTCGCCGGGTTGCCCGCTCGTGTCGCGCTGAAAACCGGCCGCGCCCGTCCTTCCCCCCTGTCACGGGCGGGCGCACCGTGGAAGAGCCCTCGCGTTCCCCTTGCGCGAGGGCTTTTCTCATTGCCTGATCTCGAAGGTGACGGTCACATTGACCCGCCAGACATTCTCGCCGGCTTCGATCGGCACCGGCGCGGCATCGCGGGCCATCGCCATCTTGGCCTCCATCATCGGCACCGGCTGCGGCATGAAATTCGTTTCCGTCATTTCCAGGATGCGGCCGACACCGACGCCGGCAGCTTCGGCCAGCGTATTCGCCTTGTCGAGCGCATCGGCGACCGCAGCCTTGCGCGCTTCCTTCAGCACGGCGGCCGGATTGTCGTTGGTGAACGACACCTGACCGCCCTGGTTCACCCCGAGGGTGACGGAGCGGTCCAGGATGGTGCCAAGCCGGGCAAGATCGCGCACGCGGACCGTCAGGCCGTTGAACACGTCGTAGCCGACGATGCGCGGCTGCTCCTGGGTCGGCGAGCCATCCGGGTTCTGCGGGTAGAACCAGCGCGGACTGATGTTGAAGTTCGCGGTCTGCAGGTCGCGGGCCTCGATGCCCTCCGCCTTGAGCGCGGCGATCACCTCGGCCATCGCGGCGTTGTTGGCGTCGAGCGCGGCGCGGGCGGTTTCGCCCTGGCGCATCACCGTCAGCCCGAGAACGGCCATGTCGGGCGCGGCCGCGAACTCGCCCTCGCCGTTGACGACGATGCGCGGCGCGGCGGCCTGTTCGGCGGCGGCGGCAAACGGGGTGGCGGCGGCGAGAAGGGCGAGGGAGGCGAGCAGGGCTTTCATCATGGTCTCCATTGGAGGGATCGCCGATCTCTGGCCGCCGATTGTGTCGGGAATAGGCTCGCGCCCGGCAGCGCACACGTCTTGCGGGCAGTGGCAAAGCCCGATACAGCGGACATGCCGGGCCTGTAGCTCAATGGTTAGAGCCGGCGGCTCATAACCGCTTGGTTGGGGGTTCGAGTCCCTCCGGGCCCACCAGTCCATCCATTGCCGGGGAGCGCCTTCCGCGCCGGCATCCACGGAAAAGATCCGGCGGGTGGCGGCCGCGCGCGCCTGGACACGCGGCAGGCCTGATCGCGGTCAGGCCGCGACTTCGACGAAGAACGACACCGTGCGCGCCGGCGCCAGCCCCGGCGTCGCGCCAAGCGCCGGTTCCCAGCGATGGCCGGCCCGTGCCGCGGGCAGGGCGAGCTTTGCCGGCTCGGTCCCGCGATGGATGCAGATCGCGACGCGGTCGTCGGCGGTCGCAAACGCCGCGCCGAGAAATGCGGCGTCGGCGTCGTCCCAGTCGGCCGGCGCGAGTGCTGCGCCATCGGGCCCGAACCAGACGACATCGGCGACCGGCGCGCCGTCCCCGTGGAGGAAGGCAGCCGACGACAAGGCCGGATGAGCGCGGCGGAACGCCGACAATGCCGCGACATGGCCTTCCAGTTCGCTGTCGCGGCGTGTCCAGTCCAGCCAGGTCACGTCATTGGCCTGAGCGTAGGCGTTGTTGTTGCCGCCCTGGGTGCGCCCGCTTTCGTCGCCCGCCACCAGGAGCAAGGTGCCGCGCGCGGCAAACAGCGTCGAAAGAAGCGCCCGTCGGTCGGCCATGCGCCGGGCGATGACCGCCGGGTCGTCGCTCGGTCCCTCGACGCCGCAGTTCCAGGAGAAATTCTCGCCATGGCCGTCGCGGTTGTGCTCGCCATTGGCCTCGTTGCGGCGGTGCCGGTAGGAGACAAGATCGGCCAGCGTGAAGCCGTCATGGGCCGTGACGAAATTGACCGAGCGCGTTGCCGTGGTACCGGCGCCGCGGAAGATGTCGGACGAGCCGGCAAGGCGGGTGGCAAGCGCCGGGCGGGTGCCGGGATCGCCACGCCAGAAGCGTCGCACGTCGTCGCGGAAGCGGTCGTTCCATTCCAGCACCGGATCGGGGAAGGCGCCGAGCCGGTAGCCGCCCGGACCGATGTCCCAGGGCTCGGCGATGAGCGTGCGTTCCATGAGCACGGGATCGGCGGCCATGCGCTGGAAGAACGGCGCATCCGCGCGCACGCCGTCGCCGTCGCGCGACAGGACCGGTGCGAGATCGAAGCGGAACCCGTCAACGCCGGCGTGAAGCACGAAGTGGCGCAGCGCATGGATGGCCAGGTCGGCTGCCGGTGCGCGGTCGAACGCCAGCGTGTTGCCGCAGCCGGTGTCGTTGGCGAGTTTTCCGTCGGCGCCGCGGCGATAATATTCGGCCTCGCCGAGGCCGCGCAGCGACAGGGTGGCGCCGCGTTCGTCGCTTTCGCCGGTGTGGTTGAGCACGATGTCGAGCAGCACGGCGATGCCGGCGGCGTGATAGGCGGCGACCACCTTGCGCAGGTCGGCGATGCCGCCGGGCGCAAGGCGCGGATCGAGCGCGCAGAAGGTGACCGGATTGTAGCCCCAGGCGTTGGCAAGCCCGAGCGGTGGCAGGTGGCGTTCGTCGATCCAGGCGGCGACCGGCATGAGTTCGACCGCATCGACGCCGAGCCCGCGGACATGATCGACGATGGCGGGATGGGCGAGCGCGGCCAGCGTGCCGCGTTGCGCGGGTGCAATCGCCTGGTGGCGCATCGTCATGGCGCGCGGGTTGATCTCGTAGATGAGGCCGCCGGACGGGTTTCCCGCCGGGCGGGCGTCGACAAGCGGCGCGAGCGCCTCGACGATGGCCTTCGGCACGAAGCGGGCGGTGTCGACCGCCATCGTGCGGGGCAGGGCGAGTTCCGGGGCATGGACGAAGGCCCGGTCGAGCCGCGTGGCGTAAGGGTCGACCAAAAGCTTGGCCGGATCGAAGCAGTCGCCGGCGGCGGGGTCCCAGGGCCCGTCGGCCCTCAGGCCATAGCGCTGGCCTGCGGTTGCCCCGGCGATGAAGGCCTCATGCCAATCGCCGTCGCGCCGCATCGGCAGCCGCATTTCGGCATCGTCGTCGAACAGGCACAGTTCGACACTCGTGGCGCGCGGCGCGAACACGACGAACCGGACGCCGTCCGCTTCGACGGTCGCGCCCGGGCGCCTTGGCGGTGCGCCCTTGATCCTCATGTCACGACGTCGGGCGCCTCGCGTCCGGTGCGCTCGCGGATGGCGGCGATCTCCTCGGCGGCGGCTACGAGGTCGGCAAGCGCGATGCGGGCATCGTCGCCGTGGCGCGCCGGATCCGGTTCGAAGCGCTCGAGATAGACGCGCAGCGTCGCGCCCTGCGTGCCGGTTCCCGACAGCCGATAGACGATGCGCGAGCCGCCGGCGAACAGGATGCGGATGCCCTGGTTGCGGCTGACCGATCCGTCGACCGGATCGGTATAGGCAAAATCGTCGGCGGCATCGACGACGAGACCGCCCACCGCTGTTCCTGGCAGGGTCGGCAGGCGCTCGCGCAGGGCCGCCACCAGCCCGGCGGCGGCCTGGCTGTCGACGGCCTCGTAATCATGGCGCGCATAGAAGTTGCGGCCATATTCGGCCCAGTGGCCCTCGACGATGGTCTTCACGCTTTCGCCACGCACCGCCAGGATGTTGAGCCAGAGCAGGACTGCCCACAGCCCGTCCTTCTCGCGCACATGGTCGGAGCCCGATCCAGCACTTTCCTCGCCGCACAGCGTCGCCATGCCGGCATCAAGCAGGTTGCCGAAGAATTTCCATCCGGTCGGGGTCTCGTGGAGCGCGATCGCCTTCTTGGCGGCGACTCGATCGGCCGCGGCGCTGGTCGGCATGGAACGGGCTATGCCCTTCAGTCCGCCGGCATAGCCGGGCGCCAGATGGGCGTTGGCGGCCAGGATTGCCAGCGAGTCCGACGGGTTGACGAACTGGCCGCGGCCGATGACGAGGTTGCGGTCGCCGTCGCCGTCCGACGCGGCGCCGAAGTCCGGCGCATCCGGACCCATCATCAGGTCGTAGAGCTGGCGCGCATGCACCAGGTTCGGATCGGGATGGTGGCCGCCGAAATCGGGCAGGGGCACCTTGTTGACCACGGTGCCGGCCGGCGCGCCGAGGCGCCGCTCGAGGATTTCCTCGGCATACGGCCCGGTGACGGCGGACATGGCGTCGAAACGCATGGTGAAGCCGTCGGCAAACAGGGCGCGGATGGCGGCGAAGTCGAACAGGCTCTCCATCAGCGCGGCATAGTCGCCGACCGGATCGATGACCTCGACCGGCATGCCGGCGACCGTATAGAGTCCGGACTTCTCGAGCGCGATGTCCGGCGCGTCCACCGTGCGGTAGCTGTCGATGACCAGCGTGCGGGCGAAGATCGCGTCGGTGACCTTCTCCGGCGCCGGCCCGCCATTGCCGATATTGTACTTGATGCCGAAATCCTCGTTCGGCCCGCCGGGGTTGTGCGAGGCCGACAGGATGATGCCGCCAAAGGCGCCGTTCTTGCGGATGAGATGCGAGGCCGCCGGCGTCGACAGCAGGCCGCCGCGTCCGACGATGACACGGCCAAACCCGTTGGCGGCGGCCATGCGGATGACGATCTGCACCACTTCGGCGTTGAAGAAGCGGCCATCGCCGCCGACCACCAGCGTCTTGCCGGCAAAACCGTCGAGCGAATCGAAGATCGACTGGACGAAATTCTCCACATAGTTGGGCTGGCGGAAGTGCGGCACCTTCTTGCGCAGGCCGGACGTGCCGGGCTTCTGGTCGGGGTAGGGAGTTGTCGCGACAATTCTGGTCATCAGGCCGCCTTTGCCAGTGTGGTGAACAACTCGGCGTAGCGGCGGGCGCTTCGGCCCCAGCCGAGATCGGACTTCATGCCCTGTTTCTGGAGCCCGGCCCACAGGCGCGGGTCGCGGTGCAGGCGGGCGGCGTCGAGCACGGCCCGGACCAGGGTTCCATGGTCGAGCGGCGAGAACAGGAACCCGGTGGCCACGCCCGCGGCGACCGCGGCATCGTTGGCGTCGATGACCGTGTCGGCAAGACCGCCGGTGCGCGCCACGATCGGCACGCAGCCATAGCGCAGCCCGTAGAGCTGGGTCAGGCCGCACGGCTCGAAGCGCGACGGCACCAGCACCGCGTCGGCGCCGGCCTGGATCAGGTGGGCGAGCGGTTCGTTGTAGCCCGTTGCCACGCCGATGCGGCCCCTGTGACGTGCCGCGGCGGCGAGAAAGGCGCTCTCGATCATCGGTTCGCCCGAGCCGAGGACGGCGAACCGGATACCGGCGCCCACCAGCGTGTCGAGCGCGCCGGCCAGCACATCCATGCCTTTCTGCCAGGTCAGGCGCGAGACGATGGCGATGATCATTCCGTCCGGGGTGAGGCCGAAGCGTTCCTCGAGCGCCGCACGGTTGCGCGCGCGCGCCTTCAGGCTCGACGCCGAAAACGACGACGGGATGTGCGGATCGGCGGCCGGGTTCCAGTGCTCGGTGTCGATGCCGTTGACGATGCCGTGCAGCACGTCGGCGCGGGCATTGACGAGGCCCTCCAGACCCATGCCGAACGACGGCGTGCGGATTTCGCTGGCATAGGTGGGCGACACGGTGGTGATGGCGCGGGCGGCGTTCATGCCGGCCTTCAGGAACCCGACGCCGCCATAATATTCCACGCCATCGATGCCGGCAGCCTCCGGCGGCAGGCCGAGGGCGGGAAACACGTCGAGGCCGAACTGGCCCTGGAAGGCCAGATTGTGGATGGTGATGACGCCCGGCGTCCGGCAGCCATCGTATTTCATGTAGGCCAGCGCCAGCGCGGCCTGCCAGTCATGAGCCTGGACGATGTCGGGCACGAAGGCGGCGAGCGCACCGGCGGCGATGTCGGCCGCGGCGCGCGAAAACGCGGCAAACCGCATCCAGTTGTCGGCATGGTCGCGGCCATTCTCGTCGGCATAGGGGCCGCCGGGGCGGTCGAAGAGGTGCGGCGCATCAAGGACAAGCAGGTCGAGCCCGTCGGTCGCGAGCGCATGGAGACGCGCCGGACCGCCAAACAGGTTCGCCCACTGGTGCACGGGCCTGGCCTTGCCGACCCTGGCCATCACGCCGCGATAGCCGGGCAGGAGGGTACGGGTCTCGATGCCGTAGCGGGACAGTGCGGCCGGCAGCGCGCCGGCGACATCGGCCAGGCCACCGGTCTTGACCAGGGGGAAGACCTCCGAGGCGATCGACAGCAGCTTCAAGGCGTCATGCCTCCAGGCGGTCGATCATGGGCTGCGTGATGAGGCAGACCCCCCGCTCGGTACGGCGGAACCGGTCGGCGTCGAGCACCGGGTCCTCGCCGACGACCAGCCCCTCGGGAATGATGACGCCGCGGTCGAGCACCACCTTCGACAGCCGCGCGCCGCGACCGATGATGCATTCGGGCAGGACGACGGCTTCATTGAGGCTCGACCAGGAATTCACCCGCACGCCGGTGAAGATCAGCGACCGGCGCAGCGCGCCGCCGGAGATGATGCAATCGCCCGAAACCAGCGACGAGATGGCCTGGCCGCGGCGTCCGTCCTCGTCATGGACGAACTTTGCCGGCGGCTTGATCTCGGCATAGGTCCAGATCGGCCAGTCCTTGTCGTAGAGATCGAGCTCGGGCACGACGTCGGTCAGGTCGATGTTCGCCTCCCAGTAGGCGTCGACCGTTCCCACGTCGCGCCAATAGGCTTCCGCCTCCTTGCTCGAGCGCACGCAGGACCGGGTGAAACGATGCGCCACGGCCTTGCCGCCCTTGACCAGCGCAGGAATGATGTCCTTGCCGAAATCATGCTCGGAGTTGGGGTTGGCGGCATCCTCGCGCAGCAATTCCAAGAGGAAGCGCGTCTCGAAGACGTAGATCCCCATCGAGGCCAGCGATTTGGCCGGATTGTCGGGCATCGCCGGCGGGTCCTTCGGCTTCTCGACGAAGGCGGTGATGCGATCCTTCTTGTCGACCGCCATGACGCCGAAGCCGGTCGCCTCGGCGCGCGGTACCTCCAGGCAACCGATGGTCACGTCGGCACCGGTGTCGACGTGCTGCTGGAGCATCAGCTCATAGTCCATCTTGTAGATGTGGTCGCCGGCCAGGATCACGATGAACTTCGGATCGTAGGACAGGATGATGTCGGTGTTCTGGTACACCGCGTCGGCGGTGCCGAGATACCATTGCGTTTCCGACACACGCTGGCTTGCCGGCAGGATGTCGAAGCTTTCGTTACGTTCCGGGCGCAGGAAGTTCCAGCCCCGCTGCAGGTGGCGGATCAGCGAGTGCGCCTTGTACTGCGTGGCCACGCCCATGCGGCGGATGCCCGAGTTGAGCGCATTCGACAGCGCGAAGTCGATGATCCGGCTCTTGCCGCCGAAATAGACCGCGGGCTTGGCGCGCGTGTCGGTCAGTTCCATCAGGCGGCTGCCGCGTCCCCCGGCCAGCACATAGGCCATCGCCTCGCGCGCGAGGGGCTGGATGCGTTTGCCGTTCATGTCGTTCCTCCCGATGGACTGGCGTTCAACCGCAGTGCTCGAAATAAAGAGTGGCCAATGGCGGCAGCGTCAAGGAGAGCCAGGCGCGGCCGTTTTCGCCATGATGTGCGTCAACGCCGCCCAGATTGCCGGCGCCGGATCCGCCATACTGGTTGGCATCGGTGTTGATGCGCTCCGCCCAGCGGCCGCCGGCCGGGACGGGGACGCGGTAACCGGTGCGCAGCACCGGCGTGAGGTTGGAGATGACCAGCACGGTCGGGGCGCCGGGCGCCTTGCGCAGCCAGGCGAACACCGAATTCTGGCGATCGTCGACGATCGACCAGCCGAAGCCTTCCTCCTCGCAGTCGCGGGCATGCAGTGCCGGCAGCGCCCGGTAGGCGTGGTTGAGATCGCAGACCAGGTGCTTCATGCCGGAATGCGGCAGGTGGGCGCACAGGCTCCAGTCAAGCGCACGCTCCTCGCTCCATTCGGACCGCTGGGCGAATTCCTGGCCCATGAACAGCAGCTTCTTGCCGGGGTAGCCCCACATCAGCCCGTAATAGGCGCGCAAATTGGCAAACTTCTGCCAGTCGTCGCCGGCCATCTTGTTGAGCAGCGAACCCTTGCCGTGCACCACCTCGTCGTGGCTGAGCGGCAGGACGAAATTTTCCGAGAATGCATAGAGCAGGCCGAAGGTCAGGTCCTCATGGTGCCAGATGCGATGGATCGGCTCGCGCGCCATGTAGCGCAGCGTGTCGTGCATGAAGCCCATGTTCCACTTGAACCCGAAGCCGAGCCCGCCCTCGTGCACCGGTTTCGACACCGAAGGCCAGGCGGTGGATTCCTCCGCGATGGTGACGAACCCGGGATTGGCACCATAGACGGCGCGGTTGGCCGCCTGCAGGAAATCGATGGCGCCGAGATTTTCCCGGCCGCCCTTCTCGTTGGGGATCCATTCGCCGTCCTTGCGGGAATAGTCGAGGTAGAGCATCGAGGCGACGGCATCGACGCGCAGCCCGTCGACATGGAAGCGCTCGGCCCAGAAGAGCGCATTGTTGACGAGGAAGGCGGCGACCTCGCGGCGGCCGAAATTGTAGATGGCGGTGTTCCAGTCGGGGTGGAAGCCCTGGCGTGGGTCGGCATGTTCGTAGAGCGCGGTGCCGTCGAACTTCGCCAGCCCGTGCGCATCGGTGGGGAAATGGGCGGGAACCCAGTCCAGGATGATGCCGATGCCGGCGTCGTGGGCGCGGTCAACGAAGCGGGCGAAGCCTTCAGGCGGGCCGAAACGCGCTGTCGGAGCGTAGAGGCCGGTCGTCTGGTAGCCCCACGACGGGTCGTAGGGATGTTCGGCAACCGGCAGGAACTCGATGTGGGTGAACCCCATGTCGACGACGTGCGGGATCAGCCGTTCCGACAATTCGTCCCAGGTCAGGAAGCGACCGTTTTCGCCGCGTTGCCACGAACCGGCATGGACCTCGTAGATCGACATCGGCGCGCGGCGCGCATCCTCCGTCGCCCGCTTCGCCATCCATTCGTGGTCGGTCCATTCGAACGGTTCGGCGGAGGCGACGATGGAGGCGGTATCGGGCCGCAATTCGCTTTCGAAGGCGAACGGATCGGCTTTCAGCGGCAGCACCGCGCCATCGGGGCCGGCTATCTCGTACTTGTAGCGGGCGCCGGGACCGACGCCGGGCAGGAAGATTTCCCACACCCCGATGTCGGCGCGGCGGCGCATCACGTGGCGTCTGCCGTCCCAATCGTTGAAATCGCCGACGACGGAGACGCGGATGGCATTGGGCGCCCACACCGCGAAATGCACGCCGTCGGCGCCCTCATGGCGCATGGGGTGGGCGCCGAGCCGGTCAAACAGGCGCAGATGCGAGCCTTCGGCGATGAAGTAATCATCCATCGGCCCGAGCACAGGGCCGAACGTGTAGGGATCGATGAATTCCCAGCCTTGGCCGCCGCGCGTCGCCGCGCACAGCATCGGCTGGCGCTGTTCCGGCGTCACCTTGCCCTCGAACAGCCCGGCATCGCGGATGCGGGTGAGCCGGCCGACCGGCGCGCGGTCGAGCGTGAACAATTCGAGCGTTTCGGCACCGGGAGCCAGGATGCGCGCGAACGCACCCTGCGGACCGGGGAAGATGCCGAGAAGCGAAAACGGGTCGCCGTGACGGCCGGCGACCAGATCGTCCAGCGCCTTGCCCGGTGGCGGTGCGATCGGCTTGCCCGTCGCCGTCGCCTTTCTGTCCGCCATTCCACTCTCCTTGCGACCGGTCCCGTAAGATCACATGATTTCGCCGGCCCGCGCCACTGGTGTTTTCAGCGCCGAGCGTCGGGACCGGCGTTCCAGATGTCGCGGGCATATTCGCGAATAGCCCGATCCGACGAGAAGTAGCCCATCCGCGCCGTGTTGGTGACGGCCATGCGGTTCCAGCGCCGGCGATCGCTCCATGCCGCGTCGACCTCGCGCTGCCGCGCGGCATAGGCGTCGAAATCGCGGGCGACCATGAACCAGTCGTGGTCATAGAGGTTCTGCACCAGGTCGGCATAGCGGCGGGTGTCGCCGCGCGAGAACACGCCTGTGGCGATGGCGTCGAGCGCCTGGTGCAGTTCCGGCGAGCTCTCGATGACGGCGCGCGGCGACTGGCGATTGCGGCGCAGCCGTTCCACATCCTCGGCTTCCAGCCCGAAGATGAAGATGTTGTCCGGGCCGACATGCTCGCGGATCTCGACATTGGCGCCGTCCATCGTGCCGATGGTGAGCGCGCCGTTGAGCGCGAACTTCATGTTGCCGGTGCCGGAGGCCTCCATGCCGGCCGTCGAGATCTGCTCGGACAGGTCGGCCGCCGGCACCATGATCTCGGCATAGGACACGTTGTAGTTCGGCACGAACACGATCTTCAGCAGGCCGCGCACGGCAGGGTCGGCGTTGATGACGCGTGCGACATCGTTGATGAGCTTGATGATGACCTTGGCCATCCAGTAGCTCGGCGCCGCCTTGCCGGCGAAGATCTTCACGCGCGGCGTCCAGTCCTTCTCCGGATGGCTGCGGATCTGGTCGTAGAGCGCGATCGTCTCCAGGATGTTGAGCAACTGGCGCTTGTACTCGTGGATGCGCTTGATCTGGATGTCGAACATGGCGTCGGGATCGAGCGCGATGCCGACATGCTCGCGCAGGCGGCTGGACAGGCGCGCCTTGTTCTCGCGCTTGACGCGCGCGAAGGCCTCCAGGAACGCGCTGTCCCCGGCATGGGCCAACAGGCCGTCCAGCGCGCCGATGTCGTCGAGGAACGCATCGCCGATGGTCGAGCGCGCCAGGTCCACGAGGCCGGGATTGCACTGGAACAGCCAGCGGCGCGGGGTGATGCCATTGGTCTTGTTGTTGATCCGATCCGGGAACAGGTGGTGCAGGTCGGCAAACACCGTCTTCTTCATCAGGTCGGTGTGCAGCGCCGAGACGCCATTGACCGAATGCGAGCCGACGAAGGCAAGCTGGCCCATGCGCACCCGGCGCTCGCCGTTTTCGTCGATGAGCGAGATGGCGCGGATGTGCTCGTCCGACAGGCCGCGCTCCAGCCGGGCCTCCCGCAATGTGTCGGCGTTGACGCGGTAGATGATCTGCATGTGGCGCGGCAGCATGCGTTCCATCAACGGCACCGGCCAGGTCTCCAGCGCCTCGGGCAGCAGCGTGTGGTTGGTGTAGGCAAACACGGCGCGCGTGGTGTCCCAGGCCTTGCGCCATTCCATGCCGTGCCGGTCGGTCAACAGCCGCATCAGTTCGGCCACCGCGATGGCCGGATGGGTGTCGTTGAGCTGGATGGCGACCTTGTCGGCGAGATTGTCGTAGGTCTTGAAGCGCTGGTGGTGGCGGCGCAGGATGTCCTGGAGCGAGGCGGAGGAGAAAAAGAACTCCTGGCGCAGGCGCAGCTCCTGGCCGGCCTTGTGCGAGTCGGCCGGGTAGAGCACGCGGGAAATCATCTCCGCCTTGTTGCTCTCCTCCAGCGCGCCGGCGTAGTCGCCGGCGTTGAAGGCCTCGAGCCGGATCGGATCGACCGGGCGGGCCTGCCACAGGCGCAGCGTGTTGACGCGGCTGGCGCGCCAGCCGACCACGGGCGTGTCATAGGCGACCGCGTCGACGCGTTCGGCCGGAACCCAGACATGGCGAAGCGCGTCGCCTTCGCCCTCTGCCTCGACGTGGCCGCCGAACCCGACTTCGTAGGCGGCCTCGGCGCGCTCGAACTCCCATGGATTGCCGTGGACCAGCCAGGTCTCGGGCAATTCGGCCTGCCAGCCATCTGAGATTTCCTGGCGGAACATGCCGTTCTGGTAGCGGATGCCGTAGCCATGCGCGGGAACGCCGACGGAGGCCATCGATTCCATGTAGCAGGCGGCCAGCCGGCCAAGCCCGCCATTGCCAAGCGCGGCGTCCGGCTCGAGCGCGAAGATCGCACCGAAATCGACGCCGAGCTCCGACAGCGCCGTCTTGACGTTGTCGAGCGCTCCGAGGTTGGAGATCGCGTCGCGCAGCAGGCGACCGACCAGGAACTCCAGCGACAGGTAGTAGACGCGCTTGTCGCCGTTCTTCCAGGTCTCGCGCACCGATTCCATCCACGCATCGATGATGGGATCGCGCACGGCCATGATCGTGGCGTGCAGCCAGTCCAGATTGGTGGCGACCGAGGGATCCTTGCCGATTTCGTATTTCAGCTTGTCGACGATATGCGCGGCGGTGACGGAACGCCCGGCCGGGTGGCGGGCGTTTTCCGAAGTCTGGCGAGTCATGGAAGGCCTTCTTTAAATCGATTTAGACAACACATTATCAGGGCGGCGCGGCGGATGGAAGCCACCCGGTCGTCGCATCCGGGTTTTCCTGCGTGGCTCAGCGGTCGAACCGCATGGTCGCGGCGAAGCTCATCGTGGCGCCGCCGAGGCCTTCGGGCGGGCGCGGAAACGGCGAGGCGGCCCGGGCTGCGGTGCGCGCCGCGG
>WPCK01336837.1_pt1 | contig 14510 bp, 18 predicted proteins | sample 5399851 | NCBI WGS metagenome assembly WPCK01 (sample SAMN12869471, study PRJNA574797) | sludge metagenome | isolation source: wastewater treatment of pH11 | place: China:Beijing | collected 2019-05-20
AAAACTCCATAGACAGAAATATAACCCTTAAATTTGGAAGAAAAGAGCATTTCATATTACATAAGCAGTGATAAATAGCATGGTTTGTGTAAAAATCCGGCTTTTGGGATTTTTACGAAAGCAACAAACTTTGCGAAAATAACCTTATTATTTTATTACAATTGTTTTATTAAAGGAAGTGTAGAAACGTGCCAGTCCATATCGGTACTTACATATTAATAAAGCCCTTAGTTTACTAGACTAAGGGCTGTTCATTAAAAAACTAGATTTTCTTCAATAAAGGCATAGATTTTTTCTACTAATTCTTCACTTGTTTCCCCGGTTACAACTTCACCATTAACAAGAGCAAAATGGCTTCTAGAACATCTTCCACAGAAGCTTAAACAACCATATTCAATGACATCTAAATCAGGATCCTTTTCAAGAATCTCTAATGCTTTTTGACTACCACTAGCTAAGTTGGTTACACAAAATTCGATGATTGGTCTCATTATCTCACCTCTTAATAGTTCAAATTTACATGCATAAATCCACGATGTCAAATTTTTTACTATAATAATCTGTCAATTGTGTCACAAAGTTGTTGTTAAAATGACATTAAATTGTTAAAATTTAAGATGGACATTCTAGATAAATATTTTTTAAACACCGTTAAAAACGTTTACAATGTGTATTTTTACCATTAATGGTTGTTTACAACATGAAAGAAACGTAAAGGGGAATAATGCTATGAAACATATCGTTATATTAGGTGGCGGCTACGGGGGAATGAGAGTCATCCAAAGGCTGTTAGGAAGCAACAAACTCTCAGACTTTCGGATAACTTTAGTAGACAAGGTACCTTATCATGGTCTAAAGACAGAGTTCTATGCGTTAGCAGCAGGAACAGAAGCAGATCAACATCTGCGTGTAACGTTTCCAAGTGATGAGCGTTTAGAGATAAAGTACGGCGATGTAAAATCAGTAAATCTAAACGAAAAAACAGTTTCTTTTCACAACTCAGAAGAAGATCTTACTTTTGATCAACTCGTCATTGGTTTAGGCTGTGAGGACAAGTACCACGGGGTCCCTGGTGCTGCCGAACACACGTTAAGTATCCAGACGATTAAAAAAGCACGAATGGCTTACCAAAAAATTCAAGACATTGAACCAGGCGGAACCGTTTCTATTGTTGGTGGTGGTTTAAGTGGCGTTGAGTTGGCAAGTGAACTTCGTGAAAGTAGACCTGACTTAAAAGTAATTCTTTTTGACCGTGGAAAAACAATCCTTTCTATGTTTCCACCTAAGCTCCACCTCTATGTACAAAAATGGCTTATTGACCACGGTGTTACTATAGTTAATCAAGCAAATATAACGAAAGTAGAAGAAAATACCTTATATAATCACGATGAACCTACTCATTCTGATGCAATTGTCTGGACAGCTGGGATTCAGGCAAATGTAGTCGTGCGGAATTTAGATGTAGAAAAAGATTCCATGGGGCGTGTCGTACTTACCAAACATCATCACATTGAAGGGCACGAAGATATCTTTGTTGTCGGTGACTGTGCTGCTCTAAATCATGCTCCTAGTGCTCAGTTAGCAGAAGCTCAAGGAGAACAAATCGTTATGATCATGGAGAAAATGCATAATCATGAACCTCTACCAGAAACGATGCCAAAGATAAAACTAAAAGGCGTCCTCGGCTCTCTCGGCAAAAAACACGGCTTTGGTGTTATGGGAGACCGAACATTATTAGGACGTGTCCCACGCGTCTTAAAATCTGGTGTATTATGGATGTACAAATATCATACCGGTTGATTGACAATCAACATCGAAAGCTTGAGGAGAATTCCCCAAGCTTTTTCTTATACCTGTAATTCGTCCAACTTTTTATAAATATCTGGAAGCCTAGGGTTTCCTTCTGCTACGATCTCGTCATTCACTACGACAACTGGATAAAACAAATCTTCTTCTACAATTCTTGTGGCCATTTCTTGCTCCACCTCATTTGCCGGGGCATGTAAATCGACATAAATATATTCAAAATGATTATCCGGATATTTTCGATTAACAGCAGCTTCAATCCATTCAAACGTTTCAGATGCTGAAGGTAAATTTACACAACTTGCACACTTTACTTCTGCACCATACACATATATTTTCACAGGACTACCCATTAACATTCCTCCTGACAAGGTAACTTTTCCTTATAGTACCACACTATAAATCTAAATACACGAGATGTGTTTATAGGCTTGTGTAATTTTCAAAACAGATTCATGGATTTTTTTCATAATGGATATTATAATTGAAGAAGAACCACGAAAGGAGTGTTTAATCAATGAAAGAACAAGTACAAGAAGTTTTAAATAAACTACGCCCATTCTTACAACGTGACGGTGGAGATGTTGAGTTAGTTGACATCGAAGACGGTATCGTTAAAGTTCGTTTAACTGGTGCTTGTGGATCTTGCCCAAGTTCTACAATCACATTAAAAGCAGGTATCGAAAGAGCATTACTTGAAGAAGTACCTGGCGTTAAAGAAATCGAACAAGTATTTTAATGAAACATAAACCAGGACCCTACTCGGATCCTGGTTTTGCTTTTGTTTAGGCTCTTTTCTTTTTTCATATGATTCCTTACTCTAATTCACAATGTTATAATCATCAAAATTTTTCATCCAACACTCTACATTTAACATTTTACTCCAACCTCTACCTTAACTCCTTCAGTATCAACTTTGACTAGGTCATACTCAAAGTTGGCAAACGTCTTCTGTAAGGAGGAAATTACGTCTTGGCCATTGTGCTCTGGAGCAAACACAATTAACGTAGGCCCTGCACCACTTAATGCAGCACCATAAGCTCCGTAGTTGGTAATCGTTGCGATGATCTCTTGTAAGCCGGGGACAAGTTGCGTTCGATGTGGTTGATGGAAGATATCTCTGACCATCATTTCACCAGCTAACGGCCAATTATTCGTTAATAAAGCAGCAACCAAGACATTACTTATGCTACTAGCTTGAACTGCTTCTGAAAACGAAATTGTATTTGGGAGAATTCCTCGGGCTTTTTTGGTCAGTAACTGTTGGTCAGGAACCATCATAATGATATCAACATTTTGGATATTGGCTTGCATCACAAAGGTTTCTTTTTCACTATGAGTACCAATCACTAGTCCACCGCAGACAGAAGCTGCCGCATTGTCAGGATGTCCCTCAACGAGACTAGATTCTCTTATTTTATCCTCTTGGGTTAGGTCGAGATTAGCCATTTGATTAGCTAATTCAATCGCTGCCACAATTGCTGCCGCACTACTCCCCATTCCTTTTCCTAAAGGTATTTCACTCTTAACGTCAACATGGCAAGGTGGGAGTGATGTCTGATATTTCTTAGCCACCTGTTCTGCGATTTCATAAATTAAGTTATCAGTTCCAGGTGAAATCCCTTCTAGATTTGGTCCACTGAATTGAAACTGCCACTTTTCTGCTCTTGTCACTTCCAGAGTTAGATATCGATTAAGAGCAAGCCCAACAGAGTCAAAGCCAGGCCCAAGATTAGCTGTACTTGCTGGAACTCTTATGAGTACCTTCTGCTCGATCACTGAAATACACCACCTCGAATTTGCTTTAAAAAAGCATCTTCGTCATTAGGCAGCACAGTAGGTTTTACTGTAATTGTATTCATAGCCGTCGTTGGGTCTTTTAAACCATTTCCTGTTAGTACGCAGACAATCTGAGCACCTTTTTTAATCTCACCACTCTTCAACTGCTTAAAAACCCCTGCAATCGAAGCACATGAAGCAGGTTCTGCAAAGACCCCTTCTGTTTTCGCTAGCAATTGATATGCTTCTAGTATTTCATCGTCTGTGACGAAATCGATAACACCGTTTGATGATGAAGCTGCATCAACGGCTTGTTTCCAGCTAGCTGGGTTCCCAATTCGAATCGCCGTGGCTATCGTTTCAGGATTTGGAATAATTGCATTCTGAACAATCGCTGCAGAACCTTCTGCTTCAAAGCCACGCATCTCTGGTAAACCGGTTTGCTTTTTCTGATGATATTCATTAAAACCTTTCCAGTAAGCTGTGATGTTTCCTGCATTACCAACTGGAATGGCTAGGACATCCGGTGCTTTACCGAGAGCATCACATATTTCAAATGCCGCTGTTTTTTGCCCTTCAATTCGATACGGGTTAACTGAGTTAACAAGTGTAATCGGTTCAACCTCACTTATTTTTCGAACAATAGCTAGAGCATCGTCAAAATTTCCCTTTATTTCAAATATTTCAGCTCCATACATGACTGCTTGAGCAAGCTTTCCTAGGGCAATTTTCCCTTCAGGGATGACAATGATCGAACGTAGCCCCGCTCTCGACCCATAGGCAGCAGCCGCTGCTGAAGTATTGCCCGTAGAAGCACAAATAATGGTTTTACTGCCTTCCTCTTTTGCCTTTGCAACTGCCATAACCATACCACGATCTTTAAATGAACCTGTCGGGTTTGCTCCCTCCACCTTTACATAAAGGTCGACTTCCAATCGATCCGAAAGCGCATCTAAACGAATTAATGGGGTGTTCCCTTCGTTTAACGTTAGCATTGGTGTTTGATCATTGATGGGTAAATATTCCTTGTATTCATGCAATAAGCCTTTCCATCTACTCATCGTAGCTTACCCCCTCGATACGGTAACTGCTCCTCACTTCTTTGACCACATCTAAATCATGAAGGCAGCTTTGAATTAATTCGTACGTTTTTTTGTTCGTTTTATGCGTCACAATAACAACCTCAGCTAAGTCTTTATGTTTTATTGGCATCTGCAATAGTTTTTCAAACGAAACGTTATTTTCGGAAAAGAGTGTGGTAATTGCCGCAAAGGCACCAGCTTTATCTTCTACATGAAGTCTCAGAAAATATTTTGAAACGATTTCTTCATCTGTTTTTAATTTCTTTTCATAAAGTGGCGGTAATGCACTTCTACCATTAACTCCTAGCCGCATGTTTTTCATGACGGTAATCATATCCGAAACAACCGCTGTGGCCGTTGGTAGTGACCCCGCCCCAGGTCCATAAAACATCGTTTCGCCAACAGCTTCTCCGTAAACATAGACAGCATTAAACACATCATTGACAGATGCTAATGGGTGATTTTTGGGTAAAAGTGTTGGCTGAACACTAATTTCCACCTTTCCTTCATCACGTTTTGCGATACCAACTAACTTCATCCGATAGCCAAGTTGTTTTGCATATTCTAAATCTTCTTCAGTAACCTCAGAAATTCCTTTTGCAGACACATCTTCTAGGGCAATATTCATTGAAAAGCCTAAAGTACTTAGGATCGCCATCTTTCTTGCAGCGTCTAAACCTTCTACGTCAGACGTTGGATCACTTTCGGCATAACCTAAGTCTTGTGCCTCTTGAAGTACTTCATCATAGGAACTGCCTTCGTTACTCATCTTTGTTAATATATAGTTGGTTGTTCCATTAACAATTCCCATCAATTTCGTAATCCGATCAGAAGATAACCCTTCAACAAGTGAGCGGATAATTGGAATTCCTCCTGCAACGCTCGCTTCATAAAATAGATCACACCCATTTTTCGATGCTACCGTAAGCAATTCTGCCCCGTATAATGCCATAAGATCTTTATTTGCTGTAACAACATGTTTCTTGTTGTTTAAAGCACGAATTATAAAATCCCTAGCTTCATTTGTACCACCCATTACTTCCACAATCACATCAATTTCTGGATTAGAAATAACGTCTTCTGGATCTTCAGTCAGGAGTTTTTCATCAATTTCAACTGCCCTTGGCTTTAGGGCATCTTTCACAAGTATCTTTTCTACGATCACTCTAGACCCAACTTGATGCTGAAGCTCTTGTTGGTGATTTTCGATAATGCGAACGACACCACTACCCACAGTACCTAACCCCAACAACCCGATTGCTATTTTTTCTGTCATTCTCTTTCACTCCTAACTGTTACTCCCTTAGTGTTCACCTAAGAAAAACAAACGTTTATATATAATGGACATTATAGTATCTTTACTACTCATTTACAAGATCAATTTTCGGACTTTTTAAAATAATCTCCTAAACAGGATAGCTAAAACGCTTTCTTTTGAAGAACGTTACTTCGTATCCTGTTTAGATTATGTATTTTTTGATTAGATAATTTAAAGTTAGATATCGTTGTGAAAACCAAAAAGCAAAAAAGGACGAGGATTATTGTCCCCGTCCTTGTTAAGGAATATTTATTTATATCACTTAAGTACATCATGATTAACGATTGCTTCTGGACCCTTAGATTGGAGAATGTTTCTAATGTTGCGGCTTGCTAACTTTGCCATTTCTAGTCTTGTTTCTAGACTAGCACTACCAATATGAGGAATTGCGACAACATTAGGTAATGTTAACAATGGGTGGTCTGCCCCGATTGGTTCATGTTTGAACACATCCAAGCCTGCTGCCTGAATTGCACCATTATCCAAAGCCTCATACAGTGCCTGTTCGTCTACTACATCTCCACGAGAAGCATTGATAAAGATAGCTGTTGATTTCATCTGTTTAAATGCTTCTGCATCAAACATTCCTTTTGTTTCATTTGTGAGAGGTGCCAAACAAACGATATAGTCACTTTTAGCAATTACATCTTGAAAACTAACATAGGTTGCCCCAAGTCTTTTCTCGGCTTCTAGCTTTCGGGTGCGATTGTGATACAGTATCTCCATATCGAAGCCTGCCGCTCGTTTTGCAACTGCTTCTCCAATGCGCCCCATCCCAATAATCCCAATTGTTTTATGGTGTATATCTGTCCCAGCTAACAACAACGGCGCCCAGTTTTTCCAGTGGCCATCTCTGATATATTGACTAGCCTCAACAATTCTCCTTGCTGTTGCCATCAATAAAGCAAAGGTTAAATCCGCTGTCGTGTCGGAAAGTACATCCGGAGTATTGCAAACAGCAATACCCCTTTTTGTTGCTGCACCAACATCAATGTTGTCATAGCCAACAGCCATATTTGCTACGACCTTTAAATGAGGCGCTTGATTAAGTAGTTCCTCATCGATTCGATCCGACAGCATTGTCAGTAAACCATCGGCTTTATTCGCTTCCTCTAGTAATTTTTCACGGGGCACAGGCTCTTCTTCGTACGGCCACATTTCAACATCTACGAACCCATCAAGGGCTAGCAGGGTATCTTTCGGCAATTTTCTCGTGATAAAAACATACGGTTTCGTCATCATGACACCTCTTATAAAAAAGTTTGTATAATGTAACTTTACCGATTTCTCTTCTGTGTCTCAACTTTTTAACATTCACCTATAAAGATCTACTTCGTTTCCAACTGTTTTGGGAAGAAAAAACAAAAAGCAATGACCTGAATGTCATTGCCTAGGCTGAAAATATTGGTACCGACTATGCGTGGGGGGAGCGTTAGATACTTTAGTTAACCAATCCACTTTTGGAACACTGTCACCCAGATGCTGTGGTAGGATAGTTTCATGAAAGTTTCGTAGAAACCCTTCTGTCAATTTTTCTTTTCCTAGCAATTCAAACAGCTGATCAATGTACCCTTCAGCTTCTTCATCATCAACACTCCGATAATATCCCTCTACAGTTCTAAAATAATCAATTGGAAACAACAGTCGCCCATAAATATATCGCCAAGATAGAACAGAGATATTTTCCACTGTTTCATAACCTCGGATAAAATCATTAACCTTTTGGTACGGGGCTGTTTCACGTTGTGCTATTCCCCTGATCCATTCGGCTATATCCCGACTTGGATAGTCATATACAAACTCTATTGGATTTTTTACCGTTGCATGTGTTCTCTCATCGAAAGTGAGCCAGCTATTACGCGAAAACTGATAATGGCAAATCGTCTTTGGTTCAAGTTGTGCCTGCTGTCTGAAATCAAGATTACTATCGACCATATATTGGATGGCTGTCTCGGTTCTCCCTAAAAAATACGGAAAGGAAACCATAAACGCTTGATCAAAGCTATACTTTTTCTTTTGCTTTGACAAATCAACGTAAAGCATTTCTAGCTGGTTTAGCCGCTTCAACCAAAATTGTGACCAAGTTCCTCCATCTCTACTGCCACTTTGAAATGTATTTCCTCGCTTGTGTAGCCGAGCTAACTCATATCCCATTGATCTTTGTTTTTTACTTCTCGAGACATACTTTGGCAGCTGCAACAATATGCAGTTTTGTCCATCAACAAAACTAGTTAATGTGTTATTCGCCGTTGGTATAAATGTAGCAATCTCATGATCACCGTTAGCCGTAAGATGATTCCCCATATTAATCATCTCTTTTATTTCTTTGTCTTCAATTTGATCCACGCACACTAGGATATAGTGGCTATTTTTTGCTGTAAACCCTTCATGTTCCCCTAACATAAAGCGTTGTTCACAATATAACCTATACTCATCGAAGATGTTTCTTTCAAACAAGACCGTCACTCCTCATCGGTGTCTCCCCACGAAAATCATTCATTGTTTGCCACATCCCAAAGTGAATGGTAAATTTGAGAATTTTATCGTTGTCACCATTCGTGGACAAACAACTCGTAATGTTTTTTTATGAAGGATTACGCCAATACTATTACTGTATACATACTGCTCTACACGTTAGTCTATGACTTAGTTGGGCAAAATGTTTCTCATGATTTTGGATATTCACAATATGTATGGATAAAGGGCGCTTGGGCGTCAAACAATGTTAATGGAACAATTTTTCGGTTTATTTTTAACATCAACCTATTTGAGAGCATAGAATAATGAAAGAAAGGAACTAGGTGATTATATGAAAAAAGAGATGGATATCGTAGAAAAGACAGCTAGAGAGTGGCTTGAAAAACGCGGAGTAACATTAGACGATATTGCAGACTTGGTCTATTTTCTTCAGGTTAAATACCACACAGATCTCAAAATTGAGGATTGTCGTGAGAATGTTGATAAAGTGCTCGGAAAACGGGAGGTTCATAATGCAATTTTAACTGGTATTCAATTAGATATGCTAGCTGAAAAGGGCCTGCTTGAGCCACCGTTACTAGAGATTGTTCAACGAGACGAAGGATTATATGGTGTAGACGAAATCATCGCGCTATCGATTGTAAATGTATACGGATCAATTGGTTTTACCAACTATGGATATATTGATAAACAAAAGCCTGGTATTCTTGAGAAATTAAATGAGAAAGAAGGAGAAATGTGCCACACATTTCTAGATGACATTGTCGGAGCGATTGCAGCTGCTGCTTCAAGTCGGTTAGCACACAGAGCAGCGAATGTAGAATAAGCATATAAATGTATTTTTTGAGGGTGATGTATTCACCCTCAATTTCATTCAACATTAAACGAACTTCCACTCACTTAGTGAGTTTATCGAAAATGTTGGTTGAATGTTGTAGCTCGCAAGTTGGTCTTTTGATGTAACTCCGGTATGAACCATGATGGTATCCATCTTCGCGTTTATACCTGCCATAATATCTGTTTGGTAGTTATCTCCTACCATAGCTGTTTTCTCTCTTGGCGTTCCTATTACTTCAAGTGCTTGATTGACGATAATGGATTCTGGTTTACCAATGAAAACTGGGCTTGTCTCAGTAGACACTGCAATGACTGACGTTAATGAGCCATTTCCAGGCATTAGACCTCTTTCTGTTGGTATGGCAATGTCCCCATTCGTAGAGATAAACTTTGCCCCTGCTCTAACAGCTAAACACGCTTTAGCTAACTTCTCATATGTAATGTCACGATCAATACCAGTAACTACATACTCAACATTCTCTTCTTGGATGATAAAGCCTTGTTTTTCGAGAGCATCACGTAAACCCTCCTCGCCAATCATATAAACTTTGGCATCTGACTTTTCTTCTGCAATGTACTGAGCTGTTGCCATACTAGTAGTAAACACCTGTTTTTCTGTAGCTGGAATCCCCATTTCTGTGAGATGTTCAGCGACTTGAGCACAAGTTTTTGACGAATTATTGGTAACAAAGAGATAGGGAATTACACGTTTCACTAGCTCTTTTACAAACTCTACCGCTTCTTCGATCCTTTCCGTGCCACGATACATCGTCCCGTCTAAGTCAATTAAGTAACCTTCATACTGCTTCATATTAGTCCCCCTTTTTAATCAAACGTTTGATTAATTTCAGATTTTATCCTATTTAAAGTAAAAAAGCCACCTCGTGAAGAAGTGACTATCTTTTAACTTAGCTAGGAATTTCCTTTATTCTAAAATAACAATGCGGTTGTTCATCGACAGCCATACAGAACTCGCAATCGATCTCTACATTTCCTAATAATTCTCGAAAAAGAGATTGTTCACTACTACAGACTACCGGGTATGCTTGGGCAACCTCAGAAATTGGGCAGTTGTATTCCTTAAAGAGAAAGTTCCCCTGTTCATCTACTTCCCACTCAACCATGTAGCCAAGCTCATTTTGCAAATTGGCCAATTCTTCAATCTTAGCATCTAGCGTATCTTGATTGGTTATTCGAGATCCGTATTTTTCAATTAACCGTTGTTTACGACGGTTAAATAATAATTCTACCATTTCGATGCCATTTAAATCTTCAATATCCTGTAACAATTCCACTGTAATTGGAGCATAGTTACGTGGAAACAATTCTTGCCCTATTTTTGTCAAGTAATAGACATTCGTTGGACGGCCCATTGCCTGGCGCACCAATAGAGTATCAATCACGTTGTCTCTCTCTAACGTGTTTAAATGACGTCGCACAGCCATCTCAGTAATATTTAGTTTTACAGCCATTTCAGCCACTGTCAGTTGCTTATTAACTTTAAGTAAACGTAGAATTTGGTCCCTAGTAGATTCTTGGTTTCCCATCTCCTCACCACCCTTTCTTATTATTTTAATAGAAGGATTTCTATAAGTAAATTAGACTACAAAAATGTTTAAATATGGACATATTTAAAGCGGAAATTGAATGAGGAATTACAAAGAGGAGATTTTTCCAATTCATAATTCCTAGTTCAGCAATCATTATTAATTTTTCTCAGGAATAAAAGCTGTTACGTGACCGAGTTCATTTTTTAAGTATTCTCTAACGGAAGTGGCAAAATTGCCAAGTGATTGTTTATGGCTTGTAAAAACTTGTTGTATAAGTTGATGATCGACTTTCGTATAGTCGCGAACAACCATCGTTCTTAGGGCAACAACTGCTTTGAAGCTATTCGCATCATCTTCGTTAATTACCTTTTCATCAAGTAAGATATCAATAATATCCTCGTAGCTACCAGGGTCACGCATGATAAAACCATCGATAATACTGTTGCCTACATCAATCACTGCTTCAACGACAATCTGAGCAACTCGTTCTAATGCAAGCTTATCCTGAAATGTGGACCAATCATTTTTATTATGGTAGTAATTTAGATACTCGTCCATAATCGATAGCTTTTCTTCAATTGTTTTTCTGTCAACAAAATACATCTAACTCACCCTACCTCTTGTGCATTGATACAATTAGTATAACACAAAGTAGAAAATTCAATGATATTTTACTTATTTATGATTACTAGTTTAATAATCTTGATCATTTTGTTATGATGTTAAAGGAAAAATATGTTGTCGAAACTGGGGGTTACTTGTAGTGGAACGTGAATTAGCGTTGGAAATTGTTCGTGTGACAGAAGCAGCTGCGTTAGCTAGTGCTCAATGGATGGGACGTGGTAAGAAAAATGAGGCAGATAATGCAGCCACGAGTGCAATGAGAGCCATGTTTGACTCTGTAAATATGAAAGGTACGGTTGTAATTGGTGAAGGTGAACTTGATGAAGCACCAATGCTATACATCGGAGAGGAACTTGGTAATAATCATGGGCCAGAAGTTGACATTGCTGTAGATCCGTTAGAAGGAACGAGTATTGTTGCAAAAGGGCATCCGAATGCGATGGCCGTAGTAGCGATCGCCGATAAAGGCTGCTTGCTTCATGCACCAGATATGTATATGGAAAAAATTGCAGTAGGTCCCAAAGCAGCTGGTCTTGTACGACTTGATGACCCGATTGAAAAAACGATTGATATCATTTCAAAAATGACCAACAAACGCGTCCAAGATGTTACTGTCATTATCCAAGAACGCCCTCGTCATGACGAGATTATTGAACGTGTACGGAAAAAAGGCGCGCGTGTTAAATTGTTTGGTGACGGTGATGTTGGTGCCGCGATTGCTACTGCCCTTCCTCAAACCGGGATTGACTTATTTATTGGTACTGGCGGAGCTCCAGAAGGTGTTATTTCTGCAGCAGCACTTAAAGCCTTGGGAGGAGATATGCAAGCAAGGCTAGTTCCAATGAACGAGGAAGAAGAAGCTCGCTGTAAACGGATGGGGCTTGATGACCCTACCCAAATACTTCAATTAGAAGATTTAGTCCGTGGCGATGATGCGATTTTTGCAGCGACAGGGGTTTCTTCTGGAGAATTACTTGAAGGAGTTCGTTTCTTAGGTGGCGACTTAGTTGAAACAGACTCAATCGTTATGCGCGCAAAAACAAAAACGGTCCGCTACATAAAAGCGCATCATCATCTTTCGAACAAACCGCATTTGGTCATGGAGTAGAGAGTAGAGTGCAGATGTCATTCTGCATTCTACTTTTTTTCTTTAGGATAGTTTATACTCTAAAAATGGGTTATGATTGGATTACTACAAATACACACTTGGAAAGGATGAACCGAATGACCGAACGTTTCTATCTTTACGACGATATTGAACAAACAAAAACGCGTTTTGTGAGCTTTATGGGAGAAAATCAACGGTTTGATATTGCGATTATGTCTACATCTAGATATTACGGAAAACAAATTGTCCTTGATATGCAATCAAACCGTCTTGCCATTATTGGCACAGATGATTTAGAAGAACCCGGTTATCTTGAGTATGCCTTTAATTTAAATGAAAATGAGGCAGAAGACTTACGAAGTTTTTTATATGAAGTAATCGCTTAACATCCAATATTATTTGCTCATTTTTGGCCTCTATCCGGGAAAACTATCGTATGGAGGTGTTAGCCATGAGCGATAAAGAAGAATACAAAGATTTTTCCAATGTGGAAATTAGTAGAAACTATGTGATACCCGAGGACACTCCAGAAGGGCCATATGGTTCACCAGTAAACAAAAAGCTAGGAAAAACAACCCCATGGCGTGAGGGACAACGAAGCATGAGTGCCTTTAATTATGAATTCAAATCACTTCATCAAGGCGTCCCACGGCAGGATCCAGGGGCCCACCCTACACATGACGATCCAACAAAAAAAGATGCATCTTATACGTCAGAAGACTAGGTTTGAGTCTTGTCGTATGCATGGATGGATCGTATGAGCTTGTCCTAAGCATGGATTGATCGTATCGGACATACGTTCCGTTATTTCTGCAAAAAGTGACGTTTTTAAAATTTCGCGGCCACCAGGGACGTTATTTCACTAAATTAGGTACTTAAACGATGTATTTGGACGAAATAACGGAATATATGGCCGCGAAAATTTCAAACTATGGGTTTTTGGCAAAATAGCGGCACTGGTGTCCGCTAAACTATACGGCCCACTTCAAAGGGCGGGTAAGTGTGTAAGCACTCACCCGCCCTTCTTATTAGGCAGCAACTTTTTTATGACTAGTAGCCCCAGCTTTATTTTTGAAAATCAGTCCCTTTAGGTAAGGCATTACCCAGCGGTCTCCACCAATGCGACCCGCGTTGTAGCCAGCTGCTAAGATAAAGAAAGCAATTAAGATCATCCAAGGGTTAGTTGAGATAGTTCCAGCAAACATAAACGAGAAGTTCATCACTACTCCAAAGAACGCTGCATAAGTAGTTAATACTCCTAGAATTAACCCTAGTCCTACTAAAAACTCGCCCCAAGCAACCATGAAACTAAATACATCTGCACCAGGAATAGCAAACTTCTCTAGGAATGCTACATAGTTTGGATAAACCACTTCACCGTGACTAACAACTGGATTTGCCACTGCATTATTTAGATAACCTGCTGCGTTGAACGGTTCGCCAGTTATTTTGCCCCAGCCACCAGTTAACCATTTCCAACCTAGATAAACACGTAAGAAAGTTAAAATTCCTGCTGCTACTTTATGATTTCTTAAAAAATTCATGACCATGATCGATCATCTCCTCATCCGTTTTAATGTTGATAGTGAGTGATCGAGATGGTTCTAGCTCTCGATCGTACTTACTTTGATCGGTGTGTGTTTGTGATCACTAACTATCTTCACTCATAGTATATAACGAGCAATGCCGCTATGACCGTCCTAGTTGTGAACATTATATTGTGAAACAGTGAACAAAGTGTGAAGGGCAGTTTCAGTTGAGCGAATTGGTAAAGAAGCCAAAAAAAACTTAAACGGCTAAACTGACACAATCATTGGTTTAGCCAAATTTTTTCAACGTTGTTTAGATATTCAGCTGGGTTCCTTTTGTATTGGTATCTCTTTATATGCTCATCTGTTCTTTCTTTCCAACTTGCCATTTCTTCACAA
>WPCK01322796.1_pt1 | contig 14474 bp, 15 predicted proteins | sample 5399851 | NCBI WGS metagenome assembly WPCK01 (sample SAMN12869471, study PRJNA574797) | sludge metagenome | isolation source: wastewater treatment of pH11 | place: China:Beijing | collected 2019-05-20
GGACCGCGTTGTGGCCTGGAAAAAACCAGCCGTCCAGTCTCTTGCGCTTGAAAACGCAACGCTGGGTGACTTCGAGTTGGCTTCCAACCATTTCGTTCCAGGCTTCCGCGCTGGGAAGCAGACCGAGAGTCTGGACCCTTGATTTTCTTGGAGTTCTCGTACACACTTTGAGTACCAATCGAGTAACTCAAATTACCTCCAGGAGAGAATGGATGAAACGACTACTTTGGATTTCGGCTTTTTGTTGGCTTGGTCTTGGACTGGCGGCCCCCGCCAGAGCCATTAAGCCATTTCAAGAACATTTCGCCAAGATTTATGCTGGCGACGATGCGAATGAAGATCTTAAGAAGCTCGTCAAAGAGGCCAAATGCAACGTCTGCCATATCGAAAAAGAAGATAAGAAAAAAGTCCGTAATCCGTTCGGTAAGGCTCTTCAAGAATTGCTCAAAAAGGACGAGTTTCCGATCGCCGAGTTCAAGAAAGACCAAGACAAATTCGCTGAACGCCTCAAGGAAATCTTCAAAAAGGCTGAGGGCGAGAAGAGTGCCGATGAAAAGCACAAGACGTTTGGCGATCGCATCAAAGCCAACCTCTTGCCCGGCGGCGACAAAGACGGAAAATAAAAATAAGCTTGCAGATAGCTGGCAATGCTGCGTCCCTACTAGGTTGTGATTTTTTCAATGCAATGTGTTGTATCGTTGCGATCATAACCCGAAGCGTCAGCGAGTGGACACGTATCCCTCACTAACGTTTCGGGTTGTGAAAAAATCACAAGCTTTACGGGACGGACAAAAATTAATGGGTTTCGTTTGCTACCGACATTTTGTCCCCACGGGTCGGACATGCGCAATCGTCCCGGAGGGACAAAATGTTGGTAGGAACAGTGTTTCGCGAATACGACAATTTTGACGCCCCCATAGAGACGTAATGGCGGAACACCACAGATCGCGTTTGAAAAGTGCGCACGAGCATGCGCGGAAAATTGAATCCGATGAATCTGTCCTTTTCATCTGGCCACCCTTCACCCCTCACCTGAGTCCAATATGAAAATCAAATTGCTGTTGTGTTTTTGCTTTAGTCTCTTGATAACCCAATCCAGCCAAGTCCACGCCCAGGAAAGCAAGGACGAAGGCTGGATCGAAATGTTCGACGGAAAGTCGCTCGACGGCTGGAAGGCCAGCGAGAATGAAAAGAGTTGGTCCGTCAAAGACGGATCGATTGTGTGCCACGGTCCGCGGTCGCATTTATATTTCGTCGGCCAGGATAAACCATTCAAGAACTTCCACTTCAAAGCGGACGTCAAGACCACCAAGGGCAGCAACTCAGGCATTTACTTTCACACGAAATTTCAAGAAGAAGGCTGGCCGAAGTTCGGCTACGAATGCCAGGTGAACGTGTCCCATGGCGACACGAAAAAATCCAGCGGCCTGTATGGCGTCAAAGACATTGCCGACCCCGGTTTGAAGGATGACGAGTGGTACACCCAAGAAATTATCGTCACAGGCCGCCGAATTCAATCGATCGTCAACGGCAAGACTTTGGTCGATTACACCGAACCCGAAAACAAACCGGCGTTTTCCAAAGAATTTGAGCGACGTCTGGGCGAAGGTACATTTGCACTCCAGGCCCACGACCCGGACAGCGTCGTGTACTATCGCAACTTAAAAGTAAAGCACTTGGACGACTAGTAGCGGATTAGAGATATGTGGGATAGGCTTCCAGCCCGTCAAGTGGGATAGGCTTCCAGCCTGCCAATTAAGAAAGATTGATACGACCACAGGCTGGAAGCCTGTGCCACTTTTTTGGAAGCCTGTCTCACCTTTCAACATGGCTAAACAGCAACCGGCGAAACAACATCAGCCTCGATTCAATGCGATCGACTCCTAGAAACTTTGCGCCGCGCGTTCAGAGCTACCTGGTGATCGCTCTTTGCCTAGTTAGCGGATCGCAAATTTTTGCAATCGACTCAGACGATCTTGGCGACCCCAATGCGGATCATCGTCCAATCATTGGGAACATCGGCTTCAACGGAATTTGGAAACTCGGACAGCCGTGCGCTGTCAAAATCCAAATTCCCTCGAATCTCGGTCGCCCAGTTTCTGCCGTGGAAATCACGACTTTGGATGGCGATGCGGTCGAGGTCGTTTATCGGCATGAATTGAACAACCCAACTTCGCGAGAAGTCGCTATTCCCATTCGGATCGGCCGTCGCCAATCGGTGATCACCGCGCGGCTAGTCGATTCCGAAGGCAATGTGCTGGTCAGCGAAGATCGGGAGCTGACCGATCAAGAAGGGCTGTTTCCGACACAGCCCATCATTTTGGCGCTCGGTTCGAGCATGGGCGTCGAAGAACTGGTTCGCTCGGTGCGACTGAACGCCGATCATCAGCATCCTTCCATCAGCGTGGTGGAAATCAAAGAACCGGGCTTGCTGCCGCAGTCGTGGCTCGAATACCAGGCTGCTGATTTGCTGATCATTTCAACATCCGATTCCGAATTGCTTAGTGGTATCGATGCTTGGCAATGGACGGCCATCGACAACTGGATTTGTCGCGGGGGTGGTTGTATCGTGTCGCTTGATCCGGCGAAGGATCCTTTTGAGGTGCTAGAGCCCCTGAGAGCTTGGTTGCCGGGAAAACTCCAAGGCGAATGCCAAATTCTTCGTCCGGCGGCGCTTGAATCCTTGGTTTCCACCGACATGCCTCTATCGTCATTCCCCGCAGTCCTATTTCAGGCCGAATCCGGGAGATCCCAACTTAGCTTGAACGATTCGCAAGGGCGGACGACGAATTGGTGGGTGACTACTCCGTACGGCTTTGGATCCATTCAACTCGTTGCGTCCAACTTGGACCATCCATCCTTTGCTCAGTGGAAGCACCGCCGTTTGTTCTGGCAACGACTTATAGAACCCTATTTCGAAAAATCGATTCTAGATGGGACTCAACTGACAAATCAATCCAACGCCAATTCGTATCTTGGATACAACGATTTGACGGGACAATTGCGGTCCATGCTCGAACAGTTTCCCGGTGTGAGCGTGATTTCGTTCAGTCAAATTGCGGCGATGTTGGTAGCGCTCCTGCTATTGATTGGGCCAGTCGATTATTTGATATCAGTTCGATGGCTCAAACGTCCTTACTTGAGTTGGATTTTCTCAGGCGGAATATTGCTTTCTTCGTCGATCGGATTGGCTTGGTACTATCGAGCGTTGCGTCCCGACCAGGTCATGGTCAATTCGGCCCAGATCGTAGACATTGATACCCAGACCGGTCGTGCGGATGGGCACATCTGGGGGCACGTCTACTCGGCGCAGGCGCGGCAAGTTTCGGCTGAAGCAAAGAGCAACTGGTCTGGACTCCCGATCTGGTTGGATTGGCAAGGCTTACCTGGAAGCGGCTTGGGTGGCCTCGAGTCTCAAATGCGTCTTGAGAGAGGCATGCCGGCCTACGAAATTCAGTACGCATGTCATGAAGCGGCTGGCGGAGCCCATCAAGCCCCGGCTTCACGACTGCACGGATTCGGAATTCCTGTAGCCGGGACCAAGAGTTTTGTGGGAGCTTGGTTCGAAAACTTGCCCGACGTTGTTGGCGAGGGAAACCGATCAGAACTGCGAGAATTGCCCAGCGTCGATCAGCTCGAAGGGTTGCTTGTCAATCCATTGAAGGTCGACCTTCGTGACGTGATGGTCTTCTATCACCAATGGTTCTATTGGATCAAAAGCCGAATGACTCCCGGCGACCGAGTAACCATGTCGTCCGATGACGTGCCGCGCGACATTGCGCGTCGTTTAAATCGCTACAAGGAAACTGACGGAAAAGTGTCAGCCTCCCAATGGGATCCCGCCGGTCGAGACGAGGTTGATCGATTGTTGGAGTTGATGATGTTCCATCAAGCTGCAACGGGCCAAAACTACACCTCGCTCATGCACCGTTATCAGCCCATTCTAGACCACAGCCATTTACTCGCGTCAGATTACGCGATCCTAGTCGGTCGATTGGACTCGCCGCCTTCGAATTTGAAACTGAGCTTCGAAGGCATGGACCTAACGCCAATCCATACGGGCATTGACAAGACTTGGGTGCGGATCTTGATCAAGGTTGACGCGAGCAAAAAGCTGCGACCCAAGTAACCGACCACCATCACCGTTTCGCAACCGGCAACTACGCGGCGTAACTCTTGGGCAATTCCCACGCAATCTGATCGATCGCGCTGGCGTCGATGTAGCTCGTTTCAGTCACCGCACCCGCCACGAGCGCTAAGTCGGCCAGTTGAATGATCTTGCGCGCCACACCGCCGCTGAGCAGGTGAATCCTTTGGACAGCGGACTCTGTGAATATCGGCTCGGGTCGGCCTAAGCTCCGGCTGCTCCAACTCAAGAACTCAGCAGTTTGTCCAAAATCCCAAGGCGGAAGTTCAATTTGCAGTTCGACCCGCTCGAGCAACGATCGGCTGACCGCGCTGGTCAGTTGGGACTGAACCGAAAAAATCACAGTCAATGGAAAGCTCATCGAAAGCAATCGTGAAAGATCCGCTTCTGCATTGACGCTACTGCTTTCAGTGTCGTCGACCAAAAGTACCGTTTGCACACCCTCGCGATGTGCGGCCCGGAAATAGTCGCACAGGACTTTCCATCCGGCTGCTGGAGTATCAACCAAAATAGTGTCACCCGACAACCAAACCGCGAGATGCCGGATCAGGTCGCCGCCTTGCAAGCCTAGCATCGAGAGTCGGCTGACTTGCAGATTGGGAACATCCAGCGTCACCGGCGGACGAACGTGAATATGCCGGAGTACTGACGACTTGCCTACGCCGCATTGACCGACGAGCGCACCAACGCTGCGACGATTCGCTATCAAGAATTCGACTCGCGCGACCGCTTCCTCGACCGTCGGTCCGAGAAAGAGCGGCTGAGAATAGTCGCTCGAAAACGGAGGAGCACTAAATCGCCAATATCGCCAATATGTCACGGTTAAACCCTCGAACGCCAATCGATTACAGCCCTTCGTGTGTTGCATCGGAACCCGACGATGGGAATCTTGAGTACAATCGTCACGATCGTAAAATATTCAATTGCTCGCAATTCGAATGGCACTTCCCAGATTCCATGTAAGCCAGCTCACGGGCAATAGCTCAATCGAACTGAGCCGCCAGGACGCGCGGCATGCGCTCAATGTATTGCGATTGCGTGTCGGCGACGAATTGCAATTGTTTGATGGCCTAGGCCATGAAGGCAAAGGGCGAATCACAAACTGCGGACCATCGGGTGTCGCAGTCGAGGTTCAAGCGATCGATTCGATTTCGCGAGAGCTCTCTGGGCAATTGGATCTTTTCGTTTCGCTCCCCAAAGGTGATCGACAAAAGACGTTGGTCGACATGCTCGTCCAATTGGGCGTCCACAGCCTAACGCCGTTGAAGTGCCAACGCTCGGTGGCTCAGCCAACCAGCGAGGCGCTAAAACGGATTGAGCGATGGGCAATCGAATCGAACAAGCAGTGTGGACGCAATCAGTTGATGCAGATCAAGCCGTCAATCGCCGTGAGCGAACTGCCGCACCAGAAATCGTGTGGACTATTTGCACATCCTCACGGCACGAGCAATCCGTTGCTTTCCACGCTCAACAACCCCGATTCGCCTCACCAATCCCTTCAAGCCGCCATCGGGCCTGAAGGGGGATTTACCGACGACGAATGCGGCCTGCTGATTGAACTCGGATGGCAGCCAGTGTCTTTGGGCAATCGAATTCTGCGCATCGAAACAGCCGCTGTCATGGTTGCATCCATCTGGGCCGCCTGGAATCGCGAAGCGTGTGTTTAGTTGCCAGGGGTCAGCATTCGATTGCAAATCGTGTTACGATCTCTTTGTGTCTCCGAGCAACATCCTAACCTTTAATAAGTTCCGAGCAGTGTCTGGAAAGCACTTATTCCCTAGAAAGAAACGCATTCGCCGCAACGAAGAATTCCAGTTGATCTTTGAACGATCTAAGATCGTTGCCGATTCGACGTTGGTCATTCATGCGGTCCGGTCGCTTCAGCCGACGCGACTAGGATTGGCCGTATCGAAGAAAGTGGGCAACGCCGTAGCTCGCAATCGATGGAAACGAATCATTCGTGAAGCGTTTCGACTCAATTACCATCGGCTTCCTGAAGGGCTATCGATGGTCGTACGTCCAAAACGCGGCGCACAACCGGATTTTCACTTGGTCTGCCGCTCGATTGTCAGCTTGTGCAAAAAACTGGACCGTCGAGTGTAACACCCATCATGCAAGCGGCTGACTCATTTTGTTTAGCGCTGCGACAACTCGGCTGGAGCCGCAGTGAACTTTTGCCGCTCGATCCGACTCCAACCGATTGCTATCTCAAATGGGCGATCCGATATCAACAGACTCACTCAAAAAAAAGATTTCTAACCGCGCAAGGCCAGCGGAGTCTTGAGCGGCTGGTTGGTGCCGGATTGAGCCTGCGCGGTGACTGGCCTGGGTCGAAGAGTGTAATCACCCGAGAATGGCTGGGCGAACGTTTCTATTTTTCCAGCCCGCAAAACCTCGATGGGGCTGCGCATCTGGGCAGCATCATCAGTTCACAGGTGGGTCGCGATTTTCGAAAGTTGCCAGACTGGCCGCGCATGCTCCAGCGAGCTCTCCAAACAATCCAGCAAGACCGCTTGCGCCTGTTATCCGTCGCCGGTACGACCATGCATCAAGCAGTCCTGGAGTTTTCTGGGACGATCGACATGGACCGCGTCGAATTTGTGCTACCCAAGGAAGCCTCGGCGGATCAAGAGCAACTGGCGGAGTGGATTTGCAAACAATTGGATGGTTTTTCCATCAATGATCCAGTCGGCAGAACGCGAAATCAGATCTTTTTGTCGCCAGAGTTTGTACCATCGGTCGCATACTCTTGGTTGTCGCACTTTCCGCTGCAGGATCGAGTAAGTATTGCAATCGCCGATCGCGTAATGGCGCTTTCGATTCGCAAAAATGGGACAATCGCCAGCTTGCTCGACCAGCGACTGAGCGATAGCCGCTTTCCAAGGGGTACTGTCTTCGTCGCAATGGTCAAAGAAATCGTACCGTCGCGACAACCGCGTTCCGAGCGTGAAGACGACTGGATGAATCGCGGCGCGGTTGGATGGTTGATTCTTGATCCACCCGGGCTCCATTGGCAGTCGCTCTCACCGTGCCGCTTGGCGAACTCTCTGCAATTTTCTGCACCGGCCCGGAGCGTGCTCAGTGGCAAGCGTGATGATTGGCCATACCTAACTCATTGCACACGCGGCAATTCTGGCCCGCTGCCGCAGGAGTCGGAAGCCGGTTATTATCGCCGAATGTGGCTGGCGGGCAGCGAATTGCCTGCGCATCCGTTGGCAACCCTAATTCGCATCCTTCGAGACGGCCGTTTGCGAAGCACGCATTGGCTAACTCGCGGGGATTGCGGTTCGGTCAGTTTGACTGCAGTGCCGCTGGATGAGCTACTCAGCCGACGCAAATTCCAATCCCATCTGGGCCGCTGGGACTGGGAGCCCTACGGATTGCTCTTCAACAAACGCTTCCTGCCTCAAGCCCGACCGGTCATCTACGCAGCTCAAAGAGACTATGATCGCATGCCGACGCATGATCGGGTCTATTTTCAGCCGGACGATTCTAAGTATGATTGGAGCCAAGAACGCGAATGGAGAGTGGCGGGCGATGTGGATTTACGATCGCTGCCGCCTGAGGCTGCCCTGGTGTTTGTCCGCCGTCGCAGTGAAGCCATTCCGCTCGCCCGCCAATCCCCCTTTCCCGTAGTTTGGATCGAAGGTAATTCCTGATGAAAATTTGCAATTCGGTTTGTGCCTGCCTGGCCATCCTCAGTGGCCTATGTGTGTTGATTAACCCCGTCGAAGCCCAAGAGCCGCCCGAGGGATTTGAATCGCTGTTTAATGGCAAAGATTTAGTTGGTTGGCACGGCAGACCGCATTTGGATCCACGAGAGTGGGACTCGATCGATGCCGCTCAACGTACCGCATGGAATGAGGACATGCGAGAGCATTGGAAGATCGTCGACGGTGCACTGGTCAACGATGGACAGGGCGTCTATTTGACGACGGACCAGGAATACGGCGACGTCGAACTGCTGATCGAATATAAAACGGTTGCGCTGGCCGACAGCGGCGTTTACATTCGTGGAACGCCTCAAGTTCAAATTTGGGATAGTACCGAAAAAGCCAAATTCAATATCGGAGCCGACAAGGGTAGCGGCGGATTGTGGAACAACAGCCCCGGGGCTGCCGGCAAAGACCCGCTCGTGTTAGCCGACAAACCTTTCGGCCAATGGAACAAGCTCCGCATCTTGCAACTCGGTGCGCGGACCAGCGTGTGGCTGAACGATCAGCTCGTCGTCGATCATGCCATCATGGAAAACTTTTGGGATCGAGGGCTGCCGCTTTTTCGCAACGGGGTAGTCCAATTGCAAACGCACGGCGGTGAAATCCAATGGCGAAACATCTATCTGCGGAAAATTGAAAGTGACGAAGCCAACAAGCTATTGGCTCAGCGCTTTGCCAATGGTTACCAGTCTTTATTCAACGGGCAAGACCTAAGCGGTTGGGCGGGCGCAACCAAAGATTACGAGGTGATCGATGGGGCCATCCAGTGCAAGAAGGGGCACGGCGGAGTGCTCCACACGCCAAAAGAATACGCGGATTTTGAAGTGCGATTCGAGTTCCTTCTGCCACCCTCAGGCAACAACGGCTTGGCCATTCGCTATCCTGGAACTGGCGATGCCGCTTACGGCGGTATGTGCGAATTGCAAATCCTGGATGATGATCACGAAAATTATCGAGAGCTGGACACTCGCCAATATCACGGCTCGGCTTACGGAATGGTAGCCGCGCATCGCGGGTACTTGCGACCCGTTGGTCAGTGGAATTTCGAACACGTTTTGGTCAAAGGTTCAACCATCCAAGTCGAACTCAACGGCACAGTCATCCTGGACGCCGATTTATCGAAAGTCACCGATTATTTAGAAGGCAAACCGCATCCGGGCAAAGACCGCACCATGGGCAGCTTCGGTTTCGCGGGCCACACCGACCCCGTGCGATTCCGCAACATCACCATTCGGGAACTCGCGAAATGAACTGGCCTTCTGCATCCGCTCTTTCAATGAAAGTCTTGGCAATGATTCACAGATGTTTGCTCGCGGCGGTCATGGGTGCAACGTTGATCCAAGCAGCGGTTTTCGGTGACGAGGGTTTTGTTTCGGTTTCGGGATCTAAGTTTCTAGACCCGCAGGGACGACACCTCTTGCTGCACGGAGTGAATATCGTGGACAAGAGCGCGAATTGGGAACAATACAAGTGGCTGGACGAAGCAGGTTACGCAGCCATGAAATCCTGGGGATTCAATTGCATCCGGCTGGGTTTTACGTGGGCCGCTGTCGAACCTGAACCGGGCAAGTACAACCCAGCATGCCTTGCCGAGTTAGACCGGCGAGTTGCTTGGGCGGCAAAACATGGAATGTATGTCGTGTTGGACATGCACCAAGATTTGTTCAGCATGAAATTTTCGGACGGAGCGCCGGAATGGGCAACGCTGACCGATGGCAAGCCGCACGTTGCTGCGGGCGAAGTGTGGAGCGACGCTTATTTCACCAGTCCAGCGGTGCAGACGGCGTTCGACAACTTCTATGCGAACAAACCGGGACCAGGTGGAATCGGTCTGCAAGATCGCTACGCGGCGGCTTGGAAGTTTTTGGCGGAACATTTCGCCAACAATCGCACCGTAATCGGATATGACTTGATGAACGAGCCATTCGCCGGAAGCCTCGTGACCAAAGGCATGCTTCAACTGGTCAAACAGGTCGCGGCAGAGTTCAAAAACATCAAGGATTCGGCGGTGCAGGGAGAGTTGGAAGTAATGGCTCTTTGGGGAACACCAGACGGGCGCTCGAAGATTCTGAAGATCATGGAAGACCCCGAGGTCTACGGGCGAGTCTTGGATACAGCACAACCGGTGTTCGAAGAGTTCGAACGCACGACACTGACCCAATTGTTTCAAAAGGTCACCGATGCGATTCGGCAAGTCGACCAGTCGCACATCATTTTCCTGGAAACGAGCGGGGCGTCGAACATGGGTGTGCGAAGTACGATCGAGCCAATGAAGTTGGCGGACGGACGGCGCGACGCTCGGCAAGCCTACGCGCCGCACGGCTATGACCTGGTAACCGACACGTCGGATGTTGCCGCTGCTTCCAACGCTCGTGTGGAACTGATCTTTGCCCGGCACGGCCAGACCCAGCAGCGATTGGAGATGCCAATGTTGGTGGGTGAATGGGGCGCGTACTACGGAGGAAACGCGGCAGCCACACCCGCAGCTCAGTTTGTGTGTCGACAGTTCGAAAGGCTGCTGTGCAGTGATACATACTGGTCGCTGGAGGAAGGATTCGCCCAGCAGCCGGTGCTTCAAGCACTTTGCCGACCCTATCCCATGGCCATCGCCGGCACGGTCCTTGCCTACGAAGCAAATCCCGATTCGCAAAGATTTACCTGCACGTGGAATGAAGACGGGGCGGCGAAAAGCTCCAATCAGTTCTTTGTGCCCGCCTCCTTTGCTCCATCCAAGGAACGGATCAGGCTTGAGCCTGCTGGCAAAGGGATCAAGATCGAACCAGTTGCCGAAGGCAGTGAGAATGTCTACGTGACGATCCCACCAACAGGCGCGAGTTGTCAGCGGCGATTGGTGATCGAGTCGTCCTCGAGCGGCCCGAGCCTGCGGTGATTTCTGGTAACGGTTTGGTCAGCCAGCGATGCACCAAAAAAGCGTCGCAAAAGCGGCGGAGGATGGTGAACCTCGACAACCGGTCGCGAATTTTGCTGCTAGCCCGCAGGTCGACCTAATGCTAAAATGGCCGGGCTCAGTCGTCGCGTTGTCCAAACGTACGCGAATGAGTTTGTATCGGATCGTGCTTGAAGAGCAGTGGCAGAGCTTTACCCCATCGTCCAGCGGAGAATCGACATGGCTCGTCGTAAAAACATCATCATCACTGTCGCCGACCGACAGCGACTAGTCGCCTTGATCGAACAAACGCAGAGCGTTGGGCTAGTCGAAAGACGCTATCTCCGCGACCTTGAGCACGAATTGGAACGGGCGACCACGGTAGCCCCCGAAGAGGTTCCACCCAATGTGATCACGATGAATTCGACGGCTCGCTTGCGCGACCTCGATACCGATGAAGTGTTCGACTATACCCTGGTCTACCCACGCGAGGCAGACGCCCAGGCGCAAAAAATATCGATCTTAGCCCCGGTCGGAACGGCCCTGCTTGGTTACCGCGTTGGCGATGTCATCGAATGGCCCATTCCCGCAGGCAAAATTCGCCTGAAAGTCGAAGAAGTCACCTACCAGCCCGAGCGAGCCGGAAGCCTGGATCGTTAATTAACCTTTTAACAGCAAGCCGTGGATTCGCCGGGTGGCACGCCCTGAGGCACGAAGGGCGTGCTGAGCAAGCGCGTGCTGAGCAAGGGCGTGCTGAGGAAGGGCATATTTTGGATTGGTGTTGGCCATCGACTCGAGTCATTTTAAGGGGCTGAATCGAACATCAATTTACGTGCACCGTATCTAACGCCTGCTTCACACGCCCAGTGCTTATTGCCTTCTCGCCTCACCTGTCGCAGATCCAACTTTTCACCCCCATCGCTAATGTTCACCTCCCACGCCCACGCTAACGCTCTGGGCGTGCCACCCTTTTTTGGGCTTGAGCCTGTTTCTTTCAACTTTTCCTTCCAATTTTGGCCCTTGGGACGATCTGCGATTTCGATATACTGTGCCTTCTTAGTCTTAGAAAATGCAAAACTAGAACTTAAGCTGCGGAAAGCAATCCGCTTATTCGAACGAAGACGTCATTCGGAATCACACGGAAATAGGCATGGCAACGGATCGACCGATCGCGGTGGTGTTGGCTGCGGGCAAAGGTACTCGCATGAAAAGCGAATTGCCCAAGGTACTCGTCGAGACTCTGGGCCGCCCAATGATCGAGTGGGTCTTGGATGCCCTGCTGGCCGCAGGCTTCGAGAAGCAAATCGTTGTCGTGGGCTACCGAGCGGCCGACGTCCGCCGGACCGTTGGCGATCGACCTGGAGTGCAATTCGCCGAACAAAAGGAGCAGCTCGGTACGGGTCACGCAGTCGAGCAATGTCGGCCGTTGCTGTTGGAACACTCGGGGCCAACGCTGGTCGTGGCCGGCGACTCGCCACTCATCCAATCCGATTCGATCTCGCGGCTACTCGACGAATTTCAATGCGGCAGCTATGCCTGTTTGCTCGGCACGCTGCTCAAAGAGGATCCAACCGGATTGGGACGAATCGTTCGAGATCACGAAGGAAGATTCGAACGAATCGTGGAACACAAGGACTCCACGGACCAACAGAAGCTAATCCGTGAGGTCAACATGAGTACTTACCTGTTCGATTGCCAAGACCTTTTGTGGTCGCTTTCGAAGCTTGGAAATGCCAACGCGCAAGGCGAATTCTATTTGACCGATTGCCCTGAAATTTTGCGCAGAGCTGGTAAACAGGTCGATGCGGTGCCCGTGCTCAAGCCGTGTGAGGCCTTGAGTATCAATACGATCGACGAGCTCCGGCTCGTCGAATACGCCATGACCCAGCTTGGTTACGGAGTGGCCGCCAGTGAATAGCCAAGCGATGCAGGCAGCAAAGGAAAAAGCGTCGGACCACGCTCCGGAGATTACCGAACGATGAATGAACTGAAAATCCTCAGTGGCCAGGCCAATCCGGCGTTGGCTCACGAAATCTGCGACACGCTGCATCTCCAGCTCGGATCGATTGCGCTGGGCAAGTTTCCCGACGGCGAGAACTTTTGCAAGATCAATGACGACGTCCGGGGCCGCGACGTCTTTTTGATCCAGCCGACATGCCCGCCCGTCAACGACAACTTGATGGAATTGCTGGTCATGATCGACAGTTGCAAGCGAGCTAGCGCAGCACGCGTGACGGCGGTCGTTCCCTACTACGGTTACGCCCGACAAGATCGCAAGGATGAAGGCCGCGTTCCCATCACCGCCAAGCTGGTTGCCAACATGATCACGCGAGCCGGAGCCGATCGCGTGCTGGCCATGGACTTGCACGCTCCACAGATTCAAGGCTTTTTTGATGTGCCCGTCGATCACTTATACGCCGCTCCCGTGCTGAATGCCTATTTCGAGAGAATGGGCTACGATCCGGAAGAGTTGGTCGTAGTCAGCCCAGATGAAGGCAGCATCAAGCGAGCCATCGGGCATTCCAAACGACTCGGCGGCCGGTTGGCGATCGTTGATAAGCGTCGCGACAGTGCCGTGGCCACGACCCAGAAGAACATGATTGGCGGCCCCGTCGACGACAAAGTTTGCATTATGTTCGACGACATGATCAGCACCGCCGGATCGATCTGTGGTGCGGCTGAATTGGTTCACAAGGCGGGTGCACGCGAGATTCACTTGGCCGCTACTCACGGCGTGCTCTGCGGGCGGGCTATCGAACTCCTGCGTGCGGCCCCGATCAATTCGCTATGTATTACCAACACGATCCCGCTGCCGCCCGAGAAAAAATTGCCAGCCATGCAAATCGTGTCGGTCGCCCCGTTGCTAGCCGAGGCCATTCGCCGAATTCACCATCACAAATCGATCAGCGAATTGTTTACAGCCCCAACCGGCGACCTCAAATAAAACGCTGGACCGTCAATCTCCGACCTCAAGCGACCAAGCGAGTCATTCGTCGACTTTGTCTTTGCGGAACACCGCCACAATATCTTCGACCGGTACGACGTAGAGTTGATTGTCGGGTTCAAAATCAACCGGGATCGCGTTCTTCGGGTGAAAGAGGACTTTGTCGTATTGCCGCAGCGGGATGTCGTCGTCGTGTTCGACTTGGCGGCTGATCGTGACAATCCGGCCGGTGATGGTCGGAATTTCGGCAGCGTCCGGCAACGCAATCCCGCCCTTGGTTTCGCGTTTGGGTTCGTCCCGCAAAACGAGTACTCTCGGACCGATCGGTTCGATGATTTGCAACGTCTTTGTTTTCGATTTACTCATGAATCACTAGTCGCTACCGTTCTCGGCAGCCTCCACAGATTGCTACGATTCCAGTCAGCCTGCCGCTCCAAAGGTGGGGGACATGTCTGTCTGCTGTCAAAATAGTTGACTTGCCCAAAAGCAGCAACCCAAATCACGGAAAGTTTGGTCTTGAAACAGTGCGCCGATTTGCGATACTTGCCGGTTTCCAGATTTTGAGGTTATTGAAATGAGCAGTGAAACATTAACTGTATCCCATCGCAAGGAGGTCGGCTCGAACGCTTCGAAGCGTTTACGGGCGACTGGCCAAGTTCCGGCGATTTTATACGGTCACGGACAAGAAAACGTCAACTTAGCGGTTCGTTCGGAGGCCCTTGGAAGCTTGATCAAGCACGGCACAAAACTGGTGTCGCTGGTCGGTGATGTTTCCGATAT
>WPCK01423703.1_pt1 | contig 14472 bp, 10 predicted proteins | sample 5399851 | NCBI WGS metagenome assembly WPCK01 (sample SAMN12869471, study PRJNA574797) | sludge metagenome | isolation source: wastewater treatment of pH11 | place: China:Beijing | collected 2019-05-20
CGCAAGCCTAATGTTGCTGATGTCGTTGGGGTGGTGGGTGAGTATGGCGGTTCTCATTGGCGCAATCGGCATCCGACTCAATCCGGGCCGCAACGACGCGTGGGCTGGTGTCTTAGGAATCCTACTCGGAATGATCACGTACCTGATCTGGACCAAGAACCGCGCAGCGGTGATGCTAACGGCTTATGGTTTGTTGAGCGGTGCAATCGGATTTCCGCTGGGAATGTTTCTACAAGCTCTTGGAAGACTCAAGGTCGGTCCCATGGCCAGCGTACCTTTCCTAGCAGAATTGGATCACTGGACATTGATGGAACAGACCTTCGGCTATTGCATGGGGCTAGGTGCTGCGCTGGGAGTTTGGCGATTGGTACGCAACAACTTGACGGCTGCTCTGGAGGATCGTCTTGGTATGTGGTCCAAGGCTTTTTCGGTTTGGATACTGGTTGGTTTGGTTCCGGTTGTCAATTTGCCGACGAATTTCGCGAGCTGGATCGAACTGGAATTGCTCAAGCCGACGACCACGAACATTTCGACCTACGGCGTCCTGACATGGATCGTCGGTGCCCTATTGGCCATGCTTGGATTGATGATTGTCCAGCAGGAGCGCGGCCGAATCGATTTGCTGCCGGCGTCTGGAAGGGGCAGGATCCAATTTCTAGCTCTAGCGATGATGGCTATCGATTTATTGCTCTACCTGTTGATTCCCAGGTTGAGGCTGCCGACGTTCCTGATGTTCGTGTCAGCTTTTTTGGTCGGAAGTTTATGCGTGATTCACACACGAGAGTTGAAATTATCGGAGCCTTTGCCTGAGGAGCGGGCTTGCCAATCGCGCGACTGGAACTTGGGGTGGCCGTTCGTCATCCTGTCACTCCTGTTGCCGCCTTTTCTGGTTGGGTTAGGCTATTGGACAACCTCGCTTCCACGTTAACACAACTCATTGAGAATTCATGAAAGACACCGCAGCACTCCTTCGCCATTTGGAAGTCGCACGCATGGGCCAGTGGACCTTCGAAGGACAATCCGAGAACATTGGTAGCCCCAACATCTACGGCGGCCAGGTGCTCGCTCAGTCGCTCAACGCAGCCTACAAAACGGTGGATGAATCGCGATTGGCCCATTCGATTCATGCCTATTTCTTGTTGGCCGGCAACTATCAATTGCCGGTGACTTACGAAGTCGAAGCGACTCGCGATGGGCGTAGCTTTACAACGCGCAACGTCAAAGCCTTGCAAAATGGCAAGACGATCTTTCAGAGCATCATTTCGTTCCAAGTCAAAGAAGAGAAATTCTACGAGCATCAAATCCGTATGCCATGGCTTTTTCGCACTCCGACATTCCTGTGGAGCCACATGGACTACTACAAGATGTTCAAAAAATTCTTTCCGCCAAAGCTCCAAGAATGGCTCAGCTATGATCGCCCGATCGTCTTCAAGCCGGTAGAAGTCGAACGTTTTATATTTCCGCGTTTCCGGTATAAACCAAGGAGACACATTTGGTTCCGATTTCAAAACACAATTCCCGTCTCGCAGCCACAAGCCCAACTCATGCTGCTCTATGCTTCGGACTACAACCTCCTATTTACATCGCTCGATCCGCATCCCAAGGCCACCATGGGAAACATTCAAGCGGCTAGTATCGATCATGCCATGTGGTTTCATCGCGACATCGATATATCCGATTGGCTGCTCTATCAACTGGACAGTCCCAGTTCCAGCAATGCCCGAGGGTTTACTCGCGGCAACATATTCACTCGCCGAGGCGTGTTGGTCGCATCCACCGCTCAAGAGGGTTTAATCCGACCGAAGCGCCCTAAAGAGACCGCACCTGCGTCGAGCGGAAACTAAAACTACGATTGAAACGGCGGTTAATCTTTATAGCCAGCCAATGAAAAAGCTCACGTTCTGGCGGCCGCAATGCGATTTTCAACGTAATGGGAATGGGCGTCGAGATAACACTCCCGAACGAGCGACTCAATGACTTCTCGCGATGGGAATTGCTCGGAAAATCCGGGCACGACCGGATCGATGCAAGTTTGTGCCACCAAGATCAAATGTTGGATTAAGTCCATTGGCTCTTCGTCGCCGACGGCCATGCGTATCGTCGTTGGAGTCAATCCGGCAGCCAACAGGGCCTCTTCGCTTAGCTCCGAATGCGTGGTGAGCGCCGGACAACTTACGATCGTGTTCGATTGGCCTAAACTGATCATGTGATCGAAGGTCGGCGATAGTGCATCGAAGAACTTCTGAAAGGCTCCCAACGGAATTTTGCCCATGTCCAAGGTAAAGAGGGGTGCTGGCAAGCCTAGAAAAGAATATTGCTCGCGGAGCTTCGAGTTTTCGTTGCCGTCCAAGGCGTTGCAGCGGACGGTAATGCTCGGATGGGAATGCAAGAATCTCGCCAGGATGTGCGTGTTGATACACTTCCTCATCATGCGCACGTCCAAAGTCCTCATGCCCTGGATGACTTCAAAGGCCGCATCCGCATTCAGGAAAGCGCCTTTGACGTAATAGACATTCCAGAATAAAGTCTGATCCCAGCAATGATCACCAATCGTTTGGCCTTTCGGAATGAACATGTCTAGGTTTCGACCGATGACACAACCGGCGATGACGCTGCCGGTACCCGAGAGGTCTTTCGTGTAGCTGTGAATCATAAAGTCTGGGCGTTCGGCTGGATCCTTTCGCTGCAGCGGCTGGACCAAAAAGGGAGTGCCCACGGTCGCATCCAAGATGACGCGAATTCCAAGCTCATGCGCGCGTCGGCAGAGGCCGGGAACGTCGAGTATGTATCCATGCGGATTGCAGGGCGATTCAATATACAAATAAACTTTTCGTCCGGCGGCCAGACGATCGGCGTATTTTGACTGGACCGCCTCCCACGCCCCTTCAAGTGCTGCCGCATCGTACCCATCAAACGATTCGACGGCAATCGCCAAATTCCCGGGCTTGGCGTACCAATCGTTGATGAGTTGGTGGCAGCCGCCGTAGATATGACGACTGGTGATCAAAATATCATCGCGCCCAAGAACGTGGGCCAGCGTGCTATCGATCGCGGCCATCCCGCTGTTGAAATTCCACGCCATGTATTCGTTGGCATACGGTCCGGCTTCGACATCTACGATGTAGTTGGCCAGCGAAATACTGGTCGGGTTGAGCAATCGAGAATAGATTTCGAGCATCAGCTCTTTGCCCCGAAAGGCATCCTCGATCCATTCCGCACAGGCATAGATATAAGTAGCTGTCCGGGCGATCACCGGCGTCGCAGAGAATATCGCCGTGATGTTGTCGAAGATGGAATAGGGCCCTTTGGCAAGCTGCGTGCCTGGCGAAAATCGAAGCGATTGGTAGCTGGCGCGAAACGGATTCTGTAAATTGTCCAGTAGCTTGGCGAGTTGAAATGACAAGAACTTTTTAGCGTTGAATCGGGCTATGCGGTCGCCGCTGGATAGTTCACTCAAGCCGTTGAGTGTTGTCTTCCAAAGCCCATCCACGTCCGCTGACGATTGATACAACCTTCGGGCTAGCCTCGCGACTGCGATTCCAAACTCCGATTCTGGGTCAATCGAAAAGTGCTTCAATTGCTCCGTAACCAACCCATCCAGATTGTCCGCCTGCGACGTATTGCGTCTGGGTGACAATCGCCGCATGATCGGCAGCGAGTCATCGGATGGGGAAGAATTGTGGCTAGCGTCCGTCTTATGCATTGCGTCAGATTCCAATTGAGTAGTTCATCGAGTCAGAAGGCCAATTATTAGCACAACTACGACCAACGTCCATAGAACTGCAAAAAAACCCCCGCACCCAATTCCGATCCCAGCGTGAATGCTGCCCTTGATCGCAGGATTCCGCTTGCGAGCCCTCAATCCCTGGATCCCCAGCACCAATGCCGCGACTCCGAGCGGCAAACCGATCAGTGGCAAGCCGCTGAAAATGCCCAAATAATATGCGATCAAGGCTTTCGGGTTCTTGTAGGGGATGACTCCGCCCGTCGCATCGCCTTCGGAAACGACGATTGGAGCCTGGGGCGGAAAACTGGAAACCTTGTACGGGTTGTCCTGGTGACGGTCGAGTGGGTCAGGGTCAGCCATCAATAGTTTTAGGCGAAAAAATCAGTTTCTCATTCTTTGGATAAAGCGATCCGCGAGTATACCGCAGACTGAAAAACAAATCTATGAACGCGGCGCAAAACAATCCATCATCGAAGGGCAGGCTGGAATGCTTTCATGGGGCAACCTGCCAAAACCCATTTGCTGGAAAATGCCTCGGTCGGCCGTTAAGCCGGGTTCTGTTGCGACGTGTGTCGCCGATGATCATTTATCTGGGACTGCGATTGCTCGCAGCCTCGAGCGATCTACCCGAAAGTCGAACGATGCGAGCCGCCTCGTAGCTCAACCCGCAGGCAAGCTTCCCCTCTGTTTGATCTTGCTTCGAGCGGGGTTTACCAAGCCGCTGAAGTCGCCTCCAGCGCTGGTGGTCTCTTACACCACCGTTTCACCCTTACCACGCAGCCCTTATTCAAACGCTTCCGCATTTGAGGCGGGCCCGTTCGGCGGTTTGCTTTCTGTGGCACTTTCCCTAGCCTTACGACTGGTCGGCGTTACCGACCGCTCTGCTCTACGAAGCCCGGACTTTCCTCTGTTGAAAATCATCAACAGCGATCATCTAGCCAACCGAGGCCTATGTATTGTAAAACGGAGTCGACTCGGTTGCTATCTTCCGTCGCGTTTTTTTTTATTGGACCGTCGCAACCTGCCCGGTGAAACTCAAGCGGTTGTCAGCGACCTTCCGAGTCGAGCGCTAACCCGGTGGCCAGGTCAATTGCCTGTTGCCTAGCACGTGAAAATGCAGATGATCGACCGATTGGCCAGCATCTGGACCGCAGTTCACCACGACGCGGTAGCCGGAATCGGCCACGCCTAACTCTCGAGCGACTTGCTGAATGACCAGCCACAGATGGCCTAAGAGCGGTGCGTCCTCGCCAGTGAGCTGTTCGAGCGACTGAATGGGTTTTTTGGGGATGACCAGGACGTGAATTGGGGCTTGGGGGGCAACGTCGTGGAAAGCTAGGCAGTATTCGTCTTCATGGACAATACGCGCCGGAATCTCTTTGCGGATGATCTTTCCAAAAATCGTGTCTGCCATTGTTTCCTTTTATCGCGTGAAAAAGAAGCGTGTTAAATGAAAAAACACGGGTGCCGCGAAACACAACGTATCGATGCGGTCAAGGATACCGGCGTGACCTTGGACAAGTGATCCATAGTCATTCACGCCTCGGTCTCGCTTGATGGCGCTCATGGTCATACTTCCAAACATGCCCATCACGCCGATCACCATCGACATGCAGGCGGCTTCCCAAATGGTAAACGGTGTTACCCACCACAGGGCCGCTCCGACGATGCCAAGCGACAACGTACCTCCTATGAAGCCTTCCCACGTCCGGCTCGTGCTAACTTCTTCGGCGATCATTCGGTGTCCTGCAATCTGGCCCCAAGTCCATTGAAAAATATCGGATAGCTGCGAAAGCAACACAAAAAAGAAAAACAAGCCCACCGGGCTGCCATGCCAGGCTACACCGTCGCTGTTGGTGAGTTTCAAATTGATCAGAGCCGGAGCATGACTGAGCGAGTAGACGCAAATGAGCAGACCTGATGTTATCTGCGCCGAACGCTCAAGAAAACGCTTGTGATCGCCAGACAGCGCAATTCGAGCAGGAACGAAGATCGATGCGTAGACCGGAATCATGATCGTATACAAGCCGTAAAAATGAAATTTCGGCAACCAGCCTAAACGTTCAAGCCCAATTAGAACATATTGCAGGGGTGTGAACACAATCAGGGCCCAAAACAGCGCGCGATGGTCGCCTCGGCGCGTGGGAGCCATCGTGATGAACTCGCGAAGCGCCCAAAACGAAACCAGGGCGAACAGAACCACCGTCCCGATTGGGTGAATTGCGATGCTGAAAGTCAGAATCGCGGCCATCAGCCACCACGTGTTGACCCGCTGGCTAAATCGACGGACAAGGGCCGGATTGACCATTTCCGATGGCTGGCGTCTCAAGTACTGGCCGATGATCGATGAGACAGCCAACGTTACCAAGATCACGCCAAGCAACATATAGGTCGAAAACAGATCGACACCGCTTTCGTCCGATGCTACGACTTGGTCGTTGGCAGTCTGTGTTTGCTCCGTCGTCGTGTCCTGACGCACGTCAGTCGTGGCTTCTTCGGAAGTTGCCTGATCTGAGGCAACGCCATCCACTTGGACCGGTTGGCTCTCGTCCGCCGCTTGCGATCCCGGCAAATCGGAAATCGTCATCGCCAAGATAGGCGCGAGGCTCAACAGGATAATGCGAAGGATGTCCATGGAGCTTATGGAGATGGCTCTGTGGGGTGAATGCGAAACAGAAGGTCGAAAAAATTATACGACCCAGTATTGTAGCGATTGCCGGGCCAACGGTTACCCGTAATCAAAATTGAGATTCCAAGTAAGCCTTTCCTACAGATTGAATTGACTATAATGGGGTGCGACCATCATTCATTTTTGCACTGCAATGAAAATACCGGGAGTTTCGCATGGCGTTTCAAAGGGCTTTTGCCGCCCTCGTCTTGATTGGGTCGATTCACGTTTACGCTCCATGGAATGCCAGGGCGCAGGAACCACTTAAGTGGACGAGTGCCGACGGGAAAGAGGTGCAGGGGCAATTCGTTCGAATCGACGACAAGTCCGTCGTTCTTAAGCTGGACAGCGGCAAAGAAATCGATGTGCCGCTCGTCAAACTAAGCCTCGAAAGCCACCTCCAAGCACTCAAACTGGCCAATCCCGAAGCCTTTTCCAAGGAGCTTATTAAGGCAGCAATTCGAGTCGAAGCGGCAAAAATTCCTGATAGCGTTCCGATTGCATCCGTCGTCGATTCTCCGTTTACCGCCGAAGCCTCAATCGATAGCTTTCTGAGCACCGCCATCGGACAATGGAAAAAGGGCAACAACTTCATCGCTTGGCACATGCTGCCGCCAGGGATTCAAAATCAGTTGGTCAAAGTCTACAGCGATTCGTTCAAGACGGTTGGCGCGGAAGATCTGAATCAAATACACTCGCTGCTCAAAGTCGCCACAAACTTGGCAGAAACGAAGCGTGATTGGATTCTTGACTCGCCGCTAGCACTGCTTTTTCCAAAACCTCGGAAGGCCGAAAATGCGACCGACGAGTGGGCGCTGGCCGTCGGCATGTTGAAGAAGACCATCGAACAATCCAGATGGGATCCAACAAATTTTGAACCCAATGCCATTGCAGCCTGGCTTGCATCCAATTCCGAACTGACGGCATTCGTCCGGCAAGCATCGCCGGAGATGAGCGATGTTAGCTTCAACGTGATCAGTCAATCGGCCGATCGTGCTCAGGTTGAATTCACAACGGCGGGTGCCGAACCAAAGAAAGTGAATTTCCAGAAGCTTGGCAACATTTGGGTGATTCCCGAAAGCATGAACACGCTACAACAGCAACTCAAAGCTGAATCGACTGACCGAACTTACAGCCAACGCTTGAAAACTTTGGCTGGCCTTGCACCAGCCGTTCTGCCCATCTTGACACAAGCTGACCAAGCTAAGACTCACGAGGAATTCAAAAAAGCCGTTCAATCACCTCTCTTGCAAGCCGCAGCGGCGGCCAATCGCTCGGATAGCGAAGCCAGTCAAGCAAACGGCTTTCAGTTCATATCGGCCGTGCCAGTTGTCCCGACTTTGCCTGACCTAATTGCGGGACCTGAACGAGTTTCGAAGGCCTTTTTCGGCTCCAATTTGCCTTCTGGTGGTTGATTCTCCATCGATGCGACTCGATCTTCAACGAACGATCGTTGCGGTAGGCAGCCCACTTGCACCCAGCCACCGCGGGATTGTCCGCATCAGCGGTACAAAGACGCGGGAGCTTTTGGCATCCTTGCTGATCGAGGATTCGGTAGGTGGTTCAGACGCATCGATAAGCGGTGCCATTGAGCGCAAGCCGCTGGACAGCCTTCGACCCATTTATTGGCGAGCTAGAATCGATTTGGATTGGAATAGTCGTTGGATTGACGCGGGCGTCTATTTTTGGCCGACCAGTCGCAGCTTTACCGGTGAACCCTGCGCCGAATTGCATTTCATCGGCTCACCACCGCTGGTAGATCGCGTTGTCCATCGGCTGCTCACGCTGGGTGCAGACCCAGCCGAACGTGGCGAGTTCTCGCTGCGAAGTTTCTTAGCAGGTAAAATCGATCTGATCCAAGCGGAAGCAACTTTAGGCGTGATCGAATCCGTCGCCGGCCAGCAACTCGAATGGGCCCTCTCTCAGCTCGGAGGCAACCTGAGCCACCCCGTGCGCGCGATTCGATTGGAACTCATTGGCATGCTCGCCGAACTCGAAGCCGGGTTGGATTTCGTTGAAGAGGACATTGAATTTATTTCGTCCAGTGAATTGTCACGACGACTGGACGACGTAATCCATCGAATTGATGGGGTCCTAGTAACCCTGGATGATCGCGGTACTCCGCTTCGACCATCCGCCGTGGCTATCGTAGGCTTGCCCAATGCTGGCAAGAGTTCACTGTTCAATGCGTTGCTTGGCATAGACCGCGCGATCACTTCGAGTCAAGCCGGAACCACGCGAGATGCCGTATTGGCAACCGTGTCCCTTTCCGATTTGGACGACCTCGTGGTAACGCTCATCGACACAGCCGGTATCGAACACCTCTCGGACGATTCGCCTCGTGCCGCAGCTCAATCCGTGTTGCGTCAACGAATTGAAACCTGCGATGCAGTGGTCTTATGTGTCGATGTCAGCCAATTGCCAACTGACCAATGGATCCAGAGCCAAACACGATGGCTCGGCCTCAATGGGCGGCCTGTTGTTCGAGTAGGAACCAAATCAGATTTGCTGACCGTCGCGCCTGAGAACCTCCGAATTGACCTTGCGGTCTCGGTCCATTCAGCGGATTCGGTCAAGGCACTGCGCGAGCGACTTCGGTCGATCGTTGCAACTCAAATCCGAGGACGATTCACACATGCGACTCATCAAACGGCTATGCGATGCCGATCGGCACTCTCTCGTGCCAAGGGCGGTCTGTATCGCGCCCGAGCCTTGGTTCAATCGGACGCCGGGCAAGAACTGATTGCAAGTGAACTGTATTGTGCATTGGACGATCTAGCTGCCATCATTGGCGAAGTCCATAGCGATGAGATTTTGGGCGAAATTTTCGGACGCTTCTGTATTGGAAAGTAAATCAACGCGTTCTATGCTTTAGCGCCCACGCAAGTTTTCGAGCAGAGGCAACTTCAACGCCAATCGCACGGCCAATGCTGCAGCAACGAACCCGCAGGCGAGGATAATTGCCAACATCAATAGCGGATTCAGGACGTCTAAGTTCGGACCAATCTCGACCAGATACGGTAGCAGAGCAAGCGCCGAACATCCGATGCCTATCAAAAGCCCACTAACCAGGAGGGTGGCTGTTTCCGTTGTCAGCAACTGACTGAGCCTCCACTTTGAGAAGCCAACGGCTTGCATCAAGGCGAGTTCGGACCGTCGTTCCATAATGCTCCGGGCTTGGACCGCGATGAGTCCGAGGCTTCCCAGGAGCAGCCCCAACGCACCCAGAGTTTGGAATGCTGAGATATACGTGTTTTGAACGCCCAACAATTGTTCCAGGATTGCGTCGCTGTGAGTCACATCCATTCCATGGTCGCTCCAACCTTGCTCTAGAATCGAAGCAATCTGGTCGCTTTCACCGGTCTTGCGCGTGTGGATCAAGAAGTACCGATAGCCGCTTATTTTCGGAAAAAGAGCCGCGAAATTCCGCTCGGAAACAATCAACTTGCCCTGCAAGATACTGTTGGAAAGCAGCCCAACGACTTTGAAATACTCTTTGGTCCCATCTATATCCAACTCGATGATCGATCCCAACTGCCCGCCCTGTTTGAGGCTCCAAAGCGCAGTGTTCTGGTCGAGGATCACTGGAATGGGATCCTTTGGCTTGCCCGTCGCATATTCTTGGATGGGGGTCCACGGCGATTCCGGTTGCTCGCTGGCTGCCCAAGAGAACGTGAAATCGCCGGTCAATGCGCTTAATTTTTGCAGCTTATCGGACAGCCCAAGAATTGTCGGTCGCGTAACTTGAAATAGATTCGCACAACTTGCATCTTCACCTTCATTCATTCGAACTGGAATAATTGTGCTACCCATCAATTGATCCGCTTGTTCACCAATCGCATCTCGGCGCGCACTCGGCGAACTTAGGTTCTCGTAGATCGGTTGAGAGGTCGTACCGACCAAATCAAAACCGCCGTAGCCCAACGAATTTGGCGAGACTTTGAAGGCGCTCATCGACGCGATCAGAAAGCTGGCGACCGACAACAAGCCAATGGTAAGAGAACTCCGCATGGGATTTCGAACGATCGCGCGAAACGCCATCGTTCCTAGGCCCGAATGCTCGGGGTTCTTGCGGACCGTTGCGCGACCCAATAGCCACCAGCGGACGGCCAGAAGATTGGTAACCAAGAAAAACAAGCCGCTTCCGAAGAAACAGCTTGCGCGAACCATGCCCAGTTGTCCAAATGCAAGCACGGAAAGCACTAGCGCCGAGATCAAACTCACGCACGCCAATCCAAGACCGCTCTTGACGGTTCTTTGTTCGGAATGCGAATGTGATTGAGAATATGCATCTTCATGATCGCCGCGGAGCAGCCGAAGGGGTTGAGCTTGAGAGACACTTCGCAAGCCCAAGTAGATCGTTGCTATGCTCGCCAAAACACCGGCTAGCGTCCCAAGGATCAGACTCATGGGGCGAACATGAAATTCGAGAAACCGATCCTGAATCGCACCCAACCACCACGTTTCGAGTCCGACGATCATCAGCTTCGCATAGCCCAATCCAATTGGGATTCCGACGAGTGAGCCAATGCAGGCGACGCCCAGCATTTCGCCTGTGATGATTCTCCGGACGCGTTGGCTCGTAAAGCCTTGTGCGAGCATTAAACCCAATTGGGACGCGCGGAGCTGAAGGTCAAGTTTGACAAGCAAGGAAATCAGAAGAAGTGCCGCGATGATCACAAAAGAACTGAGCGACAGAAACAATGCGTCGAAGGGCGTGGTGCCGGCCGCCGCACGCAATTGCTCGATACGAATTGGGCGAAAACTGAACCCCGAAATGCCACGGACGCGCGTCAGCGCCAACTCAATTCGATGTCTGAGTTCAGCCTCGGATACGTTCGAACTCGCCTCGAACCGAATTGCCGTGGTCGCGCCAAATCGACTTCCGAAATACTCTCGAGCGAGATTCATCGGAATGAAAATTTTGGGTGTCAGCCGATGGTCTTCCCAGTATTGGTCGTCTTGAGGAAGAATCAGGTCTTGGTAGCTTAGCTCGAAAGGCACATCCCAATTTGCGATGGACTCTTGGTTGGTGATGCCGGGCACCGTTGGCGTCAAATCAGGATCATTGAATACGGTTGGTGGCCGATCATAGACCGCCGGTCGATTACGACGAAACGGACTCTTAGGTCTTTCAATCGGCTCAATTCCGGTGACCACTAATTGAACGGTAACTTCTCTTAACTCTCCGTCCATTGTCTCCGGTTCGTAAAACCGAACTTGGATCATGTCGCCAACCGACAGGTCAAGTTGTTCGGCTAACCAAGAATTGACACGACAATAAGGCCGCATGCGCCGACGAAATGACGGGTCGAAGTCACGGAAGCTCAAATCGCTTTCCGGTGGCGAGTCATACCAATGGATTCCTACGACAATCGAATAGGGCACAACGCGACCCAAGGGTGATTTCGAAATGTTAACTCTGTCGTGCTCGTCTGAGCTTTGTCCGAATTGTTCGAATGGGTCAGCATCGTTTCCCCAAATTCTTCCTTGAAATTCTGACTCGTATTCCGGAGATTTGATCTTGCGAATCGTATTTGCAAGATACGTGAGCATTTCATAGCCAGGCACCTCGGTGTTGCCCGGTTCACGCATTGTGTCGATGATGGCTGCGGCAGTCGAATTGTCGATCAACAATTCCTGAGAGGAGAGTTGGTAATAGTCGAAAACCGTGGTCTCAGCCTTGTCACTCGTTTCGCCTCGCCCGTGATCGGGAAACTTGCGAATATGGTGGTGCCACTGCAGACCACAATCCTCAAGTCTTGGCTTTAGTCGTTCGTTGAGTGTTTTAGCCCACTTCAGTTCTCGAGCATCCGGCTTGTTCGACGCTTTTGATTCCAGTACTAAGGCCGCGTTGGCTCGCCCCTGGACCTCAAACAATTCTTGGAGAGCTCCGAGATTTGCAAAGGCATTGAAGTGAACTCTTTGATTCGAATGGAGTCTCAAGCCGCCAATGGAATCGTCGCTGAGCACGGCCACGACTTTTTGCCGAGGCAAATTGACTGGACCTTCATCCCGCCGTCCCATCGGGCTATCCGCAGGAATGCCGCCCGGATGGCTCAACTTCAGTGTTATGCGATCACCGATTTTCGCGTTCAATTCACGAGCCAACGACTGGTTGATCGCAATCTCGTCAGAACCCAGCACCTCGGGAAACTCGCGACGGCTAACAGGTTCTATCGCTCCAAGAAATCGATCGTCGATCCCGATGACCTGGACTTGGGATGCCAATCGAAGATCGGCAGGACCGGTTTGAGAGTTAGAACTGCGCCGCTCGGCCGTACAATTCGACAGCAGAATAATCGGGCATTGGCGAAGCGAGGGATCGATCGCCTCAACGTCAACTTGATTCAAGGTTTCTAAATCGAAAAAGAACCTCGACTGCAATAAATGTGAAACGTTGGCTAAACGCCGAAGGACCAAGTTGCGCAGGCTTCCACGCATGCTGTCGCCCACGACCAGCGCGCCGATGATGACTGCGGTGGCTGCGGCAATTCCTAGGCCAAGATACAGATGCGAACGGCGAAAATAGGCCAACGATCGAATGGCGAGTTTGAAGTTCGAGAGCGGAGCTGCGGTAAAGCTTGGCAATGGTTGCATGGAATTACGTGTTCAATATTGGTAAGGTGCCTGACCATCTTACCAAGAATTTGCCTGATCCAAAAAGCTCGACGAAGGGGAAATCTACGCAATTCTTGATTGGAAGTGGACTGCTGGTGAATTCACTCAATCAGGAACTGACCTATACGCTTGATTCTCGCGTCGGCCGACGGCACCCATATACGGCTATTTGGAGCTTTCCTAAGTACTGAACAAAGTGGTTGAACTTTCGTGGATCCCAAGCTAGTCCAACAATCATGTTGGTCAAATTCGCGTAATCGTTTGTTGGTGGAGCCTTCCAAAAGAGTCGTGACGGGTAATTACGATTGTATGTTTCAAAAAGACAACACACGCTTGGAATCTGCGATCGGTGCCATCCTACCAATGGCTAGATTGCCTCTCGATCACGTGCTTCGCGATCCAAACTTAGGAATGTTTTGATTTGCTGGCTTGACTTCGGGCCGCAGGTATCCCATGTTTCCCATTGACGCCCCACGTCCGGGCGATCGTCCGATTCGGTAGTGTATTGCCGGGAGCAAGTTATGGCTCGAAAGACAATTCTGGTTGCAGATGACAGCAAGACCGTCCGTATCCAACTCCAGCGCTTGCTGAGCGATGCGGGTTATGACGTTCGGTTAGCGCAAGATGGCCGCGAAGCGGTCGACATGGTTCGCACCGAACAAACCGATCTTGTCATCCTCGATATTCAAATGCCTGCGATGGATGGTTATGAAGCTTGTGATCGCATCTTGCAACTGCCTGCAGTCGATTCCAACTTGCGAATCATTTTCTTAACCAGCGACCGTGGCTGCCATCTGGAGCAACTTGGTCGTCAATTCGGCTCCTACTTGCGAAAGCCAATCGATGGAACGGTTCTGCTCAGCACGATCAGCCGGCTGTTGAATGACGTTCAGTCGCGGGACGAATCAGAATCGACCGTCACATCGGGAACTGTCTAATTCACAGCCCAAGGTGCAAGACATGCTGGATGGTGCGACCCTGACTATGAACACTACTGCGTGCGACCGCATCGCATCGGGACGGCATTGCATATTCCGGTGCGGGGCAACATGGTACTCAATACCTGCGATCACAGTTCAAGAAGTTGCGGTGTCGGCCCAACCGGTTCGTCTTCCTGGAAGCCCAGCCTGGTTACTCGGAATAGTTCATCGCAACAGTGAATTCATTCCCGTTGTCTCGCTGGTCGACTTCCTCGGTAATACAGAGACGGACGTCGAAGATGATCAAAATTTTGGCGACTACTTGTTGCTTGTCATTGGTGGAAATCAACCTTGGGCCATACGCATCAGCCAAGTACTTTCGATTGCCGAAATCGATGCGACGCTTGCTCCACCCGCGCAGTCTCATGGGACTCGTCAACGTGGAATTGTCGGTACATTCACTCTCGGACAGCACGTAGCCCGCATTTTGGAACCCCATCATTTGCTCCAACAAATCCAGCTTGTGCTCAAGGACA
>WPCK01323469.1_pt1 | contig 14469 bp, 17 predicted proteins | sample 5399851 | NCBI WGS metagenome assembly WPCK01 (sample SAMN12869471, study PRJNA574797) | sludge metagenome | isolation source: wastewater treatment of pH11 | place: China:Beijing | collected 2019-05-20
GGCCTGCTGATCGGCCGGCGACGGATCGGCAGACGGGATCTGCGCCGACGAGCAGCCGGCCAGCAGAGCCGCCGCTACGACAAGTGCACGACGGGACACGTCAGGGTGCGGGTGATGCCCTGGACGTCCTGGATGCGGGCGATGACGAGCTTGCCCAACTCGTCGACGCTGTGGGCCTCGACCCGGGCGATGACGTCGTAGGGCCCGGTGACGTCTTCGGCGGACGTGACGCCGGCGACAGTGCGGATGGCCTCGGCCACGGTGGCGGCCTTGCCGACTTCGGTCTGGATCAGGATGAATGCCTGGACCACGGGACTCCTTCGCTTCTGGACGGGTTGGCGCGGAGCAGAGCCCCGACTTCCGGATCGGACGTGTGTCGACCCGTCTACGGGAGACGCTACCGTGCCGGTGACCCATTCGTCCCAGCCGACCGCGAGGTGCCCGTGACCGCAGCAGCCTCGGCCCCACCTCAGGGGCCCACTCTCGCCGAGGTCGATGAGGATGCCGTGTTGGCTCGCATCTTGCCGCTCATGCGCGGGGACGACACCGAGGAGGTGCTCGTCGGACCAGGCGACGACGCAGCCGTGTTGCGCACTCGTGGGCAGACCGTCGTCACGACCGACACCATGGTCCGGGGCCGCGACTGGCGGGACGACTGGTCCTCGCCGCAGGACGTCGGGTTCAAGCTGGTGGCCCAGAACCTCGCCGACGTGGCTGCCATGGGGGCGGTGCCGACAGGCATCGTCGTCACGCTCGTAGCCGACCCAGTCACCACGCTGGAGTGGGTGGAAGGGTTCGCCGACGGCGTCGCCCAGGGCGCCCGAGGTGCCGCGGTTCCCGTTCTCGGAGGCGACCTATCGTCAGCGCCGGCCGGCACCGTGGTCGTGTCGATCACAGCGCTGGGCGAGGTGACCCAGGCCGGCCCTGTGCTGCGCAGCGGGGCCTGCGTGGGCAATCGCGTCGCGGTGCGTGGGTCGCTGGGTCGGTCGGCGGCGGGTCTGCTCCTGCTCACCGACGGTCGAGCTGAGGCGGCTCCGCACCTCGTCACGGCTCATCGTCGTCCCGATCCGCCCTTGTCGGCCGGCCCGGAGGCGGCCCGAGCCGGAGCCACGGCCATGCTCGACCTGTCCGACGGGCTGGTCCGCGACGGGCTCCGCGTCGCGCGCGCCAGTGGGGTGCGCATCGACCTGTCCCGCGCAGCGTTGGGGGTCGATGCCGACGCATTGGAGCCCTATGTCGGTGAAGACGCCGCGTGGGAGTGCGTTCTGGGGGGAGGGGAGGAGCACTCCCTGCTGGCGACCTTCCCGGGCCAACCTCCGGCGGGGTGGCGGGTCATCGGCTCCGTATGCCGTGGCGACGGACTCACCCTCGATGGCGAGACGACCCCGGTGCGGGGCTGGGATCACTTCGGGCGTGGCGCTCGCGCATAGCGGAAACTTACGGTAGCGTAACCTACGCAAGCGTAGCTTAGCTGCTCCCCACCGTCGAAAGAGCCGCGCCATGAGCGCTCGATCCGTGCTGCCCGCAGACTCCTCCGTCGCAACGACGTCTCCTCACGGTTCGCTGCGACCACGCATCATCCAGGGCGGTATGGGGGTGGGTGTTTCGGACTGGAGGCTGGCCCGCGCCGTCTCCCGCTCCGGCCAACTCGGCGTGGTGTCGGGCACCGCGATCGACGTTGTCCTGGCCCGCCGGCTGCAGGACGGCGACCCCGACGGGGACATGCGCCGGGCCTTGTCCGCCTTCCCGGACCAACGCATCGCTGCGTGGATCCTCGACGCCTACTTCATCCCCGGTGGTCGCCCGGTGGGGGAGAAGTACCGTCCGGTGCCACGGCATACCCTCGCGTCTGCTGCCCGACTGGTGGAACTCACCGTCGCCGCGGCGTTCTGCGAGGTGTGGCTGGCTAAGGAGGGGCACGCTGGCACGGTTGGCCTCAACGTCCTGCGCAAGATCGAACTTCCTTTGCCCGCAACGGTTTACGGGGCAATCTTGGCGGGCGTGGATGCAGTGCTGGTCGGGGCCGGCAATCCGGGTGAGATCCCGGCGCTGGTGACCGGCTTGGCTCGACACGAGGACGTCACCATCGACGTGCGGGTCATGGGAGCGCGGTCCAGCGATGGCTTCGGCCGTATGCCGTTCTCTCCCAAGGCTGTTCTGCCAGACACCACCGTCGCGTGTGCCCGTCCGCAGGTGCTCGCTGTTGTCGCGTCGACCGATCTCGCGCGAGGTTTGGCTCAGGACCCCGCCACGAGGCCGGATGGCTTCGTCATCGAGGGGGAGATCGCCGGCGGTCACAACGCCCCGCCGCGCGGACCACACCGCGAGGACGACTACGGCCAGCCGATCTACGACGAGCGCGACGAAGTCGACCTGCCCGCCATCCTCGCCCTCGGCCTGCCGGTGTGGCTGGCCGGCGGGTACGGGACCCCTGAAGGCCTGCGCTCGGCCCTGGCACTGGGCGCCACCGGTGTCCAGGTCGGCACCACCTTCGCCTTCTGCGACGAGTCGGGCTTCACGCCCAGCATCAAGGCCCAGGTCCGCACCCTGGCCGGCTCGGGTGACCTCGTCGTCCGCTCGGACTGGCGGGCCTCGCCGACCGGCTTCCCGTTCCGAGTAGCCCAGGTGCCGGACACGCTGTCCGACCCCTCGATCTCCAGTGCGCGCAAGTCGGTGTGCGACCTCGGGGTGCTGCGCACGGCATACCTGTCCGGAAAGGGTGAGGTGGACTTCCGCTGCCCGGCCGAGCCGGAGACCGCCTACCTACGCAAGGGGGGCCGTGAGGTCAACCGGACCGGCCGGGTCTGCCTGTGCAATGCGCTACTGGCTAGCGCCGGTCTGGGCCAAGTGCGTCCGGGTGGGGTCGTCGAGCCGCCATTGGTGACGTCCGGCACCGACCTCAGCGGGGTCGTCTCGCTGACCGGGGCTGCCCCGGGGGGCGGCTACACCGCGGCCGACGTCGTGAACTACCTGCTCACCGGAGCGGCTTGAGTGTCACCGGGACAGTGAGAAGGGCCGGTATCCGCGGAGGGATACCGGCCCTTTCTCGTGGCGGCACGAAACCCGCCACAGGGTTCAACAGGCGGTCAGCGCGCGACCTTGCCAGCCTTGAGGCACGAGGTGCACACGTTGACCCGCTTGGGGGTCACACCGTTGACGATCGCCTTGACGCGCTGGATGTTGGGGTTCCAACGGCGCTTGGTGCGACGGTGCGAGTGCGAGATGTTGTGACCGAAGCCCGGTCCCTTGCCGCAGACATCGCAGGTGGCAGCCACGGGTGATCTCCTACACGTTCGGAATGGGCGCCGACGAGGTCGGCGGATGGTTCAGGGTGCTGGCCTGGTCGAGTGCCGAGAGCGGACGACCCCAATCAGAGGTCGACGCCGCCCCAGCGAGCAGGCAACCGGTACAGAATAGCCGAGCCCGGGGTTGCACTCCAAAACGTGCCGTGCCGCAGCCTCCGGTGTCGGTGGGGCTGGCTACGCTGAACCCTGCGCCACCCACTCGCGCGCTGTGCTCTAGGGCCGTTGGACCGTTGGGCTCGGGCCCGAGGGTAGCCTGCCGATCTCGTCGAGCTCGATCAACCGCAGGAGGTATGCCGTGACCACACCGCCCCGCCTGCCCCTCGCCGTCTTGGACGCCAGCGCCTTCCTGCGCTGGGCAGCGCTGGCGCGCTCCTCGTTCGCCAACGCCCGGGCCGAGATCGACGCGCTCAATGTCTTCCCGGTGCCCGACGGCGACACCGGCACTAACCTCTATCTCACCCTCGACGCCGCCCTCGATGCCACCCGGTCGGCCCTATCGGGTCTCGGCTTCGGTGGCCTCGCCGACCTGGCGGCGATGTGCCGCGAGACCTCCCGGGCCATGCTGCTCACCGCCCGCGGCAACTCCGGAGTCATCCTCAGCCAACTCTTCCGGGGCATGGCCGAACACGTCCACGTCAGTGGATCCGGCACCCTCGACGCTGCTGGATTAGCTGCTGCCCTGCATCGGGCCGACGAGCACGCCTGGAAGGCGGTCACCGACCCGCGGATGGGCACCATCCTCAGCGTCTCGCGCGCCACGGCCCAGGCCGCCATGGCCGCCGCGACCGGCGTGGGGGCCACGTTGGCCTCGGTCGTCCGGGCTGCCGTCGACGCGGCACACGAGGCATTGGCGGCTACCCCCGATCAATTGCCGGTGCTGGCCCGCGCCGGGGTGGTCGATGCGGGCGGCGCCGGCTATGTGCTCTTGCTGGAGGCGCTGCACCGGGTGGTCAGCGGCGAGGACGGCGATGTCGAGGCCGTTGACCCGTTCCATCGGCGGGCCGGATGGACCCGGGCCGAGACCTTCCACGAGGGACATCCCAGCTCGGCGACTGAGCGGCCCACCCGTCCGCCGGTGACCGGTCGTGAAGCGGAGGATGCCCAGGCGCCGGCTGGACCGGCATACGAAGTCATGTATCTGCTGTCGGACACCGATCAAGAGCAGGTCGAGGTGCTACGCGAGCGGCTGTCCGGCCTCGGTGACTCCCTCCTGGTGGTCGGGGGCGATGACACGTGGAATGTCCACGTTCACGTCGATGACCCAGGCGCCGCGATCGAGGCCGGAATCGAGGCCGGACGGCCGCACCGGATCTCGATCACCCATTTCGGCGACCAGATCGCCCACGCCGGTCAGCACGGCAGCGATCCCGATGCCCCGGCCGTCGTGGCGTGCGCGCCCGGTCCTGGGTTGGCTGAGGTCTTCCGCTCGGCCGGTGCCGAGGTGCTCACCAGTGGTCCCGGCGACCGGGCGTCCGCCGGGCGCATCCTCGACGCGATCCGGGCCACGGGGGCTCGCCGCGTGCTCGTGCTGCCCAACGACGGTGACACCCGACTGGCGGCTGCCACGGCGGCCGCGGTCGCGGCCGAGTCGGGCATCGCGGCCACAGTCATCGAGAGCACGACCGCCGTGCAAGGAATTGCCGCGCTGGCCGTCCTCGATCCGGGTGACGATCTGGAGGCCACGGTCGCGGCGATGACCGACGCCATCGCGGCGACCCGCCACGGGGCGGTCTCCGTCGCCTCCAAGGAGGCCGACACCCCCGTCGGGGTATGCCGTCCCGGCGACGTTCTCGGGTTCGTCAGTGGGGCCATCGCGGTGATCGGCCAGGACGTGAGCGCTGTCGGTCGCGAGGTGGCACTCACCCTGCTCGCCGATGGCGGGGAACTGCTCACCCTCGTCAGTGGAGCGACGGCACCGGAGGACCTGGCCGGCTACGTCGCCGAGGCTGCGCGCGAGCGGCATCCCGACCTCGAGGTCTCGGTCATCGAGGGAGGGCAACCGCTCTACCCCTTGCTCGTCGGCGTGGAGTGACGTGACCGCGACGCTCTCGCAGTTCAGCGAGGACACCCTCGTCACCCGGGTCTTCGGCAAGCGGTTTGGCGAGCCCCTGGTGAAGTCCCAGGGCATCCGCACCGTCGCCGACCTCTTCGAGTTCCTCCCGCGGCGTTATCTCAAGCCCTACGAACCGACCGATCTGGCCGAGGTGATCGAGGGGGAGGAGACGACGATCGTCGCCCGGGTGCAGTCGGCTGCGACCCGGCCGATGGCCCGGCGCCGCGGGCAGTTGCTCACTGTGGTCATCGGCGATGGGCGCAGCACCCTCGACCTCACCTTCTTCCGGCCGCATCCGCACAAGGCCCGGTTGGTGCCCGGCGTGCTCGGGGTCTTCACCGGCACGGTCACTCGCTATGGAGCGAGGCTGCAGCTGGCCCATCCGGAATACCAGCTCATCGGCGACGACCAGGTGGAGGAGGCCACGGCATACCTCTCCACGCATCTCGTGCCGGTCTACTCGAGCACCGGCAAGGTCAGATCGCTCGCGGTGCGCACCGCGATGGAAACCGCACTCGGGTTGGTCGACCGGATTCGCGAACCGGTGCCGGAAGCGCTGCGTCGGCGGCGCGGACTGTTGACCCGTGGAGAGGCCTTTCGCACGCTGCACCACCCCCCGATCGATGCCGACCTCGCCGCGGCCATGGAGCGGCTGCGCTATGACGAGGCGCTGGTCCTGCAGGTGGTCCTGGGCCAACGTCGGCTGGCCGCGGCAGCCGTCCCGTCCACGCCCCGGCTGCCGCGGATCGGCGGGCGGCTGGCGGCCTTCGACGCCAGGTTGCCCTTCGACCTCACCGCCGGGCAGCGCGAGGTCGGGGAGCTCCTCGCGGCCGACCTGGCGCGCGACCGCCCGATGCACCGACTGTTGCAGGGCGAGGTGGGCTCGGGCAAGACCGTCGTCGCCCTGCGGGCCATGCTCGCCGCGATCGATGCCGGTGGGCAGGCGGCCTTGCTGGCTCCGACCGAGGTGTTGGCGGCCCAGCACCTGCGTTCGATCCATGCCTTGCTGGGCGACCTCGCCGCCGGCGGGATGCTCGGGGGCAGCGAGATCGGCACCAGCGTCGCCCTGCTGACCGGCAGCCAATCGGCCGCGGCACGCCGCCGCGCCCTGGCCGATGTCGAGTCGGGAGCCGCCGGCATCGTCATCGGCACCCATGCGCTGATCCAGAAGCACGTGACCTTCGCCGACCTCGCCCTCGTCGTCGTCGACGAGCAGCACCGCTTCGGGGTCGAGCAGCGCGACGCGCTGCGCGAGAAGGGCCGCACTCCACCGCACGTGCTCGTCATGACTGCCACGCCCATCCCGCGCACGGTGGCGATGACGGTGTTCGGCGACATGGAGACCGTCACGCTGGCCGAGTTGCCGGCCGGTCGATCACCGATCGACACCCACGTCGTCGATGCGGCCAAACCCACCTGGGTGGCACGCACGTGGAGCCGGGTCGCCGAGGAGGTCGCGCGCGGGCACCAGGTCTACGTCGTCTGTCCCAAGATCGGCGAACCCGGCGACGGCAGCACGCTGACCAAGGACAGCACCGACGAGGACGCCACTTGGGATCCCGACGAGGACCTGGATGGGGACAGCGGCGGTGATGGGTGGGGTGCGGCCCGCGAGTCCGCCCAGGTGTATGCCGTGGCCGAGGCCCTGCGCGCAGATCCGGTCCTCGCCGGAGTCCGGATCGGAATCCTGCACGGCCGCCTGGAAGCGGAGGTCAAGGATCAGGTCATGCGCGATTTCACCGCCGGGCGCCTGGACCTGCTGGTCGCGACGACGGTCATCGAGGTCGGGGTCGACGTGCCCAATGCCTCGACGATGGTCGTCCTCGACGCCGACCGGTTTGGCATCTCCCAGTTGCACCAATTGCGCGGTCGGGTGGGGCGAGGGTCGGTCAAGGGGCTCTGCCTGCTGCTCACCGACTCCGAGAGCGCCCTCTCGCGGGCTCGGTTGGAGGCACTCGCGGCTACGGGTGACGGTTTCGAGTTGGCCCGTCGCGACCTGCAATTGCGCCGGGAGGGCGATGTCCTCGGGGCCCGGCAAAGCGGTCGCGGCACCTCGATCCGCCACCTGCGGATGGGGGATCGACATGATGAGGACCTCATCGTCCAAGCGCGTGAGGACGCCAGCGGCATCCTGGAAGCGGACCCCCGCCTCACTGCGCCGGAGCACGCCGATCTCGCGGCACGGGTGCGACTGCGGGTGGATGCCGAACAGGCGGCCTACCTGGAGCGTGGCTAGATGACGCGGATCGTCAGTGGGAGTGCGGGCGGACGGCGGCTACGCACCCCCGCCGGATCGGACACTCGCCCCACCTCAGACCGGGTCAGGGAGGCGCTGTTTTCTCGGCTTGACCACCTGGACGTGCTAGCCGGAGCGCGAGTCCTCGACCTGTATGCCGGGTCCGGCGCCCTCGCGCTGGAAGCGATGAGCCGGGGTGCCGCGCGGGCCCTGCTGGTGGAGTCCGACCGAGCTGCCGCCGCCGTGGCCCGCAGCAATGCGCAGGCGCTGGGCTGGTCGTCGGTCGTCGAGGTCCGCAGTGAAAGTGTCGAGAAGGCGCTGCTGGGCGGGACGGCATACCCGGTCGACCTGGTCTTCCTCGACCCGCCCTACGACCTGGCCGAAGACCGGCTGGGCGACGTGCTCGCGCTCCTGGTCGCCCATGGCTGGCTGGCCGCCGATGCCCTCGTCGTCGTCGAGCGGTCTTCGCGCAGCCCCCAGCCGATGTGGCCGGTCGGATTGGCCGAGGCGGGGGAGCGTCGCTACGGCGAGACCAAGGTGTGGTTCGCGGACGCCCCCGGACCCGACGAGGTAGCGTGACGCGCGTGTCGCAGCCTTCGTCCTCGTCCTCGCCGGTCGGTATGCCGCGGCGGTGCCTGTGCCCGGGGTCCTACGACCCGATCACCAGCGGGCACCTCGATGTCATCACCCGCGCCGCCTCGCTGTACGACGAAGTCATCGTCGCCGTGCTGCACAATCCCGCCAAGAGCGGCACCTTCCCGGTCGAACGTCGGATCGAGCTCATCCGGCAGTCGTTACCCGCGGGGGAGGTGTCCGACCGGGTCCGCGTCGAAGCCTTCGCGGGGCGGCTGTTGGTCGACGTATGCCGAGACCTGGAGGTCGACGCCATCCTCAAGGGGCTGCGCAGCAGCACCGACTTCGCCTACGAGCTACCGATGGCGTTGATGAACCGCCACCTCACCGGCATCGAGACGGTGTTCCTGCCCGGCAACCCGGCATACGAGCATGTGTCGTCCTCGCTGGTCAAAGAGGTCCATTCTCTCGGCGGCGACATCAGCGGGCTGGTCCCCGACGTCGTCCTGGCGGCCCTGTGCGACCGGAGCTGACCCGGCATACCAGCCCTGCAGCTCGGGCGCTTTTGGGAGCCGACGGCAGGGTCGGCTAGGCTTTGACGTCGGTCTCTGTCCGTCCTGGGCGGGGCCGAACCTTCGACGCTGCTTCGACTCTGCCGGAAGACATGACTCGCCTCGATCCTCGCGCCCCCCTGGTGTTCGACACCCGGGAACTCAGTCGGCGCCCTGGGTCGATGCAGGAGGTCACCCGTCGGGTGGAAGCGCCGGAGGAGTTGGGCACTGACATCATCGCCGTGCCGACCGGTTCGCCGGTCGACCTGGTGGTGCGGTTGGAGTCCGTCTCCGAGGGCGTGCTCGTCTCGGGTTCGGTCCGTGCCACGGCCGGCGGCGCATGCGTGCGATGCCTGGACCCGGTCACCCTCCCTGTGGAGACGACCTTTCAGGAGTTGTTCGCGTATGCCGATCGGGCGGCGCACCACCGTGAGGTGGACGCCGACGCGGACGAGGACGAGGTGTACGAGCTCGTGGGCGACTTGATCGACCTCGAACCCGTGCTCCGGGACACGGTGGTGCCGATGCTGCCGTTCCAACCGGTATGTCGTCCCGACTGCCCAGGGTTGTGCTCCGAGTGTGGAGCGCCGCTGGCAGCCGACCCCGACCACCGGCACGACGTGATCGACCCCCGATGGGCGGCGCTGAACACTCTGCGTTCAGACCGGCCGGACCAGAGCGAAGAAGAGAGAAGGACCTGACGTGGCCGTTCCGAAGCGGAAGATGTCGCGCTCCAACACCCGTTCGCGCCGCGCGAACTGGAAGGCTGTCGCGACCGCGCTGACCACCTGCCCGCGCTGCTCCAACCCCACCCCGGCGCACCAGGCGTGCCCGAGCTGCGGCACCTACAAGGGTCGCTACTACGCCGCTGCCGAGCGCAGCGAGCACCAGGGCTGATCGCCGGCTCGGCGATGTCCGTGTCCGGCGGCTCGCGCGGCGAGCCTGTCGACACCCTGCGGGACTTCCTGCAGGGTGTCATTGCCATGCCCGTTGACGAGGACATCCTGCAGCGGGCGCTGACGCACCGCTCGTACGCCTACGAAAACGGGGGGCTGCCCAACAACGAGCGGCTGGAGTTCCTCGGTGACGCCGTGCTCGGTTTGGTCATCACCGACACCCTGTATGCCGCCCACCCCGACCTTCCCGAGGGGCAACTGGCCAAGCTGCGCGCGTCGGTGGTCAACATGCGGGCGCTGGCCGATGTCGGCCGGGGCATCGAGCTCGGCAGCTATGTACACCTGGGGCGCGGCGAGGAAAGCACCGGTGGGCGGGACAAGGCCTCGATCCTCGCCGACACCATGGAAGCCCTCATCGGCACGATCTATCTCTCTGGTGGGCTGGCTGCAGCTGGGCGGCTGGTCCACCACCTCTTCGACCCGCTGCTGACCACGTCGGCCTCGCTCGGGGCCGGATTGGACTGGAAGACCAGCCTTCAGGAGCTGTGCTCGGCCCATTCGCTCGGATCTCCGGAGTACCGGTTGGCCGAGTCTGGACCCGACCACGAGAAGAGCTTCGAGGCCTCGGTCGCCGTCGGGCGCGAGATCCTGGGTCGCGGCAGTGGTCGAAGCAAGAAGGAAGCCGAGCAGCGCGCAGCCGAGGAGGCGTGGCAAGGCATCACCGCACGGCATACCGCGCCCGTCGCAGCGCAGACCCAGTCGGGCACGGCAGACTCAGCCACCGACCAGGCCGCCAGCCTGAACTGACGTGCCCGAACTACCCGAGGTCGAGACCGTCCGTCGGGGTCTGGCCGAGCACGTCGTCGGGCGTGAGATCAGTTCCGTCGTCGTCTCAGGTCCTCGCGTCGTGCGTCGGCACCTGCCGGGCGCCGATGATCTCATCACCCGGCTGCTTGGAACGACGGTTTCGGCTGCGCGTCGGCGCGGGAAGTACCTCTGGCTGGAATTGGCGTCGACTCAGCCGGGGGGTGTGCACGGTCTGGCCGACCCGGCATACGCGCTGCTGTTGCATCTCGGGATGAGTGGGCAGCTGTTAGTGCAGCCTGTTGACGCACCCACAGAGAAGCACCTCCATGCGCGACTCCGGTTTGGCGATGGCGGGCCGGAGCTGCGGTTCGTCGACCAGCGGACCTTCGGCGGGATGGCGTTGTCCGACACCGGGCCGGACGGCATACCGGATGTGATCGCGCACATCGCGCCGGACCCGTTCGAGCCGACGTACGACCTGGAGCGGGTCGTCGCCCGGCTCAAGGCGCGCCACAGCGCCATCAAGCGGGGGCTGCTCGACCAGACCGTGGTGTCGGGAATCGGCAACATCTACGCCGACGAGGCGCTCTGGCGGGCCGGGATCCACGGAGGGCGAGAGTCGGCCGAGCTGACTCGACCGGCGTTGCGCCGGCTGCTTGGCCACGCCCGTGACGTGATGGAGGAGGCGCTGGGGCAGGGCGGCACGAGTTTCGACCGGCTCTACGTCAATGTCAACGGCGCGTCAGGGTACTTCGATCGGCGGCTCCGGGCGTACGGGCAGGAGGGGCGGCCTTGTGAGCGGTGCGGGACGCCGATCCGGCGCGAGCACTTCATGAACCGCTCGTCCTTCTTCTGCCCCCGCTGCCAGCGAGTCCCCAAGGGGCGCGACTGACCAGACGGAGGAAATGGATTGGATAGTGCGACGCCGCTGGCCTGCCAAAGCCGCTCGGGTCGGGGTCACAGTTTCTGTTCGAGGGCCAGATCCCGCTTCAGGACGGTCAGATTGGGTGAGGTCGCGAGGATGAACACCGAGCCCCGTGGGGAGAAGCCGCAGGCGCGGAACTCCTCTTGATCGGCGATCTTCAGCAACTGGTCGTCCCGAACCGGGGTTGCGCCTAAGTCCGTCCTCTCGCAGCGCCAGCCGTCATGGGTGCTGGTGGGCAGTTGTCCGCCTGCGAGACCCATGGCAGCCACCACTTCCTGTCCGCCTCGTCCATCGGGGATAAGGATCGCCATGCGTTCTTCGTCGAACCAGCGGTAATCGTTGTCGTGCAACCGAATTGCCCGATCCGCCTTCGTCACGTCGACGATCCCGACTCCAGCGTGCGATCCCACCACGACCCGGACCTCATCGGGCAACCCCACAGCCAGCACGCCGCCGACCGCAGTCCAGATGATCCGCTCCCAATCAGCAATCCGCTCACCAGAGCATGCTGTCACGCCCGTTGTTTGCGAGAAGGGTCGATGACCGGCCCAAGCGTTAGTTGCCCGAGCGAGGTGGCAGCAGCGTTCCTAGCCGTGTAGGGGGTGACGAGGTTTGCCTCGTCAGGAGTAATGGCCCATCCCAGCCCCAAGTCTCGACGCTCTGGTGACACTTCAGCCACGAGTTGAGCTGAACCGTTGCGCTGGGGAATGGCGCTTCACGAGGGTGAATGATCGAACGGGTTGATCAAGGTCAGGCCGCTCACGTGGGTGAAGACCTTGACGTTTCTGGTCGCCAGAGCGGCTGTGTGGGCGAGGCAGATACCGGCGATCTGGGCATCGGCTAGGGACATCGGCCGGCCGCGATCCAGACCCTCGATCAAGATCCGGGCGGTTGCTCTGGCCGCTGTCAGGTCGTAGGTGGCGATGGTGTCGGCGAACGCGTCTAGCAATCTGACCCAGCGACGCTCTAGGTCTTGGCGTCGGCGTCCATTGGGCAGTCGCCCAAGGCCGCGATCGATCTCCTCGACGGTCACGACGCTGATCGTCAGTGCTGCTGCCGCCAGGCCCTGCGCCCACCCCAGTACCTGCGGGTCTGGGGTGTCGTTCATGAACTCCGAGACGACGTTGGTGTCAGCGATGATCACGACAGGTCAACCGGCCGCGGCGCGTCGCGACGCTCTGGCAGCTCCAGCTCGACACCGCCAGCCTCGGCGAAGCTGCCGTGCAGCGCGAGCAAGATGTTCTCTTCGGGCAGATTCATTGCGGCGTCCAAGATCGCACGGACCTCTGCCTCGACGGATCGACCATTCTTGGCTGCCCGACCACGCAGCCGTGCGTGCGTGTGGTCGTTCAGCTGCCGGATCGTCAGGGTTCTCACGGGCCCATCACCTCCTGACAGCAATGCTAGCAGGCACCGCAGCCGCTCAATGTGCCCGGAATCTGAACGTGGGAAACATATGACGGCGGGCTACTTCGACCGGTCGCTCACGGCATACGGGCAGGAGGGTATGCCGTGCGCGCAGTGCGGCACGCTGATCCGCCGCGAGCACTTCATGAACCGCTCAAGCCTCTTCTGCCCCCGCTGCCAGCCCGTGCCGCTGCTCCGCGGCTGAGACAGCGCCTGCTTCGCCTCGATGCGGCTGGCCCGCTCGCCCGCTCATGCCGAGTTGGGTATGTCCGTGCGTTCTGCGTCAGCTGTAGCGTGACAGGCATGACGCCCCGGACGCCTCCTCTTCTAACGGAGGCCGCCGAGTACAAGGGCGAGACGGCCGTCGTCGTGGCCTGTACGCAACTTGGATCGAAGTACTCCAGCAGCGGTGCCAAACGCGTCCTGGACGGGTGGGTGGACCTCTTGCTGTCGCCGACATCGATCACTGACCTGCAATTCACGACGCGCACTCCCCATCGACTGTTCGCAGCGCTGACCGGGCAACCTCAGCTCAATCGTCTCGTCGTGAAGTGGGGAGACTACGCCGACCTCACGCCGATCGGCGCCATGACGGCGCTTCGGACTCTGGAGCTGCGGGGCGCCGCGAAAGTCAACGATCTTCGACCCCTTGGGTCGCTCAAGCATCTTGAACATCTCGTGCTGGAGGGCTTCGACACCATCGAGGACCCGTCGCCGCTTCGCGGCCTCAGCATGCTGCGCGCCCTTGAACTCGGTGGCAAGTGGATGACTCCGCGCAATGGCCACATCTCCAGCATCGGCTTCCTGGCCGAACTGCCGGGATTGGAGTCCATCCTCCTCCATACCCTCGTGGTCGACGACAAGGACTACAGCCCGCTGCTGGAGCTCCCTCGCCTCAAGAGCGTACGGGTCATGAAGACCCGCGGCATGCGCCCTCCGGTAGAGGAGCTTCGTCGGCGGCTTCCTTGGAACGGGTGAGGAGCCACCAATCCAAGGGACCCAGACACTGCACTTCGACTCAGGACCACCATCGGCCATGCCTGGGCCGTCAGCTCGGCACCGCCAATGTTCCGTCGCGACTCCTTCTGTCGACAGCGTTCGCAGCCATCAGACCTGGCGGCCCAAGTCCAGGGAGGCGGGCTGGCGAAACGACAGACGGTCGCCCGCCAAGCGTGCATCGCTTACCACTTCTCTGGGAGCGAGGCTCCACGTCTCCGGTCCAGCCTGAACGTAGGAATGTGTCGAAGTTGGGCGACGTCGGCCGGTCTCCCATGAGGGGCGTGCTCCTCTGACACTGGCTTCGCTGGGTTGAGCAATTGTCCACAGACCATGTGTCATAAATGCACCGGCTGTGCGTCATGTATCCGTCGTTGATCCATCGCCACGTACCGAGACCAGATGTTCGGGTTCGGGTGATGTCTTTGGCTCCGTGATTCGCCGGTCGTCGATCGGGCGAGCTGGGGAGAGGCTCACGTGTTGGGTCGTGTCGCCGACCAACACGGTGGGTTCAACGAGCCGAGCTCAACTGTTTGCCGAAACATCTTGTGAAGGAACCACGCTGTGACCCAGTTTGACCAGCTACCTAGCGACAACGCCACGGAGCGTTCCTCCAGCCGCAAGCGCCTAGCCCTCATCGCCATGCCCGCCGCGGCCATCGTCGCCATAGGCGGCCTCGTCGGCGGCGGGCTGCTCGCCGGCGGCGGCCCTGCTGCCCCG
>WPCK01013924.1_pt1 | contig 14466 bp, 7 predicted proteins | sample 5399851 | NCBI WGS metagenome assembly WPCK01 (sample SAMN12869471, study PRJNA574797) | sludge metagenome | isolation source: wastewater treatment of pH11 | place: China:Beijing | collected 2019-05-20
TACTCGTGCTCGTGCTCGTACTCGTACTCGAATTCCTCGCTCGCCGTCGAGTACGAGTACCGCATTCGCTGAGTACGAGTACGACCAGGACCAGGACCAGAATGAAGGATCTGTAACAAGGGCTTTCCTTGATTGAATTTCGGGCCGTGCGCGATTTTGTATCGTGGAACAGTAACAGTAATTGGCCCCTCCCCAGCCCTCCCCGGAAAACGGGGAGGGAGCCGGAAAAGAAAAAAGAACTCTGGGAAACAGCAAAAAGTACAAAGGACAGGCATTCGACAGGGTGAATTCCAACGATCCGCGCGAATCCGTGTGAATCCGTGGCCGGAAAATTGAGAAAGCCACGGATGGTCACGGTTCTTTTCACGGATCAGGTTGATAAAGCGCCGTCAATTGTGCATGTTCCATTTCGCTTCTTTCGAATTTGCCTTCGACGTATGTATGCAATCTACAAGGTCAGATCAGGCCGATCCTCGCGTTCTTATCGTCCTCTTCTTATCCTGTTCATCCTGTCTGCATCCTTTACTGCCGGCGTTCACAAATCAGTGCAATATTTTTTCCCTTGTGGTGTGCCAAAATCAGGACGAAAGGTTTTTGACCCTGAAACCGGAAATGCCGGCTTCGGAATGTCTCGGCTATCCGATGATCAATGCCACGGTGTTTGACTTCCAGCGTTCCGCAATCCAGGTGTTCGAGAGATTGGCGAATCCGCGATGCATCCATCGGGAGCATTTCGACAATATCAAAGGCCGCCAGCGCGCCATGCATGGCCTGGCCGGTTCCAATCAGATATCCGTGGATGCCATCGAGCAGCTTCAGCCCCGTATGCCCGGCAAGTTCGAGGGCAAGTTCAGCCGCATAAACCGCCGGGTGACACTCGTGAAGCACCATTCCCCGCAACAATGCAACGTCCTCGCGAGAGGGTTTTGTCTCGCCCGGGCGCGTAGGGCAAGTCCACTCAAACAACACCTCGCCGGTATGATCCACCGCGGCGACGGAACGCTTGCCCGGAGACCTGGCGCAGTCGCCAAACCACAGGACCTGCTGCAGACATTCGTGACGATTGCCGAGCCATTGGCGCTCGCATTTCGTTTCCCATTCTTCCGGCAAGGCGCTCGCCGGCGCGGTCTTGATGGCACCGCTCCGATGTCGTTCGATAATCCGGTTCAGCACGTCGAGGCCCGGCGAGAATTGTTCGAAGCGGATGGTGCGGGCCGCATTCGCCCGCCGGTCGGGATCGACATGAAACCAGTATTTTTCTTTTTCACCGGGCAAGACGACGCTGGCGGCGTCATCACAGATAATTTCGCACTTCCTCTCCGGGACGGGTAATTGCCGCGTGTTGAAGCTGGCAAGGAAACAGGCGACTTCGGATTGATCGACTGCAACCACGTCCGCGGCCGCCGACAATGCCAGCGTGTCTCCTCCAAGCCCGCAGCAGACGTCGACAATCGCCGGCGCGCCGACAAACCGGCGGGCCTTGAAAGAAGCCAGCCTTTCATCGGTCGCCTGTTGCAGGAGCCGTTCATCAAACAGCATCCTGTCGGCGCCTGCGAACCGTCGTTTCGCTTGTTCGCGAAGACGACACTGCCCGACAAGCGCGGAAGCCCTGCCAGCGGAACCCAGCTTCCGGCGAACCTCGCCGATGACGCGGTGCAAGGGCATGCCGGATTCGAGAAGTCCCTTCGTCCGCGCGAGCCATTGCCGGCCATCGTCGGAAGCGAGCCATTTCAAATCGTCAATCGGAACTACAGACATCAAAATCAGTTATCAGGGGCCCGGGTATCTTTTTTTTTATTTTCAGGGATGAAGGTTCGGCGGCAACGCTCCCGATTTTGCCGATTCCGCGTCATGCACAAACACGCCTGCTTCGTCACAACCGTCACAGCCCGTTGAGAGCGATTCCCGACCTGCCTGGCCTTCCGCTGACTTTCCCGATGCCGATCTTCGAAAAAGAGAAACGCATCTTTACTGTAAACGCAATTGTCGCTTCACGAGCCGGCACTCCATGATCCGCAAACTGTTCTGGATTGTATTGATCGCATTCCTCTTCAGCCTGCCGGTCCTTTACAAACGCGGCATGCTTCCCTCGTTGGGGGGCTGGCGTCCGGCCAGTGATCCTGCAGGTACGATCGCAAGCGGCTATCCACCTAACCAGTCCGTTAGCGGAATTCCCGCCGCCAATGCCGGATTCGGCAGCCCTGTTCCCGGCATGCCGTCCGGCCCGGGGCAGAGAACTCCGTTTCAGGGAACCCCGCCGGTCTACTTCGGGTTTCTCAATCCGTCGGAATATATCCAGTTCAACATCACGCCCGAGTGGGTCAGACAACGCTGGCCGCAAGGAACCGTTACCCGTTTCGACGACGAATTGACAGCCGTGCGAGTGCCTCTCGTCAGTGGACCTGCGCCGACAGACCTGCACGGGAGCTTGACCTATTGTTTTGATTCCGGTCGTCGCTTGCAACGGATTCTGTTTCGCGGCTGGACCGGTGACCCTTCGATGATTTCCGGATTCTTCATCAACCAATTCGGTTTCGAAGAGCGTTCGTCGACAAAGGCTGCCGGCCTCTACAAAAAGATGGTCTGGGGACGCATAGAGGGTTTCTTGCGATTCGACAAGCCGCCCGTCGGTTCAGGGACCGGTCCGAACGAGAGATTTATGGTGTTGTTTGAAGTGACCCAACCGGCATCATCGCTGGAAATCAGCGAAAATAATCTCGCGATCCTTGCGGCGATGGGCGAGTAACTTCCCCTCCCTTTTGCGGCGAGTCGGGAAAAGCCGGATCCTCGCGCAACGCAAAAAAAACTTTCAACATTTTTTCCCCGCGAACGCGAAAAAACTGCCTGGTCTGACGCAGACAAAACTCCCGTAAAATTTCCCCGTGTCAAAATGCGCATGCAGTTTTTTCGGGGAGTTTTTTCATTCGGCTTTTTTTCTGCTCAGGTGGTTTGACATTGTTGCTAGCAGCCGTAAACTGTGCATCCCCGAAGCGGAAATCGGGAGCCGCGGATCCAAAGCCGGCGCCGATTCCCGCAAGGCACGTCTGACTTTTTCGCCCCCGAATATCAAGTCAATCCACTTCGCGTTCTGCAACCTGTTTGCACTCCCCGGTTGCCTGCCTGAACAGGTACCCAAGAACTGTTGCGATCGAAGTGCGCGCCAAGGAAGCGACAGGAAGTGACCAGGTCCCTTACGGAAATCAATGCGGCCATTGCACGGCAGCTCGTAGAATCGATCGGCGTCGACCGTTTCGAAATGTGGTTTGGCACCGCCGGCGCGATCCGCGCCGATGCTGGATCGGTGATCATTTCTGCTGAAGATGAATTGTCCATTTCCTTTCTTCGTCAGCGTTTCGATACGGTAATCCGTTCCGCTGTGGTTCATGCCATCGGCGAGGATCGTCCCGTCCAATATGTGGTGAAGGCTGCGGCAGGAACTCCCCTTCGCCAGGGAACCTTGTTCAGTGACGGGGAGCTCGAGCCGGCACTGACCAGGCCGCCGGCTACATCCTCCAAATCCCCGAGGGGCGAACGGCAGACTTCCCGGCTCAACGGTTCCCGACGTCGCAGCCATGAGGCAACTGACGGAACGCTGTTTGATAAGGGTCGAGAGGAAATCAAATCCACAGCGCGGTCCGGTCATTCGCTGCACACTTTCCGGTTTGGCTCGGCAAATGATCTGTTGAAAGCCGCGATCGATGAAGTTCTTGCAAATCCCGGCAAGTTCAATCCGCTGGTTTTGACGGGTCCGGCAGGATGTGGAAAAACGCATCTCGCCAATGGTCTTTTGACCGAAGCGCGCCAGCGCGGAGTTTGTCGCCGGTCGCTGGCCATGACCGCCGAACAATTCACCACCGGTTTTCTGGAGGGCCTGCATGGCAAGGGGCTCCCGCTGTTCCGCAACAAGTATCGTCAACTTGATCTTCTTGTCATCGACGACATCCAGTTTCTGGCAGGCAAGAAGGCAACAATCATCGAGTTCCAGAATACGCTGGAGACGTTGTTGCGCGGCGGCAAACAACTGGTCGTAACCGCCGACCGGCCTCTGCCGGATCTTGAATTCCTCGGCGACTCCCTGGTCACCCGGCTTTCTGGCGGCATGGTTTGTCCGATCGCCTGGCCGGATCTGGAGGCGCGCAGGGAAATCGCCCGCTCCCATGCCTTGCGAGTCGGGGCAACTATCAGCCCGGAAACGGTCGATGCGATTTGTCATCGTGTGGGACGGGATGTGCGAATGCTCTTTGGAGCGATCAATCGCCTGCATGCCGCGGCATCGGCTTCGGGCAAATCGCTCGAGCCAGAGAATGCCGCTCGCCTTCTTTCCGATCTCTTTCAATCCCAGGCACCTGTCGTATCGATCGAGAAAATCGAACGGGTTGTCTGCGACGTTTGCGGGGTCTCTGCCGAGGAAATGAAGGGCGAGAAACGGGTCAAACGAATCAGTACGGCGAGAATGCTTGCCATCTGGCTGGCCAGGCAACACACGACCGCCGGACTCTCTGAAATCGGTGCCTATTTTGGCGGCCGCAACCACAGCACGGTCATTGCGGCCCGGAACAAGATCGAGGCTTTGCAAAAGAACGATGCGGAAATTGATGTGATGTCGCGGCGGATGAAAGTCTCGACCGCTCTTCAGAAGATCCAGTCGGAGCTGCGCGTCGGCTGAAAGCATCGGCTGGATGCTTGCTGACGGTTGCCATCGCGGGTTCGCACCCCCCTGGCCGGTTCTTTGTCGCCGAATTTGCCAGTATTCGGACCATTCCGGTCCGAAATCTGCGGCACCGCGGGAGGGATTTCCGGAGAAGCCGCTTTCTTCTATTGACCGGATTGCCCGGTTTTTTCAACATCCGGCCTCTCAACCCGATTCCAGACCCTGTCGAATTGCCGGCATTTCGGCCCGGCACCACTCCATGAAAAGTTTTTTGCCAGCGATCAAGCTGTCGCTCCGCTATCGCTGGTCGATTGCCGGCACGATTCTCTGTTCGCTGATTGTAGCGCTGGTCAGTACGGCAACGATCACGACCATCCTCCCCGTAGTGGAAAGCGTTTTCAACGGCAAGACACTTCCGGCGTGGGTTCGCGACCAGATATCCGATCGCGAGAAGCGGATAGAAACCCTGAAAAGTGAAGTCGTCGCCATGCAAGGCGAGATCGACGGCTCGGCTGACCCGTCGCAGAGAGACCTTTTGCGCAGAAGGATCGACACGCATATCGCCAGCCGGCAAACGGCCGAAGCCACCCGCGAATGGTATCTGGAGCGATTGCCGCTGATCGATCAATACGCGCCGGCGACGCCGTTCGGGACGCTTGTTGCGGCGATGATCTGGCTGGCCGTGTCGGCGCTTCTCAAGGGCATCTTCATGATTGTCGGGGCACTGTTCGTTTCCAGAATTGCCAACGGCACAGCCCGCGACATGCGGCGGATTTACTACCGCAAGGCGCTGGAGCTCGACCAGGCGAGGCTCGATCGTCTGGGAACGTCGAACATCATGACGCACCTTTCCCACAACATGATGCTGATCAGCGCCGGGCTTTCCATGTTGTATGGCAAGTCCATCCGGGAGCCGCTGAAGATGCTCACCTGCCTTGTAGTGGCTGCCTGGATATCCCTGCCGTTGCTGCTGATTTCCCTGGCACTTGTTCCCATCGGTGCCTGGCTGGTACACCGGCTGGCGACGAGCATGAAGAACGCCACGAGAAAAGAGGTCACCGGCATGGCGGACGTCTTTGACACGCTCATTGAAACGCTGGGATCGCTGAAGACCGTGCGGATTTTCAATCGCGAGAGCACCGAGCGAAAAAGGTTCAAGGAAAATGCCGACATGCTCTACAGGATGTCGATGAGGATGCGGTTCTTTGATGCACTCGTTCATCCGGTCACCGAACTTGTAGGGATCGCCTCCATTGCCCTTGCGATTCTGGGGGGCGGATGGATTGTTCTCAACGGCAAGACAGCCCTTTTCGGGATCACGATATCACCGGAACCCCTGTCGCCATCGATGCTGATCCTGTTCTATGCGATGCTTGCCGGGGCCAGCGACCCGGCGCGAAAGCTGAGTGAAATCGTCAATGTACTGGTTCGTGGCGGAACGGCCTGTGAATCGCTCGTCAACAGCTACCACGGAGAGCCAAAAGTTGTCGCACCGGAAAAGCCGCTTCCTGTCCCATTGCATCAACAGGAAATCCGTTTTGAAAGTGTGACTTTCGCCTACAATCCGAATCAACCGGTATTGCAGGGCATCAACCTGACGATTCCGGCCCGACAGACCCTGGCGATCGTCGGCGAGAACGGATCGGGCAAATCGACACTGGCCAATCTGCTCGCCCGTTTTTATGACCCATCAAGCGGACGGATTCTCATTGACGGCGTCGATATACGACAGACCAATCCGCGGAAACTGCGGCGCCAGATGGCGTGGGTCACCCAGGACTCCCATCTCTTCCTGGGTTCCGTCATTGAGAATATCGCCTATGGAAACAGAAACGCGACGCGGGATCAGATACTCGATGCGGCGAAGCTCGCCCAGGTTGACAAGTTCATCGATCAACTTGAAAACGGCTATGAAACCGATGTCGGCGAGGGAGGGCGGAACCTCTCATCCGGGCAGAGGCAGCGGGTTGCCATGGCGAGGGCGATCGTCGCCAATCCGACTGTCCTGATCCTCGACGAAGCCACCAGTCAGCTGGATGGCCATACCGAAAGCCTGGTTCACGAATCGCTGCGACCCTTTCTTCGTTCGCGGACAACGATTCTCATCACGCACCGGCCCTCGACGATCCTGCTGGCAGACCGGGTCATCGTCATGGAACGGGGAAAAATCGCCGGCGATGCCCTTCCGGGCGACGCGGAGCGGCAAAGCGAGAGCTACCGGCGGCTTTTCGCCCGCGCGGCCTGATCCGCCGCATGAATGCCAGCACTTCCGGACTCCGGCGGAGCCTGGCGAAACGGGCGGCCAATCAGCCTTTTGCATTCCGGCGTGATTGATTATCTTTCCCACGTCAAAAGGCCGCAATGGAATGCGGTATGTCCACGGAAGGAGTGATGGTGGGACTCTTCAAACGACGCAAGCGATACAAGGCGACATCTTCAATCCGCCTTCACTCCACGCAGGGCATGGAGGCCGCGCCGCGGATCTTGTTCGTTTCCCATGAGGCCACGCGGACCGGAGCGCCGCACATCATCCTGAATATCCTGCGTCATTTCGAGCGAAACACCTACGCGACGCTCCAGACGATATTGCACAGCGGCGGTTTTCTCGCCGAGGAGTTTGTCCGGCACTCGGAAACGGATTGCCTGAATTTGCCGCGCCAGTCATCCGAAGACCTCGTCAAACGGATTCGGCGAATATGCGGGCGCTACCACGGCGATCCGCCGCGGCTTGCGATCTGCAACTCCATGGAATCGCGGCATATCGCCTTCGAGCTTTACCGGCTCGGGATTCCCGTCATATTCCTGATTCACGAATTGCCATCGTCCTATGACCGGACGGACTTCCAGCAGGTCTTTGACTGTTCGCGCCGTATCATATTCCCGGCGGATGTCGTTCGCGACGCCATCAATCACCACGCTCCGGTACCCATGGACAAGGTCTCTGTCCTTCCCCAGGGACTGTTGAATCCCGAGTTCGGAACGCGCGTTAATGTGGAGGCGGCCCGCAAGGAAATTCGCGCCGAGCTGGGAGTATCGCCGGATGCCTTTCTGGTGCTCGGCTGCGGCACACTGGACTTGCGCAAGGGAATCGATCACTTCGCCAGCGTGGCGCGAACCATGCTGGAAAGAAGGCGCGTGAATCGACCGGTGCATTTTGTCTGGCTGGGAGAAGGCGATCGCTGGGCGCACACGCCCTATCACTACACCATGCTTGATATCCACATGGCGGGGACCCAGAATCACGTGCACTTCATTGGCGAGCGGCAGGAAGTCGAAAACTGGTTTGTCGGATCCGACGCGTTTTTCCTTTCATCCCGGGTCGATCCGTTCCCTTGCGTCGTTCATGAAGCCATGGCTTCACAGATTCCGGTGATCGCCTTTGACAAATCGGGAGGCGCTGTCGCGGCAATTGCCGATGGCGCCGGGCTGGTGGCCCCCTATGGCGACCACGAATGCGTCAGCAGCCAGCTGGAAGCGATCGCCAATCAGCCGGCGGTCTTTGAACTCGTTCGCGAAAAGGCCCTGAATCGGGTTCGAAACCAGTTCCGTTTTGATCTTTACGCCGAACGGATTGTGGCACTCGCCGAAGAACAGCTTCGCTGTCGAATTGGCCGCAACCCGATCATGGCCGAAGGCCCCGTCCGGCGAAACAACGCTGCCTGATACGGCATTTCCCGCGACCTGCGCCCCCTGCGATCGGCAGGCTCTTCTTCCGGCGGACTTTTTCTATTCCCTCGCGCTGCGCCGGATATCGTTCGCTCCGGTCGTTTTTTCTCCACGGGCCCGTACTTTGGCAATTACAATAGAGACCTTCGAAATAACCGATCGTCCGCTCTTGTTTTTGGGGAAATTCTTTCATGATCAGGATCAAAGGGTTCTGTAAGGTCGTTATGGGGCGCGTGGGTGGATTTTCCGGAAGCCTGGCTGCTTTCTCGTTTCCGCTGTTGCTGGCCAGCGCGCTGGCGATCCCCCTTTCCGCCCGGCAACCACAACATGAAGCGGAGGAGGCCGGCGAGTCGAACCCGTTGTTTGACGCCATGCAGTATCGGAGCATTGGTCCGTTTCGCGGCGGGAGGGCAGCGGCCTGTACCGGCGTTCCAGGCAAGCCCATGACGTTCCTGTTTGGCTCGACGGGCGGAGGCGTCTGGCAGACAGACAATGCCGGAGCGACCTGGCGAAATATCTCTGACGGCTATTTTGGCGGTTCGATTGGCGCTGTGGCGGTCGCTCCCTCCGACCCCAATATCCTCTTTGTCGGGACCGGGGAGACAACCGTTCGCGGCAATGTCTCGCACGGGAATGGGGTATGGAAAAGCACGGATGGGGGAAAGACCTGGACCCACATGGGCCTCGAAGACTCACGGCATATCTCCAGAATCCGCATTGACTCGCGCAATCCGGACCTGGTGTATGTCGCCGCGCTGGGGCATTTGTTTGGACCCAACCAGCAACGGGGTGTATTCCGCAGTCGCGATGGCGGCAAGAATTGGGAACGCATCCTGTTTGTTTCCGAAAACGCCGGCGCCGCCGACCTGGTAATCGATCCCTCGAATCCACGGGTGTTGTTCGCATCTCTCTGGCAAGTTCGCCGCACGCCGCACAGCCTGGAAAGTGGCGGACCGGACAGCGGATTGTGGAAGAGCACCGACGGAGGGGATACCTGGAAAGACATTTCCCGGTCCGACGGGCTCCCCGGCAACTCAGTGCTTGGAATCATCGGCGTGAGTGTCTCACCCGTAAATTCCGAGCGCGTCTGGGCCCTTGTCGAAGCCGCTGACGGAGGGCTTTTCCGCAGCGATAACGGGGGAAGCTCATGGCGCAAGGTCAACGAAGATCGCAATCTCCGCCAGCGAGCCTGGTATTACACGCGGGTCTACGCCGATACGAAGAACGTCGACAAGGTCTACGTGGTCAACGTGAGCTTCCTCCGTTCCGATGATGCCGGGAAGACGTTTGAGTCCATCGCGACGCCGCACGGCGACCATCACGATCTCTGGATTGATCCGGAAGTGCCCGAACGAATGGTCGTCGCCGATGACGGAGGCGCCCAGGTGAGCCTGAATGCCGGCGTCTCCTGGTCCACCTACATGAATCAGCCGACGGCGCAGTTTTACCGGGTCGTCACCGACAATCATTACCCCTACCGGATTTACGGCGCACAACAGGACAACTCGACGGTGCGGATTGCCAGTCGATCGGATGGCGGATCGATCTCCGAGCGCGACTGGGAACCGACAGCCGGAGGCGAAAGCGGTCATATTGCCCCTCATCCGACGGATCCGGACACCGTGTTCGGCGGTTCCTATGGCGGCTACCTGTCCCGCTACAACCACCGAACCCGCGAGGACCGGGATGTGAACGCATGGCCCGACAATCCGATAGGCCGCGCCATCCGCGATGTCAAATACCGTTTTCAGTGGAACTTTCCGATCTTCTTTTCGCCGCACGATAACAACACGTTGTACACGGCAGCCAATGTCCTGTTCCGCTCGACCGATCTTGGCCAGAGCTGGGAAGTGATCAGCCCGGACCTCACGAGGGATGACGACTCCCGCCAGGCTTCTTCGGGAGGTCCGATCACCCAGGACAACACGGGCGTCGAAGTTTATTGCACGATTTTTGCCGCCGCGGAAAGCCCGCTTGAGAAAGGTCTGCTATGGACGGGTTCCGACGACGGACTGATCCATGTTTCGCGGGATTCCGGAGCGAACTGGAAAAACGTCACGCCGCCACAAATGCCGGAATGGACCCAGGTCAACAGCATTGAAGTTCACCCCACGATTCCCGGCGGCCTTTACGTCGCGGCAACCCGCTACAAGCTGGATGATTTCCGGCCGTACCTGTTCAAGACGACGGATTATGGTGAAACCTGGACGGAAATCACGGCGGGAATCGACTCAGCGCACTTCACGCGGGTGATTCGCGCCGACCCGAAGCGGGCGGGACTGCTCTTTGCCGGCACGGAATCCGGCATGTACATCAGCTTCGATGATGGAGCCAGCTGGCAAACGTTTCAACTCAACCTTCCAATCGTCCCGATCACCGACCTGGCGATCAAAAACGATGATCTGGTCGTTGCCACCCAGGGGCGCTCTTTCTGGATTCTCGACGACTTGACCCCGTTGCATCAGTGGGACAACAAGATCCTGAAACAGCCGACGCATCTGTTCAGTCCACGGCCGGTTGTTCGCGGTGCATCCGGTTCCGGCCGGGCAAGCGCCGTTGCAGGAGCCAATCCCGCGTCCGGTGTGCCAGTCCGGTTTTGGCTGCGCGATGTTCCGGAAGACTCCGTCGTGGCGGTAAGAATCAAGGACTCGACCAATCAGGCGATTCGGGTCTGGTCAACCAGACCCGATGAGAAACTCGGCGAAGAGAAGCTGAACCTCAAGGCCGGGATCAATTCCATCGTCTGGAACCGTCGCTACCCGGAAGCGACGACATTTGAGGGGATGATCCTGTGGGGAGGAGGAACGCAGGGGCCGGAAGCCATTCCTGGAAAATTCCGTGTTGAACTCGCTGCGGGGGAGCAAACGCTGGAACACGAATTCGAAATCCTGCCCGACCCGCGAAAACAGGTCACCGCGGCCGAATATGACGAACAGTTCAAGTTCCTTCTGCAAATAAGGGACAAGCTCTCGGAGACCCACAAGGCGATCAAGACAATCCGCGATGTCCGCGGACAACTGGATGACGTTCGCAAACGACTGGAGGCCTCGGAAAATGAAGAGCGAAAGAAACTGGCCGCCAGGGCTGGCGAAATCATCTCCAGGCTGACCACGATTGAAGAAACCCTTTACCAGACGAAATCGCGGAGTGGCCAGGATCCCCTGAACTTTCCGATCCGGCTGAACAACCGCCTGAGTGCCCTTGCAGGAGTTGTGGCATCGGGTGATGGCCCGCCGACCCGGCAGTCCCGGGAGGTCCACGACATGGTTGTTGCAGAAATTGACCAGAATCTCGCGGCATTGCGGAAAGTCTTTGACGAGGATGTCGCGGGCTTCAATAATACATTTCGCGAACAGGGCGTTCCCGCCGTGTTTATCGAGAGCGGGAAATAGTTGAGGGATTGCGACGACCGGAAAACAGAAAAAAGAAAAAAAAGTGCCCCCGGCCCTAAGAGGCCATAACATGCGACTTACGCTGAGGAACCTGCTGCGATTTCTTGATTGTCCAGACCTCAATCCGCTTGAGAAAGCGGAGCTTGAGGAACGAGTCAGTCAATCGGATCGGGCATCACAGTGGATCGATCGCATCCATCAGCTTCGCACCGATTCACACCGCCCTGCCCCGGCTATCCAGGCCGAGCCCACGCCGGTGCAGGTGGCCCGGTATTTGGCGGGGCAAATGACCGATGGCGAAGCCATCGAGTTTGAAAAACGCGTCCTCCATTACGACACCGGCCTGAGCGAAGTTGCCGCTGTGCACTGGACGCTCTATCAGCGCGAGGCGACGGAAATCCCGGTCTCACTGGCCCTTCGCCAAAGGCTGTACAACCTCGACCGGCCACAAGGCGAAGGCTCCGGATTGTCCTCGCTGCTGGCTTCGGGAGAACTGGCCGGCAACGGTGGCGGGGATCTTCCCTTTGCGGATTCAGAGCCCGCGACGCGGCCGGATAGCGATGCGACAACCTTCGACGTCGCGGAATCGGGGGGTGGAGATTCGTCAAGCCGCGCGGCACCAGGCCTGCTAAAACCTGTTTTGTTACTCGTCCTGTCGCTACTGTTGGCTGGCGGCGCTTTTGCATTCTGGAAGTTCTTCGCCAATGACCCCGATCGTTCGAATAAAGCAAACGATTCCGCACAGCGCGAGGCCGGAGTCAACCAGGAACCCGATGGCGATCCTTTGACTGCCGATGACTCGCAAGTGCCTGGAGAGGACGGGAAAAGTGCGATTGCGGAAAACAATGAGTCGACAAATCCCGAGAACTCCGGCGAAATCGCCGGTGGTGACGAACCGCCCAACGAGGAAGAGCCATCCGCCGATGCATCTGATGAACCTGATAACGGTGAAGTCCACGCTGACCCGGTGGTTGTATTCGATCATCCCAGACCAGCGGAATCTGTCGTTGCCGGAGAGGCGACGGAAAATGGTTCGCTTCCCCGGCGTCCCGAGTTGTTCTGGAGCTTTTCCGGGTCGGAGAGCGCGGGAGATGTTACTGCGGACTCAACGCAACTGGCTGTTCGCTCGAACCGTTTCCAGCCGACGGCCGTCTTTCGCAACAACTCGTCGGAGGCGTGGCAAGTCGTCGCCGCCGATACCGTTCTGGTTGCTGGCAGCGAAGTTCTTGTCTTTTCCGGATCAGAGGCTGTATTTGAATGCCGGGATAGCAACGACGTTCAGCTTTACGCGATTGGCCCGGCCCGGTTTGCCTTGCTGGATCACGATTCGCAGGGACAGGCCGATACGATCGCACTTTTGTATGGTCGCTTGCGTCTTCAGTCGTCGACCGCCAACGCCGACATCTGGCTGCGCTGCGACAGTGCGCGATACCGCGTGCGGCTGGTCGAGAACCCGTCGGGAGTCGAGGCCTCGGTGAAGCATTTCTTGCCACCCGGAAGCGATCCGCGAACTGCAGCTCCGACCGTTCTGCGGACCTTGCGGCACTTGCAGGGGAAACTGGAAGTCAGCCAATTCGGAAATCGCTGGACGCTTCGTGAACGAATGGCATTGTTTGCCTCGAGAAGCGAAGTTGCGGAATGGCGAAAGGTCGAGCATGCCGGTTATCTGACGGTAACCGGCAGCGAATCGGAGTACCTGAACCGTCTGCAGGATGAGGTTGCCCGCGAGATCGGCGGCTGGATTGAAGAAAAGGTTCCGCTGGTCGCCGAACTTCGCAATCTGAAGGACTCCAGCCGGCAGGAAATTCGGCTGATGGCCGCCATCTGGCTTTGCGAGCTGGGTCAAATGGAATTTGTCGCCGATTATCTGGGAAGTGCCGACAACCGCGCAGGCTGGAGAGCCTTTGTTCAGGCGGTTCGCGATATTCTTCAGCGAAGTCCGGAAAATGCGAGCCTGCTTCATGCCGCGCTGGCCAATGCCGGAGCTGCGAATCTGGAGATCTGGTACCGTTTGTTCATGGGGTACTCACAGGAGGAACTTGAGGCCGGAGGCGATGAAGCACTGATTGGATTCCTCATGCACGGCTCGATGGGGGTCCGTGTCCTGGCCATTGAGAATCTGCGCGAAATCACCGGGGGCACGACGTACGGATACACAGCGCAGCAAAGCCAGACCGTACGGAACAAGACCGTCAAGCGGCAGTGGGAACCGGATTTGGAAAAGGCAAAAATCCGCTACAGGGAGTTGCCGCGACCGCGAATGCCGGAACTGGCTCCCGTTCCGGACAGGGAAAACGAGGCCAGTGAAACTGGTAACGCCTCCGGATAGCCGGCATCTCGCAGGAGCAGAGCCAGCTTCCGTCGCCGCCCTGTTCGGGTTTTCGCCTTGGGCCAATTCGTACCGGAACTCGCAAGAGCTCCGATTATTCCCGGTCACTCGTCCTGGCCTGAGGGCAACTTGTAGCTGAGCTCGCAAGAGATCCCTGCCACTTGGAATTTACGCGGCCCCCGAATCCTGGCGATTTCGCCGCTGGTCCGCCACACTTGCCGGATCAGGCCCAAAGGGCCGACACAACCCCTGCCGGCGGCGGCAGCCGCCGGTCAAAGTCGAATACAACTCATCAAGGCCCGAAGGGCCGACACAACTCAACGAAAACCATTGAGCCAACATTTGTGTCGGCCCTTCAGGCCTTCACGACAAGAAGCAAACCGGACCAGGGCCTGCCGGCCCTGGCAATAATTGTGTCGGCCCTCCGG
>WPCK01062038.1_pt1 | contig 14461 bp, 14 predicted proteins | sample 5399851 | NCBI WGS metagenome assembly WPCK01 (sample SAMN12869471, study PRJNA574797) | sludge metagenome | isolation source: wastewater treatment of pH11 | place: China:Beijing | collected 2019-05-20
GTTCCGACCGCTTTGACCGTGGCCCGCGCCGCGACGACCGCGGCCCGCGCCGCCCGCGTGAAGACCAGGGAGACGAATGATGAGCGAGAGCCCGGCCGCACGCCGTCCGTTCCACCGCCGCCGCAAGACCTGCCCGTTCTCGGGCGCCGGCGCGCCCCGCATCGACTACAAGGACGTCAAGCTCCTGCAGCGCTACATTTCCGAGCGCGGCAAGATCGTGCCGTCGCGCATCACCGCGGTGTGCGCCAAGAAGCAGCGCGAACTCGCCCAGGCGATCAAGCGCGCGCGCTTCCTCGGCCTGCTGCCCTATCTGGTGAAGTGATCGCCGACCGGGCGGCGTTCGCGCCGCCCGCCCTTTCCGCTGGGCCGGACTTCCAGTTCCGGCCCTAACTGCCGACCCGGCAGGACAGCGACAGCGCCGCTCGCGGCGCCCCGCCTCCTGACCGGGATTTCCCGGGCCGCAACGGCCCCAACGTCAGGACAACGACCATGGACGTCATCCTCCTCGAACGTGTCGCCAAGCTCGGCCAGATGGGCGAGATCGTGCGCGTGAAGGCGGGCTATGCCCGCAACTACCTGCTGCCGCGCGGCAAGGCCCTGCGTGCCAGCGAGGCCAACAAGAAGCGTTTCGAAGCCGAGCGCACGGTGCTTGAAGCCCGCAACCTCGAGCGCAAGTCGGAAGCCCAGGCGGTCGCCGACAAGCTCGACGGCAAGAGCTTCATCGTCATCCGTTCGGCCGGCGAAACCGGTCAGCTCTACGGATCGGTGTCGAGCCGCGACGTCGCCGACCTCATCATCGCCGACGGCTTCACGGTTGCCCGCAGCCAGGTCGAACTGCACCATCCGATCAAGTCGATCGGCCTGGCCACGGTCTCGATCCTGCTGCATCCGGAAGTCGAGGCGAAGGTGACGATCAACGTCGCCCGCACCGCCGACGAGGCCGAGCGCCAGGCCAAGGGCGAAACGCTCAACACCGCCGAGGCGATCTACGGCGACGATGTCAACGACGCCGCCCGCCCCGATGCGTTCTTCGATCCGAACGCGGACGAAGCCGAGGAAGGCTGAGCCTTTCTGCCAACCGGTCCTTCAACGCCCGGGGCGGCAGCGTCCCGGGCGTTTTGTTTTGCGTTCCGGCCGGTCGCGACGATAATCGGCCTGCTGCGGGTCGCTCGCGATTCGAGGGCGGCAATCGGGAAAACGGCCTGTGGAAGCCTGTGGATTACGGGCGAAGGCCAAACGGGCGGCGCGGATTCGTTCCGGCGTCTGCTAGGCCGTAAGCGACAGGACGGAAAAGAACCATGGCCGAAGCCGCTCGCAAGATCGCCCACAACGACTCGCCGCTTTACCGCGAGGCGCCGTCGAACCTGGAGGCCGAGCAGGCGCTGCTCGGTGCCATTCTGGTCAACAATGACGCGTTCTACCGCGTCTCGGATTTCCTCAAGGCCGGGCATTTCCACGAGCCGCTGCACCGGCGTATCTTCGAGGTGATCGCGGAATTCATCCGCATGGCGAAATCGGCCAATCCGGTGACGATCAAGACCTTCCTTCCGGCAGAGGAAAAGGTCGGCGACATGACCGTGGCGCAATATCTGGCTCGACTGGCCGCCGAGGCCGTCACCGTCATCAACGCGGAGGATTACGGGCGCGCCATCTACGATCTGGCCACCCGGCGCGCGCTCATCACCATCGGCGAGGACATGGTCAACATCTCCTACGACGCGCCGGTGGACATGCCGCCGCAGTCGCTGATCGAGGACGCCGAGCGCCGCCTGTTCGAGATTGCCGAGACCGGCCGTTACGATGGCGGCTTCGAAGCCTTCACCGACGCGGTCAAGACGGCGATCGACATGGCGAACGCCGCTTTCATGCGCGACGGCCACCTGTCGGGCATCGCCACGGGCCTGCGCGATCTCGACAACCGCATGGGCGGGCTGCAGCCGTCCGACCTGATCATTCTTGCCGGGCGTCCCGGCATGGGCAAGACCTCGCTGGCGACCAACATCGCCTTCAACATCGCCTCGGCCTACGAGCCGGCGCCCCAGGCAGATGGCTCGTTCAAGGCCAGGAACGGCGGCGTGGTCGGGTTCTTCTCCGCCGAAATGAGTTCCGAACAGCTCGCCACGCGCATCATCTCGGAGCAGACGGAGATCCCGTCCTCCAAGATCCGCCGCGGCGACATCAACGAGCACGATTTCGAGAAGCTCGTCGCCTGCTCGCAGATGATGCAGAAGATCCCGCTCTACATCGACCAGACCGGCGGCATCTCGATCGCGCAGCTTGCCGCGCGCGCACGCCGCCTGAAGCGCCAGCGCGGCCTTGACGTCATCGTCATCGACTATGTGCAGCTGATGACCGGATCGTCGCGGCGCGGCAACGAGAACCGTGTGCAGGAGATCACCGAGATCACCACCGGACTGAAGGCGCTGGCGAAGGAACTGAACACGCCCATCATCGCGTTGTCGCAGCTGTCGCGCGCGGTGGAGAGCCGGGACGACAAGCGCCCGCAGCTGTCGGACCTTCGCGAATCGGGGTCCATCGAACAGGACGCCGACGTCGTGCTGTTCGTCTTCCGCGAGGAGTACTACATCAAGAATCGCGAGCCGAAGCCGGGCACCGAGGATCATCTGAAGTGGGAACGCGACATGGAGGAAACGCGCGGCAAGGCCGAGGTGATCATCGCCAAGCAGCGCCACGGGCCGACCGGCACGGTCCAGCTCGGCTTCCAGGCCGAGTACACGCGGTTCTTCGACGTGGCGGAGGATTCCCGCCTGCCCGAACGGTTCGACTGAGGTCATGGCCTTTCCCGTTCCGGCCGGCGCTGCCCTGACCGTCGATCTCGACGCGCTCACCGCCAATTGGCGCCTGCTCGACCGGCGCGCCGGGCCTCGCGGTGCCGCCAGCGTGGTCAAGGCCGATGCCTACGGGCTCGGCGCGGACTTCGTGACCGCGGCGCTGCACAGGGCCGGCTGCCGCACGTTCTTCGTTGCCTATCCAGATGAAGGCCTGGCGTTGAAGCCCTATGCGGGCGACGCCGAAATCCTGGTGCTCAACGCGATCTCGAAGGACGGCCTGGCCGTGTGCCGCGACCGCGGCCTGACACCGGTTCTCAATTCCACGATGGACACGGGCTGGTGGCTGGAGAATGGCCGGGAACTGCCGGCAGCCCTGATGGTCGATACCGGAATGAGCCGCCTCGGCCTCACCCCGACCGAGGCGCTGATCTGCGCCGGTCGTTTCCGCCCGCGCCTGCTGATGAGCCATCTTGCCTGCGCCGACGAACCGGACCACCGGCTCAACCGCCAGCAGATCGAATCCTTTCAGGCGGTTCGCAGCGCTTTCGCAGACGTCGATTCAAGTCTGGCCAACTCCGCCGGACACTTCCTCGACGGCACGGATTTCGATCTCACGCGCGCCGGCATCGCCCTTTATGGCGGTGCGCCGCGTCCAGGCGAAGCCAACCCGATGCGCACCGTGGCGACACTGACGGCGGTCGTCACGCAGGTTCGCCGCATCGCCTCCGGCACAAGCGTCTCCTATGGCGCCGCGGCAATCGTGAATCGCGAGACGCTGATTGCCGTTTCCGCGATCGGATATGCCGATGGCGTGCCGCGGTCGGCATCCGGCGCCGGAGTGCCCGCGCGCGCCGACGGCTCAACGGGCGGCCACGGATTCATTGCCGGCCGGCTCGTCCCGATTGTCGGGCGGGTCACCATGGACACCACGCTGTTCGATGTGACCGATTGCACGGCGGAGCCGGTGAAGCCCGGCGACCGGATCGAGCTGTTCGGCCCGGAGCTTTCGCTCGATGACGCGGCCGTCGCCGCCGGAACGATCTCCTATGAACTGCTGACCGGCGTCGGCCGGCGCGTGGAACGACGTTATGCCATCGCGGGCGCATCGGGCGCATGAACGAGCGCGGCATCCAATTGCTCGGCCTCGCCCTGTTGCTGGCTGGCGTCACGGCGATCGTATTTTGGGTAGTGCGACGCGGCGCCGATCTCGCCTCGACCACACAAAAAGCGTTCCTGCTTCTCTCCGCCTTCGCGATTTCCGGCGGGTTCGTCGGTTCGAGTGCGTGGTGGATCGATCATCCGTCCGGATTTGCCTGGGACCTGCCGCCCCTGGCCAGCCGGATGCTCGCGGCGGCAGCCGTGGCGTTCGGCATCACGGGCCTCATCGTGCTCAGGACGCCCTCCAGAGGCCATGTCCGCCTCTATGCGTTGATGATCGCGACCTACCTCGCCCCGCTGGCGTTCGCGATCGTGCTCTTTCACCGGGACCGGTTCGATTTCTCCGCGGCGATGACGCGGGCGTTTTTCGCCACTGTCGTACCGATGACCGCGGCAAGCCTGTGGCTGAGCGCAAAGCCAGCCGGTCTGGCCGTTGCAGCACCCGACGAAACCTCGCCGCCGGTGAAGGCCGTGACGTTATTCCTCACGCTTGCCATGATCGTGTTTTCGATCTGGGCTCTGGCTCTGTTCGGCACGGACCAGGGCCCCTTGAAGCTCGTCTGGGTCTGGCCGGGTGACCTCCTCACCTCGCGGTTGATCGCTGCCATGCCGGCGACCCTGGCCGTGACCGCCTTTGTCGCGCGGAATTCGTCACGGTTCGCGCGAACGGCCCTCGTGCTGATCGCCACCTATGGGGTCGGCGCCATTGCGGCGGGCGTCATGAACGCGGCGGCCGGCAAGGCGATTCCGGCCCTCTATGTCCTGGGATTTGGCGGCTTCGGTGTCGTCGCCGCCATTCTGCTCTGGCGTGCCCCTCATCCGGACGGCGCCTCGGGCCGCCCGTGATCGTCAGCCACACGGCATCATGTCGAGGACCACGGCGCCAACCTTTCGCCGTGTATCCACACGCGCATGGGCCTTCACGATGTCGTCGAACGAAAACACGCTGTCGATGAGTGGCCGAAGCGCACTGCTTTGCGCACGTGTGGCAATCTCGTTCATCAGGACGGCGCTCTCGCCCGGATCGCCGACAAGGATGCGCTTCCGCGAGAACGGGTTGGTCACGATGGCCCGCAACAGCTCTGGCAATGACGCGGCTATGGCCGCCAGCCGACCGCCGTCGGCAAGCAGCGGCCGCAAACTGCCATGGCCGGCCTCGCCGACCGTATCGGCGATGACATCGTAGCGTTCGGCCGCCGTCACAAGCGGTGTGCGGTCATACGCGATCACCTTCTGCGCCCCCAGCGACCGTACCAGGTCGGCGTTGCGCGAACTGGTGACCGCCGTGACTTCCGCCCCCATCGCCCTGCCAAGTTGCACAGCAGCACTTCCCACTGCGCCCGATCCGCCGATGACAAGCAGCCGCTCGCCGGGCTTGAGCGCGGCCTTGTCTTGCAGGAACCCCAGCGCGGCCTGTGCGCCGAAGGGCATCGCCGCCGCTTCGAGGTGGCTGAGGTTCTCCGGCTTCAGCGCCAGCGCCGCGGTCTCCTTGAAGACACGGTACTCGGAGTGGCATCCCATGCCCATTCCGGCGCTGCCAAAGATGGCGTCCCCGGCCTTGAAGCGTGTCACGCCCTCCCCGACCGCCTCGACAACGCCGGAAAAGTCATTGCCGAGAATGGGTTGCCGCAGTCTACGGATCCCGAGCGCAAGCCTGATGAACGGGCCGAATCCGGCGGGGACCACGCCGCTGCGCAGTCGCCAGTCCCCGGCCGACACCGATGCCGCGTGGATACGGACGAGCACCTCGCCGCGCCCGGCGACAGGCTTGGGCACGTCACCAATCCGCACGACAGCGGGCGGTCCATAAGCTGTTGCGATGGCGGCACGCATGCCCGGCTCCTCCTGCAATCGAAGTCCAAAGGTAGGGTGCGGTGGCCGTCAGGCAAGGCGACGCAACGTCGTTTTACAAGAACCGGTGCCGGAGCATCGGACGCCGATTGCGGAACATTTCAGGAACGTGTATGTCCCGGGCCGGGGAACGATCATGGCCAAGGCACGCACGACCTTCATCTGCCAATCCTGCGGCGCGAGTGCATCCCGCTGGTCGGGGCGCTGCGACGATTGCGGCGAGTGGAACACGCTGGTGGAAGAGACCGCCAGCGGCGGCGTGGCTGGCGGCCCGGCGAAGGCGAGCGCGGGGCGCAGGGGCCGGGTCGTCGCGCTGGCGACCCTGTCCGGTGAGACCGACGATGCTCCACGCGTGGTGTCCGGAATCGGCGAACTCGACCGGGCGACCGGTGGCGGCTTCGTTCCCGGTTCGGCGCTCTTGATCGGCGGCGATCCCGGCATCGGCAAATCGACGCTGCTGATGCAGGCCGCCGCCGCCCTCGCGCGCAGCGGGCGACGCGTCGTGTATGTCTCGGGCGAAGAGGCGGTGGCGCAGGTGCGGCTCAGGGCGCAGCGCCTCGGCCTGGCCGACGCTCCGGTGGCGATGGCGGCCGAAACCAATGTCGAGGACATCCTGGCAACACTGGAAGCCGGACCGCGCCCCGACCTCGTCGTCATCGATTCCATCCAGACCTTGTGGAGCGACAGGGCAGACAGCGCGCCGGGCACGGTGACGCAGGTGCGCACCGCGGCGCAGGCCATGATCCGCTATGCCAAGGCGACAGGTGCGGCGGTGGTGCTGGTCGGGCATGTCACCAAGGACGGCCAGATTGCCGGGCCGCGCGTCGTCGAACACATGGTCGACGCGGTCCTTTATTTCGAAGGCGACGGCGGCAAGCGCTACCGGGTGCTGCGCACGGTGAAGAACCGGTTCGGCCCGACCGACGAGATCGGCGTCTTCGACATGTCCGACCTCGGGCTTCGCGAGGTGAAGAACCCGTCGGAACTCTTCCTTTCCGATCGCAATTCCACCGCGCCGGGCGCGGCCGTGTTTGCCGGCATGGAAGGCACACGGCCCGTGCTGGTCGAAATCCAGGCGCTGGTGGCACCCTCGCCGCTCGGCACGCCGCGTCGCGCGGCCGTCGGCTGGGACCAGGCGCGGCTGTCGCAGGTGCTGGCGGTGCTTGAGGCGCGCTGTGGCGTGCGGTTTTCGCAAAACGATGTGTATCTCAACGTCGCCGGCGGATTCCGCATCGCCGAACCCGCCGCAGACCTCGCCGTCGCCGCGGCGCTGGTCTCGTCGCTGGCCGGTATTGCCCTTCCACCCGATTGCGTCTATTTCGGCGAAATCAGCCTGTCGGGCGCCGTCAGGCCGGTGGCGCACGCCGCGCAGCGCCTCAAGGAAGCCGAGAAGCTGGGTTTCAGGACCGCGGTCCTGCCGGCCGGAGGCGAAGAGGCCAGCGGATCGATCGCGACCTCGGCCTTTCAGCCCGCCCAACTGGTCGATCTCGTGGCAAGAATCGCCGCGAAACGGCCCGGCGGCACGGCTGAGGAGTGAGTCACGGCGCAGGGCGCCGGAAAGGAAAGGCGTCCATGCCCATCACGCTTCTCGACGGGATCCTGATCGGCTTCACGCTCGTTTCCGCACTTCTGGCCATGGTGCGCGGCTTCTCGCGCGAAGTCCTGTCGATCGCCTCCTGGGTTGGCGCAGCGGTTGCGGCGTTCTTCTTCTACCCGCAGGTGACGCCGCTGCTTTCGCCCTACATCGACAATCCGAAGATCGCGATGGCGGCAGCCGCCGGCGCGGTGTTCCTGGTGGCGCTGATCATCATCACGCTGATCACCATGAAGATCGCCGACTTCATCATCGACTCGCGCATCGGCGCTCTTGATCGCACGCTTGGTTTCCTGTTCGGCGCCGCGCGCGGCATCCTCGTGGTGGCGGTGGCGATGCTGTTCGTCAAATGGCTGCTCGGGTCGAACATGCCGCCCTGGATCGCCGAGGCGAAATCCCGCCCGATCCTTGAAAGCATCAGCGCGAAAATCGAAGCGATGCTGCCTGCCGACACCGACAATTCGATCCTGGAGAAGCTCGTGCCCGGCGAAGAACAGCCGGGCGACGCGCAGGGCAACGGCTGAGGCCGACGGAGACCGGACAATGCTCGAACGCTGCACGACGCCTGACGGCGAAGGCGACGCATTCCGGGACGAGTGTGGCGTGTTCGGCATCTTCGGTCGCCAGGACGCGGCGGCCATCGTCACGCTCGGGCTGCACGCGCTTCAGCATCGCGGCCAGGAGGCCGCCGGCATTGTCTCCTTCGACGGCACGCAGTTCCATGTGGAGCGCCATGTCGGCCTGATCGGCGACAATTTCACCAAGAAGACGGTGATCGACCGGCTGCCCGGCAGTCGCGCCATCGGCCACACGCGCTATTCGACCACCGGCGGGGCCGGCCTTCGCAACGTCCAGCCGCTGTTTGCCGAACTTGCGGAGGGCGGGTTCGCCGTCGCCCACAACGGCAACATCACCAACGCGCTGACCATCCAGCGCACGCTGCAGCGCCAGGGCGCGATCTTTTCGTCGACGTCGGACACCGAAACCATCCTGCACCTCGTGGCGCTGTCGCGCGAGAACGGCTTCAACGCCCGCTTCATCGATGCGGTGCGCCAGCTTGAAGGCGCGTTCTCGCTGGTCGCGCTCACGTCGAAGAAGATGGTCGGTTGCCGCGACCCGCTCGGCATCCGCCCGCTGGTGCTCGGAGACCTCGACGGTTCCTGGATCCTTGCGTCCGAGACCTGTGCGCTCGACATCATCGGGGCGCGGTTCGTGCGCGACGTGAAGCCCGGCGAGATGGTCATCATCACGTCGAAGGGCATCGAAAGCCTGTTTCCGTTCGAGCCTGCAAAGTCGCGGTTCTGCATCTTCGAATACATCTACTTCGCGCGCCCGGACTCCATCATCGATGGCCGCAACGTCTACCAGATGCGCAAGGCGATCGGCCGCGAACTGGCGCTCGAGCATCCCGTCGACGCCGACATCGTCGTTCCGGTTCCCGATTCCGGCGTGCCTGCGGCGCTCGGCTTCGCTGAAGGCGCGAACCTGCCGTTCGACCTCGGCATCATCCGCAATCACTATGTCGGGCGGACATTCATCCAGCCCGGCGATTCGATCCGGCACATGGGCGTGAAGCTCAAGCACAATGCCAACCGGCCGATGCTCGACGGCAAGCGCGTGGTGCTGGTGGACGATTCCATCGTGCGCGGGACGACGAGCCAGAAGATCGTGCAGATGGTTCGCGAGGCCGGCGCGCGCGAGGTCCACATGCGCATCGCCTCGCCGCCGACGCGGGCTTCCTGCTTCTATGGCGTCGACACGCCGGAAACGGCCAAGCTCCTGGCCTCGCGCATGGACGTATCGGAAATGGCGCAGTTCATCCGCGTCGATTCCCTCGGATTCGTCTCGCTTGCAGGTCTTTACCGGGCGGTCGGGGAAAAGCAGCGCAACGATGCGCAGCCGCAATTCTGCGATGCCTGCTTCTCCGGCGAATACCCGACCCGGCTGACCGACCATGACGGGGTCGACAATGTCCGCACGCTTTCGGTCCTTGCCTCGAACGGATGATCCCATGACTTCCCTTGCCGGGCGTATCGCCCTCGTCACCGGCGCTTCGCGCGGCATCGGTTACCATCTCGCCCGCCAGCTCGGACTTGCCGGCGCGCACGTGATCGCGGTGGCGCGCACCTCCGGCGGGCTCGAGGAGCTTGACGACGAGATCCGCAACGGCGGCGGCTCGGCGACGCTCGTTCCCCTCGACCTTGCCGACATGGCCGGGATCGACCAGCTCGGCGGCGCCATCCACGAACGCTGGGGACGACTCGACATCCTTGCCGCGAATGCCGCCATGCTCGGCACGATCTCGCCGCTCGGCCATGTCGAGGCCAAGACTTTCGACAAGGTGATGACTCTCAACGTCACGGCCACGTGGCGGCTGATGCGCTCCGTCGAACCGCTGCTGCGGGCATCGGATGCCGGGCGCGCCGTTGTGCTCAGCTCCGGCGCGGCGCAGTCCTGCCGGCCCTTCTGGGGGCCCTATACCGCCTCGAAGGCCGCCGTCGAGGCCCTGGCGCGCACCTGGGCGGCCGAGATGGCGTCAACGCCGTTGAAGATCAATGTCGTTGACCCGGGCGTGGCGCGCACGGCCATGCGCGCGCAGGCCGTGCCGGGAGAAAACCCGGAAACCCTGCCCTTGCCTGCCGATGTCGCGGCCGCCATCGTGCCGCTGCTTCGGCCGGAGACCAGGGACACGGGGCGGCTTTATGTGGTGCCGGAGCGGCGTTTCGTCGACTGGCGACGGCCGGCCTGAGCGGATGGCTCAGGAGTCCGCCGCCTTGTGCGCCCGTTCGCGCCGTACGTAGAGCCGGGCGCCGAACGGCAGCGCCGCGATATAGGCCACAACCGTCACCGCCAACGAGTGCCACGGGAAGCTGACCAGCATCGCGACGTAGAACACCACGGCGAGGATCAGCGGCATCACGAGATCCCTTCGGATCGTGGACCCTGCCCCCTTGCCGGAATAGACCGGCAGGCGCGACACCATCAGCACCGCGATGATGACCGTATAGATGCACGAGATCCATGCCACGGTATCGTTGCGCGGCGCGCCGAGAAACCCGAGATAGGCCGGCAGCAGCACCAGCAAAGCGCCGGCCGGTGCCGGGACGCCGACGAAGAAGTCCGTCTGCCAGGCGGGCTTGTCGGGAGCCTCGCTCATGACGTTGAAGCGGGCGAGGCGCAAACCGCAGGCGATGATGTAGAGCAGTGCCGCGATCCAGCCGATCGAATTGGCCTGGTCGAGCACCCAGGCGTAAAGCACGAGCGCCGGCGCCACGCCGAAATTCACGATGTCGGCAAGCGAATCCATTTGTGCGCCGAACTTCGATGTCGCCTTCAGCGCCCGGGCGGCGCGGCCGTCGATGGCATCGAGAAACGCCGCGATCAGCACCATGGCCACCGCCGTCTTGAACCGGCCCTCGAAGGCGAGGCGCACGCCGGTTACCCCGGCGCAGATGGCAAGCACGGTGATCAGGTTGGGCACCAGCAGGCGCAGCGGGATTTCGGAAATGCGCGGCCCGCGCTGATCAGGCGGCGATTCCGGTTCGAAGGAGGGAAACGGCGCTTCCATCGTTCGGTCAGGCGGTGCGGAACAGGGTCAGCCGGCGCCCGGCACCAAACTCCGCCAGGACCGTTTCGCCGGCCACGGCGGTCTGCCCGACCGAAACGCGCGCCGACGCGCCTGCCGGGAGATAGACGTCGACGCGCGATCCGAAGCGGATGAGGCCGTAACGTTCGCCGACGGTGAGCGCATCGCCTACCTTGGCCCAGCACAGGATGCGCCGGGCCACGAAGCCGGCGATCTGCACCGAGGCGACCGGCCCGTGCGGGCTGTCGATGACGATGCCGTTGCGTTCATTGACCAGGCTCGCCTTGTCGAGCTCGGCATTGAGGAACTTGCCGGCCGTGTGCACCGCGCGTTCGACGCGGCCGCGCACCGGCGCCCGGTTCACATGCACCGAGAACACGTTCATGAACACGGAAATGCGCAGCCGCTCCTCGCCGCCGATTTCGAGTTCGGGCGGCGGCACGGCGAGCGTGACCGACGAGATGATGCCGTCGGCCGGGCTGATGACCAGCGAATCGTCCGTCGGGGTCACGCGTTGCGGGTCGCGGAAGAAATAGGCGCACCACAGCGTCAACACCACGCCGATCCAGAACAGCGGCCCCCAGAGGAGGCCAAGGACCAGCGCGGCCAGCGCGAACCCGGCGACGAACGGGATACCCGCCGGATGAACCGGCGTCAGGGCTTTGCGGATGGTGTCGGCGATATCGCGAGGGGTCATGGGGCGCTTCCGTTGCGCGCCCTTCTACGTCAACCCCGATGCCATCGCAATGCGCGGCTTCGCCGTTCAGACTGCAGGTGCCTTGCGCTTGACGATGCCGCGTTCGTCCTCGGCGGTGGCCAGGCGCAGCCGTTCCGCCGCCTCGTCGGCTTCGCGCTGGCGGCTCCACATGGCTGCATAGAGCCCGCGTGCGGCCAGCAGCGAGGCGTGCGAGCCGCGTTCGGCAATCCGCCCCTCCTCAAGCACGATGATCTCGTCGGCCCCGATCACAGTCGACAGCCGGTGGGCGATCACCAGTGTCGTGCGTCCCCTGGAGACGAGGTCGAGCGCAGCCTGGATTTCGCGCTCGGTATGGGTATCGAGCGCCGACGTCGCCTCGTCGAGAATGAGGATTGGCGGCGCCTTGAGAATGGTGCGCGCGATGGCGACGCGCTGCTTCTCGCCGCCCGACAGCTTCAGGCCGCGTTCGCCAACCCGGGTGCGGAACCCGTCCGGAAGATTGTCGATGAAGCCGGCGATCTGGGCCAGTTCGCCGGCGCGCCGGACCTCGTCGTCGCTGGCGTCGACGCGGCCGTACCGGATGTTGTAGGCGATGGTGTCATTGAACAGCACGGTGTCCTGCGGCACCATGCCGATGGCGGCGCGCAGGCTTTCCTGGGTGACCGTGCGCACGTCCTGGCCATCGATCAGGATGGCGCCGGCATTGACGTCATAGAAGCGGAACAGCAGCCGCGAGATCGTCGATTTCCCGGCGCCCGAAGGCCCGACGATCGCCACCGTGCGTCCCGCCGGAACCTCGAACGAGACGCCCTTGAGGATTGGCCGCGCCGGATCATAGGCGAAGTGCACGTCCTCGAAGCGGATCGCGCCATGGTCGACGGAAAGTGCCCTGGCATCGCTCCGGTCGGCAATCTCCGCCGGCACGTCAAGAAGATCGAACATCGCCTCGATGTCGGTCAGGCCCTGGCGGATTTCACGGTAGATCATGCCGATGAAGTTCAATGGCATGGCCAGTTGCATCAGCATGGTGTTGATGAAGATGAAGTCGCCGAGGGTCTGCTCCCCGGCCATCACCGAACGGGCCGAGAGCACCATGGCCACCAGCATTCCGGCGCCGAAGATAACGCCTTGGCCGAAGTTCAGCCAACCGAGCGACGTCCAGGTCCGGGTCGCGGCTTCCTCGTAGCGGGCCATGGAGCGGTCGTAGCGGTCGGCCTCCATGCGCTCGTTGCCGAAATACTTGACCGTCTCGAAGTTGAGCAGGGAATCGACCGCCTTCACATTGGCGTCAGTGTCGGATTCGTTCATGTCGCGACGGATCTTGATGCGCCAGTCCGAGGCGCGCACCGTGAACCAGATGTAGAGCACGATGGTCACGGCGATCACGGCGACATAGGCCCATCCGTAGGCCAGACCGAAGATCGCCGACGTCAGGGCGAATTCGATCAGCGTCGGGGCGGTGTTCAGCATGGTGAAGCGGACAATCGATTCGATGCCCTTCACGCCGCGTTCGATGACACGGGAGAGCCCTCCGGTCCGCCGTTCGAGATGAAAGCGCAGCGACAGGGCATGGAGATGCACGAAGGTGCGGTAGGCCAGTTCGCGCACGGCATGCTGGCCGACCCCGGCAAACAGGGCATCGCGCAGCTGGTTCATGCCCATCTGCGCCACGCGCACGACATTGTAGGCGGCGACCAGCATGAGCGGCGTGGCCAGCGCCTGCGGCAGGTAGGCCGGCGCGCTCGCGGTCCCGGTCAGCGCGTCCGTCGCCCATTTGAACGTGTACGGCACCATGATGAGCACAAGCTTCGCCGCCACGAGAAAGAACAGCGCCCAGAACACGCGCGCCTTCAGGTCCGGGCGCCCGGAAGGCCACATGTAGGGCCACAGGGCACGGATGGTCGCAGCGGTCGAGCGCTCGCGCGGCGAACCGGCGGTGGTGTTGGTCACGGCTTTTGTCCTTCGGTGTTGCGGCAGCAGGTCGAAACCAGGGCGCCGATATCGGAGGCGAGCGCATTCATGCGGTCGCGATCCAGGGAATAGAGCGAGCGGCGGTTTTCCGGCGCGTATCGGACGAGGCCGGCCTCGACGAGGACACGCAGATGCTGGGACACGGTCGATTGCGCCAGATCGAGCCGGGCCACGACATCGCCACAGCAGCAATCGCCGTGCGACAGCGTGCGCAGGATGGCAAGGCGAGCCGGATGGGCAAGCGCCGACAACGCCGAACTGATCGCGGCATCGTCAGTCTCTGCGAGTGGAGGACAAATCATCGTCTATCGGCGATAGACGATGATTGCCGGGTTTTCAAGCGCCCGTTACTGCTGGGCGGCGGTTTCGCCATCCTTCGGCGCCAACTGGTCGCCGATCTGCGTCAGGTCGGCACTCTCTCCATCGCTGGACTTGTCCGGAACGGCAAACACCTGTCCCGGCCAGATCCGGTCCGGATCGGCGATCTGCGCCTGGTTGGCGGTATAGAGCGTGGTGTAGCGGATGCCGCGCCCGTACACGCGCCGCGAGATGCGCCACAGCGTATCGCCACGTCGGATGATGACCGCTGCACCGGTCGCCTCAAGCTTCGGCGAGACGACCGCGGGGACTTCGGCCGGAGCTCCGGGTTCGGTTGCCGCGGGCGGCTGCGGCTCGGCCGGGGCCACAGCGACTTCGGCGGGCTTTTCCTCGACAGGCGGTTCCGGCGTTGCCGGCGCGACGGCGACCTCCTCGGGCGTCTTTTCGGCCGGCTGCGCGGGCGCGGCCGGTGCAACTACCACCGGCTGTTCGGG
>WPCK01100122.1_pt1 | contig 14457 bp, 14 predicted proteins | sample 5399851 | NCBI WGS metagenome assembly WPCK01 (sample SAMN12869471, study PRJNA574797) | sludge metagenome | isolation source: wastewater treatment of pH11 | place: China:Beijing | collected 2019-05-20
GCACCACCCGGAGCACCCCCCGGCCCGTGGCGTCGGCCCCGCCGGCAACCGGGGGACGCTTGGGCCCGAGGCGGACCGTGTCCTCCCGGGACATCAGGACGCGCACCGGTCGGTCGTGCTCGTCGGCGAGGCGACGGGCGATGGCGCCCACCTCGGAGGCGAGCTTGCCCCCGAAGGCGCCGCCGTTGGCCAGGGGCGAGGCCGGCGTCCCCCCGGGCGTACACCAGGACGCGTCGGGCTCGAGGTAAGCGGGTTCCACCCAGGTGGTGCGCAGGGCCGCGGTCCAGTCCCCCGGGGGTAGCTCGATGGGGTGGCTCAGCGCCGCCGTGGTGCGTCGGCCCTGACGCTTGCCGGAGCGCTCCCGGGCCTCGGTGAGGGTCTCGCCCACAACCCACGACCCGTCGGTGGCACGCACGGCCACCAAAGCGTCGGCCGGCGCGGTGTCGTCGGCGAAGCCGGCGCGACCGAGGGCGACGTGAGCGCCGACCTGCTGGGGCACACCGCCCTCCAACGCGGCCCGCTGTGCGGCGCCGTCGAGGTCGCGATCGGCCGTCGCGGTCGCCACGTCGGCGTCGTCGATCGCGTAGGCCTCGACGATGGTCCGCCACCCGGTGCACCGGCAGAGGTGGGCGGCCAACGCCCGCTCCACGGCGGCCTCGTCGTCGGGCGTGACCCCCTTGGCCCGCAGGCCTGAGAGTCGCACGACGATCCCCGGTGTGCAGAACCCGCACTGGCTGGCGCCCGTGGCACAGAAGCGATCGGCCCAGTCGTCGCGCTCCGCGGGGTCGAGGCCGTCGAGGGTCGTGACGGACCGACCCACCACCCGGCGCGCCGGGGTCACACACGACACCCGCGGGGCGCCGTCGACGAGCACAGTGCAGCACCCGCACTGGCCCTGGGGGCTGCACCCGTCCTTGGGGGAACGCACCCCGAGGCGGTCGCGGAGGACCTCGAGGAGAGAGGCGCCGTCGTCCTCGACGGTCACCTCGCGGCCGTCGACGCTGAAGGAGAGGGTCACCGACCCCACGTTAGATTCGGGGCATGGTCGACCCCTCCCCCACGATCACCCGCCGGACGCTCCTCGTCGGGGCGGCAAGCGCCGCCGGCCTCGTCGTGCTGGCGGCGTGCGGCGGCGGGGGCGACGACGGTGACGGGCAGGACGAAGGCGCGTCCGGCTCCGACACCAGCGTGGCGGGGTTCAACCTGCTCGCCATCTTCCCGCCCGAGGGACTGCTGGTCACCGGCTCCGAGCAGCGCCTGCCCTTCACCCTCGCCGACGCCACCGGCGCGCCCGCCGAGGACGTGCCCGCGTCACTCGAGTTCGTGGTGCAGACCGCGGACGGCGACGCCGTGGGCGATCCCGTGACCGTCGAGCGCCACGACCAGGGCATCCCCACCGCCTACTTCCCCGTGCTCTTCGAGTTCCCCGAGGCCGGCGACTACCAGGTCACCACCACCGTCGAAGGCGAGGAGCTCGCGCCCCGGGTGTTCCGCGTGAGCGAGCCCGACGCCGTCCCGGTGCCCCAGCCCGGCCAGCCCCTCGTCCCGGTCGAGACGCCCACCACCGCCGACGCCCGCGGCGTGGACCCCATCTGCACCCGGGACCCCGAGTGCGACCTGCACGACGCCACCCTCACCGGCGTCCTCGCCGAAGGGAAGCCGGTGGCGCTCATCATCGCCACCCCGGCGTTCTGCCAGACCGCCATCTGCGGCCCGGTGCTCGACGTGCTCCTCAGCCAGGAGGACGCCTTCCCCGACGTCCGCATGGTGCACGCCGAGGTGTACAAGAACCCCGAGGCGGTCGACAACATCGCCGAGGCCGACCTGGCCCCCGTGATCGACGCCTACCACCTGGGCTACGAGCCGGTGCTGTTCCTCGCCAACTCCGACGGCACCATCGCCCGACGCCTCGACACGATCTTCGACGAGGCCGAGGTCGCCGCCGGGCTCGCCGCCCTCACCTGATCCCGAACGCGACGATCCCGCCGACGGGTGCCGGCGGGATCGTCGAACGATCTGTGGTGGTTCAGCTGGGGTGGTTCAGCTGAACGACTGGCCGCAGCCGCAGCTGCGCTGCGCGTTGGGGTTGTCGATGGAGAAGCCCGCGTCCTGCAGGCCGTCCTTGTAGTCGAGCCGGGCGCCACGCAGGAGTTGCGCGCTCGACGGGTCGACGATGACCTTGACGCCGCTGCCCTCGTCGACGATGTCATCGCCGGCGATGTCGGAATCGAAGAACATCTCGTAGCTGAAGCCCGAGCATCCCCCGGGGCGCACGGCGACCCGCAGCGCCAGCGACTCGTCACCCTCGGCGGTGATGAGCTCCTTCACCTTGGCGGCGGCGGAGTCGGTCACCACCATGACGCTGCTGTCGAGGACCGGGGGATCGCCCTTGGTGACGTCTTCGGTGAGGCTCATGGATCCATCCTATCGGTGAGGGGTGTGTTGGCTGCTGGGGAGGTGCTGGGGGAAGCGCCCACCAGCTCGACCTGGCAGGGCGAGCGGTGGACCAGGCTGTGGAACTCGGCGACCTCGTCGTCACCGAGGGTGTCGACCAGGCCCTCGACCATGCCGCGGTGCAGGCCGCAGACGAGATCGGGGTTGGCCTCGGCGAGGTCGCGGAACGGGCAATGGGTGAAGCCGACCGTGAGACCGGCGGCGTCACCCTCGACCTCGGGGTCGAAGCCCATCTCGGCGAGCTGGCCCATCAGGGCGTCGAGGCACGGCGTGCCCTCGGGGAACGCCTCGGCATCGAGGCGGCCCTGCTCACGCCCGGCCTCGGTGGCGTCGGCGCCTTCGAGGCCGGCGGCATCGGCCATCTTGAGGAGCATGCCGGCGAGCCGGGGGAACGCCGGCGGCTCGAGGCCCAGCGACGGGGCGTCGACGGCCAGCGAGTAGAGGTGCTGCGGCCGGCCCACCCCACCGGTGTTGCCGATGCGCAGATCGAGCAGACCGACGTCGCGCATGCGATCGAGGTGGGGTCGCACGGTGTTCACGTGGAGGCCGAGCGTCTCGGCGATGTCGGCCGTCGAGCGGGGCGCGGGCGAGCGCGCCAGCTCGAGGTAGATCGCGTAGCGGGTGTTGTCCCCCAGCGCTTTCAGCACGTCGAGACGAGCGTCATTGCCCACGATCAGAGATTACACGGAGAATCCCGGTAAAATCACGGGTGACATGGCGAATCCTCCGGCGACCTCCGCTCCGCGGCCCACCTCCGACGAGGTGATGGCACTGCTGCGCGGCGTGATCGACCCCGAGTTGGGCAGTGACATCGTCGACCTCGGCATGGCCAAAGGTGCCGCGGTGGCCGACGACGGCACCGTCACCCTCACCATCGCCCTCACGACCGCCGGGTGCCCGCTCCGCGCCCAGATCCAGAAGGACGCCAAGGCGCGCGTGGCGTCGCTGCCGGGCGTCAAGACCGTGAAGATCGACTGGACGGAGCTCAGTGCGGACGAGAAGGCGGCCACCATGAGCAGGGCCCGCCTCAACGCCGCCGAGCGAGCCCCCGAGAACGAGATCCCCGCCACCGCCAAGGTCATCACCATCGCCTCGGGCAAGGGAGGCGTGGGCAAGTCGTCGGTCACGGTGAACCTGGCCGCCGCCCTCGCCCACCGGGGCTTCACCGTCGGCGTGCTCGACGCCGACATCTGGGGCTTCTCGGTGCCGCGCATGCTGGGCATCGAAGGCCGACTCCAAGGTGAAGCGGCGCCGGCCGGCGAGTCCGACGGCGACGCCGCCACGGAGCAGAAGATCGTCCCCCACACCCTTGCCACGGGCGAGGGCCTGTTGAAGGTCGTGTCGATGGGCTTCCTCGTCGACGACGAAGAATCTGCCCTGATGTGGCGGGGACTCATGCTCAACCGGGCGGTCCAGCACTTCCTCGAGGACGTGCGCTGGGGCGACCTCGACTACCTGCTCATCGACATGCCCCCCGGCACCGGCGACGTCGCCATGGGCCTCGCCCGCATGCTGCCCCGGGCCGAGATGATCATCGTCACGACCCCCGCGGTCGGCGCGCAGAAGGTGGCCATCCGCGCTGCCAACATGGCCCGCAAGAGCCACGTCCGGGTGGTGGGCGTGATCGAGAACATGAGCGCTTTCGTGTGCGGCCACGGCGAGTCGTACCCGCTGTTCGGGCAGGGGGGCGGCGCCACCCTGGCCGCAGGCGCCGGCGTCCCCTTGCTGGGCCAGGTGCCGCTCGAACCATCGGTCTCACGCGGCGGCGACATCGGCGCCCCCATCGCCCTGGGCGATGGGCCGGCGGCCGAGGCCTTCCGGGCCATCGCCGACGTCATCGTCAACGAGGCCGTCCCCCCGGTCGAGATGGCGGGCTGCTCCGCTCGGATGCTCGACGCCGCCGTAGCCGCCCTGGATGCCGCTGGCCTTTGACGTGGTGGCGCCGAGCGGAGCCCTGGGTCAACGTATGCGCAGCTTGGCGAGCCCCGGGGGAAGCGTGCCGACGACCTTGCGGGGCTCGGCGGGCGGGTCGGGGAAGGGGACGGCGCACACCTCGTCGGCGGTCTGGCCCGCGTCCACGCCCATCCCGCGCAGGACGAGGCGGCAGTCCCACTCGGTCTCGATGGACATCGACTCGGCGGGGCCCTCGTACACGTCGACCACGACGGCGTCGTCACCGGGATAGAGGCGGCGCAGGTACTCCGGGGCGTAGACCGACACGCCGGCCACCTCGCCGATGACCTCCTGGTCCGGCCCCGGCCAGAAGTCCTCGTACAGGAACGGCGCCGTCGACTCGCAACACCCCGTCCCGATCGTGATGGTCAGGGTCCCGTCACGCGCCTCGCGCGCCCGTCGCACCACCCGCTCGGCCGCAGCCGTCGCTTCCACGCGCACAGCAGCAGCCTACGGGTCAGCCATGTTGCCAAACACGGCTGGTCAGGGTGCGGACGCCGTCGAGGGCGACGGTGTCGATGCCGGCCATCTCCTCGGGGGTGAGGGCCCAGCCGAGCCCGCCGGCGTTCTCGCGGGCCTGCTTGGCGTTCTTGGCCCCCGGGATGGGCACGGCACCCTTCTGCACGAGCCAGCGCAGCGCCACCTGGCTGGGGGTACGGCCGTCGTGGCGGTCGCCGATGGCCCGCAGCTCGTCGACGACGGGGTCGATCCTCTCCATGGGGTGCGAGGAGAAGTTGCGGCGGCCGGGCGGTGGGTTGGCCGCCGAGTACTTCCCGGTGAGGCGTCCCTGGGCGATCGGCGAGTACGCCAGGGGCACCACGCCGAGACGCCGGCAGGCGGCGATGAGGCCCACGTTCTCAGGCCGGCGTCGCAGGATCGAGTACTCGATCTGGTTCGAGGCGAGCGCCACTCCCCGCTGGGCCAGCTCGCCGTGGATGGCCGTCATCTCGCGCTCGGAGTAGTTCGAGACACCGACGGCCGAGGCCAGACCATCCTGGACGACGGCGGCGAGCGCGTCGGCGAGGGCCCGGTGCGAACGCAGGCTGATGGGGCCGTGGATCTGGTAGAGGTCGACCCGGTCGACGCCCAGGCGGTCGAGCGAACCCTCCAATGCCGATCGGAGCGCAGCCGTCACCCCGAGCTTCCAGGGCGACGGCATGAACTTGGTGGCGAGGACGAGGCGGTCACGGTCGACACCGCTCGAAGCCAGCAGGCGGCCGATGATGCGCTCGCTCTCGCCCCCGCCGTAGACCTCGGCGGTGTCGAACAGGGTCACGCCGGCCTCGACGGACGCCTCCCACGCCTCGGCGATGGTGGCCTCGGTGAGGGTCGAGTCGTAGCCCCCCATCCCCCAGGTCGACTTGTCCCCCCACGCCCAACAGCCCACGCCGATGGGGGCGAAGGCCTTGTCGAGCCCGGCGAAGCGGACCTGGTCACCGTCGGCGCTCATGCGCGGCACGCTATCGGCACCACCCCAGCGGCGGGCACAGCCCGCCGCCCGCAAAACGGGGTCGCGAGCCGCGCCGAACAGCCGGCCGGGTGGCGGCGGAACGGCTTCGGGCCACGCGCAGCGAGCGACGAGCGCAGCGAGGAACGAGCGAGCATGGCCCGAAACGGATGTCCGCCGACAGGACCCGGCCGGCGGGACGCCGCAGCTCGCGGGGGTGGCCCCCTCGAGCTAGATGTTGGGGCTGAGCAGGGGGTAGTGGAAGTGGTTGTCCCGCCCCGCGGTCTCGGGGTTCACGTGCACGTGCTTGACCTGGCGGTAGGCCTCGAAGCCGAAGGTGCCGAGCTCGCGACCGATACCGGACTGCTTGTAGCCGCCGAAGGGCCGCTGCGGGTCGATCAGGTGGTAGTCGTTGATCCACACCGTGCCGGTGCGCATCTGCGCCGCCACGGCCTTGGCCCGGTCCAGGTTGCCGCTCTGCACACCCCCGGCGAGGCCGTAGATCGAGTCGTTGGCGATGGCCACGGCCTCATCGTCGGTGTCGAAGGGGATCACGCACAGCACTGGGCCGAAGATCTCCTCCTGGGCGATCTTGGCGCCGTTGTCGACGTCGGCGAAGATCGTCGGCTGGAAGAAGGCCTCGCGGTCGAGGCCGTCGGGCAGGGCCTCGGGCTTGGCGCCGCCGGTGAGGGGCTCGCCCACCTCGTCGCGGCCGAGGGCCACGTAGCGCTCGACGGTCTGCACCTGGCCCCGGTCGACGAGGGGACCGAGGTCGGTCTCGAAGTCGAGCGGGTTGCCCAGGGCGATCTTGCCCGCCCGGTCGACCAGCAGGCCCACGAACTCGTCGTAGATGCCCCGCTGGACGAGCGCCCGCGTGCCGGACTCGCAGACCTGGCCACCGTGCATGAAGGTGCCCCAGAGGACGCCGGCAGCGGCGAGGTCGAGGTCGGCGTCGTCGAGGACGATGTTGGCCGACTTCCCACCCAGTTCGAGGGTGACCGGCTTCACCGTGGCCGAGGCCAGTTGCATGATGCGCCGACCCACCTCGGTCGAGCCCGTGAAGGCGGTCTTGTCCACGAGCGGGTTGCCGGCGAGCTCCTCACCGACGGTGCCGCCCGGCCCGGCGATGATGTTCACGACGCCCGGTGGCAGGTCGGCCTCTTGGATCAGCTCGGCCAGCTTGAGCGCGGTGAGCGAGGTCAACGTCGCCGGCTTGATGACCGTGCAGTTGCCCGCGGCGATGGCCGGGGCGATCTTCCACGACGCCATGATGAACGGGAAGTTCCAGGGGATGATGCCGGTGCACACGCCCATGGGCTCGTAGCGGACGTAGTTCTCGGAGACCGGGAAGGGGCTGCCCTCGAGGTCGACCTGGTCGGGCTGGGTGTCGGCCATCTTGGCGAACCACTCGAAGGCGCCCTTGCCCCCCGGGATGTCGGCCAGGCTGGCCTTGCGGATGGTGCCACCGCTGTCGCGCACCTCGAGCTCGGCCAACTCCTCGGCGTGCTCGCCGATCAGCTCGGCGATGCGGTTGACCTTGGCCGCCCGCTCCTTGCCGGACATCTTGGGCCAAGGGCCCTCGTCGAAGGCCTTGCGGGCGGCCTCGATGGCCCGCACCGCGTCCTCCCGGCCGGCCTTGGCCACGTCGGCGATCTTCTCGCCGGTCGCCGGGTCGTGGGTTTCGAAGGTCTCTCCCGACGCGGCGTCGCAACGCTCGCCGTCGATGAAGAGTTGGTAGTCGGCCATGGCACATCCCCCTGGGAGCCGTCTGATGTCGAGCCGACGGTACCGCCCACGAGCACCCGGAGGGAAAGCCGCCCGGGGCGCGACACTGGAGCGGTGGCGAACGTCGACCTCGAGGAGCTGATCCGACGCGGCATCGTGGATCCCGGCGCTCCCGATGCCGACGCCAAGCGCGAGCTGTCCGAGTTGCTCCTCGCCCGCGGCGCGAGCCTCGACGACCTCGAGCGCAACGCCCACAACCTGGGAGCGGTGAGCGCCGACCTCAACCTGCGTGGGACCGGCCCGCGTCTCACCTTCGCCGAGGCTGCTGCCCGCCGAGGCATCGACATCGAGCAGGCCCGTCGAGTGTGGCGGGCGCTCGGTTTCTCCGAGCCGCCCGAGGACGAGCCGGCACTCACCGAGGCCGAGTCCGAGTTGCTTGGTCTCCTGGGTCTGCTGGCGGTCCTCGAGCCCGAGCAGGCGCTGCAGCTCGTGCGCGTGATCGGGTCGTCCGTGGCCCGCATGGCCGACGCCGCCACGGCGGCGCTCCGCCTCTACATGGAGGTCCCGATGGTGTCCTCCGGCGGCTCGTACATCGACGTCACCCAGGCGTACGGCGAGCTCACCAACACCTTGCTGCCCGACGCGGTGCGGGCCATCGAGGTCATCCTGCGCCGCAACATCGCTTCCTCTGCGCTGATCGACTGGGGACTCGACCCCGAGCACACCTCCACCACCGCCCGGCTCGTCGTCGGCTTCGCCGACATGGTCGGCTACACGGCGATGGCCCGTTCCTTGTCGACACGGGAGTTGGTCGAGGCCATCGGCACGTTCGAGCGCGAGGTGGTCGACCTGGTCACCGACCACGGCGGGCGAGTGGTGAAGCTCATCGGCGACGAGGTGATGTTCGTGCTGACCGATCCCGCCGATGCCTGCGACCTCGCCCGCGCGCTCGCGTCGGAGTTCGCCGACCACCACGTGGTCCCGCCCCTCCGGGTGGGTCTGGCGACCGGCGAGGTGCTCACCCGCGACGGTGACTACTACGGCCGGGTGGTCAACGCCGCGTCACGGCTCGTCGAGCTCGCCGACCCGGGGGGCGTCGTCGTGTCCGACGGCGTCCGCGACCTGCTCGGCGACACCTTCTCCCTGGAGGCCCTCCCCCCGACCCGGGTCAAGGGCTACGACGAGCCCGTGCAGGCGTTCCGCCTCGGGTGACCGGCACTCGATCAGGCGGCGGACCAGGGGGCGTCGAGGTCATCGAGGTCGCCGGTGGTGGCGAGGCCCTCGTCGGCCAGCTTGCGCAGGTGGGCGTGCACCGTGTGGCGGGCGATGGGGTGGCGCTCGGCGTCGACGTCCACGTAGACGGTCTCGACCAGCTCGTCGATGCTGGCGGTGCCCGCGGCCTGGAGCGCAGCGACGATGGCGGCCTCGCGCTCGGCACGGTGGGTCACGTAGTGCTCGAGCACGGCCTTGGGGTCCTCGATGACGTGGCCGTGACCCGGTGCGATCTTGCGCAGGCGAATGCCCCGCAACCGCTCGAGGGAGTCGAGGTACGTGGCCATGTCGCCGTCGGGCGGACGGATCACGACCGTCGAGCCCTCCATGATGTGGTCGCCGGAGAAGAGGGTGTGCTCCTCTTCGAGCTTGTAGCAGAGGTGGTTCGAGGCGTGGCCGGGCGTGTGGATCGCGGTGAGACGGAATTCGGTGGCCTCGATCTGGAAGCCGTCGGTGATGACGGTGTCCACCACGGCCGACTCCACGCCGTCGGGGGACGCGAAGGCCAGGACCTCGGCGCCGGTGCGTTCCTTCAGGCCGGCGGCGCCGGGCGAGTGGTCCTCGTGGGTGTGGGTGAGCACGATCCAGCGGATGCGGTCACCGCCGCAGCCGGCGATGGCGTCGAGGTGCTCGTCGTCGGCCGGGCCCGGGTCGATGACCGCGATCTCGTCGATGCCCACCAGGTAGGTGTTGGTGCCGGGGCCGGTCATGATCCCCGGGTTGGGGGCGAGGATGCGCCGGACCAACGGGCTGAGGGCCCGCGCCACGCCCACGATCATCTCGGGCGGCGGCGGGACTTCGGTGGTGTCGGTGATGCTCATGAGGGAGTCTCCATTCCGACGGGGCCGGCGGCCGCGGCCGCCAGCACGGCGTCGGCATCGGGATAGGCGCTGAGGATCTCGAGGCTGTGCTCGGTGGGGCGGATGAGCTCGAAGTCGCCGGTCGAGAAGCGATCGAGGGCATCGGCGGGCCGGGCCCACAGTGCGGCGATGGTCTCGTCGCCGTCGTGGCGCAGCAGATGGTCGTCGGGCGCCCGCCCCACGAAGAACCGGGTGTCGTACCGGCGCGGCGCCAACTCGGGGGTGATCCAGTGGGCGAAGTAGTGGAGATCACCGAGGGGAAGGTGCAGGCCCTCCTCTGCGAAGACATCGATGAGGTCGACCTCGCCACGATCGACCGTCGTGCGGTGGCGATCGAACCGAGCGGCCGTTGCCGCGTCGGCCATGCGCAGCGGTCGCCCGTCCTCGTGACGGGCGACGAGCAGTCCCGCCTCCTCGAAGCACTCACGCACGGCCGCCACCCAGTAGGCGAGTCCACCGGAGGGGACACCCAGCACCGCCGAGGCGGATGCGTCGTCGTGGCCGGTGGCGTGCGACGCCCAGCGCGGGTCGCGGTCGGCGGGATCGACGGCACCGCCAGGGAACACATAGGCACCGGGGACGAAGCCCGAGTCGAGGCGGCGTCGCAACATGGCCACCTCGAGCCCACGCTCGCCGTCGCGGACCAACAAGACGGTGGCGGCGTCGCGTACCTCGACGACATCGCCGGCGCCCACGGGGAGGGTCGCCGTCACGGGCCGAGCTCGAAGTGCGTCCCGCCCGACGGAGGGCGGGACGCCGACGGCCCGAAATCGGCCTCGTCGACATCGACGACGTCGCCGCGACGGCCGCGGTAGGCGAAGACGGTGTCGGACACGTTGGCGCCGTCGTGCACGCCGTAGGCGACCAGCTTGTGCTGGTAGCGGCGCAGGACAGCCCCCCGGGCCACCGCCCTCGTGGGCGGGAAGAGCAGGCTGAGGGCGAGCACGTCGGTGAAGAACCCCGGCGTGAGGAGGAGCGCGCCCGCCAGCAGCACCAGGAAGCCGTCGACCACCTCGTTGGTGGGGACGGATCCCTTGCGGACGGTCTTCTGCATGCGCACCAGGACGCTGAGCCCGGCCCACTTGCACAGGTAGGCGCCGGCGAAGCTGATCAGCACCAGGACGACGAGGGTCTGCGGCACGCCGAAGGTCTGTGCGGCGGCCACGATCACCCAGAGCTCCATGATGGGAATCACCAGGAAGAGGACGGTCAGGAGCAGCAACATCGCCCTCCAAGGGTACCGGCGCCTCCCGGAATCGGGGCCGTGGCCGCCCGGCGGGACGGTCGCCTCAGACGCCGGTGGCGACGAGCATGATGACGATCGACAAGCTCACCAGGAGCCCAGCGATCAGCCACATCCAGCGCTGGCCCTCCGGCGTCTCCGCCGGGTTCACGGTCTCCAGTGCCCTGCGGGCCTCGGCCAGCTTCTGGCGCAGCTCGGCCGACTCGTCGGTGAGCCCGGCGAGCGCGGCATCGGTGTCCTCGTCGGCGTGGGCCCGAGCGTGCTCGGCGAGCGTGAGGGTGTCGCGGCCCTCACCCGACGACGCCTCGAGCTCGTGCAGCTGGCGCTGGAGGTTGACGTAGCGGCTACGCAGATCGGCCACAGCGGCGTACTGGGTCTGGAGCTCGGCGAGCTGACGGGCAACGGCGCGCTGGCGGCCGGTGGCCGATGCCGCCTCCTCCTTGGCCTCGTCGAGGCGCTCCTGCAACTCGGCCCGCTCGGCCTGGAGCTCGGCCAACTGGGTGATCAACGCGTCCGCCTCGCTCACGCCTCTCGCCGCCGAGTCCTGGCGCACCGACGCCCACCGCAGCTCGTCCGACAGCGCCGAGACCTGCTCGACCCCCGCGGCACCCACACCGGCGAGCAGCTCCTCGACGAGCTGGCACACCCGCAGGGCGCCGTCGAGCTCGATGGGGTTGTCCTCGTCGATGTGGGCCCACTGGTTGCGGGCCTCGCGCAGCTCGCCGATCACGTTGCGCAGGCCCGGGTCGAGGTCGCGGGCGAACACCGGGCCCCAGAAGCGGTTGAGCACGTCGAGCTGGAACTGCGGGTCCGACACCGACACGAGGAAATCGGCCCGCTTGCCGAGCTTCGCCGCGACCACGAGGATCCACTCGTCGTCGGGGATGTGGGCGGCCATGCGGCGGTCCACGTAGGGCGCCAGACCCTCGGCGAGCACCTCGAACGCGACCCCGACCTGGGCGCGGTAGCTCGGCTGCGGGCTCACGAGGTTCACATCGGCACCCGCCGCCCGAAGTGGAGGCGCCATTTGGGGAATCTCCAGCCCATCGACGCCCGGTCTCGGCGCCTCGCAGGAGCGGACGCCGGCCCGCCGGCGCTCAGCTCACCCGCAGCAGGATGGCCTTGCGCTCACTCTCGTTGAGGCCGCCCCAGATGCCATGCGGCTCACGGATGCTCACCGCGTAGTCGAGGCACGGCTCCTTCACCGAACAGGTGGCGCAGATGTCCTTCGCCCGCGCCTCGCGGTCGAGCTTCTCGTCCTTGCGCTCGAACTGCGGTGGCGGGAAGAAGACGGCGGCCTGCGGCCCCCGGCACGCTGCCTTCATCTGCCACGAATTGTCAGCTGTCTGTGCGCTCATGAAAACGCCCCCCTTCAGGCGAAAGGCGAAGGTAGACGCGCCGAAAGTTGTCCACAAGGGGCAACTTTTTCACGCACTGTGGGAGCTATCGCGAGCAGATCAGCGTCGTTCGCGGTAATCCTTGGCCGCGCCCTCCTCGGGCTCGACCTCGAGGATCATGCCCGAGATGCCCACCACCCGGACCGGATCGCCGGCGTCGACGGGCGTGGCGCGGTTGACCCGGGCCCGCCAGAGGGCGTCGCGGATCTTGACGGTGCCCTCGGGGTCGACGTCGACCATGGCCTCGCCCATCTCGCCGATCATCCACTCGCGGCCGATGGTGGGGGTGGCGAAGCGGGTGCGGACCATGGCCGGCATGCCCGCGATCATGGCCACCGCCATGCCGATGAACGAGACGCCGAGCGTGATCCACGACAGCGAGAGGCCGTCGTAGAGACCGAGCGTCCCCACGACGTAGGCCAGCAGCGCGAAGCCGGTCCAGAACCGTGGGACGCCGGTCTGTATGTCGATGCCGAAGGCGAACATGGACAGGACCAGCAGGCCCACCGCCCAGGTGTTCGTGGGGAGCACGTCGAGGCCGTAGCAGCCGCCGACGAAGAACCCGGCGCCCACCACGCCCGCCACGCCGACCCCGGCGGTGAAGAACTCGAAGAGGATCAGGGCCATGCCGATCACGAAGAGGAGGTACGCCACCGCGGGGCTGGCGACGGTGTGGGCGAGCTGGGACCACAGGGGCGGCTGGGAGAAGACCGTGGGCGTGACCGGCTCGCGCGTGGGTCGACCGTCCTCGCCGTCGACCACCCGGGACTCGAAGCCGTCGAGCTCGACGTTGAACAGCCCGATGGTGGGCGCGGCCCGGTCGACCACGCCCGCCTCGACCGCCTCTTCGTCGTTCAGGGTCTCGCCGCCCGGGCCGGTGATGCGCGTGCCGGGCGCCATGCCCGAGTCGGCCGCAGCTTCCACCAGGAGCGCCGCCTCGTCGAGGGCCTTGGAGCCGGAAGGACCGACCCAGACGGCCACGGGAACGTCGGACTCACGCATCTGCTCGGTGAGGGCCTCGATGTCGGCGTCCGAGACGACGGCGCCGGCGCTGTTCAGCTGGAGGGTGACCGACAGCGCATCCTGCGCTTCGGCATCTTCGATGGCGCCCGACACGAAGTCGACGAGGACCGGGTCGAGCAGGCCGCTCACCTTGACGATGTTGGCCCGACCGGCGGGGACGTCGTCGTCGGCAGCATGGGCCGTGCCGCGTGCCGAGGCCGCCGGGGCGGCGACGAGCAACAGGGCCAAGCCGAGAAGGGCGGCGCCGACGGCGCCGGTGGATAGTCTGCGCACGAAGCGCCTCCGACGAGAGATTGTCCGTGGATCCAGCGCAGTTCCTCACTGAATCACGTGTGGTCATCGTGGCCGGGAAGGGCGGTGTCGGCAAAACGACCGTGACCGCCGCACTCGCGCGCACGGCCGCGCTCGCCGGCCTCACGACGCTCGTCGTCGAGGTCGAGGGCAAGAGCGGCCTCGCCACGCTCTACGGCCAACCCCCGTTCACCTACGACGAGGTGGTGCTCTCGCCCGGGGGACCGGGCGGCGCCGCCGACGTCCTCGCCCGCACCGTGACCCCGGACGAGGCGCTGCTCGAATACCTGAGCGATCACGGACTCAACCGGATCTCGCGCCGCTTGGTGAGCTCCGGCGCCCTCGACGTGGTGGCCACCGCGGTGCCGGGGATCCGCGACATCCTCGTGCTCGGGAAGGTCAAGAGCCTCAGCCGCGAGCCTCGCATCGATCTGGTCCTGCTCGACGCCCCCGCTGCCGGCCATGCCATCACCTTCCTCGGCTCCGCGCGTGGCCTCGTGGACGCCGTCAAGGTCGGCCCCATCAACACCCAGGCACAGGACGTCATGGACCTGCTCCGAGACCCCGAGCTGTGCCGGGTGCTCCTCGTCACCCTGCCCGAGGAGACGCCGGTCAACGAGCTGGTCGAGACCGCGTTCAACCTCGAGGATCAGGTCGGCGTGACCCTCGGCCCCGTGATCGTCAACGGCGTGTACCCCGAGCTCTCGGGCATGACCGCCGACCCTTCGGCGGCGGCGCTGGCGGCCGGCGCCTCGCTCCGCCCCGGCGAGGCCGAGCACCTGGCCGACGCCG
>WPCK01027557.1_pt1 | contig 14441 bp, 16 predicted proteins | sample 5399851 | NCBI WGS metagenome assembly WPCK01 (sample SAMN12869471, study PRJNA574797) | sludge metagenome | isolation source: wastewater treatment of pH11 | place: China:Beijing | collected 2019-05-20
ATTTGTATCCATTTTCATTGATAGTTCAGTCCTTTTGATTGGTTACATCCATTATACCAAGCACATACAATCTTGCTAACACAGGCGATTCATCTCCCACCTACGCTGGGCTTCGCCCCGAGACGCTTAGAGGAGGGAGAATTCTCGCCTACTATTGTTAAAAACCACCTGTTCAGACCAAGTGTCCTGACGCAGGTGGTTTTTTTATCGTTCAACGGTGCATGTCGATTGTGTCTGTGATGATGTAGAGAAAAAAGTCGGCAAACGATTGCTTCTTAACCTCCTAGACCGCCTTCGAACACTTCGGGGTACTTCTGAATCATCTTTACGACCCGATTGAACTTCAACTCAATTTTGTTCATCGTGTTTTCTCTCCTTCGTCTCGCACGCGTTTATAGATGTCGATGTCCCCACTTCTGAAGTCGACGCGTGCATTCCAGTTCCGGACGTCAGATTGAATGATAAACACATCGTCTGATTCCCAACGACTCGTTCCGAAATACAACGAGAACGCGTACGGGCTCGCAATCTCTTCAATCACCTTCTTTTGAAACAGTCTTATACCTCGTTCGTACCCTTCAATCCAAAACGACGCACCGGTCACCGAGACGCTCAATTTGAAAAGCACGATCCGATTGCGTTTTTTGTTCGATTTCGGTGTCTTATTCAGCAAGGCGACCAACTTATAGTCGTTCATTTCAACCTGCTTCAGGCAATGCTCGATCATGTCAGAAATCGGTCGTTCTGTGCTACTCGTCTGTTCTTCTAACAAAGGCACGAGCACGTCCCGAATGACCATTGCGAACTGCTGAAACTTCTCTTTCTCATCAAGCATCATCTCATACGTCTCATAATCGAACATCTCATGCGTGAACTCGTGCGTCACGAGTTGATGATGTGTGTCATCATACGTATGCGTATTGTATGTATGATTTGTTTCAGCATGGATAAGGTTTATCCCTACAAAATTAGGGTCTTTGAAACGAATGTCCCCGCTCTCCACGAAGCGTGACAACGCACGTGATAACAATTCTTCAAAAACGTATGACGAATGAATCGCTGTGATGTGTTTCTTTGCCCAGTTCCGGTCGCGCTGCGCGTTTACGCTCGAATATAAACGAATGGTAATATGACTCATCTTTATCCCCTCATTTCTCTCACTTCTCCATTATACAAAAAACTCCCTTTGACGATCATCGAGATCATCAAAAGGAGTCTGAGATTACTTGACCGGTTCGTACGTGAGCGCTTCCCCGTTCGTCTCGATGACGTGCTTGTACCAATCGAACGAGTCTTTCTTCATCCGCTCCATCGAGCCGTTGCCTTCGTTGTCACGGTCGACGTAAATCATGCCGTAGCGTTTCTTCATCTCGCCCGTCGTGAACGAGACGATGTCGATGATGCCCCATGGCGTGTACCCGATCAAGTCGACGCCGTCATAGACGACCGCCTCTTTCAGCTGCTCGATGTGTGCCTTCAAGTAGTCGATACGGGCCGCATCATGAATCTTCCCGTCGACGATCTCATCGACGGCACCGAATCCATTCTCGACGATGAAGAGCGGGATTTGATAGCGGTCATACAACCGGTTGAGCACGTAGCGGAGACCGACCGGATCAATTGCCCATCCCCAGTCACTTGACTTGATATACGGGTTCTCGACACCGTTCGGCAGACCGCCGTTGACGATGTCACCGCTGTTGTCGGCGACGACGTCACTCTTCACGGTCGTCGACATGTAGTAACTGAAACCGAGGTAGTCGACGGTCCCGTTTTTCAAGATTTCCTCGTCCCCTTCTAAGAACGGGATCGTATAGCCTTCACGCTCGAACTCGTTCAAGGCGTAGCTCGGATAGACGCCGCGCACTTGCACGTCCGGGAAGAAGTAACGCTGGCGCATCATCTCTTCCGCGAGCATGACGTCGTCCGGGTTCGACGAGTACGGATAGATCGGAACGTGCGAGACCATCGCCCCGATCTCAAAGTCCGGGTTGATCGCCTTCCCTTTCGCGACGGCGAGGGCGCTCGCAATCAACTCGTGGTGGCCCGTCTGATACATGACCTCACGCGCGTTCTCCCCTTCTTCGACGATGACGCCTGAGTTCGTCCATAAGAAGAGCGGGTTGTTGACGTCCATCTTGTTGTTGATTTCATTGAACGTCATCCAGTATTTGACCTTGTCTTTGTAACGGTCGAAACAGACCTCCGCGAAGCGGACGAAGTGGTCGACGACGGCACGGTTGCGGAACCCACCGTACTCGCGTGCGAGGTGGAGTGGCATCTCGAAGTGCGACAACGTGATGATCGGCTCGATATCATGCTTCAACAGCTCGTCGAACAAGTCGTCATAAAACTTGAGACCGGCTTCATTCGGTTCCGCGTCGTCTCCGTTCGGGAAAATCCGGCTCCATCCGATCGACGTCCGGAGACACTTCAAACCCATCTCGGCGAACAAGGCGACATCCTCTTTATAGCGGTGGTAGAAGTCGATCGCCTCATGGTTCGGATAAAACTCGTTCGGCTCGACCTTGTCCGTGATGCGACGCGCGACGCCGTGGGCACCGGCCGTCAACACATCAACGACGCTCGGTCCTTTGCCGTCTGCGTCCCAGCCACCTTCAAATTGGTGAGCAGCAAGCGCGCCGCCCCATAAAAAATCGTTTGGTAATGTTTTCATTGTAGTTCCTCCTTAATTGTTCACAATCGTGAGCATTACTTGTGTTGTGTCTGTCTTGTGGTTTGGTTGAACGAGCACATCGGCGTATGTCGCACTGTTCGTCACGATGACCGGTGTGATCGTCGAGACGTTGTGGGCTGCAATCATGTCACGGTCGAACGTCGTCAACACATCGCCCGCTTTGAAGCGATCCCCATCCTTCACGTGCACGGTGAACGGTTTCCCGTCGAGCGTCACGGTATCGAGCCCGACATGAATCAAGAGCTCGATGCCTGAGTTCGAGCGGAGCCCGATCGCATGTTTCGTCGGTGCGACCATGACGACCGTCCCATCGAACGGTGCAATGATTTCATTCCCGTCTGGCTCGACGGCGTAACCTTTCCCCATCGCCCCGGAGCCGAACACGTCGTCCGGAATCTCATTCAACGCAATCACTTTCCCTGACACCGGTGAGACGATCGTCTCTTCCTGAACGAGCGTTGCACTCGCTTCTGCCGTCGCCGGTGTTTCTGTCGCTTCTGTCACTTGTTTGGCCGTATCTTCACCGAAACCGAAGAGTTGAATCAAGACGACCGGGAGAATGATAGCGATTGCCGTCCCAATCAGCAGTCCCCAGATTGACGAAGGGACGTCCGAGCTGATCCCGTTCACAAGTGTGAGCGGACCCGGTAGACCGGCGTAGGCGAAGTAGTACGGGTTGAAGAAACTGGCGACGATGGCGCCAATCGCCCCTGAGATACAACCGAAGATGAACGGCTTTTTGAAACGGAGCGTGACCCCATAAATGGCAGGCTCGGTAATCCCGAACAGACCGGTGATTCCCGCCGAGACGCCGACTTTTTTGGTCTCTTGACTCTTCGCTTTCAAGATGACACCGAGCACGGCACCGACTTGGGCGATGACGGCGATCGTTTGATACGCCTGGAACGAGTCACGGCCGTATAAATCGAAGTTCGCGAGCACCATCGGCGTGACGCCCCAATGGACACCGAAGATGACGACGACTTGCCAGAGGCCACCGATGATGGCACCGGCGAGCATCGGTGCGTTTTCTGCTAAGAAGTTATAGCCGTTCGCGATCCCGACCGCACCCATCGTCGTAATCGGTCCGATGACGAGGATCGTCAGTGGCACCATGAGTACCAAACTGAAGAACGGGACGAACAGTGGACGAATGACCTCGTTCATATGTCGGTTCAAGAACCGCTCGACGTAAGATAAGATCCAGACGAGGAAAAGCGGAGGCAAGACGGACGACGTGTACGTCGTTCCCGATAAGGCAAGCCCGAGAAAACTGATCGTCTCTCCTGACGTGATGCGTGCTGCCATCTCGGCCCATGTCGGGCTGACCAATGCCGCGCTCGCCGCCACCGCGATGAACGTGTTCGTCTTGAAATGCTTCGACGCGGTGATGGCGATAAAGATCGGTAAGAACGTGAACGGTGCCCACGAGATGAAGCTGAACACTTCGTACGTCCCGGTCTCGGCGAACCCTTCGAAGAGAAGCGTCGTGATGATGAGCGTCCCCTGCAAAATCCCCGCGGCCGCTAAAATATAAATGAACGGAGCGAACACGGCAGACATCGTCGCGATGATGCGGTTGAGGATTGTCCCTTTACTTCCCTCTTCCGTCTCGTTCGTCTCCATCTTCACGAGCTTCGAGAACTCATCGAACACTTCCCCGACGTGTTGCCCGATGACGACCTGGAATTGTCCGCCCGTCTCGACGACCGTGATGACCCCTGGCATCGCCATGACTTTCTCTTTCGCTTGCGGATTCGACCGTTTCAACACAAGGCGAAGCCGTGTCGCACACCGCGCCGCATTGATGACGTTCTCTTCCCCACCGACCGCATCTAAAATGTCACGGGCGAGCTTTGAATAATCCCGAACTTTACTCAATTGAAAACCCTCCTTTGATGTAACGCTTACATTTTGTACACTCTTACTATAATTGTACCGGTACAATTAATCAAGACCGATATAAAATATTTGTGTGACCTTTTTTCTGACAGGCGTGTGATATAATAAAGACATCATGACAATGTAGATGAGGGACAAGGATGCTAAAATACCAACAGATTGCAGCAGAGATTGAGCAGTACATTAATGATCAGGATTTAAAACAAGGGGAAAAGTTGCCTGTGCTCGAGCAGTTGATGAGCCAATATGGCGTCAGTAAGAGCACCGTCACGAAGGCGCTCGAGTTGCTTGAACGTCGTGGAGTCATCTTTCAATTGCGGGGAAGCGGGATCTTCGTCCGGCGTCACAACCGCCCGGGCTACATGAGTCTGTTCTCGACGCAAGGGTTTAAAAGCAACCTCGGCGACCGCGTCTTGACGTCGGACGTGCTCGATGTGTCGATCACGAAGCCGAGTGAAGACGTCGCCAACAACTTAGGGATTGACGTGTCGGATGACGTGTATCGCGTCGAACGGGTCCGCTACGTCGATGGGGAAGTGTTTTGTTACGAGGAGTCGTATTATGTGAAGGCAATCGTGCCCTATCTGAATCGGGAGATTGTCGCCGACTCGATTTTCGACTACGTTCAAAGTGCGCTCGGCGTCACGATCGGTTTTTCTGATATGTATATGCAGGTCGGGCGACTGAACGAGACGGAGGCCGGTTATCTTGGCCTGAAGATGGACGACCCGACGCTCCGCATCGAGACGATTTTCCATCTGACGAACGGGAAGCCGTTCGACTACTCACGAATCACCTATCATTACGGGCACTCGCAGTTCGTCGTCCAGGCGAACGGGCCGTACATGTGAAAACACCGCTCGACGCGATTTGCGTGGAGCGGTGTTTTGGTGTGGTTCAGACGAGCGGTTTGCGTTTCAAATCGAGTAGCGCATCATCCGTTTTATAAAGCAATTCGTTGAACCGTTCTACCCCGTGCGCTTCGATGAACGCTTCTTCAGATGGGAAGATGGGAATGAACCAGACTGGGACTACGGTTTGTTCGTCCCCTTCGTATACATGAAACGACTCATTAAAATAAAACGGGGTCGCCACATAGATCGCTGAGAAGTTCAATCGTTTGAAAACGTTCGGGGGAAGCTCAAAATACTCACCGAGTTTGAAGGCGTGATGTGTCTCGAGCGCATGCGTCGTTAATTGCCACAACAACTCGAGCACGTCTTCATACGAACGTTTTTGCTTGAAACTCAACAAGAGCTCTTGGTGTGTCTGAGTACCGTCCTCGTTTTGCAGCGTATGCCAATGAAGGCCTAGCGTCGAGATGGTAAACGTATCGGTCATAGGGCTGTCATCAAACTGCAAGAACTGCACGGCCTGCTCTAACAAATCGTCCGTTTCAAATTGATTCGTGAACTCTCCACAATGGGATTCAAGGTGTTCTAAATAATTCATTATGTTTCCAACTTTCTTGATGGATTCTTACTTTACTATAGGTGTTTGTTCTCGATGCACCCAATCCATAATAAACCTCTCTTGGTGGCTGTTCAATATTGGAAGTTCATGGCGTGAGAAAAAACGATGCTCGTGACTCTCTTGTCCTTCCTGCGTGAGTGCTCCTGAGAATGCCGTCGCATGAAAGATGACTTGTACACTAAAGACCTGATCTCCATTTTCATAAGAAGCATATCCTTCTTCTCCTGAATAGAGCCCAAACAAGCTTAGTTGATTGACTGTAAGACCTGTTTCTTCAAACGTTTCGCGTTGTGCAGCGCTCTTGAATGTTTCACCAGGTTCCATCACACCACCCGGGATTCCCCAAACGTCATGATCTTTACGATGTTGAAGCAAAATTTGATCATTGTGTTCGATGATGACACCACAACCGACCGTCATTAATAGATTAGCTCCAATGAGGTTCCGCATGTCCTGTATATAATTCAATCTACTTCCCCTTTACATTATGAATTTCAAAACCGCTTGATTGAACCGTTCACATGATCAATAAAGTGATACACATCGTTTGCATCATGCGCTAGTACGAAGTTTCCAAAAATATGAGGATGACATTCTCCTAAGAACGTCTCGAGTGACTGTTGAGATGTGGTTGATGAAAAAGATTGCCAAAACCTTTTTGCTTTTGGAATCTCTAATTGAGGTAACAACGTTTCTTCAATCAATTTCTCCCATGCTTTGTCATGTAGCGTCAACCGATACACCGTCTCGCTTGGAGCAATTGTACCACCGAAACAGAACGTCAATTCGATTGGATACGCCCCCCGTGTCACGTGGTGAAAGAACGTCACATAATCCGCTGTGTCAATTGATTCAACGGATTCAATATTCTCCCCTTGGAGTGTCAACCCCTCCCGGTAATAGCTCAAGAGCCAATCCGTTTCATGTGAGAACGTGACGACGTCTTGGCGCTGGTCGTCAATGGAAAGTGTCAACCATGGGGCAATCTCCTCATGATTGCGAACAATTCCTGATAGGTCAGACTCCTCTTCTATGCGTTCAAGCGAGAAACGGTGTCGCTTCGGCAACCGTACTGACGTCTTGCGTTCCACATGTAACGGGAACGTTGCGCCAGCGAGATGTCGGAAAATTAGGCGATTTGCTTCTCCTTCTTTTAATGCCTGCCTCGGTAAAATCAGCATCTCTATCTGATGATAGATGATTTGACACGGTTTTAAGTCCGGCTCGTTCGCGTAGTCCAAAAAACATTTTGCGAGCGTGTTCGCCGCCACAGGCAAACGTTGCTCAAACTCTGTCCATCCGTACAACTCCACGATGTCCGGCAACCCTTTCTCATCGGTAATCACATCCCAAAATGCGTCCTAGTTCATGCCATAGTGCGAAGGGAATTGTAACTGTTCTCTTAATAGTTTATGTAACTCGGTTTCCGCCGCGATGTTTGAGACGTCTAGCGTCACACGAGTGATTTGGTCTCTCTGTTGACACACCTCGATCGGATGCATCCAGACATACACCGTCTCAACGACCCCAGATGGAGCGACATCGACGTAGACATCTCGGGTGAACGGATGCAAGACGAGGTAACGTAGCGTCGTTACATCCGTGAAACCCTCACCGATTTGTATATCACCTGGATGAAACGAGAAGATGTCAGCAACTTGTCGACGAATCGAACGATACACGTCATCAAGCGCTTGGTCATAGACTTGGTCGAATTCATAACGGTCGACTTTCCATAACGTCCCATCGCTTGAACTTGATAAGTGTTCCGTCTTTTGTTCAAACTCATCCGTGTGCATCGCGTGTCGCCGCACAAATAAAGCCGTGGCCGCATCGACCTCATGCAACCACGGACGTTTTACATTCATCTTTTCCAACGCCTCCGATACAAGAGATAACCGAGCGGGAGACCCGCCAACAACGCGAGGCCAAGCATGCGATACGATGTTGACTCTGTCGTCTGAGCCTTCCCCGCCCCACCCACGAGACCATCCTCCGCGGAACCTTGAACGTTTGAACGTGTCTCGACCAAGAGTTTCTGATACATCTCGATTGCAATCGTGTCTCCATCGATGAACCGTTTCGCATCGGTCGTCAAGGCGGTCAACGTCTCCCCGTCATAGTCAAACCAGGCGTTCTCGCGCGCGGAATGGACCAATGTACCGGACACATCAGCTAAGGCAATGGCCAACTCGTCGCCATACCCGAGCGTGGAGAAGGCAAAGACGCCTGGCTCTTGCTCGTACGTACCGATGACGTTTCTTGCTTCTCCGTCCTGTAGGACAGCCGAGACGTATTCTTTGCTTGAGACGAACGTACAGGCGTCATCTGGCGAATAACAGGATTGTGCGGCCATCATCACTTCGTGCAGCGGACCGAACGAGATGGTGCGACTTTCCGTCAAGTGATAGTTACTCGGGTCGTCTCCTTCGATATGGTCGAGGACGATCGACTCGAAATGTGTTTCAGCAAATTGTTCTGCTGACCGTTCTGTCGGCGCGGCAATGGCTGACGTCGTACCGAGCGTGAAGAGCCCGGCTAAAGTGAATGTCGTGAGGTGGCGGAACATGTCTTTACTCCTTTCAACCGACAGCGATTCGGTTCATCAGTGACGCGTCAATCCGAATCACTTCCGCATGCGGATGCTTCTGTCGATCGATAATTTGATTGAACCGTTTCGAAGCGACAAATCGATCGGATTCATAAATCCATGCCAAACGTACGAGGGCGAGGCGTAATTGCTTACGACCGTCACTCATCCGCAGATGGTCAATCTGATTATCGGCGTCTAGCCGATTGATGAACAGCTCGACTTTACAGTCTTCATTCAATAAATAGGACACGAGATAAGCGGCTTGTTGAATCAACTCTTCGTAACGCGCGTGGAGGCCATTCCCGAGCGGACCGCTCAAGTCGAGTGCGAGTGTGAACGTATCGAGGTTTTGGCGTTGAAACACTTTCGCCTGCAGCTTCCCTGTCTTCGCTGTCGCGACCCAGTCAATCTGTTTGACCGGCTCTTGCTCATACCGTTTTGTACTTTGCATCATCAACGGGTCATTGAGCGGCGAATGTTTGACGAGTCGGTCCCCCATCCGGACGAGGCGTGAGTCGAATCGGTTCTGTTTCGTGATGCACGGGAGGATAATCCAGGACGGCAGTGTAAAACCGGTGACGAAGATGGTGCCGAGCCAAAACGGGAGCTTGAACTGAAGGGTGCATTCATCGATTTGGACGGGACCGCGTTGCTTCGCGTGGATTGGAAGCAAATAGGTCGATTCATGACGAAGTTGTAAGGTGTGCACGGACTGATCTTCGTCAAACATCAAGCCGCGTCCCGTCACCAAGCGGACCGAAGTCGGGATCCCGAGCGTTTCAAGTCGCTCGATGCCTGTCACGTCCATCTTGAGCGAGACGCAATCATTCACGAACAACAACTGCTCCTTTTGATGAAACGACAAGCCTGTCGCCTCAACGATTTGTTTCGTCAGCCATTTCCGTGCGAGCATCAGCCCCAGAATCACGCCAGCCACGTAAGCAAACGGCCAGACGTATGGGAACCAAACGAAGAAGACGAGTATCCCTATATAGGCTGGCCAAAGCTTTTCATCTAAAAGGGACGGAGTACTGACTTCGACCTGTCGCATCCTCACACCTTCTCGACCGGGACGTCGACGCGCTCCAAGATGTCGGCGAGGACGGCCCGTTTCGTCGACTTCACGTCTCCTTCAAGCGTGAGCGTCAATCGGTGCGCCAACACATGCGTCGCGACGGCTTGGACATCTTCCGGCGTCACGAATTTACGATCCTCGATATAAGCGTACGCTTGAGACGCTTTGACGAGGGCGAGTGTCGCCCTAGGGCTGGCCCCCACTTCGACGAGCGGATGGTGTCGCGTCTCTTGGATGAGGGCGAGCAAATAAGTCACGACGTCCTCATGGATGCGAACCTCCTCGACTTCGCGCTGTGCCGCTAAAAACGTCTCGGACGACATGAGGGCATGAACGACGTGCCGTGTCTTCGAAATCGTCTGCAGAATCAACTGCCGCTCCTCGCCTGCCTCGGGATAGCCGACTTGAAGCGACATCAAGAAGCGGTCGAGTTGTGCGTCCGGCAACGCGAACGTCCCTGCCGACTCGATCGGATTTTGTGTCGCGATGACGAAGAACGGTTCCGGCAGTTGATACGTGACCCCACCAATCGACACTTGCCGCTCTTCCATCGCCTCAAGTAACGCCGACTGTGTCCGGGGGACGGCCCGGTTGACTTCGTCAATCAAAAGGATATTCGTGAAGATTGGGCCCGTCCGATTCTCGAACGCCTGCGTCTGCACGTTGAAGAAGTCAGCCCCGATGATATCACTTGGAAGCAGGTCGGCCGTGAACTGGATCCGTGTGAACTCGGCCTCGAAGCTCTTTGCGATACTTTTGGCGAGGAGCGTCTTCCCCGTACCTGGGACGTCCTCTAGCAAGATGTGTCCGTTCGCGAGTAGCGCCGTGCAACAGAGGCGCGTGATGTCAGGTTTTCCGAGATAGATTTGGTCGAGCTGTTCGAGTACGCGTGTGATCGTCATAAGGGTGGCTCCTTTTCTAAGCGAAGTAAGTGGGCATCGAGCTGTTGTTTGAACGCTTCTTCTCGTTGTGGCGTGATCTCGACTTGGTCATAACGGGTCTCTAAATAGCTCAAAAGTGAGGCGTCGAGCCGGATGCGGTTCGCCCAGGCTGACAACGTCTCGAACGGCCGGCGTCGTTGTTGTGACGGGAGCGCTTGTTCGAATTGAATCAGATGTTGCCGCAACGGGGAATCCGGCAGCGGGTGAATCGAGCGTGGGGACTGCTCGAACCTTTCATTTATGTTTTGCTTTGAGTGGGGCATTTCCTCTGTCAGAACGAAACCATTCACTTTTTTATTGAGACGCTGTCTGCGCCACAACCATGCGCCAATCAACAGAAGGAGCGCGCTAAGGATGTATGGGAGCAGGGAAAGGCGATCGGTTTCGTCATTGGATGGTTCCGCATATGACGGAGACAAGTCATCCGAATTTCCTCTCGGTGTGCCACCTTCCTCATCCGATGGTCCAACAATGCGCCCACTTCCAGAAGACTTGGACGCAGAATCTTCGTCAGCGCCACCTCCGCACCAACGCTCGGTATCGACCACTTCGATAATCCCAAACAACTTTCGCTTGTCGTGACAGTCCGTCACCCAGCTCGTGATAGGACTCCCAGAAATGTCCAATCCTTTGAAGTATGTATACGCGACTTGACCTGAGAGTGAAATGAGTGCGACAACCAGTAATGAAATCAAAATCGTGGATATAAAAAGGGCTTTGGCCTTTCTCATAGCTCGATTCGTCTGTGAATTTGTTGATTCGACTGCATTCGATTTCACTGCTCCCTTCATTCATCGATTCCATTTAACCCTTATTATGGAAAATGGATTTGAAAGGATTATAGCATAGGGTTTGATCGAATATTCAGTTTTTTTATAAAAAAGTTGCCCGTTTATCGAACGAGCAACCATACTTCCCCGTTATGTGTGTCATCCTCGTCTTGAATCCGCTCATGAAACCGATGTACCTCGGCATCCGCTGAAAGGTTGAACCGTTGTAGGCACATAGAGTCGATAGGCAAGCGCGTCCACGTCTGCTCAGACGTATCGCGTTCCATGAACGCCTTCAGTCGTGCGTCGCTCTCGAATACGATAAGTTCGGACTGCTAGAGCGTCGGCAGGTCAATCAAGACGACGACCCGGCAACTCTCCTGTTCTCGGAGGCGCACAAGCTGAGTTCCCCCTTCTAGCATCGTCTCGATGACGGCACGCTGAATCTCGCTGTTCTTCTCAATCGATAGTAAGAACGATTGATCGATTGGAATTTTGCTATGCCAATATCCGTCATGGAACGTCGTCGGGAACGAATGGGTCTGTTCTGCGATATCCAACCGCAACCGTTTCAACCTTCGTCTGACACCTCGTACTTTCGTTTTTCTCTTCACGGTTTCATCCCTATAACCCGGTCGACTTGCTGCTGATGGTGGCGGTCATGTTCGATGAACTCGGTGACGATATAGGCAAGTGTGTACGGAACACCTTGGTGCGGGCAATGGGTCGCCCCGTTTGCCGTCGTGTGCATCGTCATCGTCTCGTGACGAAGTGACGTCAGCCCTTCTATCAGTGAACTTCGACTCGCTTTGGCGAACGTGAGCACCTTTTCTCCAGAGAGACGTTTCGCTTTTTGGGTCGCGCGCGCGTTAAACGAATCGAACTCGGGGAAGATCATCCCTTCCCCGTTCTTGACGGCCGGGATGATGACGTTCAACAGATGGTTGTCCCAATGGGCGATGTGCAGGATGATTGCTTTGATTGACCATTTGTCGGTCGCGATCGTTTTCTCCCACGCCGATTCATCCAATTCCGTTAGCGTGTTTAGCCATGCGGTATAGGATGCAAACTCGTCGATGACGTTTGAAGTGTTAGTCATGAAAGTGTCCTCCTTGGTTTATAAAGTAAAGAATCCGCTCATATTCGATCTCATCTATTCCGTTTCATATAACCCTTCCGTACGATTATATTCCTCTAAACTTCGCCAATCGGGGAATGTTTGACGGAATCGCTCGCTTACGTCCCCAACTTGGCTCAGCATTAAAACAAATGTTGAGTCCCAAAAGATTAATTCACACATAGCATCCGGATGCTGAACACGGGGTGACTCGATCCATAGATCACTATTCCCGTCTGCGAACGGATGGACGATTAGATCGTTTAACGTGATGGACGTCTTTCGTTCAAACGCCGTGAATACTCCCCAAATGACGTATAGGTTTGTGTGTTGGACAAGTTCGAGTAGACGTTCACCTTTTATCCAGTAGGCCGCTCCCTCCTCAAGTTCTTGAATCTCTTCGAAATACTTCAACGAGTCATTTGAGATTACGGCGTCGAGGTCCGTCACCAACCAATTATAGTTGGCGATTTGTAAACGGAGAGCATCCATGACTTCTTGAATGGAAACGAATCGCTCGATAATCGTATTCATGTCAATACAGCCTCATCTTTTAACAACCATCTGAACCATCTGCCGTGCCCGTCCGTCTCAGCAATCGTCTGCTCTCGTTTGATACCGTTCACGTATTCGTCCAGATGCAAGTCTTTGTCTTGGATATTATTGTAGAGATGAAAAACGTCTCTCGTTCGGCCGATCTCTTCGACCACGTTCAATAAGTGTTTTTTCATGTCGATCGTCATCTGGTTGGCCACGTGCGTGTGGAAGATGCATAAGGTGCTTCCTTCTGGAATATTCCCGACAAGACCGCTCAATCGACTGATCCCATCGCCTTCGATGAAGTCAATCGGTTGCTCGCCGATATAACTAGAAGCGCGCTCGAACATCTCTAAACGTTCCTCATGCTCTGGCCAAATCAACGACTTGAGCCATAACCGCTCTGCTTCATTCTCTAAATCAACGATGTTCAAATCAAGTCCGATACGTGCTGCGACCGGGGCGGGTAATGGTGAGAGCGGCGGTGTCAGCTCCCCGACGAGTTCTGAACGGATATGTAACCGTGACTGCACATCTCCGAACACTTCCTCTTTCCCATAGGAATACGCATACTGGTCCCACAACAGTTGTAAGCCGGCACTCGTCCCAATCTCAATCAATGCCAGTGGTTTTCTCGTTTTATGATGAATGTAGCCAAAAGCGGGATACAAGTAAGCACACCTTCGGACTTCGTTCGTCTGAACGCGTTTCGAACTTAAGATAGACTCGATCTCATTTCGATACGTGAGACAAAACGATTTGAACGACTCGAACGATTCGGTTACGGGCTTAGCGTCGCGAACCATACTCGGGTAGTAGTCTGTTAGCGGGTGGTCGTACCCTTGCATCAGCAAGTAATGGACCGCACCGAACAATAAGTTCGGGACCGGTTGGCCTTCCTTCGCCACGCTACCGATTTTAAGCAACTCGTCATCCTTTGAAATATATAGCGATAACGATTCATAAAGCGGGCTCGAGTCCCGGCATTCTCTCTCGGCAAACGTCACAAACTTTTGAGACAAATCAGATATCGTCAAGTCAAATCCTCTCCTCACACGTGTTTCATGCATACTACTTTCCGTTTAAGTCAGGAGACTCCTTTTTATCCATACGACGGTTTGTCAAATTAAGCGCAACACTTCCTCCGTGAAGGCCTCGTGTGCGGTCTTCCAGCCCAGGCATTTGCGTGGGCGGCCGTTGATCTTGGCGAGCGCGTCCACGATCTCTCCTTGGCCGACCGTCGCGAAGTCCGATCCTTTCGGGAAGAACTCGCGCAGGAGGCCGTTGGCGTTCTCGTTGCTGCCGCGCTGCCACGACGAGTACGGGTCGGCGAAA
>WPCK01274218.1_pt1 | contig 14424 bp, 10 predicted proteins | sample 5399851 | NCBI WGS metagenome assembly WPCK01 (sample SAMN12869471, study PRJNA574797) | sludge metagenome | isolation source: wastewater treatment of pH11 | place: China:Beijing | collected 2019-05-20
CCCAAAGCGCACAGGCTGTGATTTTTTCAATGCATTATGTTGTAGCGTTGCAATCATAACCCGAAGCGTCAGCGAGTGGACAAGTATCCCTCACTAACGTTTCGGGTTGTGAAAAAAATCACAGCCGCGCAGCGATCGGCGTGAAAAAAAGGGGCAGTTCCAGCACGCCCTTCGAAGCTCAGAGCGTGCCACCCCCAGCAAAATGACCAATGACCAATGACCAATGACCAATGACCAATGACCAGTGACCAGTGACCAGTGACCAGTGACCAGTGACCAGTGACCAGTGACCAGTGACCAATGACCAGTGACCAGTGACCAGTGACCAGTGACCAGTGACCAGTGACCAGTGACCAGTGACCAGTGACAAACTCCATTCCAGCACGCCCTTCGAAGCTCAGGGCGTGCCACCCGGTCTAAGAAGGGCATGCTACGACTTATGGGGGGCATCGCCGATTCGCTCCAGCCACTGAGAATGGCAGACTTTCACTATATTTCCGGATTTTCGCTTTGCGAGCTTGAATAATTGTCAAACTTACTTACAATCGATGTTTGTGTATCGCGGGATTACTTCTCCAAAGGTTTATCCTACGCCTGCCTATGCGCGGTTTAACAATTGCTTGGAGACGTCCTGAATTTTGGCTGCCAAGGTGATTTTTTCCTAGAAACTAAGGAGACCTACTTGATGAAACGTTTCACTCGTATTTTTGCGGTCGTTGCCGCATTGGTTGCTGCTAGTGTGAGTTCGTCCGTTCGGGCAAACTACTGGCCGGCTAACCTTACCTTGAATACTAATGCGACCAATGTTACGCTGCAAATCACTGCCTCGGGACTTGGTGGCCAAAGCATTTTGAACCCGACAGTTCAAACCATTCCGTTTGTTTCTGGCGGCCTAACGATGGATGTGGACCAGACGGGCAACGTGCCTCCGCCGGTTTCACTCGCTAACATTTCCGGATTGCTGAGCAACGGCCTTGGGCTTTACATTGCCAACCCGTGGACCATCAATACGATTGTTGGGCCATTGGTACTAACTGGTGGCCACATTAGCGTTGGTCCTGGAGCAGGTCCTTACGCGATCACTGGCAACAGCGTTGATTTGGGCGGCTTGGCGCTAAGCCTCGACGGCGGTGCGGGCACTATCATTGGAAATAACTTTGATTTTGGAACCGATCCTGCCAATTTCACGATACCCAGTCCAACCATTGCGACCTTTACCGAGTCGGGTGCTTACCCAACTTATAACGTGTCGCTATCGATACCTGTCGATGTAGACGGCACCGCAGATGTCGGGGGATTCCTTGGAATCCTAACCTATAGCCTGAATGGCCAAATCGTTTTCGACGGTACAAAAACAGTACCTGAGCCAAGCGCGCTCAGCCTTCTGGCCGTTAGCGGTCTAAGCTTGGTCATGCGTCGTCGACGCCGATAAGTTTTATACACCGATTGCGGCGAGGTAAATTCGCCACCAATCAAATCTACGACAGTTTCAAAGCCTCTCGATCATTTCGAGAGGCTTTTTCATTGGATGGAATAGAACGAGTGCGATTGGGCGATGGAACAAGAGTACGTCAGCGATCGATTGTATTCGTTGGATGCCTACCGTGGACTCATCATGCTCGCCCTGGCCTTCAATGGTTTCGGATTGGAAAGCACGTCCGAACGAGCACTCAAAGTATCGCCAGACTCCAATTTTTGGCAGTGGGTTCATTATCATTTTTCGCACGTCCATTGGGTGGGATGCGGATTTTGGGACACGATCCAGCCGTCGTTCATGTTCATGGTAGGTGTATCCATGGCCTACTCGTACTTGAAGCGGTTCGAGCGGGGCGATTCGTGGTTGCAAATGTTGGCGCACGCGGGATGGCGATCTGTCGTGTTGATACTCCTGGGCGTGTTCCTCATTTCCAACGGGGCCGTGACTACCAAATGGTCGCTTATGAACGTCCTGACGCAAATCGGGCTGGGCTATGTGTTTTTGTTCTTGCTGTGGCAGCGCAGTGCCTTGGTTCAACTCGCATGCGCAATGGCCATTCTGATTGCCACCTTCCTAGGCTATCAGCTGTTCGCCGGTACTGGAATCGACCTTCGGGCCGGCGATCCTTCTGTTGGAATCACACAAGAATGGGCTAGCCAATATCTGGCGGACGTTCCACCGGCTTGGCATAAGAACGCAAACCTGGGTCACGACATTGATCGAGTCATCCTGAATTGGTTGCCACAGGAAAAGCCCTTTGAATTCAATAGCGGCGGATATCAATCGATCAACTTCATCCCTTCACTGGCGACCATGATCTTTGGCTTGATGATCGGTGAGTTAATTCGATCCAGTCGGACCCACGCAAGAAAGCTGATCATCCTGTCCGCCTGCGCCGTTACCGCCATGCTGGCGGGAATCGTTTGGCACTGGCTGGGTTGCCCGATCGTCAAGCGAATCTGGACGCCGTCGTGGACCTTGTTTTCTACTGGTATTTGTATCGGCATGACGGCGATGTTCTACTTGGTCCTGGATGTTTGGCGCTGGCGATGGGGTTCCATTATGCTCACCGTGTTCGGAGTCAACTCCATTGCGGTTTACGTGATGTACATGCTACTGCGACCCTGGACCGCCAAGACACTGCAAACCCATTTCGGCTCAGGCCTATTCCAATTCGCTGGTGAAATGTATGAACCCATGATTCAGTCCATTGCCGTGGGCTGTTGTTTCTGGATCGTATGCTATTGGATGTACCGGCAACGAATCTTCATTCGAATCTGACGCTTGAGTCGTCGCGAGTTGTAGACTTAGGGTTTGCAATTGTCGCTTGACGCTCCTAGGCTGAGATTTTTTCAATGCAATGTGTTGTATCGTCGCGATCATAACCCGAAGCTTCAGCGAGTGGACACGTATCCCTCACTAACGTTTCGGGTTGCAAAAAAATCACAGCCTATCTGCGTCGAGAAATTGCGACGTGGAGCGTCGTGCGACAGCGGGTGTCAGTCTCAAGACGTTGTATCGCACGGGCCGCAAGCAATTCTGCGATTTGCCGATCGGCACCCAAACGATCGGCGAGTATCCATTGCTGATGGGCGTTCTGTTTTTGCCGGGCGTGGACCTGTCGACCAAGTTGGTCCAATAAGACGCCCGAAAAAAGCAAATGCGGCTGAACGACAATCGTCTCGCCGCCCGAGAGGGACGCTTCGTCCATGGCTTCTTTGACGCTCGGATAATGCCCAACGATGAACGCAGCCATCGCCTGACGAACCGGAGTCAGTTCTTGACGCAGTCGAACGAATTCCCGCAGCTTGGGACCGATTTCTGGATGGCTGCTACCTCGGCCTACCAGAATCCACGTTGCTCGCGCCAGGTCAGCCTGGCCAACCGCAGAGTTGAATCGCTGCGCAGACAATTGCACGATCTCACTTTCGAACTCGAGCGGCGCAGTTTGTCCAATTACGAGAATCGAATTCTGGGCAGCGGCCTGTTGAACGATCCGAGGGATGTCGGTCCGAGCGTGACCGGCGGAAAACAACAAGGCCGGCACCACCAGCAAGCGATCAACTCCGCAAGCGACCAATTGTGCGATTGCTTGCGGTATATCGGGCTGTGCGTGCTCCAAAAACGCCATCTGGCTGGCAATTGGTGAAATCAAATCCGCGAATTGTCGGTGGAGTTGTCTGAATTCGTCTTGTCCTGACGCCGATCGCGTTCCGTGGCCGACAAACAGCACACCAAGGCAACCGAAACCGTCTGGCGAAGATCGAGACATTTCCAAGGATTTATTCAAAATTGTCATGCTGCTGCAGCTTGTACCCTGCGGTGCCACCGATTGACGATTCTGCTCACTAGGGTTAGACTCTGGCCCTTCATTTTAGCGCGAACTTCGATGGGCGAAATGGATCAATTCGCCGGAAATTTAATCCTTCAAGACAAACGTTTTTCGACCGTTGCGATTTTCAGCCCCTCTAGGGCTGAACTGATCGCTGGTTGAAGTCATCCGTGACGCATGGAATCGTTCTGCCCCCCTGGGTCGCCCCAGTTTACACCCTACTCGCAATTCAATCACAAGAAAACATGACCAATTCAAAGATGATCTATTATTTCGGCAAGACTCGCACGGACGGCAAGGGCGTCAGCAAAGCGATTATGGGTGGTAAAGGCGCGAACCTAGCCGAAATGACTTCGATCGGCTTGCCCGTGCCCCCTGGTTTCACGATCACGACCGAGGTGTGCGACGCCTACTATAAATCCGGTAAAAAGCTTCCGTCGGGCTTGATGGAAGGCGTCAAAGAAAATGTGGCCACGCTCGAAAAGGAGCTCGGCAAGAAATTCGGCGACGACAAGTTCCCGTTGCTAGTTTCGGTTCGTTCCGGGGCCGCCGTTTCGATGCCCGGAATGATGAATACGATCCTCAACCTGGGATTGAACGACGTTTCCACGGCCGGTTTGGCCAAGGCGACCAACAATGTACGATTTGCCTACGATGCTTACCGTCGGCTAATCAACATGTTCGGCGACGTCGTCATGGACGTCGAACACCACTTGTTTGAGGAAGCCTTTGACAAGATCAAAAAGAAGTATGGAGTCAAGGAGGACACTGAAGTTCCTGCCGAAGGACTGAAGGAATTGTGCGATGCCTATAAGGCGTTGTACAAGCATGAGACCGGTGAGGATTTCCCTCAAGATCCGATGAAGCAGCTCGAAAAAGCCATCGAAGCGGTTTTCAAGAGCTGGATGACCAACAAGGCCGTCAAATATCGCGAGATCGAGAACATCCGAGGTTTGCTCGGGACCGCCGTCAATTGCCAGTCGATGGTTTACGGCAATATGGGCGATGATTCTGGTACCGGCGTGGCCTTTACTCGGAATCCGAATACGGGCGAAAACAAATTTTTCGGCGAGTTTCTGGTCAACGCTCAAGGCGAAGACGTCGTAGCCGGCATTCGTACGCCATTGCCGACCGACGAAATGCCCAAGTGGAACGCCAAAGTCTACGATCAGCTCATGCAAATCAAAGACACGCTCGAACGGCATTACAAGGAAATGCAGGATATCGAATTCACGATCGAAAAGGGAACGCTGTATATGCTGCAGACTCGCACCGGCAAACGCACGGGCGCCGCAGCCGTTCGGATTGCTTGCGAACTGGTTCGCGAAGGCTTGATCGATGAGAAGACGGCCGTGCTGCGGGTTCCGGCCGGCGACTTGAATCAACTGTTGCTGCCAAGCTTTGACACGACCGCTTGGTCCAAGGCCGAAAAAATCGCACGAGGCTTGCCAGCTTCACCGGGCGCAGCGGTCGGAAAATTGGCTTTCACTGCGGAAGATGCCAAGGCGCGTGCGACCAAAGGCGAAGCGGTTATTCTGATCCGCAAAGAAACCAGCCCTGAAGATGTCGACGGCATGCACGCCGCCGCTGGTATTTTGACCAGTACCGGCGGAATGACCAGCCACGCTGCGGTTGTTGCCCGCGGTTGGGGACGATGCTGCGTCGCCGGAGCCGGGGCCGTGAAGATCGACGCCAAAGCTAAGAAGGCAGAAATCAACGGCAAAACCTACGGCGAACAAGATACGCTGAGCATCAACGGAACGACCGGCGAGGTCGCGTCAGGCTCGATCAAGACGCAGCCGGCTGTGCTTTCCGGTGATTTCGCGGAACTCATGAAGTGGGCCGATAAGTATCGAACAATGGCCGTACGGACCAATGCCGATTCTCCGGACGATAGCAAGCGAGCTCGTGAGTTCGGGGCACAGGGCATCGGACTATGCCGTACCGAGCACATGTTCTTCGGTGGCGAGAGAACTTTGGCAATCCGACAAATGATCGTCGCGAAGACGGAAGCAGACCGTCGCAAGGCACTCGACAAGCTGCTGCCTTTCCAACGAGACGACTTCGTCGGCATCTTCACAGCGATGGACGGATTGCCCGTCACCGTGCGTTTGCTCGATCCACCGCTGCATGAGTTTGTGCCCCACGACGAGAAGGGACAAAAGGAACTTGCCGATGAGTTGGGCGTAAGTCCTGCCGAGATCAAGTCGCGCGTCGATTCGCTGCATGAGTTCAATCCAATGCTCGGTCACCGAGGCTGTCGATTGAGCGTGACGTATCCCGAGATCCTCGAGACTCAGGTGCGGGCGATCGTCGAAGCGGCAATTGAATGCAAGAAGAAGGGCATTGATGCGCACCCTGAGATCATGATCCCGCTGGTGGGCACTGAAGCCGAGTTGAATTTGCTGCGAGTTAAGACCGAAGAAACGATCAAGACCGTGAAGACCGAAAAAAGCTACTCGGGCGACCTGGATATTTTGATCGGAACGATGATCGAAGTCCCGCGTGCCGCGCTGACTGCGGACGAGATTGCGCAGCAGGCCGACTTTTTTAGCTTCGGAACGAACGACCTGACACAAATGACGTTTGGCTTCAGCCGCGATGATATCAATTCATTTTTGCCCGACTATTTGTCCCAAGAGATCTTGCTGATCGACCCGTTCCAGTCGCTCGATACCAGCGGAGTCGGGCAACTCGTCGATATTGCTGTCAAAAAGGGCCGCAGCGTCAAATCGAACCTAAAACTGGGTATCTGTGGCGAGCACGGCGGCGATCCGGCGTCGATCAACTTCTGCCATCAAGTCGGCCTGGATTATGTAAGTTGTTCACCATTCCGCGTCCCAATCGCCCGGTTGGCCGCCGCTCAAGCGGCACTTCGAAAGGCTTAATGGCCCCCGCGCAACCACTCACGGGTCCGATGAATGTAGCTATCTCGCTCCCGCGAGATGAGCTTCGCCCGCGCGAGAGCGATACGGCGGCACTGGCTTTGGCTGAGCGGTCTGAGAAACCAGCATCTGTCCGGAATTAATTTCCCGATCTCTGAGAAAAAATGCGGGGTTGGCGGTACAAACACTGACTTCGAAGAAGTCAGCGACATTCGTCGAGGATTTCTCCGAAATCCGTGCTGCACGCCGTTTGTCGGAGACAACAAAAAACCGGAAACTATTTCAGGACAGCTCCCAGTGTTGGCCGCGTCGGAAAACATCGTGAAACCCTTGCTCCAATGCCGATATTATTGGACAGCGCCAAGTAATGGTGGCATAAGCTACCAGCCAGTGTCCATAGGCTACCAGCCAGTGTGGATTCAGCGAAGTACTTGCGTTTCCACAGGCTGGAAGCCTATGCCACTTTGAAATCGGCGGTTCGATAGCGACCTCACGCCGGGAGGACCCTATGTATTGTTCCAAGTGTGGTAGTGAAGCAAGCGGAAATTTCTGTTGGTCATGCGGAACGGCTCTGCAACAAGGATCGGCTACGCCTTTCGTAGGTGACTGGTCCGAATTGGTCGACTACGCAACATTGGTTCAGATCCCGGAAGTTCGACAACGAATTTCCTTAAGCGCGTCGCGCGCAAAGCCTAGCATGACCGGTGAGGAATTTATGGAGCGCTGCGACAAAGTTCTGGCTCCGCTGATGGGTGGCGTTTCAACAGCAGGCCTTGCCCGCATTTGTCAACCGCTTTATGCGAAACTGGGTTTAGCCAGCACTAAGACGCGAGAACAGCACACTGGCGAGCCAGTCGGACGCGTTATCGTGAACGTCCTTTGCTCAATGGCCGAACACGATCAGAAAATAACTCAAGCGATACAAATGCCCGATGGGTGTGTGCTTGAAGCCAGCATTCCGTCGGACATTTATTCATTTGCAGGCGACTTGTCCGTTCACGTAAAGCGCCTCGATCAGATGACCTCTGTTACTGCGATCGCAACAATCAAAGGTCAGAAATTTGATTGGGGAAAAACCGGGCGATGTGTAGACCAATTGTTTTCCGACTTGAACGGTCGGATGCGGGCGGCTTAGTCAAACCAAGGCTTCCGATACTCCATCCCGGAGGCTCACGGTGCTGCCAGATATGTAGAGTGCCCACTAAACGATACCTTGGGGTTTGCGCGATTCTGCGATGCACACTAATGAACACTGTCCGAATGAAGCGGACCATCGCCTTCTTTGGCCAGGATGTCGATTACATCCGCTTCAGTCCCTGCGGCTTTTAATTGATCTCGCAAGACTCGGTCGCCCACGACGGTGGCGATTTGACTTAGAAGCGAAACTTGCAAATCAGGTTGCTCGATCGGCGTAACGAGCAGAAAAATCAAGAAGACTTGCTCAGGCGACCTGCCACTAAACAACACGCCTTGGCTCGAGCGTCCGAAAACGACAAGTGGTTGTTCAAGATTCGCGACGCGAGCGTGCGGGATGGCCACACCGAAACCGAGATTGGTCGGCAGTTCTCGCTCGCGAGCGATTGCAAGCCCAGCCACGTCGGCGTTCAGCGGTAGGCTGCTCAACGCAATGCGGGATGCCATTTCGTTGATGGCTGCATCCGCCGTTTCGCTTTCAAGATTCATCAGCAACCGGCTCGTGAATAAATAGTCTTGCAAGGCAATCTTCGGCCGTTGCGGATATTCGTCTTCGATACGACCGACGACTTGTTCGAGGATGTCTTCGATCGTAATGATTCCTGTGATGCTGCCACGATGTTGCACGCTCAGGATTGTGGCTCCGTCATACTGGAATTGCTGCAAAACAGATTCGATGTCGTGGTCGGGACTGACTGCGCCAAGCGGACGGACAAAATCGGTCCACGTACCATCGTCTGAACCCAAGCCGATCAAATCCTTGGCAAGTAGATAGCCAATCGGTGCGCCTGATTGCGAATCGACGACGGGCCAACGCGAATGATGTTGTTCACCGATTTGCCGACGCACATTGTCTAAGCTACTCGAACTGGACAATCGATGAACTCGCGTCCACGGAACCATAATGCTTCGAACGGTTTGCTTGTTCAGGTTTGAGATATTGTCGAGGATCAGCCGCAATCGAACATCGCGCATCGAGCGCTCGACCTGGTCGCGCCCGGCACCGGCATCCACTAGAACAAGGCGGGCGAGCGCCACGGCGGCTTCGGCTTCTTCAAAGATCGATGCGGATGCACCGGCGTCTTCGAGATGTTCCCTTTCCCGAAGATAACGCGCACGAACGAATATCTTCAGGTCTTGATTCAATTGTCGGGCTTGGCTGACGATCGCCGCGCTGCTGGCCGTCTGGGGAAGCGTGATGACCAAGTGGGACGCCCGTTGGACTCCGGCAAGTTCCAGGATTGCCTCACGTGAAGCATCACCCATGATGGCGAGTTGGCCGTTTTGCTCAAGCTCTAGCACGGTATCCGTGTTCATTTCGATGACGACTGTTTCAAGACCTGACTCGCGGAGCAGTCGATCGACCGTTCGCCCTACCGGACCGTAACCGACTACGATGGCACGACGTTTTGAATCCGATTTGGACTCTGCAATTCGCTCGGCCGCGTCCGCGTTGACTTGAGCGCCACGGGCTTGGGCGCGAGCGTTGAGCAAATTCCATAGCTTGGGATGGTGTTTCAACCAACGCTCAATGGTGTCGAGGGATCGGAATAGTAGCGGGTTGAGCGTGATCGAAATGATCGCGCCACCGACCAGCGTGTTTTGACCGGCATGAGACATCAATCCGTGCTCCTTCGCCACGTTCGAAAGGATAAACGAAAATTCGCCGATTTGCGCCACACCAAGCGCCACGGTCAATGCGGTCTGGGAGGAATTACCAAGCAAAGTCACGATCGATAATGCCGTCAGCGGCTTGACGACCAAAATGATTCCCAGGGCAGCCAAGATCATCAGCGGTTGTTCAACCAAGAACTTTGGGTCGAAAAGCATACCGACCGAGACGAAGAACAGCACCGCAAAAGCATCTCGCATGGGCAGCGCGTCGGAGGCTGCATGGTGGCTAAGCGGAGTTTGCGCTACTAACATCCCCGCCAAGAACGCTCCAAGCGCCATCGAAGCACCGAACATAACATAGGTTCCAGTGGCGATGGCGATCGAGAATACCATGACCGTCAGCGTGAAAAGTTCGCGGGATCGCAACCTCGCGACTTTCAGCAGAACCCAAGGCACAACCTTTGGTCCAACAGTCAAAATCAAAGCCACCATGGCAACGAGTTTGAGCAGCGCGGCTCCGATCGCCACAGCGGGATGCGAATAGAGTGACGTTGTTGCGGAAGGCTCCGTATCTCCAATCCCGCCGATCACGGGGAGGAATACCAAGGCGACAACCGTCAAAATGTCTTCGACAAGCAGCCAACCGACGGCAACGTGGCCTTGGGGAGAGTTCAGCGAGTGCGCATCTATCAGCACTCGCATAAGGACGACAGTACTGGCTACCGCCATGGCCATTCCCAACACAACGCTGGCTCGAAGCTCCAAGCCCAGAGTCATGAAGATGAGCACAGCCACGCTTGTTACAACCACACTTTCCGTCATCGCACCAGGGATGGCGATCGATTTGACTGCCAACAAATCCTTCAAGTGGAAGTGCAATCCGACGCCGAACATCAACAGGATCACGCCTATTTCAGCCAATTGAGCCGCCAACTCAGGGTCGCCGTCGAAGCCCGGCGTGTTCGGCCCAATTGCAACACCTGCCAGCAGATATCCGACGATCGGCGACAATTTAAGCCACTGCGTGAACAACCCAAGGACCCACGCCGCCGTAAAACCAGCCGCGACCGTAGCGATCAGCCCTAAATCTTGGGAGCCTGTGGATGAAAGTGGAAAATAAAGCATATCGCGCTTGGATCTATTTTTTGATACGTGATAATTCTCGATTGGTCGTGTTTCGGTCGCCTCAATCCCGAAGATACGCCTCCGACATGAACTTGAGTTCTGTTCGCCGGAGACATGAGCGAGCTAGCGGGGCATTTTCAATAAGTTCGTATCATGGCTAGAAGATGCCGGAGTGATCAACCCCAAGTGCAATCGCTCGGCCCAAATTCGAACTAGAGTTTTCGCGAATTGACCAAGCCGACCAATTCGAGCAACTTGAGCGCATTGGTCGTCGGCGTGACTCCGGGCCGCATGATGTAATCAAACTGCATGACTTCTTTGCCCTGCGGGTCGCGAGCAAAAGTCTCTCGAAAATGCACCACCTGTGCAACCGCCGATACTTCAGGCACACTTGCTAGGTCCAGGTCATGCGTCGAAAGAAGTCCGCAAGCGTTGAAAGAGACAAGCTGCTCGACAACGCGAGCCACGGCAATTTGGCGTTCCCGGCTGTTGGTTCCCTGAAGGATCTCGTCGAGCAGAAACAAAATAGGTGGAAGCTGATCGGATCGATGTGACTTTGCTAAATCCACCACGCTTTTGAGCCTCAGCAATTCGGCCATAAAAAATGAAACGCCTTCTCGCAGGCTATCTCGAACTCGAATGCTGCTGGCGATTTCAAACGCTGGAATCGAAAGGGTCTCTGCGCACGCCGGGCTGCCAACTCGACTGAGCAGCACGTTCAGTCCGACGGCCCGCAACATCGTGCTCTTACCTGCCATATTGGAGCCGGTAACCAACAGCAGTGGCCGCTCACCCGACAGACCAACGTCGTTGGCCACTCGCAGTGGCTGGGGCAATAACGGATGAGCTAGTTGCCTAGCGTTCAGAAGCCACGGTCCGTCGGCCACTTCAGTCGGATACGCCCACGAAGGATTCTCATCAGCCAGCGTCGCTGCACTGATGATGGCTTCACACTGGCCAAGCGAATCGAACCATTTTCGTACACGCGGCCCAAAGCGTTTTTTCCAACGCTCCATCCAGTCGAGCACGTGCAGATCCCACAACAGACAACTTTGAAGGACCAGATAAACGAGGTAGAGCACCGGATCGCGTTGGAATGATGCAAGCCGCACCAACTTTTTTAGGGATCGGAAGCCATCAATCGCGTTATTTTCGTGTTGCGTGCAGATGCCTCGCGCTTGGCTCAACAATCCGCCGTCGTCGGGCAGGCGACCCGTCAATTGAAACACTTCAGAGAACCGCTGAGCGGCTTGATGTTCGCCAAAAATCTTTTGGAAAATTCCATGAACCCAGCCACCCCACAAAACGGTAACAATCAGGTTGCCAACGACTCCGACCACCAAGCAGACGAACGCAGCGTTTCCTAGCCAACTTAAACTGTTGCCGAGTGTAGGCTTTAAAAAGATCACCGATGAGATCCCGATGGCCCCAAGCACCACTAGGCCCGGTCCAACGAACCGCGCGAGGTTGGCAACCTTGTGCTCATCCAACCAGGATGGTGACTCCGCCCATTGGGTGAGTTGATACGACTTGGTGCCGTGATAACTCGCGCTCGAAACCTTTCGAACAACCTCTAACCGCAGATCTCGCTCGGGTACTAACGCTTTGACAGCCGCTTGACGCTCGCGGATCGTTTCCCAAGTAGGAGGGCTGGCGATCCACGACTGCAACGTTGTCTTGCCCGGATGCGTTCCGGCTAGCGACAATAGGGTTAAAAGGCTGCACTGGCCCGCTACATCCAAGTCGTCGCTGCACATGGGAGGCGAAACCTCGGGCAAAAAGTTCTCAGCCGGAAGTTGTGCCCATCGCCGGTCCATTCGATCAAGCAACAATTGTGTCAAACGCTCGTCGCTGGTCGCAGCCTCTTGAGCTATCCGAACGTGCTCGTTCCAAATAATGGCGACAAGAAAACTGAACGCAAATAGCCATCCCAGTACGGTCGTCCAAGGCGTGGCAACGTGACCGAGATAAGCCAGAAGCAAGAAACTGGAGGCCAAAGCAAACAGGATTGTGCGGGCCCAAACCAACTGACCCAGCCGCCAGTCCAATTGGGAAACGCGCTTTTGGGCGGCGGCAAGGTCCAGCTCATACTGCTGACGTGCTTCCATCGACTAGGCGACGTCTTCGTTGGTGGTTCGGTGGATCGCACTAGGATCAGTGTAAATGGACCCGATGCTGGGCATCTGGTTTTCCCAAATCTCGACACTGGGTTCCGCTTTCGGCAATTGACCGCTCAGAACCTCGATCGCAAACCCATCTCGCTTCAAGCGTCCCGCATGCCTTGCTGGGAGGCGGACGTGGACTTCGACGAATTCGTCATTGAATTGTTTACTGATCACATCGCCGACTTTGATGAGCCATGCCATGGTTCGACCATCCGCAATCTCCAATCGAACATTCAATGTCACAAAATCGCCACTGAGCGATCGGCTCACGGCCGCAGCTAACCGGTCAATGCCCAGTCCTGATCGAGCACTGATCGGGATTGCGTTTGGATATCGAGCCAAAACCGCGTGAGCATATTGTTCAGCGGCTTCGTGGTCCATCTTGTTCAGGATGAGCAACATTCGTTTTTCATCGATGGCCAGCTCGTGCAGCACTGAATGCACTGCCGAAATTTGATCGAGCACCGCTGGATTGCTGGCGTCGGCCACGTGAAGTAGCAAATCGGCATCCCGAGCTTCTTCAAGCGTTGCCCGGAAACTCGCGACCAAGTGGTGAGGTAAGTCGCGGATGAACCCAACGGTATCACTCAAGAGCACCGGACCCCAACTGGGTAGATTCCATCGGCGAGTCCGCGTGTCGAGCGTTGCAAACAACTTGTCGACAGCTTCGACGTTCGCATCCGTCAAGCGATTCATCAGCGTACTCTTGCCGGCATTTGTGTAGCCAACCAACGAAACGGTCATGAAATCGGCGCGACCGGCGACTTCGCGCGCCTTTCGCTTCTCTACCTTGGACAAATCGTCCTTCAATTCGTGGATACGTTTTTCGACCAGCCGGCGGTCGACTTCGAGTTGCTTTTCACCGGGGCCACGCATGCCGACGCCCATCGTCTGTCGCGAAAGGTGCGTCCACAACCGTTTGAGCCTGGGTAATGAGTACTCGAGCTGGGCAAGCTCAACAGCCAATCTGGCTTCGCGGGTCCTGGCGCTCGAAGCAAAGATATCCAGGATCAGCTCGGTTCGGTCGATGACCTTCGTTGAGATTGCTTTCTCGAGATTGCGCGTCTGACTGGGCGAGAGGTCGTTATCGAAAATAACCACATCCGCTTCGTGCATATCGACCAACTGGCGAAGCTCTTCAACTTTGCCCTTACCCAAAAAAGTCTTGGGGTCGGGCGTTTCACGGCGCTGAACGACGCCATCCAAAACATCGGTACCCGCAGTCTTGGCGAGTCCTGTCAGTTCATCCAGAGGATTCTCGGTAAATGAATCACGCGGTCCGACTAAACGGGCCAGCACCGCTCGTTCGCGAGCGACGCTCTGACTACGATAATGCTCAGGCACTAAATGGATGTCTCCGTGTAAAAATAAGTTGCTGGACGCATGCCAAACCCCGTTGCGAATATTTGCCGGTTCTATTGCTGCCTATGCTTAACTCCATTCTACTCAAACACCCACAGTCAAAGCCAGCTTGATGTCTGCCCCTTTGAGAAACACCTTGAAGTCTACACAACCTTGCCTTGAACAACCGCTGCAAATCCTTGAAATCTAATGATTTATGAGAAAACTAGTAGCGTCCGTCGACTGATGGTATCCCCCACCAGGGCATAGGTCGGAAGCCGCCGTCCGCTG
>WPCK01211152.1_pt1 | contig 14420 bp, 11 predicted proteins | sample 5399851 | NCBI WGS metagenome assembly WPCK01 (sample SAMN12869471, study PRJNA574797) | sludge metagenome | isolation source: wastewater treatment of pH11 | place: China:Beijing | collected 2019-05-20
CATCGTGGGCGTCCTCCCTCCTAGGGTGAACTGGCCAGTGGTTCGCCTGGTGCCGCGGCAGCCGACGCCGCGGCGTCCGCTGCGGGAGTTTGACCCAGCAGCGTGGTATCGACCGGATTGTAGAAATAGACGATGCCGTAAATCTCCACATTGACGTCCGTGCGGCTTTGGGCGTCGATCGCGTCTGCCGTCGTCATGGGCATACCCGGCTGACCTCCGGGCGCGACCGGAAAGCCTGGTGGCGGACCATACTCGCGACGCATTTGGCCTTCCATGGGTCGGCGACGACCTTCTCCCTCACCGCCGAAACTTCCGGGCATGTCGAGCATACCCAAGCCACCATCGTCGGGCGGGTTGACGCGAAGTTGCCGGACTTCGATGGTAAGTGGCGAATTGGCACATTCGACCAGGAATTTCTCCAGCTTGGTCTGGTCGATCTTGATCCGCATCCGAACGGGGATCCTCTTGGCGACGGCCAGGTAGGCCTCGGCGGGATCGACCGCTCCGGGTTCCTTCATCACCTGCCTGAGCTTCTCGGCCGACAAGGGCTGGTAATCCTTGTCGACGTAACGACCTTCTGCCGGATCGGGAGCCGACATCCCAGGCCCCATTCCTTCTCCCATGAACTCGCCTTCCATGCCCATGGCAGGTTCCCCAAGTGGCGGTTCCCCTCGAGGACCCGTGGTGGGAACAACCTCCCCGGTCGAGCCCATGGCGGCGGGGTCCATCCCCTGGGGCAGGGGAGGGGCCACGCGTTCCACATGGCCACTGCTGGGAACCGCCTTCTTGCCCATGCGAATGAACTCGATTTCCTTGACCGCGGCATTGTAACGACCGACAGCCCCGTCATTGGTCCGGGCGATCACGTCAAGCACGGCCTGCAAGACCCAAAGGTCCTCTTGGGCGTAAAGGATTTCCAGCAGTTTTGGCGGGCGGGCTGTCCCTGAGCCATACGAACTGGCTGCTTCGGGCCTTCGCCCGGGTCCCGCCATGGTGGCCACGTCCTGCCAGCGGAAATGTTCTTGGAGGATCTCTTGCTGACTATTGGGTAGCCATTCCACGACCGACTGGTTCGCCAAGGTTTCCTCGTTGCCAAGCTGCCCGTACTCACCCATGCGACGGGATTCCATATTCATCGATTCCGTGGGTTGACCCGTGTTGGGATCGACATTCTGCATGTACCACTTCGCTTGAATGCGTTTGGCGAGTTTCGGCAATTCCTTGTCGATGTGTTCTAAGTATCGCACCCGCAGGCTGAGCACGAGTTCCATATTCTTGTCGACCGGGTAAGCGACCTTTTTTTCGATGGGATGCAGGTCCTTGACCTCCTTGATGAAGTCGTCCCCCAGTTCTTTGGGCCAGGCCAGGATGGCCGACTTTTCGCCGGTCTGCTGGACATACTTTTCCGTCCAGGCCTTGGCGACCTCGTCTCTCCGTTTCTGGATCAGGGCCTGCATGCCGGCCGCAACTTCCGAATTGGGATGTTTTTCCTTGCCTCGGATATTGGCCAGCGTGGAGTAGAGTCCGTCGATCTCCTGCTGATTCTTTTTCTGCTGGGCGGTCAGGGCCCCAACCCCCAGGAACCAAACGACGGCGGCGCTCACCACGATCACCGGACAGAGGACCCAGAAGTAGATCCGCTTGATTTTCTGAATGAGATCTCGCATTTCACCGAACTCCGTTGTCGGCATTCGCGGCGACGTCGACCGCTGGTTGGGCCTGGGCTTCTCGTTTTAGCTTCATCCGCTGACGCAAGGGAACCTGTTTCCAGCAGAACTGCACGGTAAATTCGTAGCTCGGCACCTGCAGCATCGGTTTTTCTTTGGGCTCGTTGTCCACCCGTTCGTTTCGCTGGCCAAACGGATTCGGGCCACGCTCACCCATCATGGCGTTGGGATTCTCCGTCGGGCGGTATTTCGGATTGTGGATCTCAAATTCGCGGTTCAGTTCCGCCCGGATGGGGACGGGATACAGGATGCCCAGGTCTTTTACCGTGAACACCTCTTTGGTCCCTTCGCCGGTAGGAAGTTCGACCGTTCCCGATTCCAGTTGGTCGAGCAGTTTCTTGCGGACGTATTCCATGCCCGTGGCATCGGAGTTTTTGTGCTGAAAGTGGTGGCCCGTAATGGAGATCACCCAGGCACCCCCTTCCAATGGGGCGGATGCATCGGGACTGGCGGCCGCCGCAGGATCGGCAGGCGGGGTACTTTCGGGCGCGGCGGCCGCGTTTCCCGCAGCCTCCTTCTGCCGCTCCGCCTGCTGCTGATTGTAGATCTCGCTGACCTCCGCCGTATACCAATCGGCCACGTTGGGGAAATACTCCGTTTCCATCCGATCGATGAAAATCTCTTGCCGTTCGAGCAGTGGCTTTTCGTCCAGGGTCGGGATCTTGTCCTTCAACTCCGGGTCGACTGGCAGGGAAACGGTGATGGCCTTCAGCAATTCGAGCCAAAGCAGCCGACCGTCGGCACTTCCCACGGCGGATTCGCCCAAGCCGTCCAGGCGGGCCAGTTCATCCCGGTTCTTGGTATCCTCGTCGTCCATGGAAGAACTTTGACTTTGGACCGACTGAACCCCCTGCTTGGCGGTTTGCCAGTCGTCCTGATGCACGGAGTTCCAGGCTCGCCAGTGAAAGAAGAAATTGAACGCGAAGGCCGCCAGGAACGAAGCCGCGATGGCCGCGACCCAGGGCTTCTTGCGTTTGACCATCCGCTGCTTGAGGATCTCGCGCGGGATCAGGTTGGTACGCAAGGGGGCCAGGCCCAGGCCCTGCAGCACCAGTCCATAGGTACCGGGAAAGGCCAGCGCATTGTCACGAAACTGCGGATCGTCCACGACTTGCGGGCCCGTCAAGCGCCGGAAGGAATCGATCCGCTGAACCGGCAATTCCAGGTTCTTTTCCAGGTAGGGTTGCAGACCTGGCAACTTGAGCGTGTTGCCGACCGCCATCATCTTTTGGATGCGGGCCTTCTTTTCGATGCCGCGGAAGTACCCCAGGGTCCGCTGCAGCTCCGTTACCAGGTCATTGAAGATCGGCCGCATCGACTGAAATACCTTGCGGGGATCTGCCGCCTCCCGGGCATTGCGCTTGGTATGTTCCGCCTTGGCAAATGTCAGCTTCAAATCGGTCGTCAGTTGTTTGGTAAAGTGATTACCCCCGATGGGAATGCTCCGTTGCCAGACGCGGGCTCCGTTCGTCAGCACCAGGTCCGATGCCTCGGTCCCCATGGAGAAGATCACATACCAGGTATTCGGATCGGGCGGGGTGTCCGCCTCAGCGTCGTCAGGCGACAGCTTTTCGTCATAGACCAGTGCATTGAAGATGCTGATCGGAGTCAGCTGCACATAGTCGATTTCGATCTCCGCATCCACCAGGGGGCGAATCAACCGCAGGACCTGATCGCGCTTCATCGCAAACAGACCCACTTCGGTTTGGGGAAAATCGTCGTCTTCGTCGGCAATCGTGGGAAGCTTCTGGTAATCCCAGACGACATCCTCCAGCGCAAAGGGGATCTGCTGCTTGGCCTCGTAGCCCACCAGGTTGGGGAGCTGCTTTTCGTCGACGGGGGGCAGCTTGATGAACCGTGCCAGTCCGCTCTGCCCCGAAACGCAAATGGCGACGCGGTCGTTGCGGAGACTGTTCCGGGAGAGGAACGTCTTGATCGCGTCCCGGATCAGTTCGTCCGGTTCGGCGTCTTGTTGACTGAGGATTTTGGGGAATTCGACAAAGTCAAAGGATTCGGCCAGTACGGTCCCGTTTTCGCCGACCCGACCCCGGAGTGCCTTCAGGCCGCATTGACCAATGTCGATGCCCCAAACGAATCCCGAATTCGCCATTCATCCGCCCCTGGTCTGTTCCTGGACCTCCGCCCCCATCACGAACGATTCCTCGTTCGAACATGGTATAGCCCAGTCTAGTTGCTGGAAATGACGATTGTCAACGAAAGGCCTTGAATTGAGGGAGTTTGAGTGGTTCTCGGTCGGGACTTTCGGGCTAGACGGTTGGTGAATCGCTGCCTAAGTTGTAAGCGGCAAGGGTACGCGGGAAACAGGGCGGTACATGGTGATCACCATTGATGGACCTGCGGGTGCCGGGAAGAGCCATGCGGCGCTCCGGCTCGCCACTCGACTCGGATTCCACTTCCTCGACACCGGTGCAATGTACCGGGCGGTCGCCCTGGAGGCGCTGCGCCGGGGCATTGCCTGGGATGATCACGCCCGCCTGGACGAACTGGCCAGGAGCCTGGTCCTGGATGTCAACGAGGATCGCGTCCTGCTGAATGGCCAAGAAGTTACTCAACAAATTCGCGCGATCCAGATCACGTCCGTGATCCACCATGTGGCAGATCATGCGGGAATTCGCGATACCCTGGTGGCGCTGCAGCGGCAGACTGCTCGAAATGGCAACTATGTCACCGAGGGGCGGGATCAGGGGACCGTGGCCTTTCCGGACGCGGTGTGCAAGTTTTTCTTAACCGCATCGCCCGAAGAACGGGCCCGTCGCCGAATGCTGGATATGCATGCGAGAGGCGAAAACTTGCCATTTGAGGAAGTCCTTCGGCTGCAGAACGAGCGAGATCGGCGGGATGAATCCCGCGACGTCGGACGTCTGGTGCCGGCCCTGGATGCCGAGCTGGTCAATTCCGACGGTCGCAGTCTGGATGAGGTCGTCGAACTTCTGGTGGGGATCACCCGAGAAAAAATCGGTGGGACGCGGATGTCGGCCCGAACCTGAGCTTGGATTGCCCTGTGGTGGGGCGCGATTCCGCCTCGCCCTGTCGGGACGTCCCTGGCGGAATCCCTTTCCCCAAGGGTGTAACGACGAGCGTGCTTCAATGCCGCACGTAGATGCCATCCCCATGGATGACCAGGTTGCCCGGTTCCAGGTGAGCCTTGCCTCGAATCACCACCAGGTCGTCCCCCTGGAAATGGAACAGCGTGCGGGCGTCTATGGGAATGGCATCGCCGTTGTCTGCCAGGAACCGTACCACGACCTGCATGCCGGGCCCTTTGGCTGAACAGAATGGGCACTCATGGTCCGGATCGTCATGAGGGTGTGCATGGGCCGCGGCATCGGGTGCCGCGGCAGCAGCTTCCGTGGAATCCCCGTCGGGTGGCGTACTGGATTCCGCATCCGATTCAGGGTCCGTCAGTTTGAATTCCGCCGAATCGCGGACCCACCGGGCCTTAAGGTCTTCCGGGTCGTCACTGGCATCCAGCCGACCGACACGTCCCAGGACGAGCACCGTTTCTTCCATGTCTTGCGGATCCTCGGTCCCCTTCGCCGCCAACTGGTCATAGACGTCGTGAAGTCCTAAGACTCCGTCCGGTTCAGAATCCAACAACAGGTGTTTCCAGTTTCCAGCCACAGAACTCGACGTTTCGGGCGGCGTGGTTCCCGCCGGCGCGCAGCCCAGCGTCATGGCTGCCAGGCCTGCGAGCATCTCTCGGTGCATGATCGATCGCATGGTCGGGTGATCTCCATGGAAGTACAGACTCAGAACGGTTCCCGCCTGAAATTGTATCGCGGGAGAAGAGGGTTGGCATAGATTGGAATGGGGCAAGGGATCTGGACATCGCGGCGGAGCGGCCTCATCGCGCCTCCAGCGCTTGGGCGAGATCCGCGATCAGGTCGTGGGCGTCTTCGATGCCGCAGGAAAGCCGAATCATGTTGTCACGAATCCCCCAAGCACTTCGCTCCGCGGGACTGGCCTGAAAATAGCTCATCACCATGGGCTGTTCAATCAACGATTCCACGCCACCCAGGCTGGGAGCAATCCGCGCGACGTGGACGGCATCCACCACCCGCGCCGTTTCCTGCCATCCGGCATCCCGCAAGCAGAACGTAATCAGGCCCCCCCCACCCCGCAGGTAGCGCCGAGAATTTGCGTAGTCCTTATGGTCCGGCAAGCCCGGATACGCCACATGCTCGACTCGCGCATGGCTCGCCAGGAACTGGGCCACCGCCAGTCCATTGGCATTGTGGCGTTGCATCCGCAGTTCCAGTGTCTTCAGGCCACGCGCCAACAAGTAGCAGCAGTGCGAAGCACTGACCGATCCCATGATCCCGCGGAGGTTTTGGACCGACTCGAGCTTTTCCGAGGAACCAGCCAGGCAACCCGCCAGCAGGTCGTTGTGGCCACCGAGGTACTTCGTGGCCGAATGCAACACATAATCGATCCCCCAGTCGAGGGGGCGAAGATTGCAGGGAGTGGCCAACGTCGCGTCGACCAGGGTTTCAATCCCCCGGTCGCGCCCGAGCCTGGCAAACCGCTCGAGGTCGATCACACTGAGATGCGGATTGGTGGGCACTTCGCTGACCATTAGCCGGGTACGGGCCGTCAGACTGCGTTCCAACGCGTCGAAATCGCCGGTCTTGACCTGCCGGGTCTGAATCCCGAAGCGGGACAGGTGCTTCAGGCAGAATTCGCGGGACCGGTGGTAGCATTCATCGAAGAGCACAATCTCGTCGCCTGAGTTCAATTTCGCCAGCAGCAGGCCGGCGAAGGCGGCCATTCCGCTGGAGAAGAGTACCGCACGTTCGGCACCCTCCAGGGCCGCCAGCTTGCCTTCCACCACCCGCATACCGGGATGCCCATAGCGACCGTATTCCTCCCGAGGCTGCTTCTGCTCAATGAATTCGATGACAGCCCGCGTATCGGGAAACGTGAACGTGGACGCGCAGAAAATGGCGTCGGTGATGGCATCACCCGGTTTCTGGCGTGCCTCGCCGGCATGGACCGACAGAGTCGACATGCCTGGCGCGGGGTGATGAATGCCCGAGGCGGGCTTTCCAATCAGCGTGTACTGGCCGTCGGACATGCGACTGCTCCCAAGGCTAGGGTGCGGGGACGCGGCCAGAAAAAAACCGCGATCCCCTGGGTCCGGGCCGCGGTTTCACGTGCAGCAGTCGTGACTTGGCGGGTCGATGCCAGGCTTCCTGGCGAAATCGCCGGCACAAGGGCTCTTTAGCAGTTCGAGGCTGCAAGCGGCCGCAAATCCCTGATCCACACGATTGTAATCGTCGGTTCGCATATACGCAATCCGCGCGAGTCCCCTACAATGAGGAAGGCCCAACCCTTCGGGGCATTTGGAGCGGTCCCATGTTCGTGCTTTCCGTTCTCGATCGCCGCGTCACGAAAGCCGTTGCCCGAGCCGGAATGTGGGGGGCGATGATCGTGTTGACGGCTACCCTGGTAACCGCCCAGGTCCCGCCGCGAGAGAACGATTCCGAGCCACTGGACCAACTGGTCCTGGATCTGGGTGCTCCCGAGTTTCCCAAGCGGGAACGCGCTACCCGACTGCTCTTGGAGGCCTCCACCGCCGCACTGCCGAAGCTCGAATCGGCCACCCACAGCCGCGATTGGGAAGTACGGAGCCGAGCCCGCTACCTGATTGCCGAGATTCAACGGCGGGAAAGGCCGAAGTGGCTGGCTGCCTTCGTCACCGGGGCCCAAAGTGATCGCGATCCGCAACTGCCAGGCTGGCGCGAACTTAAGGCGGCGGCCGGCGACTCGCCCGAATCCCGCCGACTCCTGGTGGAAATCCTGCAGGAACATTGGGACTTCTTGGACGCCGTGCAGACCGCCGACGTCCCCCAAAAAATCATCGCGCAGAGGTTTGCTCGACTTGCCGACCGTCGTCGACGTTCCGATTCTCGGCTCGTCTCGCTCACCGACGTCTCTGCCATCATGTTGGCCATGCTAAGTTCCTGCCGACCGGCCACTTGCGAACCGAGTCTTATCGTACAGGTCTACGCGCAGCTGGCGTCGTCCACGAGGAATACGGTCTCTGATGCGTCCGCGCGCTGGGACCACGAGCCGTTCCGACGACTCGCCGGCTCGTTTCTGCTCCGAACCAGTCAGCCTCAATTCTCGCAAATGGCCCTCCATCTGGCCATTTCGCAGCGCCTGCCCGAATCGGGAACGATCGCCAGCGACATCCTGAAGCGGTCCAACGCACCAATCCAAGTCATCCAGCTGGCCATCCTGACGACGGCAATCTGGGGCACCGCGGAAGATGGGCACATGCTAGAACGATTCTTGACCGACGAGCGTGTCTGCAGCCGCCGTCCGGCCAAAGTGGCAGATGGTAAGGCTTGGGAATGCCGCCTGCAGGACGCAGCGCTCGCCACGCTTTGGCATCTGCATGGCCGTGATCCGACGGAACTCGGCTTTCCTGGGTTGGTCAAACACACGAGTTATTTCCTGGTGCCCCAGACCGTGGGATTTACTTCCCAGCAGGACCGGACCGAGGCGCTGAAGAAACTCGAGGACCTCAAGGCCAGTTCCGAGGGCACGGCCCCTTCCTCCCCGCAGGAATAGTGCGCCGCGACGTGACACGAGCCGTCCGCTGCCGGCGAAGCCCATTCCCTTACATGTGGGTGCGACTCGCTCTTGCCCACTGACCATGGTTCTCGTCGACCGACACACGAATGTTCTGAATCCCCTTCCCCCCCAGATCCACAATCTGCGCCGCCAGCTGATCCAGGATCCAATCGGCCAAGAGCTCCGCCGTAGTGTTGGCAAGGGGCAGCAGTACACAGTCCTCCACGGGGAACACCCATCGCCGATCGCGAAACTTCGCCGTGATTTCTCGGCCATCCTGCTGAACGGAGATGGAAGGATGCCCAGTTGGCAAGAGGACATGGTGATCCAGTCGCTGGACGATGGTGAACAGTGCCTCTTTCAGAGCGATGAAATCGACCACATAGGCGTGGTCCCCCAACGGACCTTCGATTTCCACTTCGACGCGATAGTTGTGTCCATGCAGCCTCTCGCAGATGTCGTCGCCATACGTAATAAAATGCGCCGCGCTGAAGACCAGTTGCTCCTTGTTGAGACGGACGCTGAAGCGGGTAGTCATATGCGAATTCCTCTACCGCATGGGGAAACGAACTTGGCCAAGTCGCAATAGCACGAACAGACCGGCCGCAATCAAATCTGCCGTTGTCCCGGGATTGCGGCGATTTCCATCGGACCGCAGCCAGAAGTCGAGGTCGGCCAGGGCCTGTACGTAGTTTGGGGATAGCGGTGACCCGGCGTCGAGCACCCGCTGTGCTCGCGACTGGGATTCCCGCCCCATGGCAGTCCCCAGTTTGCGAACGATCAGGCTGTCCGGCGTACTGGCCATCAGGCGAACGTGCGCATGAACGATGGTATGTGATACCGGCCAGTCGAGATCGAAACCCGCGCCCAATTCGGGGACCACCCGCCGGAAAACGTCGGAAAACGCCGTGTGGTATTGTCTGGCCACCATGTCGCGATCGGCGGCGCTCGCCATGCCCGCCAGCAGGCTGGCAGGGGGCTCATCCGCCACGTCATAGCGGTCACTGCGACCCAATCCGCCTGGCCCCGCAAGCCGAATGGCAGAATAGACGTCCGCAGCATCGACGGGCGTGAGACGGTTCAAGGTCTCCGCGACGTCGCTGCCCACCTCCCACCCGTTGCCCACCAGCCAAAGCCGGGACTTGGACAGAGGCGCCAGCAGAATCACCGTACCGAGATAGGTGTTCCGACCGACCGTTTCGGCAATCAACTCGATGGACTGCCTCACAAGCTCACCCACGGTAAGCTGCCGGGCCTGGGAAAAAATCGAACCCAGGCAGACGGCGCTGACGACCAGGTCCTGAAACGTCAGATCGTCGAAATCAGCGGCCCGATGCACGTTGCCCGGCTTGGGAGCCGACGCCTCCAAGAGGCATGCCAGTTCCGCGGCTGGCCCCGTCTCAAATGGCATCATGGTTCACAGGAAGGGGCTGGACCGGCGTGGTCCTGGCCAAGAAGCGAAGGACCGAGTCCTGGACGTCCTCCGGTGCATCTTCCACGACCCAGTGTCCTGCATCGGGAATCCGAGTTACATCCGCGTGCGGAATCGCGCGGAGCAGCCGGTCCAGACAATGTGCGTCGAAGCACCAGTCCCGCATCCCCCAGATCAACTGAACGGGTTGGGTTCGGAGTCGATGTAAATTCGCCTCCAATTGCTCGAGCACCTGCCAGGTAGGGTGGGATCGTGACATGGGGATATCGGACAGGAAGGCCTGGATGCCTCGCCGACGGCTCCAGGAAGGGTAAGGGGCCAGGATGCCGGCCCTTTCCGCGGCGGACAATCGTCCCGGGTTGGTCATCGCCATCCCCAGCGCGCCGCGGACAAAGACGTTAAGGCCTTGTACCAGGAATCTCCCCAATAGCGGCGTACGGCAAACGGCGATCCGCGCGGGTACGCGAGGGGGTGGAAAGGCACCCGTATTGAAGAGGATGAACCGCTCAAACAACCCTGGCCGCTCGAAGAGCGCGCAATGGAGGCCAATCGCACCACCCCAATCCTGGGCCACCAGGGTCACGGGACCTGGGGCCAGGAAGTCCAGAAACGAGGCCAGATGGCGACTGTGGCTGGTCAGGCCGTAGGGACCTCGCCTCGGTGTGTCGCTCAGACCACTCCCCAAATGATCCAAAGCTATCACTCGGTACTGGGACGCAAGGGCCCGCAATAGCCGGCGCCAGTGGAACGACCAGGTGGGATTCCCGTGGACGAACAGCAACGCGGACCCATTCCCTTCGTCCACGTAGTGCAAACGGTGCCGCCCCAGGCAAAACCACCGCGAGGTAAAAGGAAAGTGGTCCCGCCAACGTTCCGGACCGCAGGCCGCCCGTGTCGACTCGGCGGTGGAATTCAGTGCCCCGCGGGGCGGGTCGGAGATAGCGTGCGGCTGGTTCACGACCGACCGAGAATAGACGTCTGGCCCAGACCTGTCGAGCACCCGTCCACGCCCTTGATGATAGCAGGCGGCTTTCGGGTTGTTCTCGATTTCCGGGCTTTGTTACACTCCGCCGCGACACACGATCGAATCCCACAGCGCGCGGACGCGCATTCCGTGTCGGAGTGGAAATGCATGCTGCTCTTGCACTGGCCCATCAAGAAGAAACTACTGCTGGGAGTCTCCCTCCTCTCCATCGTCCTTGGCATCCTGTCGTTCAGCGGTATCCGCGGACTCTATTCGTATCGCGCCCTTGTGAAAGGCCTCAGCCAACGGGCCAAAGAACTTCCCGTGGCAACCGAACTCTTCCAGGACGTCAGCGAACTTCGGATCACCATGCAGCGACTGTGGGAATCGTACCACGAAAGTGGCACCTATCCCGCTCAAAACCCCACCCGGCAGCTCGACTGGTCCACGCACGAACAGAAGTTCCACGAAGGATTCCAGGAAGTCTGTGACACGATCGAACGGTACCGAACCAAGCTGCCGCAAAAACTGCCGCCGACCACGCACGTCAATCTGATCGGCGACTTTGCCGAGGAACACGAAACCTTGGGACGCATTGACATGGCACTCAAGTCGATCAAGTCCCTGGAGAAGAGCCCCTACTGGTCTACCAATCGGACATCGCTCGTGGCCATGAAAGAACGGCTCGATCGGCTTTCCGACCTTTCCGCCAAGCTGCCCAGTTTTCTCCAGTCGCGGATGCAGTCCTTTTCCGCAGAGGTGAGCGGTCGCTACCGCACGCTGATCGTGTTGACCTGGGCCACCAGTGTGGCATCCGCCCTCCTGCTGCTCGTGATTGCCCGCCTCTTCTATGTCTGGGTCCTGTGCCCCCTGCGGCTGCTGATCCAGGGATCGCGACTGGTGGCCAGCGGGAACTTCTGCCATCGCATCCACCTGGATACCCAGGATGAGATGGCGGAACTGGCGCAGGCGATGAACGGCATGACCGCTCGTTTCCAGGAAATACGCGACGACCTGGATCGACAGGTCCGGCAACGGACCAAGGAGGTCGTCCGCAGCGAGCAGCTGGCAAGCGTCGGCTTTCTCGCCGCGGGAGTCGCTCATGAAATCAACAATCCGCTAGCATCCATCGCCCTCTGCGCGGAGTCATTGGAAGAGCGTGTGGACGAACTGATCCAAAGGGATGACGCGCTGCCCGACGACGAGCACGATGGAACAGTCACCGTCCTACGCAACTACCTGCGGATGATCCAGGATGAGGCCTTTCGCTGCACGCAGATCACGGAACGCCTTCTCGATTTCTCACGACTGGGGAACATGGAGCGGCAGGACTGCGACCTGGCCGAACTGGCACGGGATGTGGTGGATATGCTGCGACACCTCGGAAAATACAAGGAAAAGGACCTGCAATTGAGTTGTCCGGCTCCGGTCCACGCCGTGGTCAATTCCCGCGAATTCAAACAGGTCCTGTTGAACTTGATTACGAATGGCTTCGATAGCGTGGACCAGGGAGGCTGGGTCCACGTATCTTTGGGATCTCGCGGTGGCCGAGCCATTTTGACCGTCCGGGACAATGGCTGCGGGATGACCGAGGAAGTGCGGCAGCATCTTTTTGAGCCATTTTTCACCAGGCGACGAGATGGCCAGGGGACGGGCCTGGGACTGTCCATCACCTACCGCATCATCCTGGACCATGGGGGGACAATCCGAGTGGATTGCCCAGGTCAGGGTCAGGGCTGCACCTTCGAAGTCAGCTTGCCCTTGGTGGCCGCCGACCATTCCTCTCCGCAGGAGCTTCATCATCGCCAACAAGCCGCTTAAAGGACTCCGCATCCTGTTCGCGGACGACGAACGGAACATTCAGGAGATCATCCGCACCGAATTGCCTCGCCGCGGCCATCACGTGACGGTCTGCGCCGACGGACTGCAAGCCGTGGAATGGCTCGAGAAGCAGGTATTCGACTGCCTGATCGTCGATATTCAAATGCCTGGCCTGAATGGAATTCAAGTGCTGGCTCGTGCCAAGGAACTGGCCCCTGACACCGACGCGATCGTCTTGACCGGCAACAAATCGTTTGAAACGGCGGTCGAAGCCTTGCGGCTGGAGGCCTTCGACTATTTGACGAAGCCCTACAAGCTCTCGACCCTGCAGCCCGTGCTGCAGCGGCTGGCGGAAAAGCGACAGCTGCAGCATGAGCTGCGGGCGGTGAAACAGCGCTTGGCCCACTTGGAGGGGGCCTCCGAGTTGATCGGCGACTCCCCCGCCATGCGGCAAGTGAAGAAGTTGCTGGCGAAAGTGGCACCCACCAATTCCACGGTGCTTATCCGCGGCGAGACGGGGACGGGGAAGGAACTGGCAGCCCGTGCCGTTCACGATCAGAGCTCCCGTGCGGACGGACCCTTCATCACTGTGAATTGCGGAGCACTGCCCGAATCCCTGATCGAAAGCGAACTCTTTGGCCACGGAAAAGGGGCGTTCACCGGGGCGGAACAGCGGCGGGCCGGCCTGTTCGAAGTGGCCGACGGCGGCACCATCTTCCTCGATGAAATTGGGGAATTGCCACGCGGTCTGCAAGCCAAGCTGCTGCGCGTGCTGGAAACCAGCGAGGTCCGACGCGTCGGAGAGAATACGTCGTTCGTGGTGGACGTCCGCACCGTCTGCGCCACGCACCGGGACCTCGACAAGATGGTCGACGAAGGTGCCTTTCGCCAAGACCTGCTCTTCCGCATCAATATGTTCCAAATCGTCATGCCCCCCCTCCGCGACCGCGTGGAGGATATCCCCGTGCTGGCCCCCCATCTGCTACGCAGCCGCAAAACCTGGCCCGCCGCCATCGAGGGCATCTCTCCGGCCGCCATCGCCGTACTGCAAACGCATAACTGGCCAGGCAACGTGCGTGAGCTGGCCAATGTCATTGAACACGCTTCCATCGTCTGCGAACGCCCCCCCATCCAACCCGACGACCTGCCGCACCTGAACCCCCGTACCCGCAAGATCCGCCTCGAAGACCCCGTCTCGCTCCGGGATCTGGAGTCCCTGGCAATAGCCTCCGCGCTGGAACGCCATCATGGCAACAAGCCCAAGGCCGCGGAGGAATTGGGAATCAGCGTCAAAACGCTCTACAACAAACTGAACCAAAGCGCGGAACTCGATAAATCGGCGTGAGACGCACCATTCTCATGAGGCCAGGCACCCACCACCTCGTTGCCCACGGGCGAGCACCCTCCCGACTTGCGCCTCTTCCGCCAGGTGCTGGATCGCAGAGCAGACAAATCCCGCAAGCCTGCACTCCGGATCGTTCGGTCTCGCGCTCGAATCCCGCGACGCGCGGAGCAAGCCTGTGGCATTGTCCTCGAGAACGAGTAAGCCACCGGTTTCCAACCGGTGGTATGTGACTCCCGACCTGAATTTCTTCGCACAGGCCAAGGGGTGCCGCCGAACTTGCTTCGGTGGTACCTCACCCGAGGGATGAAGTGAGGTACCGCCGAGAAAATCCCGGCGGCATCAGGACGCTCACTCCCAGCCGTGTTCTAGGTGGAAAGTCATGCACCACCGGTTGGAAACCGGTGGCTTGCAATTGCGATTCGTGTTGCCACAAACTCCAGGTGGAAAGTCATGCACCACCGGTTGGAAACCGGTGGCTTGCAATTGCGATTCGTGTTGCCACAAACTCCTGGTGGAAAGTCATGCACCACC
>WPCK01306325.1_pt1 | contig 14397 bp, 10 predicted proteins | sample 5399851 | NCBI WGS metagenome assembly WPCK01 (sample SAMN12869471, study PRJNA574797) | sludge metagenome | isolation source: wastewater treatment of pH11 | place: China:Beijing | collected 2019-05-20
TCCTCGATGGCAGTCTGAACACGTACGGTGGATCGGGTTTAAGCGGTGGGCCGCTCGGAGCGGGCGACTATTATGTTTGGTTTCAAGAAGGCTCCCCCACGAACCACGACTATGTGTTGTCGTTTACAACGTCGCCCGTTCCCGAACCTTCCGGTGGCGCTCTTTTGGCAGCCGCAATTCTAATGCTCGGGCTTCGCCGCAAGCATGCTGCGGCTTGACAGACATCCAATCCACGACCAGCCGAATTGGAAGAAACGTGCCTGCTAGTATCCCAATCCGATTCGAATGACGAAGTGATCTTGCAAATCCAAGTCGTCCGCAGGGCGGTTCTTGTAGAGCAATTCGCGTTCAAAGGCGTAGCCGATTTCGGCAAAACCGATCCGGCGACCGTCTCGCATCATGTCGTTGCGTCCCCACTCTAACCCAAACGCGACACGTATGTCGTTGATGTCGATTGAGTCGTCCGTGCCGTCGAGTCGTTCAACGGTCCAGGTACCACCTCCATAATAGCCGGCGACATACCACCAAGTATCGACATTGCCCAGTGTCGTTAAATATGCGGACAGCTTGGGCTCAGGGAAAAACAAATCTAAACGTGTGCCAGGATTGGGTTGCCATAGTATGCCGCCCGCCGGAATCATTTTGACTTTGTTGCGATCGACGTACATCACACCCAACTTGGCAGTGACCTGAGGAGTTAGCCGTACGCGTCCAATTCCACGTCCCATGATACGGATACTCTTCGAGCTAATCGCATCAAAATCGCTAAACACGCCCACGCGCACGCCAAGCTCAGCACCAAAGATTCTGGCTGGGTCGGACTGCCATCCGGCGTCTATAAACGCTGAGAATGCCTTGGACGGCAAGTCTGCGGTCGTGCTGGGGTCCAAATGCGGAAATGGTCCATCCCATTGATGTAGCGAGAAACTCGGCAAAAGGTAGAGCGGTTGAGTGGACCAGGCAAAATTCGGGATCAAAAATGCGAGAGACAAATCAGTGTCGTTGACCGCCAGCGAGTTGTGTTTGTCGTCGCCGTGGATATAAGCGTGGCGAATTCGCGGTCCTTGGAATAGCCGAATGAACGCAGGGGGCTGCGCGTATTGCCCATTGAATACCGAACCTTGCGGATTCCACCCATTGGTGTTCCATGTTCCGGGTGTTTGTGCACCGCCGGCCGACCAGTTCCATGGCCAGGACCAGCCGGAATTTGCGGTGGGTGTACCATAGTTACCTGGGCCCACGTAGGTTCCTGGCGCCGGATACGTTCCGCCGTATCCCGGATTGGCTGATCCGTTTCCAAACCACCCACCGAACCAGTCGTTGAACATGCTGCCTGAGCCGCCCGTTGTTCCGAAGCTGCCCGTCGATCCATAGCTGCCTGGGAAAAGCGCCGAGGGTGAACTGTTGGGATAAAGTCCCGGTGGGCTGATTTGGTTTGGGATGCTGGGGTACGTATTCACGATGGCGCTTTGACCAGCCCCCGGGAGAATCGGCTGCGGTCCCGTATACGTTGGGCCTGCCAGCGAAGGTGGTCCGGAATACGTCGGGGCGGTGTACGATGGAAACACCCCAGGCCCGGTAACGCCCGGTGCGAAGGTCCCTGGTGCAATGGTTCCTGGTGCAAACGTGCCCGTCCCATACCCACTGGGAGGTTGAAGAGTGGAATAGGGTTGTACCGGCAGGCTGGGCCAAGACGACGTCGGAGGCAGGGAGCTGGCCGGAACGGAAAGGTTGTTTGAAAACAGGCTTCCACTTGTGGCTGCCGGACGGGTTGCGTAAGGATCAAAACCCAATCCAGCCGGCGCGTTGAGCGGAACCATCACTGGCGTCGTTGAGGGCAAATTGCCAGATTCAGTCGGGACCGGACGCAGCCCATTGCTGCTGGCGTCTGTTGGGAATTGCCCGTGAACCAGTGCCGACGCGAATGCCATGTTGCAAGCGGCAAATAATATCGTCGATTTTATTGCTCGAAGCATGGACTTGGGAATGATAGCATTGATCAGCAACCGACATTGAGCACAACCCGAAAGGGTTCCCGGCCAGTTTACCTATGGCTTTAGCGGATTGATTGCTCGATCGTCAAGGGGTGTATTGACGGCGCTTGTAGACGATCGCAAAACTCCGAAACTGTGCGACACGCTGTCACAATGCTAGAATTATTCGTTGTCCCAACCACTTCGTATCGTACGCCTCACCATTACCCGCACTGTGTTTCTGTTTTTCAAAATACTCAAGATATTATGGGCTAGTCCTTATAGCCTTTTCGGTATCCTAGTTGGAATTGTGGGGTTGATGACGGGCGGCCGTGCAAGGGTTCGCGGCGGAGCGATCGAGTTTTATGGCGGAGCGGTCCGATGGATGGTGCGACGGTTGCCGACTGGTGAAAGTACCCTCGGAATCACGTTAGGGCATGTGATTTTAGGCCAAAGCGGCGAAGGGCTGGAGTATGCGCGGCAGCATGAGCGTGTTCACGTGCGGCAATTTGAAAGGTGGGGAGTGATCATGGGACCCGCCTATCTACTGGCTTCGGTTTGGATTTGGTCGCGAGGCGGTCGCGCGTATTGGGACAATCCATTCGAAGTGCAAGCCTACCAAGAGTCGCCACGACCCTGAATTTTGAGCTGGATTCCCACAAATGGAGAATCCAGCTTGTTGTAGCCCTTGCAAGCAAGATTTTCTGGGCGAATTGAGGTGCAGCGTTTTTGATCTTATTGGTTTATTCCTTGAAGATGAACTTTAGCCGGTGAGGGGGTAATCCTGATGTAGTTCGGGCGAAGTTTCTATAGGTACCAATAGGATTGAAAATCGTACGATTCCCCAACAGGTTGCAGGATATTCGCCCGCAACTATCAACTTTTCCACGGCCTACGCACGATCCGCGTCCATTCGTTGACGATTACCGGAGTTTGCGGCCCCTGCTAGCCGAATCTCCCGATGCTGGTAGATTGGGATGACCCGCGCCCGCAACAGACACCGGACTATAAGGGCAATAGTAACCCAATGAAACGAGCACTTGATCTTGTTATGCGGCTGATGGCCATCCCGGGCCAAAGCTGTGAAGAATCGTTGATCGCCGATGCTGTATTGTTGGAACTAAAGGAAATGGGTGTTCCTGATTCGGCTATTGCGTTTGACTCAGTGCATAAGTCGACGCCTAAACGCGGACAAGTTGGCAATTTGATTGTCAAACTGCCTGGACGGCGCAACGCTCCACGGATCATGCTTTCGGCTCATTTGGATACGGTCCCAATCTGCGTGGGCTGCATCCCCAAACGCAAAGGATCAGTTGTGGTTTCAGCAAACCCTCAAACTGGACTTGGGGCCGACGATCGCGCGGGAGTGGCCGCAGTCCTGACGGCCTTGAAAGACACGATGGGAAATCCCGATCGTCCCCCGATTACGGCATGTTTCTTTGTGCAGGAAGAAATTGGACTTCACGGAAGCCGCAACATTTCCATCAACAAACTTGGAAAGCCTGCCTTCGCAATCAATTTCGACGGAGGCAACCCTTACAAATTGACGATCGGAGCCACCGGCGGCGAGCGGATGAAGATTCGATTGCTTGGTGTTCCCGCACACGCAGGATTGGCTCCCGAGAAAGGGGCCAGCGCAATCCAAGCGGCCGGCTTGGCAATCGCCGCGCTCCACAAAGGCAATTGGCTTGGAGCAGTTCGTCGGGGACGCCGGGTTGGGACGAGCAACATCGGGATTATTCAAGGCGGTGCGGCGACCAATGTCGTAACCGAACTCGTCGAGGTCGCAGCGGAAGCTCGAAGCCATGATCGCGCGATGCGCATTGAGATTGCAGATGCGATCGAGTCAGCTTTCACAAAGGCCGCTACTCAAGTCGTAACCGACACCGGTGTTGCGGTTCGAGCGGAGGTCAATCGCCGGGTCGATTACGAGTCCTTTCGATTGGATGAGAAAAGCGATGTTGTTGTCAATACTAGGCAGGCGATTCGGTCGCTTGGCATTGAACCTGAGATTGGGGTTACCAACGGTGGACTGGATGCAAATTGGTTGGTCGAGCATGGGATCCCAACCGTAACCCTCGGATGCGGTCAACGCAATGTACATACTGCCAATGAAGAATTGGACATATCCGACTACCTAGCGGCCTGCGAAATCGCCAAGCGTATTATTTCCCATGTTGCCTGACGACGAATTGTGCTTGTGCTTTCATGTCACCTGGCGCAAGGTGATCAATTACATCCGCGTCCACAAGGTTCGCGTTCCGAGCCAGTTGTCCGAATGCCAGAATGCCGGAACCGGCTGTGGCTGGTGCCGACCCAGTCTTCGCCGACTCGTCGAGAAGATGCAAGAGTCCGAAGCCGACCCCAGCCAACTTGAGTCATGGCTCGCGGAACGGTTTCCAAACCGGACCAAATACCATTCGGCTCGTGCCAAGTACATTGCCGATGGTCATGGAACGCCCCCATCCGATTCTGACTCCAACGCCAAATACGAAAACAAAAACAGCTCGGAGGACAATCCTCCGAGCTGTTGAGTTTTAGATTTCCATGAGTTGTGTCTAAAGAGGATTTCTCTAGTACGCGAACTTAAGGAATCGTGATGTTGGTCAACTGATTGCCGGTACCGCCCCGGGCTACTGATACGTCGGAAAATTGGACTTGGCCAGATTTGTCGACGTCGTAGACGTTGCTGGCGGTGGCTACTTGGCCCGCATTGGTTCGGATCTGGGAAAGATCAGCAAAGGCTACCGCGTAAGACGCGCCACTTAGTCCCGTCGTTTCACCGAGCAGGTGTCCAACGTAATACGTGCTTGGTGCGGCTAGTCCTGTGTTCGCATTGGCCTTAATGGTCACTCGCGCCCAGCGACGGGCAATCGTGTTGTTGGGCCATGTCAAAAGGACGCGTGCAGGCGAGCCTGGGGTTACCGTGACAGTTGGAGCCGTTGGAACGGCAGCCCATCCGCTTGGTGGATTGGTGCCCGGATCGAAAACACCCTGCGGACTCATCTGGACATCAAAGTCGGCGGCTGTCGGGCTGCCGGCCAAACCTTGCACATCGAAGGCCATGCCGTTCAGACCGTGGCTCGAGTTGATCACATTCGTGTAGCTCAGCGTTCCAGCTCCCGAGCCTTCTTTGGCCGCAACTGTCCGAGTATCGATCTTGTCGACCCCCGCATAACCGTTGTGATAAACGGCTACGTTTGTTACTTCTGCGGACGGCAACGTCGCGAAAGCCACGATTTGGCCAGCAAAATCAGCATTCAACGGCAAGTCGTTAATTTCGGTAACGAAATCGATATCCAATGGAATCGTCATCTTTCGTTGACCGCCACCCATGTCTTCAATGGTTATTCCGCCATTGTTCAGGCCAGCGCATTCGCCGACATCACCGTGCGAATCATCCACCAAGATCTGAGTCCAGAAATCCAAATTGCCGTTGTCTTTCTGGCCAGCGTTCATCGATCCGCCATTGCTTGTCCAAGGACTTGGTCCGCCCGTCAGCGTCACGGTTCCATCAGCCAAAATAATTGAGTTATAAAGGGTGATGTGCCCGACTCGGAGAGTTCCGCCAATCGTCAGTTCTGCAGCGAACGCGCTGGCATGACCATCAGCCTGTGGCGTGTGGTAGTCGAATTGCTCAGTCACGGCATTCCAGAAATTGCGGTTGGGAATCCACTGGCCTGTCTCTACGATAAAAGCCGTATGATTCAGGTTTAGGAATTGAATACTTGACCCCTCGGTGTAATCCGTCGCTAAATTCCCATCAATGGGGGCTCGACGACCTAGGTTGTCGGCCCACGGAACGATTGGTGGATTTTGATTTGCTGGTAAATTCACGTCATAGATTGGCTGGGCACCGCGAAGCGCCATCTGGACTGTTGTGCCACCGCCAATGTCGACCAGTTGATCCGGAATGGTAAGCCGAATCCAACTTTGGGACTGATCAATGTCCCAAGTCACTTCGGCCCCCAAACATCGGTTGGCTGCTCCACTCAGCAAGAGGGAGCAAATTAGAAAAACTCTCAACTTCATTTCGATTCTCTCCTAAAAAAACAGCATTAAATTTTTACGCGTCCCAACCACAGCTCAAACAAGCTGCGGGAATATGCCTTTGGCGTCACCCTATCCAGGTGTTTCAGGCAAATATTTTTACCTAACTAATAACAGTAACCAAGTTTGCATTTTTCTCAACGGCCAGCCGCACCTTAAACCACAAATATGCTTATTTTCCATAGAATCATCCCCCAAAGTGGGCTGGCAGTGAATATTCCGATGGTACTTTCCTATGAAATAAATAGAGGCGGAAATCTCACTCGGTAACGGGTTTGCGATATGGAACCTTACGACGATATAGCTCCAAACGATGTTGAGCCATTCGGCTCATCGCGTCATCGCCTCGAGCCTCGTAAAGTTTTCTGGCTCGATCCGCGAGCTCTGCCGCCCGGTCGAAATCACCGGACTCAGCGTAGGCGGCGGCCAGGGTATCGAGCAGATCCGGATTCTCGTCACGAGCCGACTGATTTGCCTGTAGAGCCAATTCCACCGCTCGCGACCCGTTGCGAACTTCCTCTGGCCCGGTGGCAAGAAGCCATGCCAGATTATTAACGGTCGTGACGTTATTAGGGCGAAGTTTTAGAACGGTTTCGAATGCGTCGACTGCGTCGCTGTACTGCTTATTGGCCAAAAGAGACTTGCCGTATTCGATGTAAGCCTCGACGGATAAACGATCCAAGTCAACGGCTCGTTTTGCGATCTCAACCGCTTTCTTGAAGTTGCCCCGCTTGGTTTCGATTGTTGCCAGTGCAATATGAGCCTGAATCAAATAGGGATCAAGCTCGAGTGCATGGAGCAGCGTTTGTTCGGCTTCGTCATCGCGGTTCAGTTCGATGTAGGCCTGGCCTAAGTTGGCATAAGCTGTTGCGCTACGCCGATCGAACTCAACGGCTTTGGTCAAAAAAGACACGGCCTGCCGATATTCTTTTTGTCCCATGGCTGCCACACCCATATTCGCGTAGGCCGCTGCAAAATTTGGTTTAATGTTCAGCGCCGTGTCGAATTGCTTCATCGCTTCCTCGTATCGGCCCAACTCATTCAAGGCGGATCCGACATTGAAATAGGTCACGTCATCGTTGTGATGCTCATTCATTGGCCAGCAGGTGGCTATGGCGACTAAGCCTCCCAAGGCAAATGCGATTGTCAATCGCAACCACTTCTCGGATTCTGAACTTCGCATCCCGCGCCAAACCTCAACTAAGCAGGCTGCCGCGAACAGGATCACAATGGGTACGAGGGGATAACGATATCTGGCAAAAACGAAAAACAAGGTCACGGCAAAAGCAAAGGTTAATCCCAGTGCGTACAGTACCGCCAGCGTTGGCCATTTGTGCCGAGTGAGCCACAAACCGGCCGCTCCGAGCGATGTGACAATTCCAAAATTGAGTAAATGGCCAAATACTTTGAGCACCGGCGAGTAAACTGCATGGCCTCGAATGCCTTCACTATCGATCACTTCGAGTTGATTCCACGTTAAGAACCATTTCCAACACAACAGCTTGATCCATCGGATGGGATCCGCACGGATGTCGCCGAGCGTCCGGCGCATCCAGAACTGTGAGACCTCGCGGGGGGAAAGGCTGCGGCCTTCGGCTTGCTCAGCCATGACCCGCGCGTCGGTCCGTTCAAAGCGTGCGTGTCCGCGATCGAATCGCAACGGCACATACTTGCCTTCCGAACCACGATGGTTGCCAATGTAAAAATTGGGTCCCATCTGAGACGTAGTCAACAAAAAGTCGCCCCCAACGCAATAATTTCTCAATCCCACGGGAATCAAGACGAGGCATAAGCCGACGATCAACGCGATCGTTGGAAATGCAGCTCGAATCGCTTTCGGATCGCTCTTCCAACCCAGCCAGAAAAGCCAAGCCAGCAGCACTGGCAAAAACACCCATGCGTTCTCGCGATTCAGGATGAGCATGCCGAGAATCGAGCCAATCGCAATCGACCCGGACAGCGTAAGCCTATGCTGTATTCGGCTAATCATCCAGAGCATTAAGCACATCAGGACTAGGTCCAGCGAGGCCTTTTGCAGAATTCCGTCAAAGAACATTGCTGGTGGATAAAGTGCAAGGAGCAAGCCGCTGAGCCATCCAATTTCGAAATTGAAAAATCGAGTTCCAGCCCGGGCAAGCAGGCTACAGGCCAGGCCGCCGAGCAGGGCCTGCGCGATTCGGACGGCCCACAGGCTGTGGCCGCAGACCGTGTAGATGACTCCCAAAAAGTAAGGATAAAGTGGCGTCTGATAAAAAACTTCAGTTCCGATCCACTGGCCGCCGGCAATTTGCTGTCCCCATTGGTCATACTGCCATGCATCGCCGATCAGCACCTGAAAGACCGGTGTATTGGCCATGGAACCGAAATGCATCAGTCGAATCATTAGAGCGATTAGGAATACTGCAATCACTTGCCGAAGCCATGCTCGATCGGAATGAATCTCATTCTCATCGGCCATGGCTTGAACGGAGCGAGGGACAGTCTTGTTAGCCGCTCGATTCGTCCGGCTAGATCTTCTTTTGTCGCGCCCTGGAGATTTGTTCATTTCGCGCCCACTGGCTTACTTGGGAGCCTATGGCACTTGCCCGACTCATCACTTGTAGTCTATCGGAAGATTCGGTAGCGGTGTGGCTTGCTTCCAACCAACGTCCCAATCGCGTATCGCCGCGAGCGACGAACATGAACTCAATTTTCCGATACAATAACGCTCCGCCCCACTGTTGATTTTCATGCACCACCCTTCTCAATGGGAGATACCGATGAGTCTCGCTCAATTGCTGTTACCTGAATTAGAAATCGAAATGGCGGGGACGCGAAAGGTTCTGGAACGGCTTCCTGAAGACAAATTGGATTGGAAAGCCCATTCCAAGTCGAATACGATCGGTTGGGTGGCAAACCACCTAGCTGAAATTCCGGGATGGGTTGCAGGCACGGTCGAGATGGACAATTGGGACATCAGTCCGCCTGGAGGCGAGCCTTACCAATCTCCGAATTTAACAAAGCCAACTGAGATACTGGCTCTGTTTGATAAAAACGTTGCCGAAGGGATGGCGAGCTTGGCGAAAGCCTCCGATGAAACGCTTGGAAAAACGTGGTCCTTGCTGGCTGGGGGTCAGCCTTTGTTTACGCTACCAAAGCTCGGGGTGATTCGAACCTTCGTCATCAACCACATGATCCATCACCGCGCGATCATGACCGTTTATATGCGGCTCAATGAAATTCCAGTACCGGCCCTATACGGTCCTTCGGGCGACGAACAAGGATAGCAAAAAAAACCCTGGTTTTGCTGCTTATAGATTCCAATGCTTGGATTGCCTTGCCTTGGTCGGGCAACGTTTTGAAAAAAGGGAAGATTGGTCGTTCATTTTTAACATTTCGAAGTGCCCAACAGAGCCGGACCCAATTCAGTTTTCCGCTAGAAAATGCCCTATCGATGGCGGGCGAATCTTCCTAGACTCAAACGAGCGCGCGGCAAGGATTAGCCGCTGCCGATGGTCCATTCAAGGAGAATTCGAGCATGGAAGCTCGTGGCTTTCGCCCCGCGTTGGGCTTAGCGGTCGTATTGTTGTGGGTATCGACGATGCCCGCGCAATTTATTCCAGTAGCACATCCAACTCAAACGGCCGTACTCCCTCAGCCCCGTGGTCCAATTGCAGTTGTGGCCGGTTCGCAGGCAACGCCCGTCGCCGCACCCGGAAGGCAACACGGTGGCCTTGCACGACGTCACCAGCCGGGTGCTCCCTGCGTCGTTCAATCGGAAAACTTTATCGTCTTTGCTTCAACCGCCGATTGGGCCAAACAAGTCGCCCAAGTCGCCGAAGAGCAACGCCGCGATTTAGCCCTCTATTGGTTGGGTCAAGAACTGCCTGCATGGCCTCAACGTTGTCCGTTGCATGTCCAAGACGCCGAAAACCTGGGCGCGGGCGGCGAGACCCGATTTGCGCTCAGTCGCGGAATTCCGGGTGACTGGATGATGAGTGTCCAAGGCACCCGCGAGCGAATATTGGATAGCGTTCTGCCGCACGAAATTACCCACACCATCTTTGCGACGCATTTTGGTCGAACGAACAAATACGTTCCCCGATGGGCAGATGAAGGCGCGGCAACAACCGTCGAACACGAAGAGGAAAAGAAAAAACACAGGCATTTTCTTAAGCAGTTTCTGCAAACAGGCCGCGGACTGGCTTTCAACGAAATGTTCCGCCTAAAGGAATACCCTTCCGACATTTTGCCCCTGTACGCTCAGGGCCACTCTGCCGTACAGTTTCTGCTCGACCAAGCAGGTCCGCGACAGTTCGTTCAATTTCTAGAGACCGGAATGCAAACCGGAAATTGGCCGGCTGCTTTGGTGCAACATTACGAATACGAATCAATCGGTGACTTTCAATTGACCTGGAATCAATGGCTCAAAGACGGTAGCCCAGCCGATATACTGGCCTACTCGCCACTTCTACGCAGACAGAATCAGCCCGGCGTGGCTTTAGCTTCGAGCGGTGTGGGGCCAACCGACAATTTGCAATTGGTGGCGAGCAATCCAAGCGACAGCTGGTACAAACGCAAATTGCATTCGACCAGCGGTGCATCTGCCACTCCCATTCCTCCACACAACCACTTCTCAGGCGACCCCGGGCGGACTGCTTCGCATTCGTCTACTGCGACAGCCCAACAGACTCACATTCAGTCTCCCGGCGAGAAAATCTTAAGGTAGGTCCATTTGCGCCCATCTTCCCGGCAGGTTTGATTTTCGCGATCTGCCGGTCCGGGGTGGTCCCTAGTTGATGACTTTCACCTTAGCGGCTTATAATGTCGCTCAGGAGACCGACCGAGTTGGAACCGCTAACGGCTGCATGCGACTTGCCGGCTGATACCTGAAAAAGTCGGACGCAAGCGCACGCTGGTCCACGATACTACACCAGCCGATCTCCTCGGTGCATCGTGCAATGGGCCTCCCAGCAACACGATCGGCATTCGACGCAATGTTCAATATCTTTCACCACCTTCGCATAAGGAAAATTGCGCTATGGCTACCGCACTCAAAACGATCCGCTCCCCAAAAGTAAAACACACCGAATGCTTCATTGGAGGCAAATGGCTGCCGTCAGCCAGCGGTAAGACGTTTTCGACGGTTGATCCGGCCACCGAAGAAGTCATCGCGGAGGTCGCCGAAGGTGATTCGGCGGATATCGATTTGGCGGTCGATGCCGCTCGCCGAGCCTTCGACTCGGGGCCTTGGAGCCGGATGGACGCTCGGGCACGTGGAAGGTTGATGAATCGACTGGCTGATTTGATCGAAGAAGAAATTGACGACCTGGCTGCGCTGGAAAGTCTGGACAACGGCAAGCCGATTCGCGATTCGCGCGCCGCCGATTTGCCTTTGACCATAGACTGCCTGCGATATTATGCGGGCTACGCCGACAAAATTCACGGCGCGACCATTCCGGTAAACGGCAACTACTTTACTTACACCCGCAAAGAACCGGTTGGCGTGGTGGGCCAGATCATCCCGTGGAATTTCCCACTGCTGATGACTGCTTGGAAATGGGGGCCGGCGCTGGCTGCGGGCTGTACGATCGTGATGAAGCCTGCTGAACAAACGCCGCTGACGTGTTTGCGAATGGCTGCCCTGGCTCAAGAAGCTGGCATTCCAGACGGCGTGATCAACGTGGTTCCCGGTTATGGCCCGACTGCCGGTGGTTCGCTCGTCAAACATCCCGGCGTCGACAAAATCGCCTTCACCGGCGAACATCGCACCGCGCAAATCATCATGCGCGAAGCCGCAGAATCGCTCAAGCGATTGACGTTCGAACTGGGCGGCAAGAGTCCCAACGTAATTCTAGCCGATGCCGATCTGGACGCTGCCGCAGCCGGAACCGATTTCGGTTTGTTCTTCAATCAAGGTCAATGCTGCTGCGCTGGCAGCCGCGTGTTTGTCGAAGATCGAGTTCACGATGAGTTCGTCGAGAAACTCAAAAAACTCGCTGCCAACCGCAAACCGGGCCCACCGTTGGACAAGGAAACGAGCCAAGGTCCCCAAGTGGATCAAGCTCAATTCGACAAGATTCTGTCCTACATCGAAAAAGGTAAAAACGAAGGAGCAAAGTGTGTTATAGGCGGCGAACGCTTCGGCAATCGCGGCTACTACGTCCAGCCTACGATCTTCGACAACGTGACCGATGAAATGTCGATCGCCAAAGACGAGATTTTCGGACCGGTCATGAGCGTTCTTCGTTTTAGCGATTGGGACGACTTGATCAAACGAGCCAACAACACGTTCTACGGATTGGCGGCGGCTGTTTGGACTCGCAACGTAACTCGCGCACACGACTTCGCTCGCCGGGTTCGGGCGGGAACGATCTGGGTCAATTGCTACGACGTGTTCGACGCAGCAGCGCCATTCGGCGGTTTCAAGATGTCCGGCCAAGGCCGAGAACTCGGCGAAGACGGGCTGCGAGCGTATACCGAAACCAAGACGGTTACGATCAACTTGGGCTGACGACGGTGAGCTGAGCGATTGTTGCTTGCGTAGGTTGGGACAAGCCACTGAGACGCAACGAATTGACTTTCAATCAAGCATTCGGTTGGACGGGCCATGAATGATTCCCCATGGCTCGTCAAGCGAAGCCCCTCGCAATCGTGCCTCAACCTACAACGCCAAATTCAAGACGAAAACGGCACAAAGCGTTGGTTGGGATCCATGGCGCGTTGAATTCGCGACGACATCGATAGCCAACGCTTGTCGCCCAGAAATGATGGCGTGCCTTCGCCTCGAACTACGATCGCCGAAAGGGTCAATGCTCTCAAGGCTTCGCCCAACTCGTCGATCCTAGCCGTCGGCAGGTTGACCCATGTGACGCTGGCCGCTCCGCAATGCAGAAAGTTGCCATAGCCATTTTGCGTCAAATGCCGATGCAATGCGAGGAGCTCGTTGGGCGAGACCGCGATTCGTACTAAGCATGGATTGTTTGGGTCTGGCGGAGACTCCAACCACTGCTCCGGCGAAATGTGATGATCGTCGCGATCTTGATTCGTGCTAGTCAACGCGTTGTTCTCAATTCGATAGCTTCTGATACGCTCGACTGCTTTGGGCAGGGAAGCGGCTGGACCGGCGACGCGAATTACAACTCGGTTTTGCGGATTGATGTCCAATCCTGCTATCGGGTAGGGTTTTGCGAGAATGCTCTGCGATAGCAGTAAGGCTTGCTCAATTGTCTCACAATGGAATTCTATAGCCGCCTCGGCTTGTGGAGCCGGCAAGACTTTGAGTGTGATTTCAAGCAGAATTCCAAGGCGGCCGTAGCTTCCAACCATCATCTTAGGTGTATCAAAGCCCGCAGCATTTTTTACGACCTTGCCGCCGCCCCGCACGAATTTTCCAAGGCCGTCGATCAAAGCGACTTCCATCACAAAGTCTCTGGCTGTGCCGTAGAGCAATCGATCCGGACCGCTGATGCCGCTGGCAATCGTCCCGCCCAAAGTCGCTCCGTCCGCTGCGAACAGCGGATCGAACGGTAAAAACTGTCCGTGTGTCGCCAGGGCGCCGTGAATCTCGGAAATGTTGGTTCCCGCCTTGGCTGAAATCAAGAACTCGGACGGATCGTACGTCACAATGCCGGAATGTTCGCGAATGTCGATCTCTTGTGCGCTGCCCGTCTGGAACCATGCGCTTGGAATCAACCCATTCTTCGTGCGCGCGCCGACGGGAACAACGGGAGGACTGCCGCCAGCGCATACGATTTCTTGAACGCGAGCTACAAAAGGATCAACAGGCATTGCCTTGCTCTTCTCGGACCATTGGTTGATAATTCAAATACGTCTTCGCAACGTTACACCGCGCTGAAACGCTGACTTGGAGACCTTACTACTCACCCCTCACAACTCAAACCTCACTCCTTACTCCATGCCGCTTCGCAACGCCATCACGCTGATTACGCTCACCATTGTATGTGTGGCGTGTGCAACGCAAGCCCGACGCGTCGAATATGGAGTCAAAGTTGGTCGGGCCATCCAGTTGGTCGAAGACAACTTCATCGAACCCATCGCTCCCGAAGAATTGATGCGGAACGCCTTGCAAGGCATGATCGGGAAGCTTGATGAATTCTCAGAATTCATTCCACCCAGCAATTATCAGGATTTTCATTCGTTGATCGAGCAGAGGTTCGGGGGAATCGGCATCCAAGTCGAAGGCCCTCCGCAAGTCCCTCGCTTGACGGTTGTCGCTCCTATTCCCAGGACGCCCGCTTTTGAGGCTGGAATTCAGCCTGGCGACACGATCCTGGAAATCGATGGCCTATCGACTGAACAACTGCTCCTAAACGATGCGCTCAAGGCGATGCGCGGGCCAATCGGGTCGACGGTTGATCTGTTGATCGAGCGA
>WPCK01243967.1_pt1 | contig 14383 bp, 9 predicted proteins | sample 5399851 | NCBI WGS metagenome assembly WPCK01 (sample SAMN12869471, study PRJNA574797) | sludge metagenome | isolation source: wastewater treatment of pH11 | place: China:Beijing | collected 2019-05-20
CGAGCGACGAGCTCGTCACGTTGTAGCTTAGATTTCCCACATACAGCTTCTTACTCACCGTACAACTCCTGGAATCGAAGGTTCCCGACCCCGCATGTCTTTCCGGGTCGGACTGAAAGGGGCCAAAATGGTGACCCGCCAGGTGGGAAAGGCGAGAGAAACAGCAAGCAGATTCGCGAGGAACCAACGCCACGGATCGCGTCGTCCAACCAACCACCAGAAATATAGCATAACCGGGCAATGAGGCTAGACCCGTTTCGGGGGAATTGGTGTCGGCGGCAAGGGGCGGAAAGTCTGTCAAACGGGGGAAACTGGTGCATTGAGCGACAGCCGTCGGAGCCGATCGGCCTGGGTTTCGCGGGTTTTCTGCGGGAAGGCGCCGGGCTGCCTATGGGGTGGCATCCTGGCTGGCCCTGCTATTGCAGCCCTTCTTCAGTTTTGTATACTTACTCGTTTTCGGTCGGCCCGCGCGGATACGGCAGTGCTAGCGTAGCTCAATTGGCAGAGCCGCTGATTTGTAATCAGCAGGTTGTGGGTTCAAGTCCCTCCGCTAGCTCGTCCCAAGGACAATGCGCCGAGAGTGTCCCTGGCAGGTGGCAGGACGGTGTATCCGTGGCGGCGGCGCGATACGATGGCGATCGGCGGGATGGCAGCGTGGGGGGTTGCCCGAGTGGTTAAAGGGGGCGGACTGTAAATCCGTTGGCATCGCCTTCGCAGGTTCGAATCCTGCACCCCCCATTGTAAGAGCACTGGGGGAATCCAGAGGAGCGCTGGGATGTCTCTCTCGGCCGGTATGCGATCCGACGCGAAGGGTAGGAAGAACGAGGAGTGCCGTTGCGGGTGTAGCTCAATGGTAGAGCAACAGCCTTCCAAGCTGAAAACGAGGGTTCGATTCCCTTCACCCGCTGTGCCACCGCAAGGGGTGGGTCGGCGGCGGATGTGGTGTTTCCTGTCAGCAGTTGGTGTCCCATAAGACCGACGGGGGGCGTTGCGACCGCTGCTGTAGCTCAGTTGGTAGAGCGCGTCCTTGGTAAGGACGAGGTCATGGGTTCAAGTCCCATCAGCAGCTTTGTCTGGCTGAGCATGAATACGAAGGTAATACATGGTGTGTGGCGCGGGGCCACCACGATCCAGGCATGAAGAGGGCGGAAAGCAGGTACGAAAACCATGGCGAAGGATACATTTCAACGGACGAAACCCCACGTGAACGTGGGTACGATTGGTCACATTGATCACGGGAAGACCACGCTGACGGGGGCGATCCTGGCAGTGCAATCGGCCAAGGGCAAGGCAAAGTTCAAGTCCTATGCCGACATTGCCAAGGGAGGCACGGTTCGCGACGAGACCAAGACGGTCACGATTTCCGTGGCGCACGTCGAATACGAGACCGACAAGCGGCATTACGCGCACATTGATTGCCCGGGGCACGCCGACTTTATCAAGAACATGATCACGGGTGCCGCCCAGATGGACGGTGCCATCCTGGTCGTCTCCGCGGCCGACGGACCCATGCCGCAGACCAAGGAGCACGTGCTGCTGGCCCGCCAGGTCGACGTTCCTGCCATCGTGGTCTTCCTGAACAAGATTGACCTGGTGGACGATCCCGAACTGCTGGACCTGGTGGAACTGGAAGTGCGGGAACTCCTCTCCAAGTACGATTTCCCGGGAGATGACATCCCCGTCGTCCGTGGCTCGAGCTTGCCAGCTTATCAGAAGCCCGACGACCCAGTTGCCAACAAGTGCATTGGGGAGCTGATGGATGCCATCGACGCCTATATCCCCGAGCCGGTTCGCGAAGAAGACAAGCCGTTTCTGATGGCGATCGAAGACGTGTTCTCGATCGAAGGTCGAGGAACGGTGGCGACGGGACGGATCGAGCGGGGCAGGATCAAAGTGGGCGAGGAAGTGGAGATCGTCGGTCTGTCCGCTAAGCCGGCCAAGACGACCGTGACCGGTGTGGAGATGTTCCGCAAGCTGCTGGACGAAGGGCGTGCCGGGGATAATGTCGGGTGTCTCTTGCGGGGCGTGAAGCGAGAAGACATTGAACGGGGTCAGGTCCTGGCCAAGCCGGGATCCATTACCCCGCACACCAAGTTCGAAGCCGAAGTGTATTGCCTTTCCAAGGACGAAGGGGGGCGCCACACGCCGTTCTTCAGCGGCTATCGGCCCCAGTTCTATTTCCGCACCACCGACGTGACCGGGACCGCCAAGCTGGTGGGCGCCGACATGTGCATGCCGGGTGACAATGTGCGAATCGAAGTGGAACTGCACAAGCCGATCGCCATGGACGACGGGGTGCGCTTTGCGATTCGCGAAGGGGGCCGCACCGTCGGCTCCGGTGTCGTAACGAAGATTTTGGAATAGCGACTGGCAGCGGGCCCAGCCCGCCGCGTCGAAGGGTGTTTCCGATAGGCACAGGTTGCGCGTATCGGAGGTAGCGACCAGCGGGAGCGGTCCCAAGGGGGCCGCTGGCACGAAACTGGCAGCGGGCCCAGCCCGCCTTAGGGGTGTAGCTCAATTGGCAGAGCACCGGTCTCCAAAACCGGGGGTTGCGAGTTCGATTCCCGCCGCCCCTGTTTCCGCCCGGTCTGAATGATTTTCCGCAAGGACGATGACGGTGGAGTATGGGGAAAACTAGCGTTGCGACCATGAAGCCGGACAGGATCCCGAGTGGTGACCGGACCTTCTTGCAGGACCTGTTCCACACGGACCGCTACAAACGGAGCCAGGGGAAGATCGCCCGCCAGACGACCCTCTGGACCCTGCTGGCGATCGTCGCCCTTGCTGCCTACCGGATCTACGCCATATGGACCACGGGTGCCATCTGGAGTCGCCTGTTCCCCGTCCCGGCGCTCCGCTATGCCGTCCCGGCGGTCCTTTTTGCCATCGGCGCGTGGATCAGCTACCGCGTGGTGAATTATTCCCGATTCGCGGACTTTTTGATCGCCGTGGAAAACGAAATGAACAAGGTCTCTTGGCCCAGCCGCAAAGAGCTGGTCCGAAGTTCCTTGGTGGTCATCATCGTAATTGCCTTGCTGGTCGTGGTGCTGTTCGCGTTTGATTTCATCCTGCGGCTGGTGCTGGGACAATGGCTGCAGATCATTCCCCTGTAAGGGGCGCGAGGCAAGGCGGGTGGTAGTTTTCAGGCAATCGGTCGATTTGAGTGAGCGATGACGTGATCAACGAGCCTTCCGAATTCTCGATGCCATCTCCCCATGCCGCGGACGATTCCTGGAAGGATCGGTCCACGGAGGCCTCTCTGGAGGAATTGGAGGCCTCGCTGGACCTCCGTGAAGAGGAAGAGGAGACATTCACCGGGGACGTCCAGCCGATCGAAGAAATCGCGGTGGAAAATCCCGAGGATCTCGAGCGGCAATGGTTCATCCTGAAGGTCCAGAGCAATCGCGAGAATTCCATTTGCGATGCCTTGCGTCGCCAGGTTGCCATTCGTGGGCTGGATGCGTACTTCGGGGATATCCTGGTTCCCACCGAGGACGTGGCTGAGTTCAAGAACGGGAAACGCCGGGTGGTCAAGCGCAAGCTGTATCCCGGCTACATCGTGGTCAATATGGTCCTGACCGAAGAGACCTGGTTCGTTGTCCGCGAGACCCCTGGCATTGGCGATTTCACCGGTGCCGCGGGGAAACCCAGCCCCATGTTGGCGAGCGAAATTGAGCCCATTCTGCGGATGATATATCCGACCAAAGAGGGAACGGAGACGATCAAGACGGCCATTCCGTTCAAGTTGGGGGATCGGGTCCGTGTGAAGGAAGGAACGTTCGAGAATTTCGAGGGGGAAGTGGAGGGGATCGACGAGGCCAACGGCCGAGTCACCGTGATCATCAATATCTTTGGCCGGTCGACGCCAGTCGAGCTGGAACACTGGCAGATGGAACTGGTCTAGGTTGGATTTTCTGGAAGGGTGCGGTTCGAATCATGGCCAAGCAAATGGTCGGGAAAGCCAAGTTTCAGGTGCCGGGCGGTCAGGCGACTCCCGCGCCGCCGGTGGGGACCTCGCTGGGAAAGTATGGCATCAACCTGGCGCAATTCGTACAGCAGTTCAATGACCGGACGAGGGAATACGCAGGGACCCCCATCCCCGTGATCGTTTCGGTCTTCAGTGACCGGTCGTTCGAATTCGTGACGAAGAGTCCTCCGGCCGCCGCTTTGCTCAAGAAGGCGGCTGGCCTGGCCAAGGGGTCCGGGGTTCCGAACAAGGAGAAGATCGGTCGGGTGACGCGAGGGCAAGTGGAAGAGATCTGCCGTCAGAAGATGGCGGACTTGAACGCCGGAGGCTTGGACGCCGCACGCCGGATGGTGGAGGGAACCGCGCGCAGCATGGGAATTGAAGTGGAAGGGTAAGGGGGCCGATGGCCAGACATTCCAAGCGATTTCGAGCCCTTGTCAGCAAGGTCCCAGGGGACCTGCAGCCGCTGGACAAGGCCGTGGAGATCCTCTCCTCGTTCAACACGACCAAGTTCGACCAGACGGTCGACATCGCCATTCGACTGGGAATCGACGCCACACAGGCCGACCAGCTGGTTCGTGGCTCGGTCGTCTTGCCGCACGGAATAGGTAAGTCTCAGCGGGTGGTGGTGTTTGCCAAGGGGGACCTGGCCGAGGTGGCCAAGTCCGCAGGCGCGGATGAAGTGGGTGCCGAAGAGCTGGCCAACCGCATCAAAGGGGGCTGGACCGATTTCGACGTCTGCATCGCGGCGCCGGACATGATGGGGCTCGTGGGTCCCCTGGGCAAGGTCCTGGGCCCTCGCGGTCTGATGCCCTCGCCTCGGGCCGGGACCGTCACGCCCGACGTGGCCAAGGTCGTGAAAGAGTACAAGGCCGGCAAGGTGGAATTTCGCAATGACAAAGGGGGGGTCGTGCATGCCATCGTGGGCAAGCTGAGTTTCCCCAAAGAGAAACTGGTGGAGAACATTCAGTCGTTCCTCAATTTTGTTCACAGTCTGAAGCCCACTGCAGTCAAAGGGACGTTCGTCAAGGGTGTGACCCTATCGGCCACCATGAGCCCTTCGGTCCGCGTCGCGGCCTAGAACCCAACCATGAGCAAATACATCAAGAACCTGATGACCAAGGACCTTGCGAACCGGCTTGCCGACGTGAAGGACATGGTCCTTGTGAACGTGGTGGGCATGGAAGCCAACCAGACGGTCGAGTTGCGAAAGCAACTGCGCGACAAGTCGATCCGATTGATGGTTGTGAAGACCAGCTTGGCGCGTCGGGCCACCGAGGGAACTCCGCTGTCGGCGGCGTTCGACGGGGTCGAAGGGCCGCTGGCCATCATGTGGGGGCAAGCCGACATGGTGGCGTTGGCCAAAGAGGCCATCCGCCTGCACAAGAACAATGACATTCCGGCCTTCCAGGCCCGGGGTGGCGTGATGGACGGCGAACCCTTGTCGGCCGCGCGCGTCGAGGAAATCAGTCAGTGGCCCAGCCGGGAGGAGCAGTTGAGCATCCTGGTCGGCCAAATCCTGTCGCCCGGTGCGAATCTGGTAGGGGCCCTGCTCGGACCCGGTAAGAAGCTTGCCAGCCAGATCAAGAAAAAGAGTGAAGAAGAGACCAACGAATAACCTGTTCGAGAAAGGATCGCGTACCCATGTCTGAAGCAACTGCCACCCTGGAAGTTCCCGCACAGCTCAAGGACCTCGGCGACCGCATTGCCGGGCTGACGTTGAAAGAGGCCAAGGCGCTCAGTGATTACATCAAGGAGGAATATGGAATTGAACCGGCGGCCGGCGGCGCCATCGTGCAGATGGCGCCCGGCGGTGCGGCAGGGGGTGAAGCCCCGGCGGAAAAGACCGAGTTCGATGCCATCATGTCGAGTTTCGGCACCAACAAGATCAATGTGATCAAGGAAGTTCGTGCCATTACCGGCTTGGGTTTGAAGGAGGCCAAGGACCTGGTCGAAGGAGTTCCCAGCAAGGTCAAGGAAGGTGTGTCCAAGGAAGAGGCCGAGGAAGTCAAGAAGAAGCTCGAAGCCGCCGGCGCAACCGTGGAAATCAAATAGTCCACCAAGCCCTGGGTTTCGCATGGCAGATCCAACGTGGAACGAACTCTCGGTCAGCGTCCCGCACGCCGACCGAATCCTTTCCTCGACCATTGCAATGAAACGGACCACTCTCCCCGCGCGGAGCTTGCGCGCATTTCAGGGCGGTCGGTTCGCACGCTAACCATTGCCAAGGAGCGACAACACGCATGGCTACTCCTGCTGAGCGCCGCATACTCCCCCAGTCCGTTCGGGTATTCGGTTCGGGCCGCGAACACTTTGCGACTCCGAATTTGACCGCCATCCAGACCGACGGCTACGTCGCGTTCCTGCAGGAGGACGTGCCGTCCGACAAGCGGAAGGATCAGGGTCTGGAAGGGGTGCTGCGGGAGATCTTCCCGATCCAGAGCTATGACAACGAGATATCGCTGCAGTACCTCCGTTACGAACTGGGGAAGCCCCGCTATACCCCGCAGGAATGCCGCCAGCTGCGCCTGACCTATGGCAAGCCCTTTCGCGTTCACCTGCGATTGAATAAGGCAGAACCGGTCGAGGAGGAGGTCTATCTGGGAGACATCCCCATCATGCTGGGTGGGGGTGAGTTCATCATCAATGGGGCCGAACGGGTCGTGGTCAGCCAGCTGCACCGCAGTCCCGGCGTGGACTTCGTGCTGGACGACGACACCACGTCCGACAAGAAACTGCCCAGCTGCCGGATCATTCCCGAGCGGGGCAGTTGGATCGAGATCAATGTCACCAAGAAAGACAGTCTTACGGTCCGCATTGACCAGAGCGGCAAGTTTTCGGTCATGACCCTGCTGCGGGCCCTCGATCCCAAGTACAGCTCGGATGCGGACATCATCCAGGCGTTTTACGAAGCCACGACGCAGCGGATCGTCGATGGCCGCAGTGCCTCCAAGATCGAAGGCAAGATTGCCGTGGACGACGTGGTCTATCCTGCGGGGAGTGATCGCGCTGGCGAATTGCTGGTGGAGGCTGGCCACAAGATTTCCAAGAGTGTGGCGGAAACCATCTGTGCGGTGGGGGTCAAGAAAGTCGATGTCATCACGGCGCCACGCGTTCCGTTGATCTTCAACGCACTGGCGGACGATCAAACGGGGAGCCATGAAGAGGCGCTGCTCCGCATCTATCAGCGGTTGCGCCCCGGGAACCCGCCCCAGCTGGAAAAGGCCCGCCAGCTGTTTCATGAGAAGTTCTTCGATACCAATCGCTATCGCCTGGGGCGCGTCGGCCGCTTCCGCATCAACCGCAAGCTGGGCTCGAACGTACCCGAGAAGGAAATGACCCTGCGGCCACAGGATTTCGTGGCCTGCATCACCTACATGATCAAGCTGTTCGAAGGCGCCGACGACGTGATGATCGACGACATCGATCACCTGGGCAATCGCCGCTTGCGAACGATCAACGAACTGGCCTGCGATGAACTGCGGAAGGGATTCTTGAAGCTGCGGAGAACCGTGCAGGAACGGATGAGCCTGAAGGACACGGAGGACATGACCCCCCGCAGTCTGATTAATCCCAAGAGCGTCGCGGCCGCCATCGAATATTTCTTTGGGCGCGGGGAACTTTCGCAGGTCGTGGATCAGACCAATCCACTGTCCATGTTGACGCACGAGCGCCGCCTGTCGGCACTCGGTCCCGGCGGTCTGAACCGCAAACGGGCGGGGTTTGAAGTCCGCGACGTGCACATTTCACACTACGGTCGCATCTGCCCCATCGAGACCCCGGAAGGTACCAATATCGGCCTGATCTCCAGTCTGGCGATCTATTCGACCGTCGATGACTATGGATTCCTGGCCACCCCCTACCGTGTGGTCAAGAACAGCAAGCTGACCGAGGAAGTGGTCTGGCTGCGGGCCGACCAGGAGGCCAATGCCTACGTTGCCCCGGCCGATGTCCGCGTGGAAGGGGGACGGATTGCCGACGCCAATATCGTGGCCCGATTCCGATCGGATTTCCGTCTGGTGTCCTCCGAAGATATCCAGTACGTCGACGTGGCGCCGAGCCAGATGGTCGGCGTTTCCGCCGGATTGATCCCCTTCCTGGAACACGACGACGCCAATCGGGCCTTGATGGGATCCAACATGCAGCGGCAGGCGGTTCCCCTGCTGATCTCCGAGCCCCCCATCGTCGGTACGGGGATGGAAACGGCCGTGGCGGAGAATTCCAGCATGGTGGTCCGCAGCAAGCGGGCGGGCAAGGTCACCTACATCGACGCGTCCCGCATTGAGGTCGGCAGTGACGTGTACGAGCTCAAGAAGTTTCAGGGCCTGAACGAACGCACCTCGCTCAACCAGCGTCCCATCGTCAACAAGGGGGATCGCGTGGAAAAGGGGCAGGTGATCGCGGATGGCGCTTCCACGTATCGCGGTGAACTGGCCCTGGGTCGCAATGTGCTCGTCGGGTTCATGTCGTTTGACGGATACAACTTCGAAGATGCCATCATCATCAGCGAAGAACTGGTGAAGAACGACACCTACACCTCCATTCACGTGGAGGAGTTCGACGTCGAGATTCGCGACACGAAACTGGGGCGGGAGGAATTCACGAGGGATATCCCCAACGTCAGTGAAAAGGCCCTGCGAAACCTGGATGAGAACGGCATCATCCGCGTGGGGACCTATGTCCGGCCTGGGGATATCCTGGTGGGCAAGGTCTCTCCCAAGTCCAAGACCGAACTGACTCCCGAGGAAAAACTGCTGCACGCTATCTTCGGCCGGGCAGGCGAAGACGTGAAGAACGATTCGCTGGAGGTCCCCTCCGGTGTGGAAGGTATCGTTATTGACACGCTGAAGTTCTCGCGGCGAATGAGCCTGACCGAGGATGAGCGGAAGAAGTTTGAAAAGGAACTGAAGGACGTCGAATCGGAGGGAAATAAACGGATCGCCGAGGTATTCAGCGCCATGATCGCCGAAATGGAATCGGCCCTGGGGCGAACCTTGACGGACGAAGACGAGAACCCCATCGCCAAGGGGCAGGACCCCAAGTACCTGGCTGAGCGGGCCGTGCAGTTTCGCCTGGAATCGGTCACCGCCCGCATGCGGAGCACCGAACTGATCGCCCAGGTGGACGCCATCTACAAAGCGCAGTGGGCCGAGGTGGAAACGGCCATCGATGCCCGCGACCGACGCCTCAATAGCATGAAGCGCGGCGACGAACTCCGCAGTGGCGTTCTGCAAATGGTCAAGGTCTACATCTCCACCAAGCGGGTGATCTCCGTCGGGGACAAGATGGCGGGCCGCCACGGGAACAAAGGGGTGATCGCCAAGATCCTGCCGGCCGAGGACATGCCATACCTGGCGGACGGGACCCCCATTCAGATCATGCTGAACCCCCTCGGCGTCCCCAGTCGTATGAACGTGGGTCAAATCCTGGAGACGCACCTCGGCTGGGCCGGTGCCAAGCTCGGATTCAAGGCCGTGACTCCCGTCTTCGACGGTGCCACCGAAGAGGAAATCAATGGCCGCCTGGCGGAAGCCGGGCTGCCACGCCACGGCAAGACACTCCTCTTCGACGGTCGGACAGGCGAACGGTTGGAACAGGAGGTCACTGTGGGCTACATCTACATGCTCAAGCTGCACCATCTGGTGGATGACAAGGTGCACGCCCGCAGTACCGGCCCTTATTCCTTGATTACCCAACAGCCCCTGGGGGGCAAGGCCCGTTTCGGCGGCCAGCGGTTTGGCGAAATGGAGGTCTGGGCCCTGGAGGCGTACGGGGCCGCGTACATCCTGCAGGAGCTGTTGACCGTCAAGAGTGACGACGTGGAGGGGAGAACCAAGATCTACGAATCCATGGTGAAGGGGGAGAACACGCTGGAGGCCGGTACCCCCGCCAGTTTTGACGTGCTGACCAACGAAATCCGTGGCCTGGCGCTCAATATGCAGCTGGAAAAGCGTCGGCTCTAGCAGACACGTCCCGCACGACCGCCCCAAACTCCGATTGAACAACCCCCGAGGAGTCCCGACCGATGACCATTGGCGAAAGCGCATACGATCGCATCAACGATTACGCTTCAGTCAAGATCAGCCTGGCCCGGCCGCATGATATCCGCAGCTGGTCGTTTGGCGAGGTCAAGAAACCCGAGACGATCAATTACCGCACCTACCGACCCGAGAAGGACGGCCTCTTTTGCGAACGAATCTTCGGCCCGGAAAAGGATTGGGAATGTGCCTGCGGCAAATACCGCGGCATGAAATACAAGGGCATGATTTGCGACCGCTGCGGGGTGAAGGTGACGCACAGCCGCGTCCGCCGCAAGCGCATGGGGCACATCGAACTGGCGGCGCCGGTCGTCCATATCTGGTTCTTCAAGGCGATGCCCAGCCGCCTGGGGAATCTCCTGAGCATGAAGACCACCAACCTGGAAAAGGTCATCTACTTCCAGGATCACGTCGTCATCGATCCGGGATCGACCGATCTCGAAAAGCAGCAGCTGCTGACGGAGGAAGAATATCGCGGCGAACGGGAGAAGCACGGCCCGGGGAGCTTCGAGGCGGAAATGGGGGCCGAGGCCATCCGCAAGCTGCTGTCCAGCTATGACCTGGTGCAGCTTTCCGAGCAGCTGCGCGTCGATCTGACGCAGACCAATTCCAAGCAGAAAAAGAAAGACTACATCAATCGGCTGAAGATCGTGGAATCGATCCGCGACAGCGACAACCGCCCGGAGTGGATGGTCCTGGACGTCATTCCCGTGATTCCACCCGACCTTCGCCCTCTCGTGCTGCTCGATTCAGGAAACTTCGCGACCAGCGATCTCAACGACCTCTATCGCCGCATCATCAACCGCAACAACCGGCTGCGAAAACTCGTCGATCTCAACGCACCCGAGGTGATCATTCGCAACGAAAAGCGGATGTTGCAGCAATCGGTGGATGCCCTGTTCGACAACAATCGCTGCAAGCGGCCCGTCCTGGGGAGCAGCAACCGGCCCCTCAAGTCCCTCACCGACATGATCAAGGGGAAGCAGGGTCGGTTTCGCGAGAACCTGCTGGGCAAGCGTGTCGACTACTCGGCCCGCAGTGTGATCGTGGTCGGCCCGACGCTCAAGCTGCATCAGTGCGGACTGCCGAAGAAGATCGCGCTGGAGCTCTATCAGCCCTTTATCATCCGTAAGCTCAAGGAGCGGGGGCACGCCGATACGATCAAGAGCGCCAAGAAGATGCTGGAGCGGAAGGACGAGGAAGTGTGGGACATCCTCGAAGCGGTGATTACCAATCACCCGGTGCTCTTGAATCGCGCCCCCACGCTGCACCGTATGGGGATCATGGCCTTCGAGCCCGTGCTGGTGGAAGGGAACGCCATTCACCTGCATCCGCTGGTGTGCAAGGGGTTCAATGCCGACTTCGACGGCGACCAAATGGCCGTGCATCTGCCACTTTCGATCGAGGCGCAGGTCGAGGCACACACCCTGATGATGTCGACCAACAATATCTTCAGCCCGGCCAACGGCCGGCCCATGATGAGCCCCTCGCAGGATATCGTGATGGGTTGCTACTACACCACCATGATGCTCGACAATCGCAAAGGGGAAGGGATGGCCTTTGCGTCGTTGTCGGAGGCGGAACTGGCCTACTCGCTGGGGATCATCGAGCGTCATGCCAAGATCAAGGTTCGTCTCCCCAAGAACCGCCGCGCTCGGCGCGAAGATGAGGCGATGGGGAAGCCGGGTGAGTTGATTGAAACGTCCTACGGACGGGTGCTCTTCAATCTCATGCTCCCCCGCGGAATGGATTTCTATAACCGAACGCTCCGTTCCGGGGAGCTGGCCACGGTCATCTCCGACTGCTATCAGCTGCTGGGGCGAAAGGCCACGATCCAGCTGCTCGATGACATGAACAAGCTGGGATTCCGCGAAAGTACCCGCAGCGGACTTTCCTTCGCCACGGACGATCTGGTCACGCCGGAATCGAAGACCAAGATCATTTCCGAAGCGGAAAAGACGGTCCTCAAGTACCGCAAGCTCTATGAGCGGGGTGTGATCACGGAACTGGAACGCTACAACCAGGTGCTCGATGCCTGGACTCACGCCCGCGAACTCATTACCGCGGAAATGATGACGGCCATGGAAGGGGACGACCGCGGCGGTACGGGTTACGTCAACCCGGTCTTCCTGATGGCTCATTCCGGTGCCCGCGGCGGCGTCGAACAGATACGCCAGCTCGCCGGCATGCGAGGACTGATGGCCAAGCCCTCGGGTCAGATCATCGAAACCCCCATCAAGGCCAACTTCCGTGAAGGACTGACGGTGCTGGAATATTTCAGTTCCACTCACGGCGCCCGCAAAGGTCTGGCGGATACCGCCCTGAAGACGGCGGATTCCGGTTACCTCACCCGGAAACTGGCCGACGTGGCCCAGAATGTGGTCGTGACCATGGTCGACTGCGGCACGACGCAGGGAATCACCAAGGGGGTAATCTACCGCGGAGAAAAGGTGGAAGTCCGACTGGCGGACGCCGTCAAGGGGCGCGTCAGCCGGCAGAATATCGTCAATCCCATTACGGATGAAGTGATTGTCAACGAGAACGAGACCATCACGACGGGAATTGCGCGCAAGATCGAGGAGCTGGGACTGGAGCGCATTCAAGTTCGCAGTCCCATGACCTGCGAGGCCCCCTTGGGGGTCTGTCGGCTCTGCTATGGCATGGACCTGGCCACGGGCACCATGGTCGAAGAAGGAATGGCGGTGGGGATCATCGCCGCACAGAGTATCGGGGAGCCTGGCACCCAGCTGACCATGCGGACCTTCCACATCGGCGGTATTGCCCGCACCGACCTGGAGGAAAGTGAATCGAAGGCCAAGAAGGCCGGAACGGTCAAGTTCACCCGCATGCGGTTCGTCACGACGAAAGAAGGTATCCGCATCGTCCTCACCCGCTCGGGTGAGATCTCGATTGTGGACACCAAGGGACGCGAGCTCGAGAAATATGAGGTTCCCAATGGCGCCTCGTTGCTCGTCGAGGAGAACCAGGAAGTTTCCGCGGGGGATGTGCTTTGCCAATGGGATCCCCATAGCGTTCCGATTCTCTCCAATGTGGAAGGCAAGGTTCGCTACGAAGACGTGGTGGAAGGGGACACGATGCGGCTGGAAAAGGACCAAAGTGGTCACATCCGCCGCTTGATCGTCGACCATAAAGGGGACCTGCATCCCCAGGTCGTGGTCGAGGACGACGAGGGAAAACCGCTCGACGTCTACTACTTGCCCGAACGTGCCTACATTGAAGTGGAAGAAGGCAAGGTCATCAGCGCCGGGACGATCCTGGCGAAAATGCCGCGAGAAGCGTCGGGTGTGAAGGACATCACGGGAGGTCTGCCACGCGTCACGGAGATCTTCGAGGCGCGGAAGCCGAAAGAACCGGCCGTGATCGCCGAAATCGATGGCACCGTCGAGATCCTGGGGGAAAAGCGGCGCGGGAAGCGGACCATCGTGGTTCGCAGCGAAGGAGGCCTGGAACGCGAACACCTGGTGCCACACGGGAAGCGGTTCCTGGTCCACTCCGGCGATATCGTGCGGGCCGGACAAGCCCTGATCGAAGGGCCGCTGGTGCCTCATGACATCCTGCGGGTCTCGGGCGAAGAGGCCGTACAACAGTACCTGTTGCACGAAATCCAGGGCGTCTACCGCAGCCAACGCGTCGATATCAATGACAAGCACATCGAAGTGATCGTCGCCAGGATGCTCCGAAAGGTCAAAATCGAAAGTCCCGGCGACACCAACCTGCTGCCAGGTCTGGTGGTCGACAAATACGAGTTCCGTCGCGTGAACGAGAATCTCGGGAAATGCCTGAGGATTACCGACAAAGGGGACAGTGAGTTTGCGGAAGGGTCCAACATCCCCAAGGAGACGCTCGAACAGACCAATGCCCAGATTGAGGCCGATGGGGGCCAGTCAGCCAAGGGAAAACGTCCCAAGCCCGCCTTGGGCAGCACCCAATTGCTGGGGATAACGAAGGCCGCGGTCCAAAGCTCGAGCTTCATCTCGGCCGCCAGCTTCCAGGAAACCACTAAGGTGCTCACCGAAGCGGCCCTGGCCGGCAAGGTCGACAACCTGGTCGGGCTCAAGGAGAACGTGATCCTGGGTCACCTGGTGCCGGCCGGCACCGGCTTTAAAATCTTCCAGGACTCCGAGGTCCGTATCCGGCCAGAGGCTTTGGAAGCCCTGCAAGCGGAGAAGGATCGGGTGTTGGAGCGAAGCTTCCCGCTGTTGGACGGTGTGGAAGACAGTTCCGGCGCCAACGGCGGTGCGGCCCCCGCTCCCAAGACCCCCACGGGCACCAGCGCCCTGGAGGCCCTGCTGGGCGGCGCCGATCCGGAAGGTGGCGAATAACGTCTCCCCCAATTCGAATTGATAGTGAATCTACC
>WPCK01039766.1_pt1 | contig 14375 bp, 6 predicted proteins | sample 5399851 | NCBI WGS metagenome assembly WPCK01 (sample SAMN12869471, study PRJNA574797) | sludge metagenome | isolation source: wastewater treatment of pH11 | place: China:Beijing | collected 2019-05-20
GACGACGAACCGGCGGCGCCGGGCGACGCCGACACCGCCACGGACGCCGCCACCGCCGGCGGGATCGACCAGGTCGCCGAGGCAGTGCCCGGCGAGTACATCGTCACCTTGCGCGAGCCAACGGTCCCCGCCGAGGTCGACGACGCGGTCGACGACCTGGCCGGTGCGTACGGCGGCGACGTCCTGTACACCTATGAGCACACCATCGAGGGCTTCGCAGTGGCCATGGACGAGGCCGACGCCCTCGCGCTGAGCCGGGATCCCCTCGTGGCATCGGTGGAGGAGAACGGCGTGGTGCACGCCTTCGACACGCAGGTCGACGCCCCCTGGAACCTCGACCGCCTCGACCAGCGCGACCTCCCGCTCGACGGCACGTACTCGTCCCGTGCCTCGGGGGCCGGCGTGCACGCCTACGTCATCGACAGCGGCCTGCGGGTCACCCACGAGGACTTCTCGGGACGGGCCACCATCGGCACCGACACGATCGGCGACGGCCAGGCGGGCGCCGACTGCAGCGGTCACGGCACCCACGTCGCCGGCGTCCTCGGCGGCGAGCGATGGGGCGTGGCGAAGGACGTCGACCTCGTGGGCGTGCGCGTCCTCGACTGCGACGCGCGGGGGACGAACGCTTCGGTCATCGCCGGCGTCGACTGGGTCACCGCCCACCACCAGTCGCCCGCGGTCGCCAACATGAGCCTGGGGGGCAGCATCAACACGGCCACCGACGCGGCCGTGCAGCGTTCGATCGATGCCGGCGTGACCTACGTGCTCGCAGCCGGCAATTCGGGCGGGAGCGCCTGCCAGGTGTCTCCCGCCCGTGTCGGCGACGCCCTCACCGTGGGCTACACCGACTCGTCCGACGAACGCGGCTCGGTGTCCAACGTCGGGTCCTGTCTCGACCTGTTCGCCCCCGGCGTGGCCATCGACTCGGACTGGTACACGAGCGACACGGCCACCCAGCTCGAGGACGGCTCGTCGGGAGCAGCCCCCCACGTCGCCGGCGTCGTGGCGCACTACCTCGAGGACCGCCCGGACGCCGCCCCGGCAGAGGTCGCCCAGGCCGTGATCGACGGGGCGACGACCGGTCACGTAACCAACCCCGGCACGGGCTCGCCGAACCGCCTGATCCACAGCCGCCTCGTCCCCGACGGCGCGGTCCTCACCCTGCTCTCCGACCAGCGACCGGACGATCCGGTGGACGTCGGCTACTCGGTGTGCCCGGACGGCGCCGGCCCGGGCGGATGCCAGACCGCCACCCTCGACGACGACCGTGATCCGGTTCGCCCCCGCGCGGTGCACCTGGCGGTGCCCGCCGACACCCTGCTCACCGTCACCCAGGGCCCGCTCGACGGCTGGGACCTGACCGCGCTGGTCTGCGACGGCGGCGTTGCGGACCTGGCGCTCGGACAGGCCACCCTCTCCGTCCCGGCGGGCGGCCACGCGACCTGCCGGTTCACCAACGAGGCGGCCACCCTCACCCTCGTCACCGACACCGTCCCCAACTCGGCGCAGGACTTCGCGACGGACGTGTGCGGTCCCACGCCGGACAGCTGCCACACCGTCGTCCTGGACGACGACAACGACCCGACGCGGCCCGCCACCAGCACCCTGGTGGCGATCGCGCCAGGGAGCTACGACCTCACCCATGGCGCCGTGGCCGGATGGGACCTCACCTCGCTCCGGTGCACGCCGACGGGCGCAGGCGACGCCATCGACCAGTCCGCCGGCAGGGCCCACCTGGAGGTCGCCCCCCACGAGCAGATCACCTGCACCTTCGTCGACACCCAGCGGGCGACCCTGACCGTCGTCGCGGACGCCGTGCCCGACGGCCCACAGGACCTCGGCTTCACCCTCTGCACCCCCGCCGTCGACGGCAGCTGCCAGGCCGGGACCATCTCCACCGTGGCGCTCGACGACGATGCCGACCCCGCGCTCGCGAACCGGGTCACCCTCAGCCGGACCGCGGGGCAGGTGGCGGTCTCCTTCGACGCGTTGGCGGGTTGGGGCATCGAGTCCCTCGCCTGCACCACCACCGAGACCGTGGACACCGGGCGCCGGCGGGTGATCGTCGAGCTGACCCCGGGCGAGGCGACCACCTGCACGTTCACGGTGCGCCAGGGCTCTGTGGCGGTGGTCCAGGACACCGCCCCCGATGCCGCCCAGGACTTCACGGTGCACGCCTGCCCGGTCGGCGGCGCCTGCCAGGACCTGGTGCTCGACGACGACCCGGATCCCACGCTCGACGCCTCGTCCGCCTTCGAGGCCCTCGCCCCCGGGATCTGGACCTTCACCCAGGACGAGGTGGCGGGGTACGGGCTCGTCTCGATCACCTGCACCCGCGGCGCCGTCGACCTCGCCGGTCGGCGCGCGACCGTCGTGGTGGTGCCCGGCGAGCGCACGACGTGCACCTTCCTCGACCGGGCCACGACCCTCACCGTCGTGCAGGACACCCAGCCAGACGACCCGCAGGACTTCACCTTCACCCGATGCGCCGGCCCCGAGTGCACCGACCTGGTGCTCGACGACGACGACGACCCGACCCGATCACGGCTCGCGTCCGCCGCGGGCCTCTCCCCCGGCACGTACACGGTGACCCAGGCACCGACCGACGGATGGGGGCTCGTGACCCTGACGTGCGACACGGGCGAGGTGGTCGACCGCACCGCGAGGACCGCCACGGTCGAGCTCGCGGCCGGTGAGCAGGTCACCTGCACGTTCGGTGACCGCTCGACCGCGCTCGCGGTGCAGCTCGACGCGCAGCCGGACGACCCCCACGACGTCACCGTCACGGCCTGCCGGGCCGGGGGCGGCTGCGTCGACGGGGTGGTCGACGACGACCCCACCGACGCCACCCGAGCGTCGTCGGTGCGCTGGGACGGCCTGGCATCCGGCGACTGGACGCTGTCGGTGTCGCGCGCCGAGGGGTGGGGCGTGACCGGCCTGAGCTGCACGAGCGGCGAGGCCGACGTCGCCGCGGCGCGTGCCGTCGTCCACCTGGACCGGGGCGAGCAGGTGAGCTGCACCGTGACCGATCGCCGCAGCAGCCTCACCATCGTGCAGAACACCGCCCCCGACGGGCCCCAGGACTTCCCCTACCGGGTGTGCCCCGTCGACGGCAGCACCTGCACCGAGCTCCGCCTCGATGACGACACCGACCCGGCCCTGCCCAGCAGCGCGGTGTTCCCGGTCGACCCCGGGCGCCGTTACACCGTGTCCGCCGTGGCGGTCGATGACTGGGTCGTCACCTCTCTGACGTGCGACGGCGGCGAGATCCGACTGGACGAGGCCACGGCCGAACTGGCCTTCTCGGCCGGCGAGCAGCGCACGTGCACCTTCGCGACCACCCAGACCACCCTCACCGTGGTCAACGACACCGAGCCCAACGCCGCGCTCGACGTGACCTACGCCGTGTGCGCGGGCTCGGGTGGGGCCGGCGGATGCCACGACGTCACCCTCGACGACGACGGCGACGCGACCCTCCCTCGGGAGGCGACCGATCGGGCCCTCGATCCTGGCCTCTTCACCATCACCCAACAGCCCGCCGCCGGGTACACGGTGACCCGCATCATCTGCACCCACGGGCTCACGTCGGTGGCCACCCGGACCGCCACCGTGGAGGTCCACGCCGGCGACCACGTGCGCTGCACCTACACCGTCGAGCCCACCCGCCTCTTCGTCAGCCAGGACACGCAGCCGAACGGGCCGCAGGACTTCAACTACACCCGGTGCGCCGGAGCGTCCGGAGGGGGTCCCTGCACGTCGTTCGTCCTCGACGACGACACGGCGAGCACCGGCGTGCCCGGCAACGTCACCCAGCTCGGCATCGACGCGACGACCTACACCGTCACCCAGCAGCCCGTGGACGGCTTCGGCCTGATCTCCATCACGTGCAGCGGCGAGGGAGCGATCGTGGACCTCGACCATGCCTCGGTGACCGTCGACCTCGATCCCGCCGGGCAGGTCAGCTGCACGTTCGTGAACCGCGCCACCACCCTGACCATCGTCCACGACACGCAACCCGACTCGAGCGTCGACGTCGCCTACCAGGGTTGCCTGCCGGCGCTCGGTCCGAACGCCTGCGGGAGCCCGTTCGTGCTGGACGACGACACCGACCCCACCTTGCCCAACCGCGTCGGCGCCAGCGGGCTGACCCCGGGCACCTACGCGGTGACCCAGACCGCCACCCCCGGCCTGACCCTGACGGACGTGAGCTGCACGGCCGGCCGGGTGTCACTCGGGTCCCGGAGCGCCACGGTCACCCTCGAGGCCGGCGAGCAGGTGACGTGCACCTTCGTGAGCGCCACGCCGGTCGCGCCGACCCCCGCGACCATCGTCGTGGTCCAAGACACCGTGGTCGACGCCGCTCAGGACTTCACCTTCAACGGCTGCGTCGGCCCCGGCGGGGCCTACGGCTGCGGACCGTTCCTGCTCGACGACGACACCGACCCCACGCTGCCCCGCACGGTGACCTTCCCCGTCGAGCCCGGCACCGAGTACTCGATCACCCAGGCCGCCACGGCGGGCTACGGCCTCACCGCCCTGACCTGCACGAACGGCGAGGTGGAACGGGCCCTGCGCCGGGTCACCTTCGAGCCGCGACCGGGTGAGCAGATCACCTGCACCTTCACCGACCGCCAGACCGCGCTCACCTTCGTCCAGGACACGAATCCGGACGGCGGGCAGGACTTCGGCTTCACGGGTTGCGCCGGACCGGGCGGCGCCAACGGGTGCGCCACGTTCACCCTCGACGACGACACCGACCCGACCCTGCCCCGCACCGTCACCTACGGGGGCCTCGGTGGGGGCACCTACGCCGTCACACAGGCCGAGGTCCCCGGCTACGCCGTCAGTGCGCTGACCTGTACGACGGGCCAGGTCTCGGTGGCGAGACGACAAGCCACGATCCGGCTCGCGCCCGGCGATCAGGTCACGTGCACCTTCACCGCGCGCGCCACCACCCTGAAGATCACCCAGGACACGACGCCCAACGACGCGCAGGACTTCACCTTCGACGGCTGCGCCGGGCCCGGCGGCGCCAACGGATGCGCGACCTTCACCCTCGACGACGACAGCACGGCCACCCTCCCCGCTTCGGTGACCTACACCGGGCTCACGTCCACGACCTACACCATCACCCAACGCGAGGTGCCCGGCTTCGGGGTCAGCTCCGTGAGCTGCACCAAGGGACAGCTCGACACGCGGACCCGCACGCTGACGGTGCTCCTCGAGCCCGGCGACCAGGTCACCTGCACCTTCACGACGGCCGCCACCTCGTTGACCATCGTCGAGGACAGCGCCCCGAACGACGGCCAGGACGTCGCCTTCACCACCTGCGGGCCCCAATCCGACGCCTGCGTGGCCTCGATCCTGGACGACGACAGCGACCCCACCCGGTCGAACAAGGCCGTGCTCGCCGGCCTCGCCCCCGGCACCTACTCGATCGACCAGGCCGCCCCCGACGGCTGGGGGCTCACCGGGCTCTCCTGCACGAGCGGCGAGGCCGACCTGAGCACCGGGACCGCGTCGGTGGCGCTCGGTCCGGGCGAGCAGGTCACGTGCACGTTCGTGACGAGCCGCACCTCGCTCACCGTGGTGCAGGACACCGTGCCCAACGCCGCCCAGGACGTGGGGTTCCAGGTGTGCGACGACCAGGCGGCGTGCGTCGAGCTCACCCTCGACGACGACTCGGACGCCACGCTGGCGTCGACCCGGACGCTCGGCCCGCTGGCCGCGGCCACGTGGACGATCACCCAGGCGGCCGTCCCGGGATACGCCCTCGACGCCCTCGTCTGCACGAGCGGCGAGACCGACGTCGACGGGCGCCGAGCCGTGGTCGCCCTGGTCCCCGGTGAGCAGGTGACCTGCACGTTCACGCTGCGCCTCACCACGCTGGCGGTGGCGATCGACGCACAGCCGAACGACGCGCAGGACTTCGTGGTCACCCGCTGCGGCGGCGGGACGTGCAGCCCGCTCACCCTCGACGACGATTCGGACGCCACGAACCCCGCGTCCGCCACGCTCTCGCCGGCGGCCGCCGGGGTCTACACCCTCGCCCTCGACACGCTGCCGACGGGATGGGCGCTCGTCGGGGCGTCGTGCACGACCACCGAGTCGGTGGATCTGGCCGCGCGCCACGTCACCGTCGACCTCGCCGCGGGCGAGCAGCCCACCTGCACCTTCGTGGTGTCCCGGACGACGCTCACCGTGGTGGTCGACACCGTCGTCAACGCCGCCCGGGACATCCCGCTGACCCTGTGCCCCACCTCGGGGCCGTGCACGTCGTTCAACCTGGACGACGACAGCGACGGCGTCCTGTCGACCACCCGTACCTTCCCGGCGCTGGCCGCCGGCCGGTACACCGTGACCGAGGGCAGCGCGACGGCCGACGTGCGGGTCACGATGGCGTGCACGACTGCGGAGGTCTTCGAACCGGAGGCGCGCCGCGTCACCATCGACCTGGCCCCCGGCGAGCAGACGACCTGCACCTTCACCAACCGCGTGCCGTCCATCACCATCGCGGTCAGCACCGTCGTCGGGTCAACCCGCGATTTCACGTTCCGGCTCTGCCAGCCGGCGGGCTGCGGCCTCTACACGGTGAACCACGGCGTGTTCGGCGGACCGCCGATCTCGGTGGCCATCGGCGACCTCACCCCCCGCACCTACGTCCTCGTACAGGACGCGGTCTCCGACCACGTGGTGACGTCGATCTCCTGCACGACGGCCGAGGCCGTCGACCTCCCGAACCGCTCCGTGACCATCACCCTCTCGGCGTGGGAACAGGTCGCCTGCACGTTCACCGATCTCCCCGTGTGACGCGCGGGCCCACCGCGATCGTCCTGCGGGTCGATCAGCCGCGCCGGCCACGGCCACACCGCGCAGGTCCGCCAGGCCTCCGGCCTCAGCGTGGTGAGGGTGGCCCGGCGCCGCTGAGACCTCGAGCGCTGCCGGGTGAGGCCATGCGCAGGCGGACCACCTCGGCCCGTGCGTGCACGACGCCGGGGGACTCCTCGCCGCCGGCCTTGCCGATCTGGTGGGCCAGGTCCGTCGCCGCGTGCAGCACGTGCTTGGCGTGCTTGTGGCTGCGGTGCCCCTTGTGGGCCTTGACGTAGGCCTTGCGGTCGTGACGGTGGCGGCAGAGCGCGTCGAGCTCGTCGGCGGTGATGGTGCCCGTGGTGACCTCCGGCTGGAGGATGTCGCGCAGCCAGAGGCGCTCCTGGCGCGAAGCCCACCGGAGGCCCACCACGAGGATGGTGACGATCAGCACCGGCAGGATCAGGAAGCTGCCGAGGAAGGCGAGGAAGGACCCCCGGCCGATGGCGGCCATGCCGTCCCACAGCCCGTGCAGCAGGAGGCCGGCGGCGATGAAGGCCAGGCCCCGGCCGATGCGCCGGGGCTCGTCCGGCCGGCCGATGAGCCACACCAGGCCCATGCCGACGATGGCGCTGTAGACGGTGTGCGACACCAGCCCGGTGACGATGCGCATGACCAGGGTTGAGCTCACCGCCGCGCCCTGGTCGGCGCCGAACCCGCTGATCGCACTCGTCAGCACGTAGATGACGTCCTCGAAGACGGTGAAGCCGAGGCCGATGAACGCCCCGAGCACCGCGCCGTCGAAGGCGGTCCGCACCAGGCGGGGCGCCATGGTGATGATCAGGATGAGCCCGCAGGCCTTGGCCGTCTCCTCCACGAAGGGCGCCGTGAGCGCGGCCGACCAGTCGAAGGCGAAGGCCTGGCTCACGAGCTTGCCGTACAGGGACCGGATCGGGTCGTTGGCGGTGACGGCCATGCCGAAGGTCGCCCCGAAGCCTCCCCACACGAAGGCGAGGACCGTCAGCTTCCGGGACTCGGGCGCGAAGCGGTCGACGTGGTTGATGAAGAGCCAGAAGGGCACCGTGTAGAGGGCGAAGACGATGGTGCCCGCCAGGATCGCCCCGCCGAACACCCCGAGGAAGGGCCCGAGCTGCTGCGCCATGCGCAGCGCGCCGGCGGCGACGATCAGCAAATACACCCAGAACGCGGCGTTGTGGGGCTGGACGAAGCGGAACCTCACGCCGACACCGGAGCGCTCGATGGCGACGCGCTGAGCGGTGCGCTCGGCCTCGAGGACCGTGGGATCGACCGTCGTGGCGCTCACTGTCCGGCTCCTTCCGTCGAGGTCGCTCCGATGCTGGTGACCATGTTCTCGATGTCGTCGGCGTGCAGCGCCATGTCCTCGGGGAGGCCCAGCACGACCACCTGGATCCCCTTGCCGTCGCGGACGAACGCGGCGATCTTGCCCGAGACATCCGACCCCGTGAAGGTCTCGACCACGCCGGTCTCGCCGCTGTCGGTGGTGACCGAGACCCGGTCACCGGTGGTGGCGAACTGGTCGATGGTCGAGGTGTCGGCCTGCACCTCGTTGATCTGGTCGAGCAGCTCGGCGGGCGTCCCGTCGAAGGAGCCGACCGTCACCGAGAACGCCACCGATCCGTTCGACAGCTTCACCGGCGGGGCGCCTCCCACCGTGGGCGAGTTGGTCGCATCGTCGACCCGCAGGCCCGTGTCGATGTTCCACCCCTCGGCCGGGACCATGGTGAGCCCGCCGCCGAGGTTCATGACATCGCCGGCCTCGACCGGGTTGTCGGGCTCGACGGCGGCGTCGATGGCCGGGATCACGGTGGCGAACACGAAGGCCAGCACCAGCACGAACAAGGCGGGCGGGATGGTCCGTCGGTCGAGGCCGAGCCACCGGTGCTCGACCGGTACCCAGTCGTCGGGCGCCGTGACACCGGCGTCCTGAGTCGAAGTGGTCATCGATCCCTGCCCTTCCCTCGTCGGGGCGTTCGCCGCGGGGCACGCAACCACACGGTCACACTAGGAACGTAGTGTGCGGCACGAACCCGATGAACAGTCGGAAGCCCATATTCCTCGAAAATGACCTGCAGAAGGATCGGGCAGTAAACATTTGAGTCGGCAAGCACCACCGCCAACCCCGCCCGCACCGACCGGGCAGAAGGCAGCCACCCGTGACCAGCTCGACGAGCACCAGTGCCGCTTCGCCGGCCCCGGCCAGGACCTTCCGGGTCAAGCCCAGCATCGCCATCGGCCTTGCGGTCTACGCGGGGGTACCTCGCGATCTTCTACACGACCTGGGCGATCAACGACGTCGACTACGAGCACATCGGCGAGACGACCGAGAGCGCCAAGCTGCACTACGCCATGCCGACGCTGCTCGGATGCGTCTTCCTCGTGATCGTCGTCACCGCCCTGGGATGGTGGCGACCCGCGCTGTTCGACCGCACCCGCAGCGGGCCCCGCTGGGCCTGGATCGGGCCCATCGCCATGGGACTCGTCGCGATCGCCGGGTTCGGCTTCATCAAGTCGGACCAGGCGTCGACCGAGCTCGTGATGTGGAGCATCCTCGGCGGCATCGGGGTCGGGTTCGGCGAGGAGATGATCACCCGCGGGACCCTGCTGGTCGGGCTCCGCAGCCGGTACACCGAAGGCAGGGTGTGGTTGTGGAGCACGTTGTTGTTCTCGGCGCTGCACATCCCGAACGTGCTGTTCGGGCTCTCCCCGTCCGGCATGCCCAGCCAACTCGTACTGACGTTCATCTTCGGTTCGGTCCTCTACGCCACCCGCCGCCTGAGCGGCACCCTGCTGCTACCGATGCTGCTGCACGGGCTGTGGGACGGCTCGGTGTTCCTGCCCCGCGCCACCGGCGCCGCCGTGAACCCACTGCCGGTCCTCGTCTACCCGCTGGCCATCGTCGTCGCCTACGTGGTCGTGCGCCGCAACTGGAAAGAGCGGATCCTCCCGTGAGGTCGTCGCGGACCGGACCCAGGCTCGAACGTCGGCGCACCGAAAGGAACCGATGACCACACTGCCAAGACTGCCAGACGCCGAGTACTTGCCGCGTCGCACCGTGCCCGAACGGATCGCCCGAGGTCGCAGCCTGCACAGCGAGTTGCCGCCGTCCCGGCTGGCCCGGTGGTCGCCGGCCGAACGGCTCGACCCGATCACGATCCTCGAACGGCAGGCGGCGAACCGCGTACCGGAGCTCGTGCCGATCCGGTACGGCCGGATGCTCACGTCGCCCTTCGCCTTCTTCCGCGGTGCGGCCGGGATCATGGCCTCCGATCTCGCCGGCACCCCCGTCGGCGGGCTCACCGCCCAGCTCTGCGGCGACGCCCACCTCCTGAACTTCGGCATCTTCGAAACGCCCGAGCGATCCCTCATCTTCGGGCTAAACGACTTCGACGAGACCCTGCCTGGGCCGGTTGAGTGGGACCTCAAGCGGTTGGCGGTCAGCTTCGAGGTGGCAGGGCGCGACCTCGGGTTCGACGCCAGGGACCGCGAGGCGGCCGTGACCGCCACCGTCCGGTCCTACCGGGAGGCGATGCTGGGCTTCGCCGAGCAGCGCAATGTCGACGTCTGGTATGCCCGGCTCCCGGCCGCGGAGCTCCGGAAGCGGCTGGAGACACTCGGCGATAGGGCCTCGGGGAAGGAGGTCAAGAAGCGTCTGCAGAAAGCGCTCCGGCGCGATCATCTCCATGCCTTCGGTCGTCATCTCGTCACGACCGACGGCGCCCCCCGGTTCGTGTCGAACCCGCCGTTCCTGGTACCTGCCGACGAACTCCTCGAGGGTGAGGCCCGCGAGCGCTACGTGGAGGTCGTCCGGGACTTCCTGACCCAGTATCGCGAGAGCCTCGCCCCGGATCGCCGCGCACTGCTCGAGTCCTACCGGTTCGTGAGCCTGGCCCGGAAGGTGGTCGGTGTCGGCAGCGTCGGCACCCGGGCGTGGATCGTCCTGATGGTGGGGCGCGACGCCGACGACCCGTTGCTGCTCCAACTCAAGGAGGCGCAGCCCTCGGTGCTGGCGCCCTACGCCGGCACCACGGGGTTCGAGTCCGAGGGGCGCCGCGTCGTCGAGGGGCAGCGGCTGATGCAGGCCGCGAGCGACCACATGCTCGGCTGGTACCGGTTGCTGGCCTGGGATGGCCAGTACCGCGACTTCTACGTCCGGCAACTGTGGGACGGGAAGGCGTCGATCGAGGTCGCCAACCTGACCCCCAAGGGCCTTCGCGTCTACGGCGAGAGCTGCGGCTGGACGCTGGCCCGCGGTCACGCGCGCTCCGGTGACCGCATCGCCCTGGCCGCGTACCTCGGCGAGAACGAGAAGTTCGACCGAGCCATCACTGCGTTCGCATCGGCCTACGCAGAGACCAACGAGCAGGACCACACACGGCTTCAGGAAGCCGTCGACTCCGGACGTCTCTCCGCTGCAGCGGGGTACTGAGCTCGACCGCCGGATCGGCCTCGGCAACCCGGCGCTCAGGGCAGCGGCTGGTCGTACGAGTCCTTCAGCTGTGCAAGCGGCGTGTCGGGCACCGTCATGAGCCCGTCGCAACTGGAACGAGCGGGTCCTCCCGTAGGCGGCCGACGTCCTCGGCCCGCTCCTCGTCGCTACCCTTGGGACCGGCGCACGTGCGCGGAGGGAGCGGGCTCGGTGGACGACGTCGAACGGTTGCTCAGCCAGGGTTGTCAGCTCATCGTGGCCCTGGAGACGGCCATCGGACACGGCCCCCGTGCCGTCCCGGACAGCCCCGGCCTCGACACCCCGCAACTCGGCGTCCTCGTGGCGCTCGACCTGTTCGGATCCCTGCGCCCCTCCGAGCTCAGCGCCCTGCTCGGGCTATCGAGCGCCCGGGTGACCAAGATCGTCGCTCGCCTCGAGCGCTCGGGCGCCGTCCGACGGGAGGCCGACGCCGTCCCCGCCGACCGGCGCGCCGTGGTGATCTCGATCACTGCCGAGGGCCGGGCGGCGCTGCGTCGGGTGAACGAGGTCCTGAGCAATCTGGCCCTCGAGTTCGCCGCGGTGCTGGCCACGATCGATCCCGAAGCGCCCGGTGAGATCACCACGGCACCCTCGACCGATCTGGTGCCCGGGGAGCAGCCGATCACCAGCGCGCCCGCGCTGGCCGAGCTGCTGCGCGTGATGGCCGAGATCGATCGGCCCATCGACGAGATGGTCGGGCACCTCGCCGGCCTGCATCCCAGCGACCCACGCGGGCTGCTGGTGCTGTCGGAGATCAACCTGCGAGGGCCGATCCGGTCCGGCGCGCTCGCTACGCTGATCGACCGGTCGCGCAGCTCCGCGAACCACCTCATCGACGAGCTCGCGGCGAACGGCCTCGTCGAGCGGGTGTCGGGGACGGTGGCCGACGACCGCCGGGGGGTCGTGGTCGATCTGACCCCGGTCGGCCGTGCCCTGATCCGCGGGGTCGTCGCCGCGGTCACCGCGCAGCTCCCCACGGTCCGGCCCGCGGCTGTGGCGCTCCTGCGTGCGTTGGGCGGCGAGCGCCAGGCGCTCGGCCACGCCACCTCCTGACGCCACCCCTACGTCCGGTCCCCGCTCACCCCTCACCGCTGCGGTGGCTGTGGTCTGCGGTTGTGCCCGTCCCGGCGTGGGTCCGTACCAGGGACGCGCTGCGGCGCCGGGCCCGAGGGCCCGGCGCCGCAGCTTCCCAAGGGGGGAAGGGGTGATCAGCCGACGCTGAGCGGGACCATCACCGCGTCGATGAGGTACACGGTGGCGTTGGCGGTCTCGATGTCGGGCACCTGGACGGTGGCGCCGCCGTCGTTGAGGGTGATGGTGTCGCCATCGACCTCGATGGGCAGCGTCTCACCGGTGAAGGTGGTCAGCTCGGTCATGCCGGCGAGGTCCTCGGAGGAGAGGCGCTCGGGGATGACGTGGAAGCCGAGGACCGTGGTCAGCAGGCCGGTCGGGTCGTCCATGGCGGCCTGGAGCGTGTCCTGGTCGAACTCCGCGAAGGCGCAGTCCGTCGGGGCGAACACGGTGAGGCCCGCGGCGCTGTTGAGGGTGTCGACGAGGTCGGCCGCGGTGACCGCGGAGACCAGGGTGGTCAGGACGGTGTTGCTCGAGGCGGCGGTGCCGACCGGGTCGTCGGTCATGCCGGCGAGGGTGCCCTGCTCGGGACCGGACTCGACGGCGTCGACGAGGGCGTCGGTGTCGCAGACGGTGGACGAGTCCACGTCCGCGGCGGCCGTGTCCTCGGTGGCCATCGTGTCGTCAGGGGCGTCGGTTGCCTGGGTCGTCTCGGCGGCCGAGTCCTGCGACGCCGAGTCGCCGTTGTCGTCGCCGCTGCAGGCGGCGGCCACGAGACCGAGCGCCAGGAGGAGCCCCAGGATGCGGAGCAGGTTGGTGCGGAACATTGGTGTCACCTTCATGGGTTGGGGGTTGGTCGGTGTTGCGGGGGTCGGTGTTGCGGGGGTGGGTGTTGCGGGGCCACTCACCCCGAGGGGCGAGAAGGGGGCGTCCGGGCGGCTCATGCGGCCTGGACGATCACGAGCTTCGATTGCCAGCCGGTGGCGCCGTCGGGGAGGGGCTCGGTGCGCTCCTCGGGCATCGGGGTGCCGTCGCCGTCGGTGGCCCGGCAGCTGATGCGGGCCGAGCCCGGCTCGGGGTCCCAGTCGATGCGCCACTGGCGCCACGTCTCGTCGGACAGCTCGGGGGCCAGCTCGGCCTCCTGCCAGGGGCCGTCGTCGACCTTGACATCGACCTTGGCGATGCCCCGGGTCTGGGCCCAGGCCACGCCGGCGATGAACTGGCGTCCGGCCGGCACGGCGGTGCCCGTGCGGGGGACGTCGATGCGGCACTGGGTCTTGATGGGGGCCTGCTGGGCGTAGCCCCGGGGCACCCAGTACGCCTCGAAGTCGTCGAAGGTGGTGAGCTCGATCTCGCTCAGCCACTTCGTGGCGGACACGTAGCCATAGAGGCCGGCGGTGACGAGGCGGGCCGGGAAGCCGTGCTCGAGGGGCAGGGGCTCGCCGTTCATGCCGACGGCCACGAGGCAGGTCCGCCCGTCGGTGGCAGCGCTGACGGGGAACCCGCAGGTGTAGCCGTCGACGGAGCGGCCCACGAGCTGGTCGGCGGCGGGGTCGACCCCGGCCCCGTCGAGCAGGCGCTCGACGGGCACGCCCAGCCAGCGGGCGTTGCCGACGAGCTCGCCGCCCACCCGATTGGAGACGCAGGTCATGGTGACGTCGGCCTCCACGAGGCCCAGGGCGCAGAGCTCGTCGAAGGTCAAGGTGAGGTCGTGGTCGACCATCCCCTTGACGTCGAGGGTCCAACCCTCGACCGGCACCTGGGGCACCGTGAGGGCGGCGTCGATCCGGTAGAAGTCGGCGTTCGAGGTGGTGAAGGGGGTCATGCCCTCGACGTCGGTGGCGTAGGCCTCCGTGACGGCGGGGCCCGGTCGGTCGGCCGCCGGCAGGACGAGGTTGTTACGGGAGTCCACAGCGCTGAAGCGCTCTCGCAGGGCCCGTCCACCGGCGGCGGCGACCGCGCCGACGGCGATCAGCGCCCCGGTCAG